>JAEEGJ010004753.1_pt1 | contig 44723 bp, 25 predicted proteins | sample 8958761 | NCBI WGS metagenome assembly JAEEGJ01 (sample SAMN16246546, study PRJNA631951) | gut metagenome | biome: gut microbiome; feature: rumen; material: RS-attached | host: Bos | place: Iran: Karaj | collected 2018-10
AGATTAACGAGAAGTGGCATAAGCACATCTTTGCCGGTATCGCTGGCTTTATTGCTTTGATCGTTTACATGATGACGATGGCCCCGACGGTCTCTTTCTGGGACTGCGGTGAATTCGTCGCTTGCGCCAACACGCTTGGCATTCCTCATCCTCCTGGAACGCCGTTCTTCGTGTTTTTTGCCCGTGCGGTCATTCTCCTTTTGCCGTTCGTGGGTGAAATCGCAAAGCGCGTGAACTACATCTCCGTGGTGAGTTCTGCCGCAACGGTCTATGTGACAGCCCTCTTTGCCTGGGAACTTTTGGCAACGGTCCTCAAGACGGACTCCCTTGCCGAAAAGATTTCTGAAAAGATGCGCACGTTTGTGCTTGGCACTGCCGCTCTCGTCGCAGGCTTCCTCCTCACGTTCTCCGATACGTTCTGGTTCAACGCGGTTGAAGCCGAAGTCTATGGCGTCGCCATGCTCATCTTGATGCTTGTCTCTTACCTCGGTCTCGTGTGGTACAACAAGCGTGATGAAGCGGGTAGCGACAAGCTCCTCATCTTCATTTGCTATATCGCATTCCTCGGTGTGGGCGCTCACCTTTACACGATGCTCACGGTCCCGGCTGTGTTTGCCTTGCTTCTCGTGGCTCAGCCGAAAAAGATTGTCGAACGCATTCCTATCTGGATTACGGGTACGCTCCTTTGCTCCGTGATTTACATGGTCTCTGCGTTTATTGAAATTTCCTTGGTTAGCCTTGTCGTTCTTTCTGTTATTGTCTTTGTTCCTGCGATCAGAGCTGCTTTCCCGGCTCGCGTGAACCATGCGTTCAAGCTTTCTCTTGCCTTTGCATTCTTTGCTTTGGTCGGTTACAGCACGCACCTTTACATCCCGATTCGTTCGGAACTTAACCCGACGATTGACGAAAACGACCCGGAACTCAACATTCGCGACGAACAGGGCAACCTCCAGCTCGGCAACCTCTTTGAAGCTAAGAACTGGGATGCCTTCAATGCGTTCATTGAACGTAAGCAGTATGGTTCCGAAAGCATGATTTCCCGTGCTTTCTACCGTCGTTCCCAGATCGCTCACCAGGTGCTCTCTTTCCCGAGCATGAGCTATGGTGGTTACCAGATGGCCCAGTACCTCCCGTATAAGGTGGGTGGGGTGAACTATGCTAACGGTGTCTATACGTTTGACGCTTCTGAAAATGAACCTGTCGAACGTCTTGGTATCAAGTTCCCGACGCAGATGTCGTTCATGGGCGACAACACCTTCTTGCAGTTCCTTTTCTTCTTGCTGTTTAACGGCCTCCTTATTGCTACTTGTGTGTATGTCTACAAGCGCAATAAGCATGTCGGTATTTTCGTCTCGACGCTTTATGCCCTTTGCTCTCTTGGCCTCCTGTTCTACATCAATTTTGCCGATGGCACTCGCATGGAACAGCGTGACCGTGACTACTGGGTAAATGCCATGACTCGCAATGTTGCCGATTTGAACAATGCTGGTGCAGGCATTACGTCTCTCCCGGATCCGAACGAACTCATCGATCTCCGCCAGACGATTGACTACTCCAAGCTCGCTATCGAACGCCTTCGCATGAACAATGCTCCGGCTTCTCGAATTGCTGAATTCGAAAAGAAGATTAGCGATGCCGAAAATACGTCTGCTTGGAGAAATTGGCAGAAGATTGAAGAAAGCTTTGCCCGTTTTGGCCAGCGCGCTCCGTTCCCGGAAGCAGTCCACATGGAAGTCCGTGAACGTGACTACTTCTATACGCCGGCATTCATTTTCATGAGCATGATTTACGGTATCGGTGCGGGTATTCTCGTGCTGCTCGCTGCAACGACTGCATCGACAATGGCTTTTGCATCCCCGATTGCCGCCGCACTCGTGCTTGTGTCGTTCCTGGTTCCGTGCATTTCGAACTACAAGGAACATGACCGTTCTGGTCTTTGGGTTCCTTGGGATTATGCCTACAACCTCCTCAACAGCTGCCGTCCGAATGCTATTCTCTTTACGAATGGCGATAACGACACGTTCCCGCTGTGGTTTGCTCAGGAAGTTGCCGGTGTCCGTAAGGACGTTCGCGTGGTGAACCTTTCTTTGGGCAACACGGATTGGTACATCAAGCAGATGCTCACGAACGAACCGATTCTCAAGCTTTCTTACAACAAGGAATCGATCGACAACGATATGGTCCTTGACAATAGCAGCGCTAACAATCCGAACCACCTCGTTTCTACTTGGGTTCGCCGTGCCGAAACGCTCAAGCCGAAGCTCAAGGAACGTATCGACCAGATGGAAGCTGCAGGTTTCCTCTCCGATGCTGATTCTGCAAAGCTTCTCCAGTTCAAGGTGAATTACCAGGTTTGGGATGCATTCCTGGATTGGGCCAAGAGAAACCGTTCTAGCATGATGCTCACGCAGTATAAGCTCGTGATTGATCTTGCTCTCCAGAACATGGACCGCCCGATTGAAATCTCGACGACGGTCGGTACGTCTAACTTCATGGGTCTTGAAAAGTACATGGTCCAGGAAGGTATGGTCTATAACCTTGTAAAGGGCGACCTCACTCCGCGTCAGAATTCCTTTGATGCCAAGGCTACAGCAGCCATGATCGATACCGTTTACAAGTTCCGCGGTCTCGGTGACGGTTCTGCTTACATCAATTCCGAAACCGAACGCTTGCTCAGCAGCTATGTCTCGCTCTACTTGCAGATTTCGTTTGATGCTCGTGAAAAGATTGCTGCCCTTGTCTCCAAGAAGCCGTTTACCTACGCCGACAAGGCTGAAGTCGAAAGCATTGCCACGAACGCTGCTAAGTATCTCGAACTCGGCATGTACCAGTTCCCGAGAGAATGGCGCAACTACTGGGCAGCTTCTTACGTTTATGCCTCTGCAGGCATGAAGGCTAAGGCTCTTGAAGTCGTAAATCGTGGTCTCGAAAACATCCCGACTTACGATGGTCCGGGCCGTAGCCGCTTGAAGATGAGCCTCCAGCAGATTGAAGCGATTACCGATGATGTGCTTAAAGTAGATGAAGAACCGGTGACAACGCCGGCTACTGATGCTGCTCCTGCTGTAAATTAGTTCTCGAGGTATTGTCATGGATTTGAGCTTGGTTATCCCTGTTAAGGAAGAAAGTGAAAATCTTCCTGAGTTGATGAAGGAAATTTGGGCAGCCATTCAACCGACCGGTATGGAATTCGAGGTTATCGTTATTGATGACGGTAGCCGAGACAATACCTGGGAAGTGGTGGAGGACTTGGCGAAGGAATACAACGCAAAGCCGGGTTCTTCGGTAAGCGCATTCCGTTTCCAGTTCAACTGCGGCAAGGCTGCCGCTCTTGCCCTTGGTTTTTCCAAGGCTCGCGGCAAGTACGTCGCAACGCTCGATGGCGACTTGCAGGATGACCCGCTCGAAATCCCGAAGATGATCAAAATTCTCGAATCCGGTTACGACCTCGTCTCTGGCTGGAAAATCCGCCGCCTTGATCCGTGGCACAAGACGATGCCTTCCAAGCTCTTCAACTTGACCGTGTCGATAGTCTGTGGCAAGCGCTTGCACGATTTCAACTGTGGTATCAAGGCTTACCGCAGTTCCGTGGTTCGCTTTATCCAGCTTTACGGCGATTACCACCGCTTTATCCCGGTCATGGCAAAGTGGCAGGGCTTTCGCATTACCGAGATGCCGGTGGCTCACCGTGCTCGCGTTCACGGCGTCTCGAAGTACGGTGTTTCCCGATTGGTGAGCGGGTTCCTGGACTTGGTTTCCCTCATGTTCATGCGTAGCTTCTCTTCGAAGCCGCTCCATTTCTTTGGTCTGATTGGGCTTATATTGATGCTTTTTGGCCTTGGCACTTGCGGCTATTTTGGCTATGAATGGATCCAGACGGGAGCAATGCATGTTCGTCCGCTCTTGTTGGCTGGCGCATTTTCGCTTGTCATGAGTATCCAGTTCTTCTCGCTTGGTCTTTTGGGCGAGATGATGAATGGCAATAAAAAGAGGACTTATCCTGTTTCTGATGTCATTGGCGAACTGTAATTTTGTATAGATTTGTGTTTAGAGAGGTATTTAATGGCGTTTCCTAAGAGTTTGGTAATTGTTCCGACATACAATGAAAAGGAGAATATTCTCCTTATCATGTCGGCGATTTTGGAACAGAATGAATGTCTGGAAATTTTGGTAGTGGACGATGGCTCCCCGGATGGTACGGGCGACCTCGTTCAAGCCGAAGCCGACAAGAATCCGCGAATCCACTTGATCCGCCGTAAGGGCAAGATGGGCCTTGGCTCTGCTTACGTGATGGGTTTCAAGTGGGCGCTCGAACGCGATTACGAACGCGTGTTCGAAATGGATGCCGACTTTAGCCATTCTCCGACCGATCTGAACCGCTTTTTGGAAACTGCTGAAGATGCTGACCTCGTGCTGGGTAGCCGCTATCAGGATCACCGCATTAGCGTGGTGAACTGGGACTTGCGTCGATTGATTTTGAGCTACGGCGCAAACGTCTACACGCGCATTGTGACGGGTCTCCCGATTAGCGATGCAACGGGTGGCTTCAAGTGCTTCCGTCGTGAAGCTTTGCAGGCTTTGAACCTCGACAAGATGAAGAGTGACGGATACTGCTTCCAGATTGAAACGACCTTCAAGATTTGGAAGAAGGGGCTCCGCGTCAAGGAAATCCCCATCATCTTTACGGACCGCACCCGCGGCACTTCCAAGATGAGCGGCGGAATCATCTCCGAAGCGTTCTTCCTTGTGCTCAAGCTTCGTCTCGGACTCGCTTAGGTCTGCGCATCTCGTCATCCTGAACGCGCAGCGTGAAGGATCCAGTTAATTTTGGAATTGTCAACTTGCCTATGCTTTCTTGTTCAGTCATTATCATTGCTTATAACTCTTGCGACTTCATTCCGGCATGCCTCAAGTCTGTGCGCGATGCTTGTGAAGGAATCGATTCGCAGATTATCGTTCTGGATAACGGTTCCACCGAACCGATTATTCCCGAAATCAAGAACTTCTTCCCGGAAGTGGAATGGATTGACTCCAAGGAAAACCTGGGCTTTGGTAAGGGCTGTAACCTTGCTGAAAAGCATGCGACCAAGCCGTATCTGTTCTTCATCAATCCCGATACGATTATTTCGAAGAACGCCTTCCGCGAAATGCTTAAGTTCATGGAAGAACATCCGGAAGCAGGCACGGTTGGTTGCCGCATCTTGAACGAAGACGGTACGCTCCAGTGGGCCTGCCGCCGTTCGTTCCCGACAATTGTTTCTGCCGTTTCCAAGACGATTGGCCTTGCTGCGCTCTTCCCGAAGAGCAAGACGCTTGCCAGCTACAACATGACGTTCGCCGATCCGGACGAGATGATTGAAGTCGATGCTGTCAGTGGCTCGTTCTTCTGCATCCGTCGTGACGTTTACGAAAAGCTGAACGGCTTCGACGAAGATTACTTCATGTACGGCGAAGACTTGGACCTCTGTTTCCGCACCAAGGAAATGGGTCTCCACAACTATTACACGCCGGTCACGAATATTTTGCATTTCAAGGGCCAGAGCTGCCGCACGCGCCGTTGGGGTTCCTATGTGGACTTCTACAAGGCGATGCTTATCTTTGTGAAAAAACACAAGGACCTTTACTTTGTCCCGAATTTCCTCGTGTCTTTCGGTATTTTGTTCGCAGCTTTTGTGGGCATGTTCTCGCGCCTCATCCCGAAGTTCTGGAAGATGTTCCTCGATTTGGGCGTTGTGGCGCTGTGGGCACTTGTATTTTTGCCCGGTTTGGGAAACGACGGATGCATTTTTACATCCATTAAGGAATCCATCGGGGTGATAACGACTTTTGAAGACTGGTGGCTTGTTGGCTTGGTCGCCATTGTTAATATGGTCTTTCTTATTTTCCGTGGGGAATACACGGAATCCAGCCTCAAGGGCGAAAAGTTCTTGCAGTACCTTGTGCCACTGAACCTTCTTGCTGTTGGTGGGTATGAGGTATTCCGTTACTTTGCCCAATTTTCTTATGTCCCGGGAGACAAGTCTACAATCTATCCCAGTATTGGGTGGTGCGTCTATGCTGTCTGTTCCAGTCTCTTTATCCCGTTTGTTCTCCTTGCCTGGCGCCGCGTTGCATTCTGGATAAACTATTTCTACCGTATCTTTGCGAAAAAACGCCACCGCTCCATCTTGCTGGGTGGCCGCGAAGATTCCCTCAATAACTGGTTCGATAGCTACAACGTGATCCCGGGCATCGAGATTCTCGGCTGCGTGAGTTCTGAACCCGAAAAGCTCTCCGAAGAGAACCGCAAGCATCTCCTTGGACCGCTTTCGGACATGGAGTCCATCTGCAATCGCACGGGTTGCCGTGAGCTTTTGGTGGTCTCGAATTTCTCGGGTTATCGCGAGGAATTCAACATCAACTGGCTCGATAAATTGGGAATGTGTGTGTATTTGCTTATTGGAAATGGCAAAAATGGCAATTTTGCCCTTGTAAACCTTAAATATCTTCGTTAAAATTTGCCCTTTTTTGTAAAAATGTGTTATTTTTTTGATGAAATAACACATTTAAAAGGTCTTATGCTCGATTCTAAATTGTTAAGTATTCTTTGCTGCCCGGAAACCCGTCAACCTCTTTCCCAAGCGGGCGAGGATTGCATCGCTCTTTTGAACAATGCTATTAGTGCCGGCTCTCTCAAAAACGCAGCTGGCGAAGCTATTACTGAACCCCTGACCGAAGCGCTTACGACACCTGATGGTTCCCGTGTCTATCCGGTTCGTGACGGTATACCTGTACTTTTGGCGGATGAAGCTGTTCTTCTTCCATTGGAGAAATGATGGCTATATCGTTGGATTCTCTCAGAAAGGCTGTAAAAAAGAATAAGGGGCGTTCTCAGGCTCTTGCCTGGCTTGCCGACATGGAACGTGCTTCGGGTGATTACGAAGCTGCCTTGAAAATTGTCGATACGGCTCTTGCGGCTTCACCTTCCGATGTTCCTGCAATGTTGGTCCGTGCAAAGGTCTTGGCGGGTCAGCAGGATTATGCGGGGAGCATCTCGCAATATAAGAAGGTGCTTGCCAAGGATCCGTTCTGCCTCTCTGCTCATAAGAGAATGGGTGAATCCTACGATAAGCTTGGTAAGGTTGCTGAGCGCAATGCCTGTTTCCGCCGTGTTCACGATATGGACCCGCTGGATCCGTTCTGGAAAGAGGAATACGATGTTCTCCCAGAAGAAGAACAGGCAAGTCTCGTGCCGCCACCGATGGACGAAAGTTCGTTTACGATGGACGTGAACGATGATGCTGAAAATGCAGAAATCAGCGGTGAAGACAATATCTTTGCAAACCTTGCGGCATCGCTTCCGAATACTGATGAAGAAGACAATTCTTCAATGGAGGCTTTGCGCAATTCCCTGAATTTTGCTTCTGATAATCTTTCCAAGAATCCAGATGGTTCTGAGATTCCGGATTTTGATCATGTGCTGAATTCCTCGGAAGTTTCTTCTGCCATTTCTGGCATTCTGGGTGGCGATGACGACCTCGATGTTGTGGATTCAGGTAAGAAGGCTGTTGCCGAAGAAGAACCGGCAACGTCGTCTCTCTTCTCTCATTTCTCGGATGATGAAAAGGTTGATGAAGAAGAATCCAAGCAGGAAAGCGTTTCTGATGAACTGATTGATGAACCGCTCGAAAAAATTTCTGAAGAAAAGCTTGACGATAGCGAGCTTAGTCTTGATAGCTTGGATGAACCGCTGGATGCAGATAAAAAATCAACGAATGTTGACGATGCTTTCTCTTCTCTGCTTGGCGATGATGAACTCCCGGAAGAGTCTACGGCTGACACTTCGTCCAGCTCTGAGTTAAATGAAGAGAAGCCGCTTGAAGAAAGCTTGGATGCGCCAGAAGAAAATTCGACAGAAAAGGAAAATCTCGTTGGTGAATCTTCTGAAAGTGGCATTCCGACATCGCATATGGATTTCTCGGATGAAGCCGATGCCGTCGAGTCGGATGATCTTAATCTAGATGAAAAACCGGAAGAGGTGGCGCCAAAGACTGAAGATGCCGGAACGAATGTTGACGATGCTTTCTCGTCGCTTTTGGGTGATGATGAACTCCCTGAAGAACAAGCTTCTGTAGCTCCAGAGTCCGATGAAAATTCGTTTGGGAGCTTGTTCGAAAAATCCGCCGATGCCGACTTCAACATGAACGATGATGTTTCGACGGAAACAACGGGTTCTGTAGCAGCAGCCTCTGATGAAAAGGCTCCTGAAACGGAACCGCTGGAAAAACCTGCTTCTGGGGAATCTTTGGGTGGCTTGTTCGAAAAGTCTGCCGATGCCGACTTTAGCATGGACAAGGATACTTTGGCTGATACAGCGACCGATGATGTTGTTGAAAAGGCTCCTGAATTTACGCCAACGGAAGCTGCCGAGAATATTGCTCCGGCAGAAGGTCTAGTTCCGACTTCTCATATGGATTTCTCGGACGAAGAGGACCTGTCCAAGCCTGAAGATGATTTTGTCTTGAATCTGGATGAATCTAGCGAATCTGAAAAAAAGGATGAAGAATCGGCTGCCGAAGACGTTGACGGTGCTTTTGATGCGCTTTTTGGCGATGATGAAGCTCCTGTAGAAAATGCTCCAGCTGAAGAACCTGTTGCTGAAGAATCTGTCGCAGAACAGCCGAAAGAAGAAAGCCTTGCTCAGGAAATGGGTGGTGCTTTTGCTTCCATGTTCGGTGACAAGGACGATTCTTCTCTTGCGGAATCAGCTCCTTCTTCTGAAAATTCGGTCGAAGAAACTCCAGCCGAAGAATCTTTGAGCCAGGAAGCGACTAGTGCAGAACTTGAAGAGAGCGCAGTAAAGGAAAATGTAGAAAAGGGCGTCGAAGAATCCTTTGATAGCATTTTCGGCAAAGACGATGATTTGAATTTGCCGGAAGAACCTGTTGCAGCTCCCGTCGCAGAACAGGCTGTAGAAGAGACTGCTCCGTCTGCTGAACTCGATTCCATCGATTCCGAAGTCTCGAACGCATTCAAGGGACTGTTTGACGAAGACGATTCCCTGCCTGAGTCCGATGAACCCAACAACAACGGCGTAGACTACCTGATGTCCGGCGATTCCGATGACGAAGTTTCAGCAAGCCTTGTTGCAAATGCAGAAGCTCCGCTCTCTCGTGGCGCCGCTGATCTGGATGACAGTCTGAATACGCGTACGCTGGCCGACATTTACATGGAACAGGGAGTCTACGACAAGGCTCTAGATATTTATTCGGATCTCGCCAAGAAAAATCCGGATAATGCTGAAATTCAATCTCGTCTGGAAGAAGTAAAGAAACTCTGCCGCGAAAAGTTTGGAGAAGTCTAATATGGCTGAACTTCGCATTGAACAGCTCTTGCGTGAAATGGTAAACCGCAAGGCGTCTGACTTGCATTTGCGAGTTGGCGTTCCGCCTGTTTATCGTATCAATGGTGCTTTACAGAGGCTTTTTGACGTGCGCATCGATAGCGCCATGATGGATTCATTCTTGGATGATATCATGAATCGCGATCAGAAGCAGCGTTTTGAAGCGAACAAGGAATGCGACTTTGCCGTGGGCGCCCGCGACATGGGGCGTTTCCGTGTGAACGTGTTCCGTCAGCGTGGTTCGATCGCTGTTGTCATTCGTCATATCAAGGCTGTGATTCCGCCGTTCGAAGAGCTGCATTTGCCCGAAGTCATTCGCGATTTGGCCTTGACCAAGCGCGGTCTTGTGCTTGTTACGGGTACGACGGGTTCTGGTAAGTCGACGACGCTTGCCTCGATGATTGACTACATCAACCACAAGGAATCCGTAAACGTCATTACCGTCGAAGACCCGATTGAATATCTTTATAAAGATAACGTGGCGATTATCTCGCAGCGTGAAATTGGCGTGGATACGCTTTCTTATGCGAACGCGCTCCGTGCGGCTCTCCGTCAGGACCCGGATGTGCTCCTCGTGGGCGAAATTCGTGACCTTGAAACGATGCAGATTGCACTTACGGCTGCCGATACGGGTCACATGGTCTTTGCGACAATCCATACGACGAACGCCGTGGAAACGATCCATCGTGTGCTTTCTATGTATCCGCCGCACCAGCATGACGAAGTGCGTTTGTTGCTTGCAGAAGTCTTGGCAGGCATCATTTCGCTGCGCCTTTTGCCGACGAAGGATGGCAAGGGGCGAGTCCCGGCTGCCGAGATTCTCGTGAATACGGGCGCTATCAAGGAATATATCCAGGACAAGAACAAGATTGACATGGTGGAACAGGCTGTTGCTGAAGGTCACATTCAATACCATAGCCAGACGTTCGACCAGGCGCTCCTGGAGCTTTACCAGAATGAGCAGATTTCGCTCGAAACGGCTATGAACGCTGCGACGAACCGCGATGACTTCGATCTTAAGGTTCGTGGTATTTCCGGCACATCTGACCGCGGCTGGATGTAGTTAGTAGACAGTAGGCGGTAGGCAGTAGACAGAAAATTGCGATAAGAAATTTTTTGTCATGTCGATTTAAAAGATGATTGTAATTGAAAAAGGCGAGCAAATGTGCTCGCCTTTATGCTTTTTACTGTCTACTTCCTACTTCTAACTTCCTACTCCCTACTTCGTATAAACGCAGCGATCGGTGCTGTTCCCGAAGCAGGTCTTGGTCATGCCGCTCACGCTGTTTACGACGCCCGGCTGGCCTACGCTAGAGACCATCTTGCTTCCCGAGAAGCTTGGCTTGAATGCGATATCCGAAGTTCCGTAGTAGCTGTTGGTGTTGAAACTGACACTGTACTGCGTACCTTCTTCGGAATTGTTCGTCCCGAATCCGAGAAGCTTTGCATTGCCCGAAATGGTGGTTGTTCCGTCGGAATCGACCATGCCGCCCATGCCGCCGTTCATGCGGCATTCCACGATGATGACGCCGCCGGTGATGCTGATGCCGCCATTGCTGTCTATGCCGTCCGTGTCGCCTGTGCCCACGTAAACGTAGTGGTAACCGCCAGAGACCTTGAGATTCCCGGTGCTACCGCCCATGCCTCCGCCTGCTCCGCCCCAGCCGCCGCGACCTGTGTTGCCTGTGGAGGTCGTGCTTGTGCCGCCAGCCGCATTCCAGCCGTCGTCTGTGGTGATGACGCTCGTGATGCCGCCTTCAAAGTTCATGTCCGGGGATTCCATGCCTTCGTATGCGATGGTCACGCTCACGTTGGCGTTGTCCTTGACATAGAGTGCTTTTTCGGCGTGAATACCGTCGTCGTCTGTAGCGATGGTCATTGTGCCGCCGCTGAGTGTGATGGTGCCGCCGCTATGGAGACCGTCATCGCGGCTGTTGATGTCGATGACGCCACCGCTAATGGCGATGCTCGAATCGCCCTTGATGCCCTTCATGCTTTCGGTTGTGGAGCAGGAGCTTCCGCCCATGCCGCCTGGGAATCCACCGCCGCCGAACCCGCCGCGACCAGTGCTGCTGCTGGCTGTGGTGGGGTCACTAAGGCAGCTATGTCCGCCGCCAGTTATGATCTTAATCGTCGGTTTTTCGGATTCGCCATTCGCGACGACAACGGCGTTTGCTGCCGTGATGCCGTCAAATGCGGACGTTACGGTGATTGTGCCGCCCGTGATTTCTATGGAACCCTTGCCGGATGCCAAATCTGTTGCGTCTTCGGTATCGCTCTTGATGCCGTCGCCTTCGGTTGTGGTGATGTTGATTGTACCGCCGCTGATTTCGACGGAGCCTTTACCCTTGAGGCCGTTGTTCTTGGCGTTCACGGTGATGAGGCCGTTTTTCACCTTCAAGTCGTTGCTGGTATGGATACCGTTGTTGTAGTTCGCCTTGACGATAAGCGTTCCTTCGCCTTTGATGGTGAGGTCGTCCTTGGAGTAAATGCATGCGCCTGTCGTATCGGTCTTGGCTTCGCCGGCGTCGTTGGTGTAGGAGTAAGTCTTTGCTCTCGAAGATGCGTCCGTGAACGTGTTGGTCGTGCCGTTCTTGGCGACAACGAATGCCTTGCTTGCCTTTTGAATGTAGATTGGGGCGTCTACCGTGTTTGTCAGCGTGAGGCCCTTCATGTTCAGGTAAACGGAGGAGTCCGTCTTAGCGGTGTTCACGAGAATCTGGGCGTCGCTTCCGCTGTAGGAGCCGCTGAAGTCGTATTCGCCACCGCACTTGATGGTGACGGTACCGCCTGTAACGGTGACGCAGTTGCCAGCGTTTGTGACTGTGGCGCCACTTGCAGCGTAGGCGATGACGGGGCGATCTCCTGGGTTTTTGTTAACTTGTTCGGGCTGTGCGCTGGAAGAGCTTTGCGCGGCCGGAGTGCTCGAGTAGGCTATGGTCGCACTGCTTGTGCCGTTGCTGTTGCTGCTTGCGGGGGATGCTTCCGAGCTGCTCGCAGGAACATTTGCGGAACTGCCTGGAGTTGAATCGTCAGGAGGTAATTTGCTGGAGCTTGATATACTTGAATCGCTGCTATCTAATGTTGGCGTTGTCTGGTTATCGCTTGCGCTACTGGAGCTGGCGTCGATTTCTTCACCTGCGTTGTAAAAGTCCGTTGCTGAAGTTGAATCCGAACAGCCTGTATACATTGTTAATGAAAGGCTTGAAATGCAGCTTATTGTCAGAAGTTTTTTATTCATAGAAATTCTCCCATTCAACATTTTCTTAAAACCTATTATTTGATGGATCATATTTGAATGTTCAAAATGCGGTTTAAGATTTTTATCACATGTCTAATCGGAACGAATAGTTCCATGCGGAACGAAATGGCTCAAATTTCTGCAATTTAGCGAATCTTGCTATCGAAAATGCTAAATTTGCAAAATGATTTTGAAGAAGGCTTTCCTTTTTGTATCATGCGCATTCCTTGTTGCTGCAAGTGGATCTTTTGCGGCCTCTCCGGTCATTGAACCTGAACATTCCCGCAACTTGCGAACTCTGGAAATGGCACCGATGCTGTTTGAATACCATCGCCAGACGACGGGCAATGAACGCCAGTACTTTACGTATCCGCGCAGGGACACGACTTTTCGCAAGAACTTCACGAAAACGGAAAGTGATGCACTGCTTTATTACGATAGCGAGCGCGGTGCCGGCATTTTAGGGAATGGACTTGGTTCTCCTGATACCGTGATTCCTCGATTTGGCATTGCCGCAAGTATTGTCGGCGGTATTGATTATCGAGGTGGAGAATCGCTTGGCGATCAGGTTTGGTCGGGACGTGATTACCGCGTCGATCAAAAATCAATGGGCGATACGATCTGGCCGGGGATTGATGGAGGTCTTTATTTGCGAGGCTACATAGATTCCGTAGACTTCGTGTTGGATGCCCGCATTTACAATGAAGGGCACTCGGCTAGATGCTTGCGCAATGGAAGTTCGATATCGTGTCCGAAATCCTATGATGGTGAATTTCTGGAAGTCCAGAGAGAGGAAAACAATTCCGGCGTGGAATATACAAGCTATGCGCGCTACCGTACGCATTTCGCTTTTAACTACGACTGGCTGCGTCTTGACTTTGGCCGTGACGTGATGCACTGGGGGCCGGGTTACTACAATAACTTGTCCTTGAACCAGTTCTCGCTTCCGTACAATATGCTGAGTCTTGACATGATGATTGGGCCTCTCCGCGTGATGAGCTTTTATGGGGACTTGCGCATCTATAACAGCATGAGTTCGTCGAACAAGGATAATACGCGAAACCTGTTTGGCCACCGTTATGAACTTGCTGTGGGGAATGCGACGTTCGGTATCAGCGAACTGACGGTCCTTTATGACGACATGAAACCTTGGCTGTTTGTCCCGACGGCCCCGTTGTTCATGGAAAAGGGGAATTATTCGGAACCCAGCAATAACGGCTCTATTTCATTTGATTTCAACTACCGCCTGTTTAACGCGGTGCGCCTTTATACGGAATTTTTTCTGGACGATATGGAATCCCCGATTAGCCTCATCCGAAACGACAACATTGAAGCCAAGTGGGCTTGGATGGCCGGTTTCCAGGCGGGCCATGATTTTTATTACAAGGGGCACAAGATCGAGACGGGTACGATTTTTGAATACGCCCGTGTAGAACCTTATGTGTATTCGCATTTCAAGAAAAATACGGCCCAGGTGGCGCATCTCGGATTCCCGCTAGGCAATCAGGGCGGCCCGAACAGCCGTACGATTGACTGGAATGTCTTTGCCCGTCTGGATGGCTGTATCTTTGCTTCTGTTCGCCAGACGTGGTTCTGGAAGGGAACGGATTACGGTAGCGCTGTGAACGATACGACTCCGGGATCGAACCATATGAAACTCCCCAAGAAGTTCCTTGGCGGAGCAAAACTCCAGTACATGCTTACGCCTGCGGTTAGCTACGAAGGTAGGCGTTTCTCGTTCCTGGGTGAACTGACTTTGATTGATGATAAAAAAGCGTATATACGCGCGGGATTTAAATTCTAAGACCTAAAACCTAATACCTAACGCCTAAAAATGAAAAAGCCTGAACTTTTAGCACCTGCGGGTGACCTTGTACGAATGAAGTATGCATTTGCCTACGGGGCTGATGCTGTCTATGCTGGGCAGCCGGCGTTCTCGCTGCGCGCTCGCGAAAACGGATTCAAGAACCTCGATGACCTTGCCGAAGGCATTGCGTATGCGCATGAACAAGGCAAGAAGTTTTACCTCACGAGTAACGTGATTCCGCGTAACGTGAAGGTCGAATCGTTCCAGAAAGCTTTGAATGCGGCGCTTGAACTCAAGCCAGACGCCTTGATTGTTGCGGATCCGGGCTTTGTGGGCTGGCTTTTGAAGGAACACCCGGAAACGGAAGTTCACCTGTCCGTGCAGGCGAATACGACAAACTATCTTGCAGCCTCGTTCTGGAAGAACTTGGGTGTACGCCGTATCATCTTGAGCCGAGAACTTCGCTTGTCTGAAATTTTGGAGATAAAGAAACAGGTCCCGGACCTTGAACTTGAAGTGTTCGTCCATGGTGCAGTTTGTATGGCCATGTCCGGTCGCTGCATGCTTTCGAACTGGGTGACGCACCGCGATGCAAACCAGGGCGCCTGCGACAACAGCTGCCGTATGCCTTATCGCTTGTATGCGAACTCCGGTCCGCAGGTCGAGGACTATCGTGAACATGAGGGCTCTTTTGCGCTTCAGCGCACCGACCGCCCGGAACTTGACCCGATTGCGCTCGACGAAGATACGTGGGGCACGTACTTTATGAGTAGCCGAGACCTTTGCGCCTTGGACGTGATTCCGGAACTCGTAGCTGGCGGACTCGATTCCTTCAAGATTGAAGGCCGTACGCGTTCGGTGTACTACTTGAGCCAGGTCGTGCGCGCATACCGCATGGCGATTGACGCCGTGGCAGAAGGAAAGCCCGTGCCCGAAGAAAGCCGCCGTGCGATTACGTTTGTCGATGGGCGAGGTTTTATGCCGGGATTCTTGCGCGGACCGTTGCCGCAGAACTATGAAGCGACGCATGTGGATGCCGCTGGAGGCTGCGTGGCAGCCCAGATTAAGGATTTCGATGAAACAACGGGAGCCTGCCTCGTGAACGTGAAAAATCCGTTTTCCATGGATGATTCCTTGGAGCTGATGACTCCTGATGGCATGCAGAAGTGCGAAGTCGAGGAAATGCTAGATTTCCGCGGCGCCGCTGCGGATCGGTTGAATCCGGGAACGGAAGGACGCGTTTTTCTGGGAAAAAGTACCTTAAATAACGAAAAAAACGCCAAATTCAGCTTCCTTGTGAAGCGGGCAAAAGCATAAGATTCGGTAAAAAAATAGATTTGGAACATGGCTGTCGATAAAGCGACTAAAGAACAGGATGAACTTGAACTTTATCAGATTGATGATAAAGCGATTGTGCCATTCTTCCAGAAACATCTTGAAGAGTTGCAGCAGTTCATTCACGATCATCAGTGCAATGATCATCTTTGCTTGCTGGTATTGCTAAAGCAGTTTATTCGTACTTACCGCATGCCGTTCAACATGCAGCGCTATATGGAAGTCCAGAGGACTTTTATCCAGCGCTCTTTGCACGACAAGATTCAGGACCGCCAGCAGGCGGTAAGCCATTGGATTCAGGAATTTGCTGGTCGCCATCGCAACCGCATGATCCAGCTGCAGTGCTTGTATCTCGATCGCGTGAAGGACCGCTTGCTCCCAGAAATCGAAAAGTTGCTCGAAAACCGGATCGACCATCTGCAAGAAAAGCTTGAGGAAAATGGCGGGCAAAATAATCCACCGCCACCACCGCAGAATCCGTAGGTTTATTCCCCGATGATTGTGCTGAAGCCCACAAGGGCGCGCTTGCTCGGATCCATGTATCCCTGGAAATACACGAGATAGCGTTTTTTGTCTATGGCCTTGCATTGTAACGGACTTAGCGGCAATTTGTATTCGAATTGATATTTGTCTGGGCGCTCGCAAAAGTCGGGGTGTTCCTGCAAAAAACGTATTGTTTTTGCCTTTAGAACATTGTATTCGAAGTAGAGTTCATCGTATTTCTTGTCGGTGACGAAAGCCCTGTTTGCGGTGCTGTAGAGGTTCATGGCCATGGTGAAAAAAATTCCCGAAATGGCGATGGTCACTACAAGTTCTATGAGTGTGAACCCGCGTTTGCATAAATGGTTCATTTGAACGCTCCGTATTTGCAGTAATGGAGCGTACGGGTCGTATCTATTTTACGTCGGATTGAGGTCGATTCAAAACACGATTCTTCCTGGTCTTTTAAAACTTTTACGACTGTTTCCCAGTGGTTCCCGCTTGCATCGGTGTGTGTGACAACGGTGTCGCTTGCCATCGGCGTTGTCAGTAGAATAATCTTGCTTAATTCTTGCCCGTAATTGTTTATCCACGCCTTATTCGATATTGGGTTCTGGAATAAATAGCCGACAACAAGAACCCCGGTGGAAGAGAGGATGGCAAAGCTGATAAGTACTTCGACAAGTGTGCTCCCGGTTTTTGAGCGCTTAATTTTCATAGCTTGCCTCGCCGCCCAAATAAACGATGTCGGGTAAGAATGGGTGAATTGTGGTGTCTCCTTTTATTTGTCCATTCCTAAAGAACCCTCTCCAGAGCGTTTCGCCTTCGTAAAAACCAAGATAGTAGGCTATCATTTGCCCTGTCAGTTTACCGCGAAAGTCAACCATTCCTCTTGAAATGACGGATCCCTTGATGTCTACGTTTTCGGTGATGGTTACGGGGATGCCTTTCGTGGTCTCATCCCAGTTGTCGCCCATAAACAAGACTAGCGCTTTGTCGGCCTTTAAGTCGGAGATCATGATTGTGCCGGTATAATCGACATCGCCGGTTTTGCGCCCTTGAACAGCCAGATTGATTGTGTTTTCTTGCTTGCGCTTTACGGATATTTCCAGCGAATCCTGTGCAAAAAATGTTCCCGAAAGCAATACGCTATCTTTTATTGAAATTGTTCGTGCAATGATATTTGCCTTTGTGGATGCGGCTCTCTCTCGTAAAAAGACTTTGTCTGCTATAATCTTGCAGCGGTTGCATCGGCTATCGCCTTGCATTATGACCATGCGGCAGCTGAGTTCTGTTGGAACCACATCTGTGCCGTCAAAAACGCATCGCTCCTTTTGGAACGGTTCTGTAAATTGCTTGCGGCTGATTTCTGGGTAGAATTTCAGCGTGTCAAAATAGGGTAGGGAATCGCCAACATAGACTGTATCGTAAAATGCATCTTTTTCCGCACGCATTTTGTAATGGCTGCTATACGAAACTGTACCGCTCATGAGCGCTGTGCCGCCATCAATACGTGCGTTTCCGACGAGGCTTATGTTAGCCTGTGAAGCAAGCAACGTCAATGCGGGGCGTTTTGTCGGTATGAATCCTGTGTGTGCCGTAAAATGGTGTGATGAATCGTGATTGAACACGTTAAGCGAGGCGAATGCACCGTCTTGTACTTGCGAAAGTGAAAAACTGATGTTACCGTCTTTGTTGGTATGGTGCAAGCTGTCGGTGCGCCAAGGCTTGTGCTCGGCTTGCATGCGGAAAAATGCGTAATTGACTCCGCTTTCCAATTCGAGTGTTGCTTGAGTATCGGAAAATCTGCGGAATGATTCAATCCGTTCGTTTTTGACCATGGTGTAAAACGACGACGCGAGAAACCCGATAATGACAAGGATGGCTATGGTGAGGGGGAGTGTGTATCCACATTTGTTGCTTACCGCGCCCATTTTGCTAAATCATCGCCTCAGCGGCAATTTCTGATTCCGTGGTGAATCCTTGTGCGACTTTATCTGCACCGTCCATGGCAAGAGTCTTCATGCCCTCGGCAATGGCTGCCCGGCGAAGCTCTGCGTTTGATGTCCCTTTGTGGACCATTTCTCGGATAGTATCGGTCATGGGCATCATCTCGAAAATGCCAACGCGTCCCTTGTAACCGCTTCCGCCACAAGTGAGACAGTTCGGATCCTTTCCGCCGCATTTGGGGCAAACTTTACGGACAAGCCTTTGTGCCATGATAAAGTTCACTGCCGAAGCCACGAGGAACGGCTCGATACCCATATCGATAAGGCGCACGATTGCAGACGGAGCATCGTTCGTGTGGAGTGTACTGAAAACCAGATGGCCCGTGAGTGCTGCGCGTATGGCCAGTTCCGCCGTTTCGCTATCGCGAATTTCGCCCACCATGATTACGTCCGGGTCTTGACGGAGGAGCGTACGCAATGCAGCAGCGAAAGTCAAGTCAATTTTTGCGTTTACGGCTGTCTGCGTGATGCCGTCTAGCTTGTATTCAATCGGTTCTTCGATTGTCGAAATGTTCAGTTCCGGGCTACGAATCATCTGCAATAGCGTATAGAGCGTAGTTGTCTTACCGCTACCCGTCGGGCCTGTGATCAAGAACATGCCGTACGGCTTATGGATTTCTTTTTCACAAAGGGCAATTTGGACCTGTGTCATACCCAGTGAATCCAGCTTGTGTATGATCGTTCCCTTGTCCAAAAGGCGCAACACTATCTTTTGCCCGTAATCCGTAGGCAATGCCGAAACGCGGATATCGACTGCCTTGGAGCCATCGTCAAAATGGATGCGACCGTCCTGCGGGCGCCGCTTTTCGGCGATATCCATGCTCGCCATGATCTTGATGCGCGACGTGATTTCTGAAATGATGCGCAATGGGAGCTTTCTTGCAATCTTTAGTACACCGTCTTTTCGGAAACGAACGAGGAACGATTTTTCACCCGGTTCAAAATGGATGTCGGAAACTCCCGTGTGCATGGCCTCCGAAATAATCTCGTTCACCATGCGGATGGCAGGGGAGTTTGCCTTGTTCCCGGCGGCAGTCATGCCGAAAGCTGGAACGGCATGCTCTGCAAATGCGCTAATCCACTGGATGACTTTATCTTCATCCGCTTTGACTGGATTCACGTAAACGCCTGCCGCAACTTGAATGTCGTTAATCAAGTCGAAATCGTCAATGTCGGCCATGGCGACAGTGAGCCTTTTGCTCTCTTCACTGTAATCGACCGGGATGACGGAGTAACGGACCATCAGCTCTTGCGGTAAAAAGCGCAAGGCCGCTTGTGGAGGTGGATTTTTTAGCTCGAACGACATGCTATTTCTTTGTCGAGTCAACCGAGGCTGTATCTGCCGGAACAAGGAATATGCTGATGGAACGTAAAATCACGTTTAATGTCGAGTCGGCGCCACTGATGATATCCACCGTATCCTTGGGGAAGTAACCATCTTTGGTGACTACAATCTGGTTGACGTAACTTTCTTCGGACGGGAAAATAACCATTCCGCTGGAATTTGTGTTGAGCGCTTGGGCTGATTGGACTTCGTTTGTAAGTTCGACCTTGGCTTTTTCTACAGCCTTGCCTGTAATTTTGTCTGTGACAATAACAGTATAGCGGACAGGAATGCGAGTGTCCGTGTCCTCGTCCTGAAGGCAGGAGGTGAGGAAGAATGAAACGATTGATAAAAGAAATAAAAATGCTTTTTTCAAAGTGATGCCCTTAAGGATTACGGTAAATTTAGAAAATGTTGTTTGAAAAATAAAGACCAATGAAATTTTCATCGGTCTTTATGAGATTGTTTGAATTTTCAAAACTTAGTCCATTAGGCAACGGAGATAAATGCTATTGACTGATTTTACGGAACGTATCGTCTCTATTTCAAGAGTAGATCCGCCGATATCGTTAAAAGCTATGATTGTGCTTTTGGAACCATTGTTGTCTAACATAAGGTATTCAACAACTACATTGGCACCTTTGGGGGAAAGTACATTAAAACCATATTCGTCTGTTCCTGCATATCCAGGCTCTACCCAATCTTTTGATAGTAGTTTATACAAGTGTGAGTCGGTAAATTCAATCATTGTTTTCCATTCGTCAAAATTTGGAATATGCCATCCTTTGGGACAAACTCCTTGATGTGGTGTGGGAAATCCGTCATTTCCGAAAACAGCTTGTTTTGTTAAGTAATCACAAGGAATTCGAACTGCCCCTATCCATGAATACGGACGTCCATAAGTTTCTTGGTCTGGAATATTTTCAGCTTCGCTATTATATGTATAATCGCAGCCTTCAGCTGGTTCTGCCGTAAAATATCGCAAATTCTGCCCCATCCAAATTTGGTCGCCAATTTTTGCGGTCGTATAAACTTCTCCATCGCGTTCATCTGTCAGAATTCCCGTCTCTTGATTGTAGTTTGCTGGGAAACCTTTTGCCGCAGCGCTACTGGATGCAACTTCTTTGTTGGAACTGCTTGAGGCTGCGGAGCTGCTGGAAACTTCTTTAGAATCGCTACTCTCTTTTGTGGAAGATGTTGGTTTGCTTGCTGCTGAAGAGCTTGATATCTGTGAATCCTCAGCATTGTTACTAGGGGTTGTGGGGGAATTGTCTCCGCAAGCGGATAAAAGACATGCAACGGTAATGCAGTAGGCGAAAATTTCTTTTTTCATGTTGTAAACTCCTTGCCATTACGAATATAGTAAATATGTAAAAAGACTTGTGTAAAAATGGGTAAATAGAAAGTGGGGAGGGCTTGCGTGTGTGTGAATAAAGTTGTTTTAAAACATTTTGTAAAGTTTTGGTTGCTTGCATGCCGGTAAGAGAATGGAATTGACTCATTCGGATTGCTTTTTTTTGGGGGGTAATTTATTTGGTTGAAAAATGGTTGTTGATGTAAATTAAAATTTGTGACGAATTGTGCGGTAATGTCTTAAATTGTTGATGCTATTATAAATACAAATTTTCAAAATGTATAAAAACAATTTTTTTCTGTTGTTGATTTATTTTAGACTAATTTTTATGGAAAATATCTGTATGCTTTTAATATGTTTTTTGCTGTGTATAAATTGAATATGAAGTAAAAGAAAATTTATTTTTATAATTTGTCTGTTTTTGCTAAATTATTGCAAATAAAATTTGAAAAGGGCTGTGATTTTGTTTAGAAAAATATCTTTTGTTTTTATTGTTGCTTTTTCATTGTCTTTCGCTGAAAACGGCGATAATTCCAATGCTTTTAATAAATACATGTCGCCCGAAGGTGGCATAAATCCTTTGTCAGGTACGGTTGCGTTGACCAAACCACTTGCGAGTATCTCTGCGGGCGAGGTCTCGGTGAATTTCGATTTGAGCTATTCGGGAAATATATTCAAGGAAATGAATACGAGGAACGACCAAACAACGGTGGGCCTTGTCGGTCTTGGTTGGACATTGGGTAGGGCTAAAGTTGTCAGCGACAATCGCGGAACAAGTTTCATTGGTGATGATCAGTACTACCTAGTGCTGTCATCTGGTGGACGATTCAAAATTTTTAGGGAAAATCCCTCCAATCCCAATGATAAATGGTGGGTGGAAGGCAACCCGTTCATGAAGGTCGAACAGGTGGTCGGTTCTACCGATGTGACCGGGAATGGGGATCTTATAACTTATGTCAAGGGATGGAAAATTACAGACACGAAGGGTGTGGTTCACGAGTATGGCGATATCAATGAACCAGACAGTAAAATCTTGACGAATCCGCAACGGAATGCGACAGAATACGACTTATTCTGGCCGTTGAAGGAAGACGGCTCCTCGATCACGTTTGGTTACGGCTTGATAGGCAAAGCGATTGGCGGCACTCCATGGCTTTATCCGACTGTATGGAATATTAGCAAGGAAACGGATGTCGAGGGCAATTATCTCGAATATACCTATGAGCAAATAATGGAGGGGCTTTCTGGCAATTTTAAAAGGAGTGGTCACTGGGATTCTAAAGGCAAGGAGTATACCAAGGAATCGTACTTGAAAACAGTCGTTTCATCCATGGGCGATGCGCTTCAATTTGATTACAGGTATAAGGGTGAGGGTGCTTTTTTTGGCGAGTATCTAGACTACGAAGGCTTGAAAAATGAACTTCTGGGTGATACTGATGTCGATATGTCAATAGAAAAAATAAACCGCAAGTACTTGGCCAAGATTGTGATTTTGGGTAGGAATGGTAGAGTGGGTTCTGTCGAACTTTGCTACTCTGCTTTGAACCAATATGGAATTGATAGAAATAAGAAAGAAGGCTTTGTTAAGAGACTTCTGACTGCGGTGCGTTTTTTTAACAAGATGGGCGAGGAAAACGATTACGAGTATTATGAGTATTATGACGGATCGGAAAATGCTGTCGGTGAATCAAGCGATGTGGTGTACCCGTTGGGTGCTCTTTTCAGAGTGAAGGGAAAAGAATGCGGATGGGTGGAATATACCTACGTAAAAAAGACTCTTGGTCAGGGACACAAGGAGACGCTTGATGCAGAGAAAATATTTGGCAAGGGTTACCTTGAGGATGGTACTGCCTACTTGGTCGGGAAGAAGACTAAGAAGAATGTTGTCGTATTTCACAGGATAAACGGGAGCTGGAAACTGGTCAAGACGATTGACGTGAATGACGTATCCGATGTTGAGTTTGGTGATCAGGGATGGTTCCTTGTTAATGATAAGCGAGGTAAGGACGTTATAGGTGCTTTGGTCTATCAGTGGGATGGAATGGATTGGAATAAGGTGTGCGAAAAAAAAATAGACAATAGTTCTTTCTCCAAAGCAATGGGGTTCTTTGCTGGACCTGATTATGTGGTTCATGTAAAAACTAAAAAAGAGGACTTTTGGGATACTCCCCAAACGGAGATAAAAATTGTCTGGTCAAAATGGGGTATGGAATTTGATGTAGATCAGATACGCAACGCCGCAGTAAATGAGAGCGGCATACGAGTCATGGCTCAGAAAAACCACATGTTAATACAGGTGAACACTACTAATTTTTCCAATGCCGTGAAGTTCTATGTCTATACGTTTGACAGCAAGGGGACTGTGCAGAAAACTTACGGAAATAAGAAAACTCATGATAATACGAATCAGGATAACGGAAGTACATATTTCCTTGGAGATGGCTATTTTGTTGGTGTAGAGGAGCCTTCTGCTTATGTTGGCGGTAATTCTCGGTTTAGAGCTTGGCATTGGACCGGCTCTGATTGGGTAAGGGAATACGAGAATGACTTTGACAATGATGGCTTATATACAGCAATGGACTTACAGGCTCACGGGCAGGACTACTATACGGTAAGGCATCATTCCAAGCGATACCTGACCAACTACTACTGGAATACGGAAAAATGGAGTAATGAAGAGGGCGAAAAACAACGTCATTTCCAGGTTCAGGATTTTGCCTGGCCCTCTGCGGCCTGGAATTGGGTCGGTTTTAGCGGTCGAGACTTTTTCATTGCTGGACAGAGTCGCTTGAAGTGCAAGTGGAGGGGATGTGATGTGAAGAAGTACGTCTATCTGCATCTCTATTATATGAAAGACGCAAAAAATAAGAAGTGGACTTACGATTACCTCGGTTCCAAGAAAAACAAAATGGATCAGAAGAAGGTTATAACAGGAACGGACTGGTTCATTGAAAAGAACCAAGTGAAAATAGCATGGATTTGGGACGGCGAGAAGTGGAATGAAGACTCTTTGATTTCTGTACCTAATTTGAATGAAGCCTATTCTTTGGGAGATGATGCATTTGCTGTTCCGGCGGGGAATAAGACGGACGTCTATTACAAGGTTGGCAATTCGTTTTCCGGCTCGTTTGATTCGTACCATGTAGAAAAGAAAACCATTTTCGAGCCTGTTGTTGATAAGACCATTGAATATACTTACAGCTTTACCAGAGATTCAAATCAAATCGCCTATGATGAAGCGAATAATACACCTCTTTTCAAGGAAATGAATGTCACGCTTCCCTTTGGCCAGGGGGAAAAACACAGTGTTTTGTGTAGCGGGGAATATACCAAGAATGGCAAGACTGAATACAACGATGGCAAGACTGAATACAACGATGGCAAGACTGAATACAACGTCGGGCTGGGTTCAACGTGTGTCGAGACCCAAAGGGGCCGTTCGAATTCGAAAAGCAAAGGCAAGAACGCGATTTTATCCAGGAAGGAAACTAGTTATGAAAGATATCGAGACAGTGGTTGGCCTACAAGAGTTTATCAAGATCGTATAATAAAGGACGTATCGTTCAATGGGTCGACCAAAGAAACGAAAACTTACGTGTATTCTCCCAAGAATGGACAGGTTGTGTCTATAATAAAGAAAAATGGATCTAAGACAACGGAAGAAATCACCAAGTATGTCGCGAATTTGAAGTCGCCACTTAGTGATTATGACAATAAGTTGGGAAAAGACAATAGAATTGATGTTGTTGCCGGTGGTTATTCGTGTATAGGAACTTGTGAATCGGGACGAGTCATTTCTGCGTTTGCGAACGGTTGGGATACTGTTAATAATATCTTTAGGTCCGTATCTACTTGGAAAATGGCTCCACAAAAGCGAATGTCTCAAACTGATGTGGAAAATGGAATCAGCCATATAGTGAAAAACGGGAGTGTCTCTTCCTATGCGGACTGGAAACGCACTTCGTTCAATTCAGTGTATAACGGAGACGACGTTATTGAAACGGAGGAAGGTCCGAAAAAGGTAAAAATGGCCTCGTTTAAAAATCCGGTGACTCGCCGTGTCTATGGTACCGCAGCCGGTTGTGGCGTTGACGAGGGCTTGATGCTTTCTGGTGAGTATTGCGGCCCGGTTAATAATGTCGCGTGGTCGGGTTGCATTTTGAAGGATTCTTCAGAAGGAATAACAGGTTATGCGATTAATGGAAGTACTGGATTTCAATATGGCAGATTTTCGACAAAGCTTTTAGAATTGGCAAGGAGTGGTTCTCTTTCTGCAACAATAAAAAAGCCTGTACAAGGTAAAAAATATAAGGTGTCCGCATGGGTGCAGACATTTGACACCGATTCCGTAAGTGTCAATGTAGCTTTAGGATCCAATTCGTCAAGTAGGAATGTATTGACGAATAAAGAGTGGCAGAAGATTGAATTTGAAATGCCTGTTTTGAATTCGTCCGTACCGGTGCAATTTTCATTGATGACGAACGCTCCATCTAGAATTCATTTACAAGATATTCGTGTGCTTCCTTACGACGCTGCTTCTTCTGCGATGTTCTGGGATGACATCTGGGACAAGGTCATTACCACCGTGAATGATAGAGGTATCGGATCTTATGTAGTCTATGACAACATGGGTCGTGAAATTGAATCTTATTCTGAAACGGCTGAAGGAAATGTGTATCTCGCTTCTCGTAAGACATTTGTTGATGGAAGCTGCATTATCGCGGCTTCAGGTGATGATAAGCTTAAATTCGTAAAGGTCAACGGAAAGGTTTATAATAACCCGTCATCGAAGAAGTATTTCGCACTTAATGCTATCGATATCGGAGTTGAGCTTGGTCTGGAAGTAGATGAATCTGAAGTCAAGTATGCTCTGGTGAAGGGTAGCGAATCCGATTGGAAAAACAAAAAAATACAGGAATGGATTCCCGCTGCATGTGGTGGACTCTGCCCAATTTCGTTCAAGTTTACTGATAACCCGGAATGGATGTTGTTCGTCGATGTGGCACCTTTTGACACAGTGCGCAAACCATATGGCGATTATGCTTTCCAGTTTGGAATGAAGAAGAAGGACTGGGTTGTTTATGGCCAGATTGGTGGTTTTGCCGATGGTAAAATTCCTCAGTTCATGAACCCGTACGACTCCTCAAGTGTTGTTTATCAGAATGGTAGCAATGATTCCATTTATAGAGCCGATTTTACCCAAAGTTTGTGGCGTAATACCTCTGCAATTGTTGATGGACGTTCTGTTGCTTACAACTTTGCGTATGGAGAGAAAAATGGCAAAGGTAAATATGCATTGAGCTTTATTCCTGTGGTTAGCGGTGCTAGTGATTCTACTGTTTCGCTCGCATATCCTATGGTTTATGATTGTGATGACGGAATTAGCTTCAATTACAGGGATTTAAAAGATACGTCTTTCGGTGTAGATGATATGAAAGTCGCTATAAGTGGGAACACCTCGGCTTTGCTTTACCGTGCGGATGTTAGGGCTAAAGTTGTTCCGGTCACGCTCCGTGACTCGATAGATTCGATTCGAACCTATCAAAAAACGATGCCGAGGCTTGTAGCGGATGACATGCTATATAGCAAAATTTGGAACATGCAGTCTCGCCAGTGGGAAAACCTCGGATCGGTACCCGTGTTTGACAAGGATACTCTTTCTGTGACTATTTCTGGCAGCGACACCGTGCTGAAGGTTGTCCATGGAAATGTCGTTTCATACCTTGATGGTGTTGTCTGCGACCACAATAACAAGACCTTCGATATGATTTCGGGACCAGGCGGTAAACTCTATGTTGCCTACATTGGTAATCCGAAAGCTTTTGAAGTAGGTGCGAAAATTAAGGAAGATGACGGAACTTTGAATAAAGTGAAGATTGCGCCGACATATATAGTGTTGAAACGCCTCTACGATGCTTCCGAGACGTCCATGGGCAGGTCTGTGTGGGCGGGTCCGAGTAAGATTTCTGGACAGCCCCGCTATGAAGGCGATATTGTTTCGTGGGATGGTTCAAACCTGCATGCGATTGACGAACCCCAGGCGGTGAAGCTCGCCTACGATGGGCAGTCCTTGTTTATGGCCGTTGTCTATAAGACGCATCCGGATGAACGGTTTGATGACGATGAGGAATCTGACGACCAGAATGCTGTAGAGAATGCCGATATTGATTACGGGGAGCTTGCCCTTACTGTCTTCAAGGCAACGGTGCAGCAGAATGTGAATGCTGATGGGGTTACATACAGCGATTATCTGCGCTGGAACCCGGTCAAGGATGATTCCATTGCCGTTGCAAAAAACGGCAATTCTCTTTCTGACGAACGAAGCAGAGTTCTCTATGTGCAGCCTGACGATATCTTTGACCTGGAAGTTCGTGGGGATACTCCGTATATCATGTTTGGCAATAAAGCGAATGGAAATCGGATTTCCGTCATAAAACATGATGGAAACAGGTGGTTGTCGATCGGCAATCCCGCTTTCGCATATCCAGTCCAGTCGAAAAAATCTGTTGATTTGGCTGTAAAGTCGAATGGAAATCCGTATGTCGTATTTAAACAGGGTCTCGATGCGGAGTATGCGACTCGCAAGGATAAACTTGTTACAATGCGTTATAATGCAAATGACAAAGTTGATCTGAGTTTGTCTACGCTAGATCTTGGGGCTGACTCCTTGAATGAATCTTGCTCGTTCAGACAGTATATATTGAACTACACACTCAATGTCGGATATGAAAGTACCTTGTCTGTAAAACCGACTTTGCATACGCCTTCCGATGTAGACCGTATAGAGATTTACGTCAACGATAATATCGTGCAGAGCAGGCTTCCCAATTCGGCGGCTGTTTCGAGTATTGCGCTTGGGGAAAGGTTGAATAGGGTGGAACTGCGCGTTGTCGGCAAGGACAGTTCCGAACTGTCGTACTATCTCAATACGTACCGTAAGCCGAGACCCAATCCAGTCCTGTGGGGTAACGGTAATTCCCTCGTGATGCGTGGCAACATGGTTGGCGATACGGTCAAGCTTGATTTGACGCCGATTGTTCCCGAAAAAGGCGACTCAGCCAAGCCTTCCAGAGCCGATACAACGAAGGTCCATATCCATGTGACCGGCGGTTGGGAGATTCATGTCGTTGATTCGTTGTCGGGGAAGGATACTGTCTATCATGGGGGCGACACGATTCCGTTTGTGGGGCCGCTTCCGAAAGATGTGTTCGTTGTAAGCCCGTATAGCGATACAGTCATAGTTGATTTCTTTGTAAGGCGTGATACTTTATCTCTGTTTAGATCTAGTAGTTCCGTGCATTCGGGATCCAGTTCGTCGAGAGGATGGAAATATTCTTACTCCGATGACGACAATGACGATGATATCTACCAGATTGCTTTCAGTTCTTCGTCTGATGTTGGCGGCTTCAGTTCCTCTGACGATATCTGGAGCCAATCGTCCTCGTCTTGTGAAGGTGAGGCCTGCGGTTCAGTTTCTTCATCGTCCTGTGATGGTGAAACATGTCTGTTCTATAGTTCTTCTAGTTCATCTAGCGAGCTGCTTTCAGGAAATGTCCCTGATGAAGTGAGAACGCTCGCTGATGCTAGGTTCTATACAGTAGGCAGCATGCGTCTTGGCGACTTTGTATCCGTACAAGGCTCTATCTTTGCTGGAATTGGTATCGAAGTTGGTGTCGAATCTGAAGTGGGTGACTTGATTGTATCCGGTGGTGATGTAACTTTGGCAAACCGCTCGCATGTAAGTGGAATCCGTCTGGGAGGAAACTTGCAGGTTCAAGGCGATGCAGTCTATGGTGATGTTGTCTACACTTCGAATGTTTCAACTACATCCATGCCTGTGATCCCGTTCGCAACTGGCTCATCTGATATACTTGTCAAGGTTGGACAGAGCCTGAATGCTGTTCCTGGCGTTTACAAGGGTTTTACTGCCCGTGATAGTTCCGTGATTCATTTTGCTGCGGGGGATTATTTCTTTGATTCGTTCTGGACTGACCCCCATGTTGAACTTTATTTTGAGGCGGGAACTCGCATATGGGTAACGAACGGCTTCAATGTGGGCAACTTCAACAGAATTACCCATGGAGGCAGTCTTGGTGATTTGTTCATCTATGTTGGCTTCTACGGCTATATCCCCATAGGCAATAACGTGCAGATGAGGGCTGTTCTCTATGCTCCGTATGCGTCTATACAACTTTTTGACCATTCTGTTTTCGATGGCTTTGTGTGGTCTGCAAATTTCAATGTAGAACCGTATAGTGTATTGAGATAAGGGGAGAGAATTATGAATATGTTTATAAAGAATCTTGTTCAAATTGTTCTTTTCTCCGCCTTAGTTTCTGTATCCTTGGCTGACGAACCTGAACAGCTCTCCCAGCCGAGATATAATGACCAAGGAGTTCATTATGGACTTCCGGGATGGGAAGATGTGGTTTCGTATGGCTTCAATGCGGCGAATTTTCCCAAAGAGGGTTCTCTCCTTTATGTGAATTTGGAAAATAATATCAAGTTTGGGGGAACTGGCTATGACGAGGTGACAATTACAAGTACTGGGCGTATCTATCTTGGGCATGTGCCAGATGATTATGATTTTTCGGAAGAGGCTTGGGGATATGTTCCTTTTTTGGAAACCACGAAAAAGCAGATGCACCCTGTTTCCGGTTCTTCATCAATCCAAGTGAAGTGGTTGCCTATTGATCCTAAAAAAGGGTATGCCGTTGTCGAAATCGGCCCGTTCAATGTCGAGGGGTTCCAGTACCCCGTATCGTTCCAGGTGTATTTCTACACGGATGGCGAAATCCAGTTTCAACCTTGGATTGAATGGGGTAGCGTTGCCGCTTATACTTATAATGGGCAGTATGGTAGCTCCCCGTTAAATCAATTAACTAGCAAGGATGTTTTTAGCCCAGCGCTTTATAATGGTGGGTATCTATTAAAAACGAATTATAGGGATATTATAAATTGGCATGCTGAACCTCTGGTTTATAATGGACAGCTTCGTCCGGGCTGGATAGCGAAGTCGTTCGATGGCGATGGCGTTTTGTTTAGTCAAGGGGAAAATAGCATTGATATTTATTTCGGAGCGCAGAAGGCTCCTGGAGGTCTTTTGGCTTTTGACCATTCTAGGGAACATCCCGTTGTCGGTAGCTTCAACTATGTAACCTTCGAGGCTCAATCCATTACTTATGGTGATGGAAGAACTGCGCAAAATCCGATCGAAGTGCTGCTATGGTATTTCGGAACAGATAATGGGGATATATATAAAGATGACGCTGTTCATGCTGATTATCCTTATTTTCTAGATGGGGCGGTCTTGGGGCAAAATGATATTTATTATCATTATCCTTCATTACCTAATGAAAAACCCATTGCCAAGGAATATAAGTTTAGCACATCTAAGAGTGCTTCTGTAATATGGCCCGTGGCGTATATGAAATCGTGGCATAAGCAGGGGACCGATAGAAGAACACTGGAAATGACGAAGGCTATTGCGTTCAAGTTCCAGACAAGTGATACTGCATATAACAGGGCTATCCGGATAAAGAACATAAGCTACGGATTGCGCCAGCCGCGTTCGGTACAGTTCCTGAAACCGCAAACGGACACTCTCTTCTTTGAGTCTGACGGTCTTGCCTACATGAAGGGAATCAACTTCAGCGGCAGACTCCCGTACGAATTCATTAATGGTTCCAGTCTTTATGCCAAGATTGTACCCGCTCCAGGTGATACTATAGATGAAGTTGTAATTAACGGCTTTACGGTTTACAAGCATGATGGTCCGGTGCTCTTGGAGCAGTTTGCGACTCTCCCCGGAGATGGAACTGTCGATTTAACATTGGAATCTTTGACCGGAAATGTTTATGTGACCGCCACGTCCAAGAAGTGCGGTACAAGGGTGCTGCCCGCCGTGAATCCGTCCTATGTGAAGGCTGAAGTGTTCCTCGATCCGTCGGATGCGTCTAGAAAACTTGAATCCTACTCTGTGAAGGATGGACTCGGTCGTGTCGTGCAGACACAGACTGATCTCGGAAACGGCAAGTTCAACGTGAATGCAACTTATTTGGACGATTTTGGTAATGTCGAGTTCGCTCCGCTGTCGTACCTTTCCGCAAAGAACTCTTTTGCTTATGAGGACATGTTCTGTAAGCAGTGCATTGTGAAATCCTCGGCTTACCACGATGGTAGCGATGACTTGGACAAACAGCAGGCCTTTGGTGTTCCGTATGCCAAGGAAGATTACCACTACGGCGAGGACAATGGAGTGACAAAGGATGTTTCCGGTGTAGCAGAAGCTTCGTATGCACTGCGTCAAGAATCTGCGATGCAGTGGACAATCCCGCTGATTACGTCTGATTATACGAATTTCCTTTCTGAAAATCAGCTCAACGAGAAGGTTATGACTGAAAAGTATGCGACAGCGAAGAAGGCTATCGCAAACAAAGATGTCAGTGTCGAAAACTGGACGGAATACAATTACAAGCTGGTTGTAAATCGTTCTGCGGAGGGTGTGTTTACGCAGCAGATATTTGACGCGAATGGCAATATCCTCTACGCTTGGGCGAAATCCGGCAATCATATCGTCATTTCGAGGACGCGCTACAATAAGGATAATCAGGTCGAATACACGGATGTTTCCGTGGATGGAGGGGCTTTTGGTCTTGCCTCGACTTACACCTACGATGCCGCTGGTCGTGTCAAGACTGTCACGACTCCTGACAAGGGGACTGTCGTAAGCATGTACGACGCTGACGATAATGTCCGTTTTACTCGAGACGCACGTCAGCAGGCGATGTCTGAAAAACTTGGCTGTAGCGGCAATTATTTCTCCACGATTGAGTATAATGATAAGGGTAAGGTCACGAAGACCGGCGAAGTGCATTGTGGACACTCCTTTGCGGATTCAGTCAATGCTGTTCCCGATGACAAATTGTATATTCTTTCGGAGAACTTTTATGGAAAACCGACGATAGGAGAGCTTTTGTCAACAGGTGTTACGACAGATAGAGTTTTGTTGCAGAGCATTCTCGACGAGATGGAGGGTGTTTTGCCGAACGATGTCGGGGCGATTGCTTCCTATGACGGTGTCTGTGTACGTTCAGATCCCGCAATTAAGGCGAATAGCCTCAAGATGTCCTCGTACAACCGCTTGGGGCAAAAGGTCAAGCAGTGGACCATTTACGGGCTGGAAGGCGCTCCCGCCACGCAGGCTTCTTTTACATACAATGTTTCTGGTGAACTTTCTGCGACGGAGACGGCCGAGTGGAAAAATGGTTCCTGGAGTACGATATCGTTGCTTGCTTACTACTACGACAATATGGGCCGCCTGAAGTCTGTACTCGAAGGAGGTGACAGCCTCATGCGTATTGACCGCACTGAGGCAGGGACTGTCTCGAAGAAGGCCTACTTCGACAAGGGTGATCATGTCTATGACATGACATACGCGAAGGACATCTATGGGCGTACGAGTCAGGTGTCTTACAAGAATGCTGCCGGTAAGACACTTTATTCTGAAACAGTGACATATCCGTCCGTTGTTGCGGGCCGTTTGGCAACTGCAAAGCATGTGTGGGATGGTTACAGTTCTGACGAAAGTTACACCTATGATGCTCAGGGGCGTCTAACTGGATATACGACCGATAATGGTAGCATCGGTAACGGAGCCTATGGCTATGACGGCTTGGGCAGGCTTTTGTCCAAGCGTGAAGGTGACACGACAATTGCCTACACATACATCAATACGCTATTTAGGCCGATGATGATGAATGTGAACAACTCTGCAGATACGACGTACTATTTCTATGACCCTTCTGGCAATGTGTGGATCGACAGAAATTCGAAAAATACTTATACGATAAACGCTCTTGGCTTGCCGAGTAGGGTGAGGCTATTCTCTAATGATCCTGTGAATTCGACATATGATGATGTTTTGAGTGATGCCTATCTCACGGGGCAAATTGGCTTTACGGATATGGCTTACGACGAGGGCGGCCAGAGAATTTGGACAAAGTTCGTCGTTGACGCTCCCGCTCACGAAACAAAGGTTACATATCCGGGAATCGGCGAGTACACGTACTTCGGTCAGTACCATTCTGACAACCTGACGCTCACTCGTGTTGACCTTCTCGGTGGTGGCTATCGCACGGGATTAAAAGGTGAAGCTTTGTTCCCGGTGAAGGATTTGCAGGGTAGCATCCGTGGCTACGTGAACAAAACAGGTCTCAAGAGCGCTTTTGGTTATCGTCCCTATGGCACAACGATTGATTTGGCTCGTTACTCGTCTGAAAGTGACGAACGTTGGCAGGGCAAAACATTCGACGGCGAACATGGTAAGTATTACTTTGGTGCCCGTTATTATGATTCGTTCTTTGGAATGTGGATGTCGCCTGACCCTGCGGGACAATTTGCGAACCCGTACAGCTACGGCGGAGACCCACTGAACTACATTGACCCGACAGGCATGTGGGCGATCGGCCTTGGTCTTGTCATTGGTTATGACAAGTCGCATGGTTGGAGTTTTGGTTTTGGTGCTGCAGTGGAAGTTGGCGATTTCGGTGTCAACGCTTCGTTTAGTTTCAATGAGGACGGTTCGAAGTCGTTCAATTTAAGTGTGAATGCTAGCATACCGGTATTAAACACGGGTCTGTGGTTTGATGCTGGAATAGGTCTTAACGTGAATACCTATACAGGAACATCATTCAGACGCAGTGGCGGCGTGTGTTTTGGAGCTTCAAAGGAAGTTGCTTGTGCTGGGGTGGAAGTTGGCCAAGGTTTCAGCTGGGATCGCAGTGGTGGGTTCAATGGTATGACAGTCTATGCTGAAGCATATGTAAATTACGCGGGAGTGCGGACCTCTGTCGGAGCCGAGGCTGGATTCTTCGGTGCCGAAGGTCGCGGCTTGTACGCAGGGATTGGCGGCTATGGTCTGCACGCTCAAGTGTCGCAGAATGGAGGATTTGGGTGGGGCGCGAGCTATACAACGGATATTTGGGGGTACGACTCGCAAAAGGGCTTCGACTATATAGGAAAGGGGCTGGTTGATGCCCTTCTAGAAGTTGATGAGATTCCACATAAAGAACACGAAAACTTCCGTGGGGAAAAGGGCAAATGGGGAAAGACGAATTATTGCGGTTCCGGTGGGTCTGGTGGTTTGACTGATGGTGTGGACGGAGGATGTTTGGCTCATGATACAAGGTATGATATTGCATATGAACGAGCGAAACAAAAAGGCGTACCTAAATGGGTGAGAGATTATTTTTATGCTGGCGTTGGAGGTGCTGTATTAAATGCTTCTGATAAGATTGTTGCGGCCGACATAAAGCTGGTTGGATCGTCTTTTTCGAATTTTTCTCAAAATAAGGAGGCTGCGATTAAAGTTGGAGGTGTTTTCTCATTGTTCCTTTTGTATAAATTTCCAATAAATATCGCTATCGATCTAATCTATCATACACATCCGACCAATCGTTATAGTTGGAACTCTTCGTATTACAATAGGTGAAATAGATAATGAAAGGGCTTGTTGGAATTCTTTTCTATCTCCTCATCGTTGCTTCATTTGGTGGATGTTGCAACATGATGTATTCTTCAATTCCTCCATATGGAGGACCTCCGGTAAGATTTGGCATCGATATCCAAATCGACAAGGTTATCATGACATCTCCGCACATCGATGATGAGGGTGATCGATTTATACAGGGTTTGGTAGAAACCTTGAACATGAGAAAGACTTTTTACTGCAATTGGTGTGGCCGTGATACGTTGCCAATATTCGAGTTCCGTCATATGGCTAATGCCGAGTATGATACTATCAAGGATTACAGTATTGATTCGCGACGTCCTCCCGTAAATTTGATGAAAATGAAGAACCCGCCGATTCTTCAGGATAAAGAGTTTTACATAGAATTCAATGACTATACGTATGTGAAAGATTCCGTTTTCAACGGGAGCTATGCCATCTGGAATCACGCTCGAGACTCTATCCTGAGGGTCGGTTATCTTGGCCCCCATTATTTGAGTGACGAAAGCATGACGAGGATCGTTGCCGACTATCTGCTGATACAGCTAAATTTGTTAGACTGATTTTTTAAATTGTATTTATGAATTTTCTATTTCGCATGATGCGTCTGTTTACTTCGCGAACAGGAAAAAGCATTCCGCCACCGCCGTCCCTGATGACAAATTGTATATTCTTTCGGAGAACTTTTACGGTAAGCCTACGGTAGGAGAGCTTTTGTCCACTGGCGTTACGACAGATATGGCTTTGTTGCAGGGCATCCTCGACGAGATGGAAATAGGAAAGATTGATTTTACTTCAGCACAAGGAGTGTGGATGAAATGCCAGGCAGGAAAGTGGTGTGAACCGTATTTGGATGCATATGGAAAAAAATTCATTAAAAAATTTTTATTTTGATATTTTTTTCCGATGGAGAGAATTGGCCTAATGAGAAAAAAAACAATAGCCTTTTTGATTCTATTATTTGTTGTTCTTGTATCCGCAAACAATTCGCAATATGAATGGTCTGATGCAAACGGATGCTCGTATTGTCTTTATGGACATATTGAAGATGGAAAATGTGTGCATGTAAACAGAAAAATTTTATTGAAATATGATTTTGAAATTGTCAGTAGATTGAACAATAATGATTTTCGTGTTCGTTATCCTTATCAATCTGCGTTACATGTCTATTGTGAAAATGAGGAAAACTATTGCAATACGATAAAGGATTCTATGGTTGTAAAGTTAAAACCCTCCATCAAAGAGCGAAAATCATATTGCAAGGAACAGCGAAAAAAAAGACAAAATACAGGCATGTTTTATTCATTGCCTATATATCAAGATGATTTTGTAATACTTTGCGATTTTGTGAAATTTGATTACAAATTATCATACCTTAGGGTCTCTGATGTAGGAATTTGCCCGATTCGTGTAAAAGGGGGGCAAACTGCATTAGGTAGTTTTGTATATACATTTATTAATTTATATATAACAAAGCGAAAGAAATATGAAATAAAAAAGGAAGTGGTTTTTAGTCAAGCTCACGGAAAAAGGCCTATAATCAAGAAAGACTTTTTTACACTGGGCGATTGTTCTAATTCAAATTGCAAAATCTTGAACTATGTCGAAGAACAGCCTCAAGACTTCGATGTTAAATGTGATTTTATAAAAAAGAAAGATGGTCAAATTGGCAATGTCCAAGTTTTAGGGGAAGGCGTTTGTCCTATAGAAGCTCTTGATAAGGATGGTAAAAAGCAGGTATATCGCGTGCGTTCCGTAAAAGACGGTGATGGATATAAGCTGCTAATGACTAATAAACGAAAATAAAATTACGGGCGTGATAGCCGTCCCTGATGATAAATTGTATATTCTTACGGAGAACTTTTATGGAAAGCCAACGGTGGAAGAACTTTTGTCAACAGGTGTGACTACGGACGAAACTTTATTGCAGGGCATCCTCGACGAGATGGAGGGGGTGTTCCCGAACGACGTGGGAGCGGTTGCTTCTTATGATGGCCGCCGCGTGTGTTCGGATGCAGCAATTAGGGCGAACAGCCTCAAATTCCTTTGATGATGTTTGCCGATCTTCTTCCTCGATTCCATTTTGATGAAACTTATCGAAGGAGTTACTCATGGGAAAAATCTTTGCGGCAATAACGTTGTTTTTCCTTACGTCTTGTTGCTTTATGATGTATCCCTGGATTCCGCCTGTCGAAGGGGCTTCTGATGAGTGGACGGAGCTTGTTCGTCGTGATAATCATGAAAAAATGAATATTATACTTGTTGCTCCCGGTCAGGAAGATGAAAATGTTCAACGGTTTGTGAGTAAAGTGGCAAATATACTTGCGAATTCTGGCACGTTTTATTGCGGAACTTGTCATTCTCTTTCGAATTATACATTTGCATACGAAAAGGCGGATTCCAATGATTTTGCAATAGTTGATGTTGTTCAACTTCAAAATGGTTTCTGTAAGAAGATTCGGCATGATACGTGCGAATATAGTTATCGTGATATGTATGATGTTATTGTGCCTGATTCTAGTACATTGTTGTATGGGACGAATCAATCTAAATGGCGGTATGATACAATTAGCTATTATATTCCAAAGGAGCATCTTGTAAAAGAGAACGTGTTTTATTTGACATTTACGAAATGCAACATAAGGAATGAGCGACGTGATTTTTATTTTGACTGTCGCTATTCTGTTTGGGATTCTAAGAACGATAAATTCTTTGAAAGGGGAATGTTGAGGACATTTGATGATTATGAAACCGAAGCTGCGAAATATATTGCCGATATTTTAGTTATTGGTCTTGGACTACGGTAATGAAAATTTTTTGCATTTCGTACTTTTTACAAATTCTCAAGTTGCAAATAAAGACTTCTTGTTCTTGAGAAGCTTTTTTATTTTACTTTATTTTTCTAAATTTGTCTCCATGAATTTTATACGCAAGTACGAGTTGGCTTTTGCATTGTTGTTCGCTTTGTGTTCAACAGCACTCGCCTAGACATTTACTCCGCTCCCGATTGCGGATTCTGTTATCGTTAAAAATCTGAATGTCAAAAATACCGAGATTCGCAATCTCTTGCAGGAAATGGCTGTCCAGTAAGGTTTTAACTTGTTCTTGGCTCCCGATGTCCGCAAGCGGCCCCGATTGTTTGCCTTGCGCACTTTTGACGCCGTTGGCGTCCGCTGCTGCGGTTGTCCAATGCGTAAGCAAGCTTACGCGCTGTACAACCTTGCGCGCTTTTGTTATATGGCACTCCTATGGAGTGCATATAATGCGGTTCGGTCATGCCAACAAGCAAGCTTGTTGTCGCGACTCTCACCTTTTGTTATATTACCAGTATGGCGTTAAAGAGATTTCCCATCGGTGTGCAGGATTTTGCGAGAATTCGCGAAGACGGTATGTATTATGTAGACAAGACTGACCTTGTCTATAAGTTGACCCATACGGACCCGTATTACTTTCTGTCCCGTCCGCGCCGTTTCGGAAAATCGCTGCTGGTGAGCACGCTCCAGTATTATTTCGAGGGGCGCAAGGACTTGTTCGCGGGCCTCGCGATGGAGAAACTCGAGACCGAATGGAAAAAGTACCCGGTCATCCGGCTTGACATGAGCATTGTAAAATACTCGGACAAAGATTCCCTCGCAAATTCGTTGAACAAAATTTTAGAGCCTCAAGAAAAAAGATTCGCGGTTACACCTGAACCGGACAACCATACTTGGGGCGTCCGTATGTCACGAATAATTGAAGCAGCACATGAGCAGACTGGTAGCCAGGTGGTTGTGCTGGTCGATGAATACGATGCCCCGATGCTTGATACCTTCGGTATGGAGTCTTTTGAGGATATTCGAGTCCAGGTTCGCAGCCTCTACAGTCCATTGAAGGCTTTGGGCGGCATCCTCCGTTTTGTGTTACTCACGGGCATCAGCAAGTTCAGCCAGCTCTCGATTTTCAGCGAACTCAACAACCTGAAAGTCATCACGATGAACGATGACTATGCGGCCATTTGCGGAATCACCAAGGATGAAGTGCTGACACAGATGCAGCCCGAAATTCAGGCGCTTGCCGACAAAAATGGCATGACTTATGACGAGGCCTGCGAGGCGCTCAAACGTCAGTATGACGGTTATCATTTCAGCAAGAACTCGCCGGACGTGTTCAATCCGTTCAGCCTAATCAATTCACTAAGTGATGGAGAACTAGCCAATTACTGGTTCGCGACCGGTACGCCGACGATTCTGACCAGGCTCATGAGCAAGTACAAGGTGGATCCGACTCCTTTCGATACCGGGTTTGAGGCGACCCTAGACATGTTCGACGCCCCGACGGAGACGGCGAAAAATCCCATCCCGATGCTTTACCAGAGCGGTTACTTGACGATAAAGGGCTTTGACGGATTCGCCTACACGATTGGGTTCCCGAACGAAGAAGTGCGTCTCGGCTTTTTGAAGGCACTGATGCCCTATTACGCGATGGACGACGTCGTTGACAACGACATGTTCATGCTCCGTTTTGCAAAGGCTTTGCGAGAAGGAAAGCTTGATGACGCCATGAATTTTATTCGTGCGTTTATGAGTGGCATCCCGTACAATGCGGAACGCAAGGACGAAAACCACTACAAGACGGTGCTGTTCCTGATTTTCAAGCTGTGTACACCATACGTCGTGCGAACTGAGGAATGCAGTGCCGCTGGCCGCGCCGATGCCGTCGTGGAAACTGCCAATGCGGTTTACGTTTTCGAGTTCAAGCTGGACTCTTCTGCGACAGTGGATGACGCTCTCAGGCAAATTGACGACAAGGGTTACTTGATTCCATACTCGGCCACGATGGCCAAGGATGGCTCGCCGAAGAAGTTGTTCAAAATCGGCGTTACGTTCGATGCGGAAAAGCGTACCATCGGCGAATGGAAGGTTGTAGAGGCATAACCTTCTGATTTATGATTGGAGAGGTATGCCAATCGAATTTACACAGACGCAGTAACCTGCGGGAAGTTCCAGCGATAATTTGTTCAAGCTGACCATGTCTTATGACGGGTCGGGCAGAAGAATTTCCAAGACGCGCTGGGTCAAAAAAGTAGGTTCGCAGGACTGGGAAAAGGAACTCGTGACGCACTACACCGGCATCGGCACGGAAGTCCGCGAGAAGATCGCCGGACCTACAAAAGAGACAAAAGTTGTCGTAAACATACCGGTCTTTTTTTTCGTGTAACTTTGACGCTGCTGAAGCAAAGCTTCGGAGCCTCAAGACAGAGTCTCGGTCGCTACCTGTTCCGCCAAAGGCGACAAAACCAAAGAAAACTGTACCGCCTAAGCAGCATCCGCCAATTACTCTCGATGCTATTTTGCCGGGACGCAATCCCGTTGCTATCCTTAAATTCCATGGCGAGTCGGCTGTAGTTAGCGTCGGTCAGAAAATTTGGGATGTGACTGTGGTTGCAATTAAAAATGACCGTGTGATTCTAAAGGATGAAATTGGGAAGTTCGAGTTGAAAAACTAGACGAGAAACTTTGGTTTAACTCACCATTTTGCTTTTTTTGTTGTTGCTTAAATTACGCAATAATTATATTTTAGGCAAGGGGTGTTTCGTTAGGCATAAAATTATGATGGAGAGGGCGACCTTCTATGGGATTTATTCTCAAAAAGCTTTATATACCGGTTCTGCTTACAACACTTCTTGTGGCGTGTGGTGACGATTCCAGCAGTAATGCTGTGATTCCTTTTTCGGAAAATTCTTCCGACAGTCATGTAAAATCAGTCTCTTCTAGTAGCGGTGCAAAAACTTCTTTGTCTAGTTCGGAATCAAAGCAGAAAACATCGTCGAACAGCGTTAAGGAAAATAAATCGTCTGCCTACAGCTCTTCGAGCAGTTTGATGGAGTTGGACACGCTTGAAGGGCTCGATGTCATTTACGTGCTCGTGGATGGAACTGTTTCGGGCGTTGTCGCCTTGGACGATTTTGCGAAGGCTAAGGTTCGTGTTGTGCAGTTGGACACTGCCGATGCGTACAAAGAAACGGATATTTCTTTTACGGGTGATGTAGGCAAAGGCGGTGCATACGAGATAAAGAAAATAGAGCTGCCGCAACCTTATGTGCAAATTTCGGTCGAGGGTAAAATCGAAAATGTCACGGACGGCAAGTCTGCATCTGTTTCGCTCAGGGCTTTGGGCGATGCGACTTCCAGCGAAAAGTTCAATTTGAATTTGTTGACGACGCTTGAAGCGGAACGCGCTCTTGAGTTGCTGCACGGAAAGAAGGTTTCGTTCGAAGAGGCGAAGTTTGAAGCTGCCGAAGACGTGTGGAAAATGTTCAATCTCGCGTCAATTGATTTTGACATGACCGAGAACATTCATGTTTCCGATGCCAGTGAATCGGGGGCGGCTCTTTTAGCGGCGACGGTCATTTTGCAGGCTGGCGCCAGTGGAGTCAATGGTGATTTTGCGAAGTTCTTCAATGCCGTTTCTGCAGACGTTGCCAATGATGGCAAGTGGGACGATGGTGGAACCCGACTCGCGATTGCGGATTGGGCGCTTGCGACCGACGTGAAGGATGGCTTTGTCGCGCTTAGAAAAACACTTGAAAAAAAGATTGGCAAAGTTTCTAATTTTGAAAAATACCTCAAGAATTTCTATTTGACGGAACTTGAGTTCCCTACTTGCGATGGCAGTTCCAAAGGCGAAGTTTTCTTTGTCAAGAACCCGTCCAGCAATTTCTATGCGTCGAAGTACGACGATGTGACGAAATCCAGCGAACGCTTTGTCTGTAACGAAAAGAAAGGCTGGACTGCAATCCCCGACAGCTTGAAAGATGTCATGGGCGATGCGACTCCGGCGAAGGACGGCGAAGTTCGCCGTGGAGCGTTCTCGGGCGAGTTGCTTGCGTATGATGGCAAAACCAAGACGTGGCACAAGGCGAACGCTATTGAAAAAGATAGATATTTTGTTCTGAAATCCAATGCGGATAAGTTTGTCGATATCCAGGATGTTTATGAAAGCATCAAGGACGATGAACGCGTGATTTTTGTGCTGCGCCATGCGGAACGCGGCGATGATACGAGCAAGGGCGGGACGCTTACCGACAACGGAAAAAAACAGTCTGAACAAGTTGGAGCAAGGCTTAAAAAGTTCAAGGAAGACTTTGTTCTTGGCGCATCGGAATTCTTGCGTGCCCATCAGACGGTGGAGTCCATTGCAAAAGGCCGCGGACAGGCTTACGACAAGCGCGATACGATTCCGCAGTTGAATGACGATTGGTACACGAAGAACAGCGATGAAGTCGAAAAAGCGAAGAATGAATGCGGCGGCGGCTGGGAAGTGACTTCCAAGTACGCTTATACGGGAGCCTATTCGACGGGTGCGAATGCCGCCTATTATAATCTTGCTGAACGCTCCGTGGAACTCATCGAAGATGTCCTTGCAAAAAAATACACCAAGGAAAAATTTGTCCTCTTGAGTTCGCATGACAAGTTGATGGTGCCGCTTGTGGCTTATTGCTCGAATTTGCAGATTGAATTTAAGAAGTACGAGAACAACGGAAAGTGGATTAATTACCTCGCCGGGGTCGCCATCATCATCGATAAGGACGGAAATCGCCGTTATGTCGTTATTCGAGGGCTGGCTTCGGGATTTATGAACTAGAAATTACTAACTTCAAATTATGAGGATTCGGTGGTTATTAATTTCATTGGTTCTAGTATGGACCGCGTGTGACTCTGTACGTCACGGTACTTTGCCGTGCGAAGGGGACGATTGCATCGCTGTTTTGAGCGATGGAGTGGATTCCGAAATCAGTTCGTCTTCGATAGACGATGATTCTCCAGAAAGCTCAGGAAGCAGTTCCTCGAAGGTCAAAAATAGGTCCAGTTCTTCGTCGGAAAAGTCTTCAAATAGTTCGAGCAGCTCGACGCACCGGTGGCAACGCCACTCCTCTAGCAGTAACGGGAACAAAGATACCACCCACGTAGAGAAAACGTCTAGCGCCTCTACTCCTGTAACTTCGTCTGCCTCGCATACTCCATCGAGTTCAATCAGTTTACCCACAAGTTCGTCTGTTGAAGAACAGCCGGAAACGCTCCCCGAATGCAATGCAGCCAGCGAAGGCCGAGCCTATACGCTTGCGGGCGTACTTTACTATTGCCTATCGGGCAAGTGGGAAACGGATGTCCAGATAACAGAAGGCGTAACGTGCAAAGATGGCGTTTTGAATTTGAAAAAAGTAAGGGCGTACAAGCCGATGTTTGCTCCTGCTGCGGATTCTGATTCTGTTGCTACGTCGGTGTACCGCAGGGAGGGTGTCCGCATTTCGGGCTTCGCGCAGAAGGGGCCGTTCCAAGCAGGCACGTCTATAAAGATTGTAGAACTGGACAGTGCCAAGCGTTTGGCAGAAACCAGGAGAACGCACGAAGCGTGCATCGTCTCGGCGAACGGAACGTTTGCCTTTGACGGAGTCGATTTAGTCTCTCCTTATGCGAAGGTCGAAGCGTACGGTTTTTACAGGGACGAGTTGACAGGCCGCCAGTCCTCGTCACTTTTGAAGCTCAATGCGGTTGTCGATTTGTCGAAGCGCGATTCCTTTAACGTGAACATGCTGACGCACATGGCTGCACCGCGTGTGTTGAAGCTTGTGCAAGATGCGGGCAACAACCAGCCTATCGGGAGCCAGAGCGGGCGTGCGTTGAGCGACGTGCTTTCGTCCTTTGGCATTAGTCTTGGCGGCTCGACGGGCGGTTTCAACGGAGGTTGGAATCGTGGCGGGGCGACCGCGTCATCAGGTCAGAAGGCTGCAGAAGACTTGAGCATTTTCGACAATGACGATTACGGTGCCGCGCTGCTTGCCATTTCCGTGATGATGCAGAGTTACGGCTCGGCAAACGAGATGCTTTATTTTGCAAACCGCGTCGCAGAAGACATCCAGGGTGATGGGAACTGGGGCGATAACAACACGAAAGCGAAACTTGCAGATAAACTATTAAAACTAGACTCGGAAGGCGGGCTTGCAAAAATCCGCAGGAACATGGAAAGCTGGAAACTTGGCAATGTTCCTGATTTTGAGAAGTATGTGCGTAGCTTCTGGACGAGAACGCATAACTTTGAAACTTGCGGCTCGATGAATGCCGGACAAGTGAAACATGTGAACAATAGCCAAAGTGAATACTTTGTCTCTTATTACGAACAGCCCGATGGCCCGAGAATCCGCTTTATTTGCGATGCATCGACCAAGTCATGGCGTGTTGCGACGGACCTTGAAAAGGATACGTACGGCTTGAAGGGCGATTACAATGGACAAATTAAGAACGGAATTATCAACCAGAATAAGTTGTATGTCTATGACCAAAGCAAGAGGGGCTGGCGTGAACCGCTGCCGGGTGAAATCCTTGATTTCTCTAGTGTTGACGATGTCTTGAAATCCCTTGCGGCTGGCGAAAAAGTCATCTTCTTCTTGCGCCATGCGGAACGCGGTGACGACACTGGTAAAAAAGGTCACTTGACGACGAACGGAAAGAAACAGTCTCAGACCGTAGGCGAAATGTTCAAGGGCGAAGATATTTACTTTGCCAATTCGACTTACACACGTAGCTACGAAACGTGCGAAAATATCGCTCTGGGAGCTGGAATTACGGCGATGGGGAACGATACCATTCCGGAATTGGACGGCGAATGGTTCGTCAAAGACGAAACGAAGTTCGAAGAATACAAGAATTCCGATGGTGGTGGCTGGGTGGTCACTTCGGCCTATGCGTACAGGGGGAGCTACTCCGATGCGTTCTACCCGATGAAGTCTCGTGGCGATGAATATATCGCTGAAGTCGTGAAACCACGCTTTGAAAAAGTGAATAAGGTGGCGGTCTGGATTTCCCATGACATGCTTGTCGTTCCGCTTGTTGTTTATTGCACGGAAGGCAAGGTGAACCTGCGTTATTTCGATACGAAGCAGTGGATCAACTACCTCGCTGGAGTTGCGATTATCATGGGTACTGACGGCTCTATCCGCTATGTGCCTGTGAAGGGCCTCAGTTCCGGCACGATGACGATGTAATTAGACGAAAGAACGGACTTTCGGTCCTACAGACGATAGACGAAAGAATAGGGCAATCTTTCGTCTTTTGCTTTAATCTATCGTCTTTCGTCTTTCGTCTTTCGTCTAGTCACCGCTAAAATTGCTATATTCTCGCGCGTTGATTTTTATCAAACAGTTCACTTAATAAACATGGACGCATTCCGATATGAATGATACACTAAAGAAAGCTATGATTTTTGCCGCGGTGACAACGGTTTCCGGTGCCTTCGCGTCTGATT
>JAEEGJ010004754.1_pt1 | contig 44720 bp, 38 predicted proteins | sample 8958761 | NCBI WGS metagenome assembly JAEEGJ01 (sample SAMN16246546, study PRJNA631951) | gut metagenome | biome: gut microbiome; feature: rumen; material: RS-attached | host: Bos | place: Iran: Karaj | collected 2018-10
CCGTCTTCGATGAGCTCGGCACAATAGCGTCCGATGGTCTTTTCCACTTCGTTGGGTTCGGGCATGTCGACGGTGAGTAGGGGAGTGTCGTCTTCGACAAAGACATTGATTCTGCTGATGTGGACCAATGCATCACCAAAGGTGCGTGGTACATGCTTGTTGACCACAGCGATGACAAACTCGGCACTCTCCATGGCGGCCAAAGTGGCATCGACCGACGAACCTAACGACACATAGCCGAATTTATCGGGTGGGCACACTTGAATCATGGCCACGTTGCATTTGATGTAACGCTCACGATAGAGTTTCGAGGTCTCGCCGAGGAAAACAGGGATGTAATCGGCCAAGCCTTTCTGCACGCTCTCGCGCACATTGGCACCTACGAAGAAGGCATTGTGCTGGAAGATACCCTCAAACTCAGGGTTGACGTAAGGCGCGGCGCCCTCAGTGTGCAGATGGTGGATGTAGACGTTTTTCAACTCGCCCGCGCGACCTCTGTCGCACAAGGCTTTGACCAAACATTGCGGCACATTCGACACCGAGCTGATGTGGACATGGTCGCCCGACTTGATGACTTTTACGGCTTCCTCAGCCGTGACGGCATGATATTGTTTCTTCATTTCTCACGAAAGTTTGTTTCCTAAAGCAAAAAGCCGGTGACAGCCGGAACTGTCACCGGCAACAACATGTAATAAAAAAGAGTTTTAGTTATTCATAATGCATCGGAAATGCATAAAACAATTTCTATTGGTTTGACAATGCGTTCATTACCTCAAAACTTCTGGAAAAATGTTGGAATACCTAGAATGAAGATATCACCCCACGGCGGGGCTTACCTTATTAAATATAGAATCCCAGCTCCAATTCCCGGAAGCCTTGTTTCGCGACTTGAGGCAGGTCTTCTGACTGAGGCCTCGCGTTTGCCGCCTTCCCGAAAGACTTAGTTTTCAGTGGCACAGTGGCAGGCGATTGGCCATCACAGCAGCGGGAACTGTCCGGGATTCACACCCGATTCCCTATTGAGTCCGCAAAGGGACACCACAAATCGGCTGCAAAAGTAGCGAATATTTTTGTACACTTGCCAAGCACCCCGAAATAATGTTTTTGCATTTGCAATTGCCATTTTGGAAAAATGCCTTACCTTTGCAGGCGATTTGGCTAAGGGAATGCCGTGAGAATCGGCAACAGTGCCCGCTGCTGTAAGCCTGCATAAGGTCTGTCAATCAAGCCACTGTACGGCTCATCCGTATGGGAAGGCGACAGGCTCGGGTGAGTCAGAAGACCTGCCAATCAGAGAGTTCAATTGCATGCCTTCGGGAACAAGGGCGACGCTAAGCGCGGCAATTAGCATGGCTTCTTGCGATGGTTTTGCATCATTTGTTTAATGCGTAATAATCATTCTTTATGCGTAAAATCTTACTTTTATCTTTTGCATTTGTCATGGCAGCTTTTGCCATGGCGCAAGAACCGGCCACTTTCGAAGATGTGCCACTTGGTAGCGGTGGTATCTGGCAACCCCCTGTTGGCGAAAATGAGATGCCCAGCGGCGGCTGGCTCTTTACCAATTCTACCCAATACGGCTATTGGGGCGGATTTACGGCCTCCAACCGCACCGACTTGAACCAGACGGGCATGGATGCCCAGTATACTGCGGCTGCAGGCTGTGGCTATGATGGCTCTACCCAATATGCCGTGGCTTATACCATGGGTGTGCAGACGGATGTCTATGCCACCGATGGGCAATTACATACCGTCACAGGCTGCTATGTCACCAACAATCTGTGGACTTATCAGGACATTCTTCAAGGCGGGTATGGCGAGCCACCCTACGGAGGAACTACAGGCAACGACCCTGACTGGTTCAAGGTGACAGCGACAGGTAAGAATGCCAATGGACAAACTGTGGGTACATTGGATTTCTACCTCGCCGACTTCCGCTTTGCAAACAATGAGGAAGACTATGTCCTTAATACTTGGGAGTGGTTCGATCTCAGCCCCTTGGGTGATGTGGCCACCATTTCCTTTAGCCTTTCGTCATCAAGAGGCAGTGGCTACAATATGATTACGCCGGCCTATTTCTGCATGGACGACTTCAACGGTGGTGGCGCCGCTCCCGACCTGCCGCCATATATCGTCAACCCTGTTTCGGACGTGGTCTTTAACGAGTACCCGCAGACGCAACAAGTCAACCTCAATGGTGTGGCCACCGACCCCGACGACCCCGATGAGAACATCACCTATAGTATTGTCAGCAATTCCAATCCGAGTGCTTTGAGTGCTAATATGAGCGGCAAGATTCTCGTCATGACCCGCCAAAATGCCAATCAAGCCACCGCTGACCTTACGATGCGTGCCACAAGCGATGGTCAGTATGTCGATTTCACTGTGCATGTCATCCTTAATGCTGTCATCGATGAGCCTCCTTATATCGTCAATCCTGTGCAAGACGTGGTCTTCAACGAATACCCGCAGACCATCCAAGTCAACCTTAACGGTGTGGCCACCGACCCCGACGACCCCGATGAACTGATAACGTATAGCCTCATCTCCAACTCAAACGAGACGGATTTGTTGGCTACAATGGAAGGAAAGATATTGACCTTGAATCGTTTACAGAATGTCCAATCATCTGCCGACCTCGTTCTGCGAGCCGTTAGCGACGGTCAATTTGTTGATTTCGAGGTGCATGTCTATATGTATGAGGTGGAAGGTGTCGACGAGCATCAATTTGGCTTTGTGGCCTATCCCAATCCCACCGAGGGCCAACTGACCCTTACCGTAAGTGAAGTCACATCCTTCAATTACCAGCTTTTTGACCTCATGGGACAATGCGTAGATAGGGGAGAAGTTCAAGGCAACGAAACTCGCCTCGACTTAAGCCATCTCAACAAGGGTATCTATTTCATTTCCGTTGAATGGAATGATAATCGTTTGATAGAGAGAGTGATAGTTAGATAATAATTTGGTACATATAGTTTTTTTGAGTGTGAAAGAGTGTGACATATTCCTGTCACACTCTTTTTTCATCTCTCTCTTCGCTCGATAACCTTCTTCAGTTTGTAGCGGTCGCCCGTTGACTTGCCGATGGCGTCGATAAACTGCTGGTCATAACCTGGTGTCTCGTAGCCCCAGCGTTGGAAATTGCCATCCTTGTCGACACGCTTCACCACTTGGTCGTTGTATTTCACAATCAGGTATTTGGCAAGTTTGTCCCAACGCTGCATCATTTTGTCGGCGTAGGCGATGCTTTTGTTGTTGAGATAGCTGCGTCGGTCGGCGGGCATCATCTTTTCGATGGCGATGAGCACGCTGTCCTGGTCGGCGAAATAATAGTCTTCCAACTCGTTTTGTGCTTTGCGGAGGTCGCCAACCATCATCGAATAGCGCGGGTAGACCATATTGGCCACCCAGTTGTTCATCCAGAAGGCAGATTGGTCGCTGAATTCGTTGCGCGGATTGTTCTCGGGACGGAAACAGTCGGGCACTTGGGTGATGCAGCAATAGAGCGGCACGTAGGCCACCATGTTTGCATCGTCGCAATTGAACCATGTGACACCGCCCACATCGTTGGGCAGCCACGAGCGCATCTGGCAGGTCATAGTGAAACCGCTTTGTTGCGTGGCAATGGGGCGTTCGCGATAATAAGGCACGCTGTCACTATCAGTGAAGTGCATCGGTAAGGGACGGATAGGCATGCCCCAAGGGCCAGCGGTCATGTCGGAGGTCATGTCAAGAGGCGTGCCTTCAAAATGGTCGCGCATATCGGCCTGCAAATCGCGCAATGACAAAGGTTTGTCGGGTTTAATCCATAAAGGCAGATGGTCGCAAACATCGAACTCACCGTTGATGTAGGGCAGGTATTTGTCCATCTCCTCGTGGCTGTGATGGTGGCGGAAGAAACTCCACACGCGGGCGTCGGCATAGCGAACGTTCTCGAAGTCGATGGGGCAGTAGGCATCGCGGAACGAGAAATCCTCGTCCTTGCCGTTGAAATAACCCCATTCCTTGGCAAAGCTGATGACGTCCTCAGCATAGACGCATTCAATTTCTGGGTTGTTGATTTTCTTGAGGCTCTTGCTGCTGATGCTGTTTTTGGAACGCTTCTCCAACGGGAACTGACGGATGCGGCTCAGGTTGGCATGGGCGCAGATGCAGTCATCGGGGATGCGCAAGGCCACCCAAACGGCTCCTTTGTGGCCAGGTCCTTTGCCGATGATTTCCATAATCCAGGCCTCGTTGGGGTCGCAGATGGTGAGTGTCTCGCCGCTGCTGTTGTAGCCGTATTCCTCAACGAGTTCTGCCATGCAGCGGATGGCTTCGCGGGCAGTGGCCGAGCGTTGCAGAGCCAGGCGCATCAGGCTGAAATAATCCAGCAAACCCTCTTGGTTGACGAGCTCCAAACGTCCGTCGAAGGTGGTCTCCACGATGGTCACCTGTTTCTCGTTCATCAGGCCGACGACGTTATAGGTATACTCCACCTGTTTCACGTATCGTCCGGCATGCGCTGGTCCCCAGCCGCGAATCTCAATGAGTTCGCCAGGTTCATGTCGTCCCGATGGGCTATAGAACAGCGAACCCGAGAAGCCGAAGCCGTCGCAGTTATAGGTACACATCACGCTGCCGTCGGTAGAAGCTTTTTTGCCTACGATGAGGTTGGTGCAGGCGAAAACTGGCACCATAATGAGAACCAGCATCAAAGTTATGACTAGTTTTTTCATTGAAAAATTGAGTTTTTTGTTGATTTCTAATTACTGCAAAAGTACATTTTTTTACTTTTGCACACAAATTTTACTAAAATGAAGAAGTCTTTTTCCTTGAGAGCTGTGTTCTCTCTGCTTTTGGTACTTTCGACGATATTATGTATAGCGCAACCTCCTGGAGGCAGAAATCCCGGAGGCCGTCCTCCTGGGGGGCGTCCTCCATACGGTGGTGACCGTCAATGGGGTCAGACTCAGCAGGGTAACATGCCTACCGTGAAACCGAAGAAGAAAGTCCGTGAGGGCGATACCTTCACGGTGGTCGGCGTGTTGCGCGACGCCAAGACGAATGAATTCCTGCCTTACGTTAATCTGGCTATTCTCGATTCCATCGACTCGGAGTTTGTCAAAGGCGGTATCAGCGATTTGGACGGCTCTTTCGAGCTAAATGGTGTTCCGCAAGGCGCTTTTATACTCCGTGTGTCCGCCATTGGCTATGAAAGCTATGCGCTGCCGTTCAAGGTGACCAACAACACGAATTTGGGAACGTTGCGCATCAATCCAGGTGTCACCTCTTTGGGTGAGGTTACGGTGGCCGCTGAAAGGCCTTTGTATGCCATGGAAGGCGAGAAGCTGATTTACAACGTCAGCGAGGACCCGTCAATCCAAACGGGTACCACAGAGGATGCCTTGCAGAATGCCCCAGGTGTGGAGGTCGACGTGGAAGGCAACATCACTTTGCGCGGCGTGTCGAGCGTGGAGATTTGGGTCAACGACAAGCCCTCGAAACTCACCGAGGAGAACCTGAAGACCTATCTCCAGACCTTGCCCGCCAATGCCATCGCACGCATCGAGACCATCACCAACCCTTCAGCAAAATACGCCACTGATGCTGAAGCCGTTATCAACATCGTGACCTCGGCGCATATCAAAAGTAACCAATTCATCAGCTTTGGCGTGAACGGCTCCAACCAGCCTTTTGTCTCGCCATGGGTGAGTTACATGTGGAAGAAGGAAAAACTGAGCGTCAACCTGTTCGCCTCGGGACGTTATAGTGACAGAATCAACACTACTGATAGCTGGGAGTTGAAACGCGAGGACGGGGCCACCCAAGGGACGTATGACTCCGTGTGGTACAGGACAACATCGCAGAAACAAGACAGCCGCAGCCTCAGTGGTAATCTTTTCATGAACGTTGACTATGAGATTGATTCCACAAGTGACATTTCCTTCGATGCAGGCGGTTTTTACAACAATAACCGCAGCTATGGCAACCGCCGCGACGAACAGACATTCTATTTGCAACCTGTCGATAGCATTTTGGCCTACAGCATTGGCGATACAACCGTCTCTGGCTCTGGTTTCGGTCACATCGGCGCTGACTACACCAAGAAGTTTGACGAGAAAGGCCATAATCTTCGCATTGGTTTGAACAGCCGCCTCAACAAGAACGCTTCCGACCAATATTACAACCGTTTCTACGACATCTACACCGGCTTTGACGAAAACCGGTATCTGCTGACCAAAATGTTTGGTCTGGGCGTCAACCTTGATGCGCGTTACAACCGTCCCTACAGCGAGGACGGCGAACTCAGCTATGGTTTGCGTGCAGACCATCAGATGGATAACAATGACTACAAACGTTACTATTCCAACGATGGCGGCCTCAATTATGACAGTATCGACATCCTTCGCACCTACCATTTCAACGGCTCCGAGACAGGCTTGAATGCCGATGTCAACTGGACACGTCGCTGGGGTGGATTTACACTCAGTACCGGAATGGGAGTTGGCAATGACCGCATCTCATACGAATATGTCAGCGATATGCCGTTCGCCGATAAGAACACGCTGTTTTTATGGAATGTGCGGCCTTCTCTCCATTTGACCTATCGTACGGAATCCATGCACAACTGGAAACTCAACTATTCGTTACGTATGTCGCATCCCGACGAGGATGAAATCAGCACCTTCCGCAGGTACGGTGAGGACAGCTATTCAACAGGTAATGTCAATGGGCTTAAAAACAGCTTTACCCACAACATGGAAGCAGGTTGGCAGAAGTTCTTTGAGCGTTTCGGAAACATCGGCCTCGAAGCATACGGTCGTCTGAGTACCAATGAGGTCAGCTCTTTGACGGATGCCGAATACGACAACTATCTTGAGCGTATTGTCAACTACTCGATACCCTACAATATGGGTACTTCATGGCGTTACGGTACTTCGCTTAATATGACCTACCGTCCTACGGGATTTTTCAATGTGCGCTTGTATGCCAACCTGTATGACTACGGCTATCGCATGGAATATGACCGCAATGGTGTGCATCAGATTGACCAACGCGACAAGTGGTCGTGGAGTGTGCGTGTCAATGCTTGGGCAAAACTCTTCAATCAGCTGCAGGTCACGGCTTCGGCCAACTACAACTCACCGACCATCAGCCTGATGAGTGAGCGCAAGGCGCGTTATTTCCTCAATATGGGTCTCCGCAGCGACTTCTTCAACCGTCGTTTGTCGGTGTTCGTCAACGTGCAGGACATCTTCAATTGGGGTGCTCGCATCGGTTCAGGTTCCAGCAACACCAACCCGTACTATCTCAGCGACAGCACCCGAAAGATGTTGAACAGTCGTTACATTTCGGCAGGCTTCACTTTGCGTTTCGGTAAGATGGAGCTCGAACAAAAGGCCAAGGAAGGCGACGGCGAGGCTGGTGATAGCCTTGAGTGATTCTGGGCCTGCAATCGGCCCGATTGCAGGAGGGACACTACCAGGAATTCTCATCAACCCGATTCAGAAAACAACACCATTATGTCTTCAATCGAACCATCTGACAAACGCCAAATGCCAATCTGGCATTATCGCGGTAAATTCCCTCATCGCGAATATAAGCCGTTGCAATTCATCACGTATCGTTTGTATGATTCTGTGCCAAAAAAAGTCATTGATGCTTGGAAGGAAGAACTAAAGGTGACGGAAATGACCTTGCCGAATGATCCTAAGGCACAGGAATTACGAAAACGTATTGACAAATACGAAGATGCAGGATACGGCCAGTGTTTTCTCAAAGATGCAAGAATAGCTTCAATGGTTCAAGAGAACCTTTTCCATTTTAATGGAATCAGATATAATGTCTTGAGTTGGTGCATTATGCCCAACCATGTACATATATTAATCGAAGTCAAAGAAGGGTGGACTTTAAGTACCATCATGCACGGTTGGAGGTCGTATACGGCACATCAAGCCAATAAAATCTTGGGACGTACAGGTGATTTTTGGATGGATGAGTATTTTGACCGTTATATTCGCGATGAAAAGCATTTGGAGACAGTTATCAACTACATTGACAACAATCCTGTCAAAGCAGGTCTTATCGAAGAGGGCCAATTCTGGCCATGGAGCAGCCTGGGCCTGCAATCGGCCCGATTGCAGGAAGACTCTACAACGAGTAAAGCGGTAGGCGGACCGACTGACGGCCAGTAAAAATGATAGCTGTCATCACATTAACTCCGTTGAACGGGTATCACGGATGAATACTAAATGTGGCCGAGCAACAATGCCTGCAATCGGCCCGATTGCAGGAAATAATAGAGCCAATAAAGTAAAGCGTCAGTCGGGCCGACTGACGGCCCAGTAAAATGGCCGCTCCCACAATATGTGAAAGCGGCCATTGTATTATGACGTTGGCCATAGGCCAAAGTCATCAACCATAGTCAAAATCAATATCCGAATATCTCTTCAGTGCTCAGACGCTTGACGGGACCGAGTTCCTGAATAGCCTTCATGTTGAGTTCCTTCTCGTCACCGAGGATGACGTAACGGTAAGGCTTGTTGGCCATCTGCTCCTTTTCAAACTTCACGATGTCTTGCAGGGTGATGTTCGGCAAGGCGTTGTAGATGCGCTCGTTGATGTCGTAATCGATGCCCTTCATTTGGGCACTCAGCCAGGCGTTGATAAGACCGAACTTGGTGGTACGCTGGCTGGCCAGACGCTTGGTCAGGGCCTCTTTAGCGATACCAAAGGCTTGCTCACTCTCAGGCATTTCGTTGAGGATCTCCAAGAAATGACCGACGGCATCCATCATCTTGTCGTTTTGCGTGATGATGTGGGTAAAGAAGTACTCAGGTTGGTCGGTGTAGTAGGGCTCCATGTAAGCGGCGTAGGCATTGTAAGCCAGACCGCGAGCCTCACGCATCTCTTGGAACACGATGGTGTTCATGCCACCTCCATAATACTCGTTGAACAAAGCCTTTACGGCAGCCTCATCAGGATTCCACGGACGTTGCTCGTTGTGGATCATACGCATGTAGATGTTCTTGGCGTCATAAGGCGCAATGACGATTTCGTTTTCAGGCGTGGGCTGCAATTCATAGTGCTTGCCTTCGGGAACGGCTTGCAGTTCAGCCACGGTCTTGTGGTTCTCGGTGACGGCCTTAGCCATGTCTTGAGCGGTCATAGGACCATAATACAACACGGTGTGCTCGTAGTTCTTGAGGTTTTTCAAGAGGTCGAGCAATTCTTGTGGGTTGATTTGGCGGAGTTGTGCGGGCGAGAGTTGGTTGCGCTGTGAGTTATAGGGACCGTAAAGTCCGTACTGCACCAAAGCGTTGAAGTTGCTGCGTTGGTTCAGTTTCTCGTCGACACGGGCTTTCTCCAGTTGCTGGATGCACATTTCGGCCACCATCGGGTCAGCTTTGGCGTTCTGCATTACGTTTTCAAGCAGAGCCAAGGCTTCGGGCATGTTCTCACCAAGGCCATTCAAAGTGACGGTGATGTTGCGCGAACCCACATTGATATAGTAGTTACAGGCAAGCTTGTAGAATTGCTGCTTAATCTGCTCGTTGGTCATCTGGTCGGTGCCGAGGTATTCAAGGTAATCGGCTGCCACGCCATAGCGGAGGTCGGTCTCGTCGCCAAATTCATAGCGGAAAGCTAAGGTGAAGCGTCCGTTCTCCTTGTTTTGCACGTATATGTAAGGCAGTCCGGCCTCGGTCTTGCCGAAGGTGAGGTCTTTCTTGAAGTCGACGAAACGGGGTTGGATAGGAGGTACCACCGTATTCTGAACCACAGTCACGAAGTCGCTCACGAGGTCACGGTTGGTCGGGATTGGCGTGATGGCGGGCTTGTCGATCTTCTTTTGGCCTTCATCTTTGCCTTGGCGCTTGTAGACCACCACATAGTTGTCCTTGAAATGCTTGTTGGCGAAGGCGACGATTTGTTCCTTCGTCATGTTGGAAACGCGGTCGAGATAGCCGACTTGCTGCTCCCAAGGAATCTCATTAATATAGGTGTTGACGAACATGTTGGCGCGAGCGGCGTTGCGTTCGAGTGAGGTGTATTGTCTGAGTTTGTAGTTGTTGATAATCGAGGGCAGCAGGTCGTCGGAGAAGTCGCCGGCCTTAAGCTTCTCGATTTCGGCAAGGAGCAGGTCTTTGGCTTCTTCAAGGGATTGTCCTTCATTAGGTGTTCCGCCGAGGAGGAACGTGGTGTAGTCGCGGTTGCTGCTTGAGCCGCTCCATGCACCGAGCATTTTCATCTGTTGGTTGATGTCCAAGTCGATGAGTCCAGCGGTGCCGTTGCTGAGCATCTCGCCGATGATGTCGAGGGTGTCGCATTGCAATGAGTTGCCACGGTCGAAGCGCCAAGCCATCATGAGGTTTTCAGCCTCAAGGCCATAGATGGTGGTGTCTTTGGGCGCGGTGATGGGCTTCAACGGGGCAAACTCGGGCTGCTTCACATCCTTACCAGGTTCCCAACTGCCGAAATACTTGTCGATGATGGCGATGACTTCGTCAGGATTGAAGTCGCCAGCCATACAGATGGCCACGTTGTTCGGGCGATACCACTTGTTGAAATAGTTCTTGATGTTGGTAATCGAAGGATTCTTCAGGTGCTCCTGCGTGCCGATGGTGGTCTGCGTGCCGTAGGGGTGCGTCGGGAAGAGCATGGCATTCAGGGCTTCCCACACTTTGCGGCTGTCCTGTGCGATACCGATGTTGTATTCCTCGTAAACGGCCTCCAACTCGGTGTGGAAACCACGGATGACCATGTTCTGGAAGCGGTCGGCCTGGATTTTGGCCCAGTTTTCGATTTCGTTGGAGGGGATGTCCTCGGTGTAGCAAGTCACGTCTTCAGAGGTGTAGGCATTAGTACCTTCCGCGCCGATGGCCGACATTAGCTTGTCGTACTCGTTGGGGATGAAATACTGGGCAGCCAACTGGCTCACCGAGTCGATTTCATGATAGGCGATGCGGCGCTCCTCAGGGTCGGTGAGGGTGCGGTATTTCTCGTAACGTGCCTCAATGTCGTCCAAGAAAGGCTTCTCGGCTTCGTAGTCGGTGGTGCCGAAATGATTCGTTCCCTTAAACATGATATGTTCGAGGTAATGTGCGAGGCCGGTGGTCTCGGCGGGGTCGTTCTTCGAACCGGTGCGCACCGCGATATAGGTCTGGATGCGAGGCTCTTCGTTGTTGACGCTCAGGTAGACCGTCAGGCCGTTGTCGAGCGTGTAGATGCGGGCTTCGGTGAGGTCGCCCTTCACGGTTTCATACTTGTACTTGCTTTCGGCTTTTTTCTTGCAGCCGGTGAGCAGCATGAGCAGTGCCGCGGCAATCAGCAGCATGCTCTTTGAGAATGCTTTGTTTAATTTCATCATATTATGTGAGTTAAATGATTAATGAATGTCATTTTAGGTATTTTGCAAAAAGGGTGGCGATTTCTTCGCCGCGTGTCAGGCGGCCATTGACCATGCAAACCGTTGAGACCGTTGCAGAAACGCAAAGTTTCATGTCGGACTTGCGGTAAATGTCCTGGTCGAAGACGAACCGAGCACCGTCTCTTCTGACGTTAAGGCAAGAAAGGAATGCCTCTTGTCCATGAAGCGGCGTCTTGTATTTCATCGTGATTTCGGCCACCACTACGTCCAAGCCTTCGTCGTGCCATTTCCGGAAGGATTGACCTTCTTGTTGCAGCCATTTGTGACGGGTTGCCTCAAGATAATGCTGATAATTGGCATTGTTGACGATGCCTTGGATGTCGCATTCGTAGTCGCGCGTCTCCATTTCCAAAGTGTAGAGGTAGTCTTTCATGTTCAATTGTCTTGAAAATCCTTCGGGAAACGTTTCCACATCTCGTAGGGGTTGCCCATTTGGTCGACAAAGGTCTGCCACATTTTCTCCGCAGGGGTGTCGAGGTATTGCTCCTTCGTGATGTCGCCAATGAGCCATGTGTTGCGCACCAATTCGGTGACCAACTGACCTGAGTCCCATCCAGAATAGCCCAAATAGAAACGCACATTGTCCTCGTTGGCGATGCCGGTGTGGATCAAAGTGGCCAAGGTTTTGTGGTCGCCACCCCAATAAAGCCCGTCGACGATAGGGTAGGACTCGGGAATCATCTCGCCCAAGGTGTGGATGAAGAAAAGCTGACTGTCGGCCACGGGACCGCCCAGATACACAGGAGCCTCGAAGTCGGGGAACTCGTCGACGATATGATTGACCTGAACCTCCAACTTCTTGTTGATGATGATGCCGAAACTGCCTTCCGATTCCACATGATCGATGAGCAAAATGACCGACCTCCCGAAGTGGAAGTCATTCATTAAAGGCTCGGAAATCAAGATTTTACCTTGCTTCGGCTCCAACGAGTTGCTGTGTATGACAAACTTTTCTCCTAAATCCATAGCGCAAAAATAGGTTTTTTGAATGATATTCGAGGCATAATTCGTAATTTTGTGGCATAAATACGCGCTTGTTTTGAAACGAACTGACAATCAATCCAAATTTGACGCCCTGCGAAGGGAGTTTTCGACCTTTACTTTCGAAAGACAGACGGTGAAACGCGAGAACGGCGCCTTGTGCTTGGCTTTCGACTTCAACCTTGACGACCGATACCATTTCCGCCCAACCTTGGAGATTCCTACAAGACCCTTCTTCGATTGGGACAATAGGACCGAGGAACAATTGCAGGCTTTGGCATTCCAAATCGGCATGACGGAGCTGGTGAGTTATTGGAAAATCGCCTGCCCGAAAAGGGTGGTGGTGAAGCCTTTTGCACTGACTGAATCACAGAAGGCGTTTTGGAAGAAACTGTATTACAATGGGTTGGGTGAGTTTCTTTATCTAAATAGCATCACGGTTTCGGAAGCGGAGTTGATGGAATTGGATTCAGTGCCGCAGCTACCCATGTCATTCCAAGGAAGGACTGTGTGGGGGAAGGAATCTATGGGCAGCGTCAAGTTTGAAGAATGCACTTTAGTTCCCATAGGCGGCGGCAAGGACTCGGTGGTCACGCTGGAATGCTTGCGCAACAAAATGTCGGTCATTCCGCTGATTGTGAATCCCCGTGGCGCGACCTTGAATTGTGTGAAGACCGCAGGTTACAAAGAAAACGAGTACATCGTCATCAACCGCACCCTTGACCCAACCATGCTGAAACTCAATGCAGAAGGCTATCTGAACGGACACACGCCTTTCTCGGCTTTGCTGGCTTTCATCAGCATTTTGGTGGCTTTTGGTAGCCATTCCAAATATATCGCCTTGTCGAACGAAAACAGTGCGAACGAATCGACGGTGCCTGGGACGAACATCAACCACCAGTATAGCAAATCCATCGAGTTTGAGAGCGATTTCCGCAATTATGTGGCCGAGAACTTGAATGATGAGGTGCAGTATTTTAGCTTCTTGCGTCCGTTGAGCGAGTTGCAGATTGCCAAGTTGTTCTCCCAATGCGAAGCCTATCACCCTGTGTTTCGCAGTTGCAATGCGGGCAGTAAGACCGACTCATGGTGCGGCAAATGCCCCAAGTGCCTGTTTACATGGATTATCCTGTCGCCCTTCCTTTCAAGGGAGAAGTTGACGGCCATTTTTGGCAAGGATCTAATGGCTGACGAAAGCCTGCGTCCCATCCTTGAAGAATTAAATGGCACTGCAGCCGTGAAGCCATTTGAGTGTGTTGGAACAGTTGAAGAGGTCCGGGCTTGCTTGAATGCTACCGCTAAGGTCCCTGAGCCTGTCGAAGGGCCGAATATTAAAGCCAAGGTCCCTGAGCCTGTCGAAGGGCCGACCATAGAAGAAATACTCTCTCGCTTCAACACCCACCATTTCCTGCCCCCAAAATTTGAGCAAATCCTGAAAAACCGTCTATATGTTTGACTTGATACTGAACCGATTACATGGCAAACGCATCCTCATCCTCGGCTTTGGGCGCGAGGGGAAGTCATCGTTGCATTTTTTGAACAAATATTTGCCCGATGCCGATGTCGCGGTGGCCGACAAGAACGAGATGGAAGGTGTGAAACACTTTGGTGATCGTTATCTTGAGGCCATGTACGACTATGATATCGTCATCAAGACGCCTGGCATTTCCTTGAAGGATTTCGACACGAAAGGGGTGGAGATTACCTCCCAAACCGACTTGTTCCTCAGCCAGTTCCATGCGCAAACCATCGGCATCACGGGGACAAAGGGTAAAAGCACCACAACGAGCCTTATCTATCATCTGCTGAAATCTTCGGGTCGCGATGCCATCCTCACGGGCAACATCGGCATTCCTTGTTTCGATGTGATGGAGGACATCAAGCCGGAAAGCATTGTGGTTTACGAGCTTTCGGCGCATCAATTGGAATATGTGCACAATAGTCCCCGCGTGGGTGTGCTGCTCAACATCTTTGAGGAACATCTCGACCATTTCGGTACGATGGAACGTTATGCTGAGGCCAAACTCAACATCATGCGCTACATGGGCGAAGACGACATGGCCGTCGTCCATGAGTCGTTGATGGAGGATGCTTGGCGGCTGTTCGTCAACAATATCGTGTTCTCTTTGTTTGACATTGACGATTTGGTCGATTGCACGGCTCTGCCTCTGCTTGGTGAACATAATCTGCTGAATGTCAAGGCGGCATTGCTGGCGTGTTATGCTTACGGCGTGGATGTTCGGGAATTGGTCCCATATCTTTATACTTTCAAGCCCCTGGAGCACCGTTTGGAACCTGTGGGCACTTTCGGAGGCGTGACTTTCGTAAACGACAGCATCTCCACCATCCCACAGGCAGCCATCCAGGCCTGTAAGGCTTTGGGGCGCGTCGACTTCCTGTTGCTCGGTGGCTTCGACCGAGGCATAGATTACCAACCTTTAGCCGATTATTTGAAAGAACACCCCGTGCCGCATTTATTGTTTACTGGTAAGGCAGGGGAGAGGATGATGCAAATAATCGCTAAGGTCCCTGAGCCCGTCGAAGGGCCGACACAAAAAGATAAGGTTCCTGAGCCCGTCGAAGGGCCGACTTTATTCTATTACGCCTCCATGGAAGAAGCCTTCGCCTACATGTCCACCCACGCCAAGCCAGGCGACATCTGCCTCCTTTCGCCAGCAGCCTCCAGCTACGACCAATACAAGAACTTCGAAGAGCGAGGACGGAAATTCAAGGCTTTGGCGGCAAACTTCAAGATGGCATAGCTCCAAAAGCCTGATAAAATGCAATAAAAAAAGCTCCGAAACTTCGGAGCTTTCTTTGTTCGTTGATGAAGGAATTACTTCTTGATTTCCTTGATTCTGGCTTTCTTACCGCGCAGACCACGGAGATAGTAAATGCGTGACTTGCGGACTGCACCCTGCTTGTTGAGCTCAATGTTCTCAATCATGGGGGAGGCAATCGGGAAACATCTTTCAACACCGACATTGTTGGAAATCTTGCGGATGGTGAAAGTGCCGGTCTTGCCATGACCGCTACGCTTCAGGACGATGCCCTGGAACTTTTGCAGACGCTCTTTTTGTCCTTCAATAATCTTGTAGGTCACCGTGATGGTGTCACCTGTCTTGAACTTCGGAAAATCTTTTACAACGATTTGATCTTCAACGAATTGAATTAATGCTTGTTTGCTCATTTTATATGATTTTTGTATATTTTTCTCCAAAAAGTGGGTGCAAAAATACAAAAAAATCCAATACGCAGCTAAGAATCTCAGCTTTTTTTGAAATTTTCGTACATTTCAGGCCTACGCTCCTTGGTGCGCTGGATGGCTTGCTCCAATTTCCATTCGTTGATGAGATGGTCGTTGCCCGACAAAAGTATCTCTGGCACTTCCCAACCTTTGTAATTTCTCGGTCGTGTGTAGACGGGAGGCGACACCAAACCGTCTTGGAAGGAGTCGGAAAGGGCAGAGGTTTCGTCGCCCAAGGCACCTGGAATGAGGCGTACAAGGCTGTCGACCAATACGGCAGCACCCAACTCTCCGCCAGAGAGGACATAGTTTCCAATGCTTATCTCTTTGGTAATCAAGTGTTCACGTATGCGCTCGTCGATGCCTTTGTAATGCCCGCAAAGGATGATGATGTTTTCCTTCATGGAGAGTTGGTTGCACAAAGGCTGGTCGAGGAGCTCGCCGTCGGGGCTCATGTAGATGACTTCGTCGTAGTCGCGTTGGCTTTTCAGGTGGGTGATGCAGTTGTCGACAGGCTCGATCATCATCACCATGCCCGCACCGGCAGCAAAACTATAGTCGTCAACTTTGTGGTGCTTGTCGGTGCTGTAGTCGCGGAGGTTGTGCAATCCTATCTCCACAATGCCTTTGTTTACAGCTCGTTTGATGATGGATTCGGTGAAGGGTCCCTCGAACATTTCAGGGAAAACAGCGATGATGTCGATACGCATGGGTTCGTATTTTGCATTTTTTGGCAAAAGTAGACATTTTGCTCGAAATTCCAGTTGATGATTGAAAAATATGTTATTTTTGCGCGCTGTTATTCACCTAACTCCTATCGTAAATCTTCAAATTTCAAACAGCTATGAGAAAATTTTCTTTTTTACTTTTGTTTCTGGCAGTCGCGTTTTTTGCCCAAGCGCAAGTCGCTACCAACATCTACTGGGTGCAGTTCACCGACAAGAACGACTCACCTTATTCTATTGACAATCCCGAGGCTTATCTGAGTCCAAGGGCTTTGCAGCGTCGTGCCAATCTGGGCATTTCCATCGATGAGTACGACATTCCTGTCAATCCGCAATATCTTCAGGCTGTGGCCGATTGCGGTGTCCAACTGATTAACCCCTCAAAATGGTTGAATGGCGTTTCGGTCTATACTAATGATGTAAACCAAATGGAAGCCGTCAATGCTTTGCCTTTTGTCGCGGAGGTACGCAATTGCCCCAACGACCTTAAGGCTCAAGAAATTAAGGACCGCTGGATGGCCAACGAAATGAAGCCTACCTCAGTCAATCGTGGGATGAACGGCTACTATGGAGGTGCCGAAGCTCAGGTCACACAATTGAAAGTCAATCTGTTGCACGACATGGGCTATGATGGCACCGGCGTTGTCGTCGCCGTTCTTGATGGCGGCTTCGTTGGAACGGAAGAGGCTTCTTGTTTCGACAATATGAGAGAGGAAGGCCGTCTGCTTGGCGTCCGTGATTTCGTTTATGGCTCAAGTTCGGTGTATACACAGAGCACGCATGGCACTTCCTGCTTGAGCACCATGGCCGCCTACGACCCCAACAACATGGTGGGAACGGCTCCCAAGGCATCTTATTATTTGATTCATACCGAAGATGGCGACACGGAAAACATCATCGAGGAATACAACTGGGTGTCGGGCGCCGAGTATGCCGACAGCCTTGGCGTGGATGTTTGCTCCACTTCTTTGGGCTACATTGGCTTCGATATGAGCCAGTGGGATCATCCTTTTGTGCATTTTGACGGCAAGACGGCTCCCATGTCAATCGGCGCTGAAATAGCTGCTTCCCGTGGCATGATTTGCATGAATGCCGCCGGAAACGAAGGTAATGGCACTTGCACGTTGGGTATCCCCGCCGATGCCGAGCACATCGTGACCGTCGGTGCTGTCGATGCCAACGGCAACCGTGCTTCTTTCAGTTCGGTGGGTCCGACTTATGATGACCGCATCAAACCCGATGTGATGGCCATGGGCCAAGGCACATACGTGGCTTCTGGTTACGGCAACTGGTGGCCTTACTACAATGGCGACGGCACTTCGTTTGCCACCCCCGTTTTGGCTGGTGCTGTGACTTGCTTACGTCAGGCGCGTCCTTATTCTTCTGTCCAGGAGATTTGCGATGCCATTCGTGCCTGCGGCGACCGTGCCGATAATCCCGACAATCTGTATGGTTACGGTATCCCCGACTTCAGCCAGGCCTTGGAAGTGTTGAGCGTGGAAGAGCCGGTTGGAAACACCCCTGCCCATATCATTTCGGTGTATCCCAATCCTTCAAACGGTGAGGTGCATGTGGTGCTGAACGACCTCCACAAGGCAGATTTGACAGTCTACGACTTCATGGGTCACAAGCTGTATTCCTATAGCTTCAACGGCTTGAATCACACGTCGTTTGAGCGTTATCTCAACACGCTGACCTCAGGTGTGTATTTCATCAATGCCGTGTCGGAGTCGGGCAGCGAGACGATGAAGCTGGTGGTGACGAAGTAAAGTTTTTGTTTTCATAGACGAGAAAGGCGAGCCTCACTTCGAGACTCGCCTTTTTCAATTGGGTTAGCTTCTTATTCCTTGACGAATCGCATCGCATGTCCATCGATGCGGAGGATGTAGTATCCAGCGGTAAGTTCGCTGATGTCGATTTCATCGTCACCGTTGATGCTCACGATCTTGACCAGCATTCCGTAAGCGTTGTAGATTTGAACCCTGTTCTCGCCCTCCAAGCCTTCGATGTGGATTTTGTCGTTGGCAGGATTGGGGTATAGGTCAACGAGGGGCAAGCCGTTTTCATCCACACCAGTGGGCTCGAAGAAAGCGGTCAACTCGATGTCGTGGTCGACCAAAACTTCCTTGGGGTTGTCGGTGGTGTCGTCGCTCCATCGTTTGAAACTGAAACCATTGGCAGGGATGGCGGCGAGGGTGGCAGTGCTACCGGCCACGTAGGAGCCTGCACCAATGATGAAGCCTTGGTTTTCATCGTAATTCACGGTGACAGTGTAGGTCAAAACCGGATTGGGCGAGAAGGAAGCGATGTATTCGGCATCGCCCGTCACGATGATGGTGCGCGGGTTTTCGGTGTTACCATCTTGCCAACCCGAGAAGTGGAAGCCATTCGTGGGAACGGCACCGATATTGATGACTTCATTGAGCTGATAAGTGCCGCCGCCGTAAACGCTGCCTATCAAAGGATTCTCCGATTTCACGGTGATGGTGTAGGTCTCGACCGGAGGAGGTAGGGGCTCAAACATGGCGGTGAAGGTCATGTCTTGCGTGACAGTGACACTACGCGGGTTGTCGGTGTTGCCATCGTCCCAGCCTGTGAAAACAGCCACCGAGGCAGGTGTCGCACTGATTTCGATGACGGTTCCCTCGGGGTAAACACCACCACCATTCACGCTTCCGAGCAGGATGTTGTTCGAAACCACGGTGATGGTATAGCTCGGCGTGCCGTTTTGCAAGAATATGGCTTTGTAATGAGCGTTGCCGGTCACCGTGACGTTGCGCGGATTGCTGGCAATGCCGTCGTTCCAGCAAATGAACATGTAGTTTTCGTTGGGTGTCGCCGTCAAGGTGGCTATGGTGCCATAGTCGTAGGTTCCAGCTCCTGTCACGGTGCCGCCTTCCACTGGGTCGGATTCGGTGGTAATCTCGTATTGCAGTGGCTTGAAAGTAGCCGTATAGGTGGCGTCGCCTTCCACGATGATGATTCGCGGGTTGGTGGTGTCGCCGTCATCCCATCCTTTAAACTCGTAGCCGTTGTTGTTGTGCGCCACCAAATGCGCCGTTGCGCCATAGTCGTAGATGCCGCCACCTTCTACCGTGCCAGCACCTTCAGGGGTGACTTCCGTCGTGATGAGGCATTGAATGATGCCGAAATGAGCGGTAAAGGCCTGGTCTTCGGTGACGACGATGGTACGCGGATTTTCGGTGTTGCCATCGTTCCAGCCGAGGAACTCGAAGCCGAGGTTAGGCGTGGCCTCAATCTGGATGGTGTCTCCATAATAATAGGTGCCGCCACCAGTCACTGTGCCCCAGGTGGGATTGTCGGCGACAACCTCGATGGTGTATTGGAGCCTGCCGAACAGGGCGACAAAGCTGCTGTCTTGAATGACGACAATGTCGCGTTGGCTGTCGGTGTTGCCGTCATTCCATGCGAGGAACTCGTGTCCCACATTGGCGAAGGCTGCAATCTGGATGGTGTCGCCATGAGGATAGCTTCCACCGCCGCTGACGGTGCCCCAATCAGGATGGTCGCTCTCTACGGTGATGTCGTAAAGCGTCAAGGCTTCTTCGACATTCACGTCGTCGATGTACCAGTCATGGCCGTGATGACCACTGTATTTGAAGGCCAAGAAAATGGTGTCGCCTTGGTATTCCGAGAGGTCGATGTGGATAGAGTCCCAAGTGTCTGACGGGTTTTCTTGTGACCATATTATGCTGAAGTTGCTGAGCTCGATGCCCGTGGTCGAAATGAGGAGGTCGCTGCTGGTGAAGTTCTCGGGATTAACCTCCATGGTCTTGAAGGTCAGCCAGGTGGAGTCGCAGTAAGGTTGCAGGTAGAGTGGGGGAGTGATGAGCCAACCTTCCTGGATGTTGTCGTTGGCGAGATGGCGTGCACTGAAATCGCCAGTGGCGGCATCATCGTCGTTGCGTTCCCAGCCAATGGTAGGGTTGCTGTCGAAGTCGAGGATGGTCCAATCGGCCCAGGTGCTGTCGACTTCGAAGCCGTCGAACCAAGGCAAGAGGTGAACCACGGGCTCGGGTTGTGACGCCTCGGTGTGAAGCACCTCGATCGCCGTGATGTATTCACAGTCTTCGGGTTGGTAGAGCACTTCGCCGTCTTTCCAGAGGGTGGCTATGTCGTCATCCAAACCCGCATAATACACACCGTATTCATTGACACACAAGGCGTTGAAGCCGCTGCATTCAGGATGTGAATAGAGCACCTCGCCGTCTTGCCAGATGTAGGCCGTGTTGTCGGAAGCGGAGACTCCTGCCCAATAGAGGCTTCCATTGTAGGAGGTAATGGCAGCAATGTCGCCACCTTCGATTTGGAAGATGATGGAGTCGTTTTGCCAAACCGCACCGTCGATGGATTCGGGGCCATAGACAAACCCGGCCGCATAGAGGTTTCCATCGACAAAGCAGAGGTCATTGACTTCCGACCAGCCAGGGCATTGCCAAAATATCGTGTCGTTCTTCCAAACGCAGGCATACACACCCGGGGTGACGATGCTGCCACCGGCATAGATGTCGCCAGTAAGTGTATCGATGGCCAAGGCATAAAGGTTGCATGTGGTGCTGTCAATAGTATAATCGTAAAGGGTTTCGCCATTTTGCCAAACTGTGTTGCCACCGGCAGCCGTCCATCCGTTAGAGTCAAGGACAATCCGCTTGATGAAAGCTGTGTAGTCGGTTGTGAAAAGGACCGAGTCATTCGTCCACACATGGCCTCGAAAATCGGAATAGCTGTAGCCTGCGCTGAAGATGGTGCTGTCGTTGGCGACCTTCATGTCGTTGATGACAATGCCAGCAGTATCTGAGATGCTGTAAACCAGTGCGTTGTTTTTCCAAATTTTGCCAATACCATCACCGTTACCGGTGAAATAAACGTCTTGGGCCTGCGCTATTCCGAGGCAGACGAACAGGGATACGAGAAATGCAGTTATCTTTTTCATAGCGAATGGATTTTCAAAATAAATGATGAAGATTGAGAATGCAAAAATAGTTTTTTTTTCGACGGCATGTCAGAAAACGGCGGTACCTTTTTTCATTTGAACATAATTTCATTATCTTTGCAGCAATGAAACGGCTGCTTTTCATAGGATTCTTGTTTGGGATGGTGTTGCTGTCTGCCTGCACATCAAAAGTGAAGGCCCCTGAGCCCGCGGTCGCTGAGCATGGTCGAAGCGTCGAAGAGCCGTTCCCTAAATTGTCGGCCATCGACAGCCTCATGTGGCAGCAGCCCGACAGCGCTTTGGCGGTGATGTTGGAGTTTTCGGCAAGCTCTGAAGCCGACAGCCTCAGTGAGTTTGAGGGGCATTATTGCCAGGTGTTGATTGCGGAGCTGCTGTTTAAGAACAACTATGCACAGAGCAACCGAATGGAAGTGCTGAAGGCGGTGGATTATTTTGATTCCATTGACAATGCGTTTTTGGCGGCACGAGCGCATTATATTAAAGGTGTGGGCTACTATGAGCGCGATAGCCTCATCGAGGCCTGCACCGAATACCTCAACACCTTGCGAATCATGGAAAACCATTTCGGCGAGAATGAATTGGTGGGCAAGAAGGCGCGGTTTATGGCGTTGACGTATAGTACAGAGAGCTACAAGTCTTACTAAAAATCAAGCTAGAATACTAGAACAGCAGTATATCAATTTGTACGGCTTAGAGAAAAACGGAGGACAACTGCTAAATCAAATAAATTCTATTGCACCATCAAGATGGAATAGTTTTAATATTAGAATAGATGTAATACAAGTTCCAAAATTACCATAAACATGAAAAGAGTTGTAATCAAACAAGGAGACATATTCTCCATAGAAACGGAAAAAGGGAAACGATATATTCAATATATCTGTAACGACATCAATCAATTGAATGGAAATGTAATAAGTGTCTTTAAAGATGAAACGCTAAAAGAAGTGGATTTTTACATTCATACCACAGTTGCTGCCGGAGTGAAGTTTTTCGGGTGGCAGAAAATTGGCAAACAGCCCATACCTGATATATCCGACATCGTGTTTTTCACGGAAATAAGTGAAATTGTGAGGAAAGTGGTTCACAATAATGCCGATGTAAATTGGAGAGTTTGGACGATAAGCGGAACCGATGCGTATGTTAAAGATTTGCCTGATGTAGAGTGTTACGAGGGATCGGTTTGGCCTCCGTGCGACATTCCTGACATATTATGTGGCCGTAATAAGTATTACAAAAGGTTTGTCAGATAAAGAGATTATGGAAAGTCTTTTTCGGGGCGGTAGCCGCCGCCCCGAAAACTATGATTTTGGGATTCAGAATATCCTCCTTTTGAATTTCTTCCATTTCCGCATCAAGGAGGAGGCCGACCTGCTCGGACTGAGCGAAAACACGGTGGGAAAATACCGCTCTAACCTCGGAAAAACCCTCGGAAAAGACCCGATTTCTGACTGGGTTTGACGAAAAAAAACTTGTAATACGAATTTTTCAATCCATTGGATTTTAGTTTGTTGCAAAATTTTTCGGCGACAAAAATTTGTACTTTGGCCGAGGCTTGCTTTTTCGGCGGAATTTTGCTATAGTTTTGCAGGGTAAATCTAAAATCAATCAACAATTATCAATCAACAATTAAATCCATGTATCATGAAAAGATTTGTTTTAATCGTATTGGTTGCATTGTTTTCAGTTCAATTGATGGCGCAACGCGTTCCCAGTGAAAAGAAAATGTCCATCTCGGCAGGTTTACTTCAAGGTGGCGGCGGTCTCGTCGGAGCTGACTTCGAGTTCATGTTTGGCAACCATTTCAGTGCTCAGGCTGGAATTGGATTCAGGAGTTTTGGTGCAGGCATCAATTATCACTTCAAGCCATTCATCAACAGTTCTATGATTTCGTTGTTATATTGGCACCAAGGCATAGGTAACACTTATACTCAAGCGTTACTTGGCCCTGTCTATACCTTCAGGGCACCAAAAGTATTTCAATTCCAAATAGGTCTCGGAGCTAAAGTGGGTGAAGGACCTAATATCCCAGAGGCGAATAAGAACGTCCCAGTGATGTTGCTTTACAGCATCGGTGTTTACTTTCCAATATAAAAATGATGCTATTCTGAGTCGTTTTCAGCAAAAATCATAGGGACAAAATCCCATGGGGGCTTGACAAGATGATTTTTTGGATGTTTTTTGCTATACTTTTGCATTATGAATTTCAAATCCAATAACTAACACCTAAAATTAAAAATATTATGAACAACAAGAGATTTAGTTCCAGAACGCTGCTTGTTATGTTTGCAGCAATGCTGCTTATGGTCATGTCCGCATGTAAGGGCGATGTTTATGGCGATTTATTCATCAACAGGGATCCTGTGACTTTCCGTGTGCAGTCGGATGAAGGAAGACCCCTGTCGAATGTAAGCCTGAAGACCGAGGAACTCGACGGTTTCGATTATGACCTCATTGTTGAAGGAACGCATTATGCCTATACTGATGCCGAGGGAATGGTCACCGTTGAAGCGGCTCGTAACAACCAGGGTCTACTCGCAGAACGTACCACAAGGTTCACCTTTACGGCCACGGATTATGTCGTTTTTGACACCATTTTAAATTCTTGGACAGATACTATCGATATTGTTCTCTATAGATAAATCATACTACAATGAAAAAATCCATGATTATTGCAGCCTTGATGTGCTGCATCGTGTCGGTCTCGGCACAACAAACCCCAAACGAGCCGGAAGCCTTGAAGTCCATGAAAGCCAAAATCCAGCATGTGGAACGGCTGAACCGACATGAGAGCAATTTCACCGTGAAGTTGGACAGCGTCACCGGGAATGAGGCTCGTTTCTTATATGAATACGACGACCGCCTCAACTGCACTAAGGAAATGCGTTATTATGATGACTGGCTTGAAGATGTTTTTGAAAACACCTACGACGAGTTTAACCGCTTGATTTCTATGACACATATTGACAATTATTACAATTCAACGATAAAGGAAGAATACACCTACAACGCACAAGGTCTGATCATGGAAGAAATCGCCTCATATCCATTAAATGGCAGTTGGAAACCATTCGACAAATGGACATACGAGTACGACGAGGACGAAAACATGACTTTGGCTGTCAGATACGTTTTGTATGCCGGTGACGAATGGTCTGAATATAGGAAATTAACCTGTGAATACGAGAACGGCCTGATGCAAACCGCGGTGTTTTACCACTTTGAAGATGAGTGGCAGCCTGAAAGCAAGAACGATTTCTCTTACAATACCCAAGGGCTTTGTATCGAGGAAATCATCAGTGAGTACATATATGAGGATTGGGCTTTTTCCGAGAAAAACGGATACTTCTACAACGAACAAGGCTTGCGCTCCGAGAGGATTTTCTATGACTACTATGCAAACGGCGAATGGCACAGCCACACCAGAAGTGTGTATGAATACGACGCCGAAAACAACCTTGTTTCCTTGGTTTATTATGGTCATCCTTCCAACTCGCAAGCGTGGACAAATACCGAAAAATATGAGTACACCTACGATGCCAACAATAACTGCACAAGTTATCTCAGATATTACTACAATTCCGGGAATTGGCATTTTGACTACGGCTACGGCATGACCTACGACCCGACAGTGGATATTGAGCAAATAGCAGGTCTTGACCGATTCTGGGATGCCTTATGGGAAGAAATGATGGTTTATGCTCCAGTTTATAGCAAGTTGCAGCAACTCACACTATTGGAAAATGGGGAGCCTGATTATTTGATGGATTTCCATTACTCGGGCTTCAATTCCATCGACGACTCGACGGAAAACCATCTTGCCGTTTGGCCTAATCCTGCCACGGAAACGGTTTACATCGAAGGCTCCGAAGTTGCCGAGGTGCAGGTTTACAATGCTCTTGGGCAGATGTTGAAGACTGTGCGGGGGACTAATGAGATTGATTTGAGTGGATTGGTGAATGGAGTTTATCTGCTGCGTGTAACCGATGCGGATGGGAAAAACCATGTGGCGCGGGTGGCGGTGAAGGAATAGAGATTCCCAAGGGAATGGAGTGGAGGCATAATTTATCAAGCGGCGGTGTGAGGTGTTACTGGTGGGTAAGTTGCTCTTGCCGCCGCGGTTAACAAAACAAACATTGCTCCATTCCCGAAAGGGAATCTAAAATAGAATAACAAATTAAACATCAACGGAATATGAAAAACTTGAAGATTTACACCCTGCTTGCGCTCCTGCTGATGGTAGGAGGAATGAAGATGCAAGCTTTAGCTTCAGATTTCCAATCAGAAGATTTGCTTTGTTCAATTATCAGGACAGACCCTCCACAGGTGGGTGTTGACGGACACGAAGGTCAAGCCGCGCAAAGCAACCATGTCTTGTTTTTCACCTTAAACGGTGCCTATAGCAATACCCATAACCCTTCGATAGGGTTTTCAGTTGGACAGTTTGGGCAATGTGGATGGTTCGTTTCAGTAATGAGCGGCCTCCACTTTGCTGGCATATTTCCTGATGCCCAGTGTGATAAATATGGCTATGTGAACGACATTCTCCCGTTTTATAAAAACGAATACGCTTTTTCCGCGCTTTCCGTCATAGGCGGCATCGTACCCAAAATCAACGATTGGGCATCTTTTAAACTCGGAATGGGTTTCGGAAATCGTTCTTTGTCATGGAAAACAATGGATGACCGTTGGGTGCGCAACAAAGCTTATTCCCTAATTGGGGTGGATGTTTCTGCCGGGTTGGTGTTCAAAATGGGTCATTTTGTTCTAACGACAGAGGCAGTAACGACCAGTCTAAAATCCATTGAAGGGAAAGTCGGCATAGGATATAGTTTTAATAATAATAAAAGTAAATGAAAATGAGAAAATTACATTTCATCGTACTGGTAATGCTGAGCGCAATGGCTGCCTGCACGAAAGTTCCTGAAGTGAACACAACCATTGTTCATGTAAGTTCTGAACAGATTACAATAGGTCCAAACTCAGCGTCATTTAGATGTAGCGTCAGTCATATTAATATGCAAAACATCTATATTTACTATGGCACAAATGAGGACAACATGACTCGAACCGAAATGCAAGTTTATAACTTAATCGTGTGCGCTGACCTTTTGAACTTGGAGGAAAACGCCACTTATTACTACTACTATGAGTTTGACAATGGTTTCAATTCCATGTCAACCATTACGAAGACGTTCAATACAATAATCAATAATCCAGAAAAATGAAAAAGCTATTGATATCGATGTGTATGGCCGTGTTACTGCTTACGGCTTGTACAAAAAGCGAAGAATTTCATCCTGAAATGGGATATGGTGATTATGAAGTCATCACAGTGAAACCTGAGAGCGTTCACATAAGATATTTCTGGAAAGATATGGAAAGGCATAGCAGGACTTTTTTTTGTTATCGGCTCAAGGACAACGGCTCCATTTATGATAACGACAACCTTCGAACTGAAATGTCAAAAAAGGAGGATTGCTTCGACTTGGTATTAACGGATTTGTTGCCTGATACCACTTATTATTTTTACTATCTAGACTATTATTGGTGGGACTCCATAGAATCACAACCATCTATACATCACACATCCTCTGAATTCCACACACAACCCCTTCCTTGAATAAAACATCACCTATTAAAATCATAAAACAATGAAAAAGTCAATCATTATTGCAGCCCTGATGTGCTGCATCGTGTCGCTCGCGGCACAACAAACCCAAAACGAGCCGGAGGCCTTGAAGTCCATGAAAGCCAAAATCCAGCATGTGGAACGGCTGAACCGTCACGAGAACAATTTCAGCGTGAAGTTGGACAGCGTCATTGGGGAATCGGCCAAATTCCTATATGAATATGATGACCGCCTCAACTGCACCAAGGAATCCCGCTATTATTCAGAAGGTGTCAAAGATTGGTGGCTTCAGCAATCTTTCGAAAACACCTACGATGAGCAAAACCGATTGACTTCTGTGACACACCTTGACACTTATTACAATTCCACGACGAAGGAAGAATACATCTACAACACGCAAGGCCTGATAAAGGAAGAAATCCATTCTTATCTGTCGGATAGCGCATGGAAATTGACCGAAAAATTCACCTTTGAATACGACGAAGCTGGAAACATGGTTCTGCTCATGAAATATGAGTATGCATATAACGATTGGTACGAAAAAGGCAAAGAGGTCTGCGAATACGAAAACGGTTTGCTTCAAAACGAAACGTTTTACAGTTGCAATGCTATAGGTGAGTGGCAGCCCGAAACCAAATTTGAATATGCCTACAATGCACAAGGACTATGCAAGGAGGAACACATCAATTATTATGGGGATAACGAATGGGTGTTGTATTTTAAGACGGAGTATGCCTACAACGAGCAAAGCTTATGCTCCGAAATGATTAAATATGAACGCTATTACGACCAATTGAGAAGCTTTGGCAGATACTTGTATGAATACGACGAGTCCGGCAATAAGCTTTCCATGATTTACTTTGATCATCGGAATGACTCGCCAGAGTGGTCATACGTCGATAAATACGAGTATTCATACGATGACCACAACAACTGCACGGCCTACCATTTATTTGCTTTCAATTATGGGGAATGGCGTTTCGACTATGGCTACGACATGACCTACGAAGCATCGGTGAGTATCGAGCAAATAGCCGGCCTTAACAGGATTTGGAATGCAGCAGAAATGGATGTCCCGATATACAGCAAGTTGCTGCAATTCAAGATTTGGGAAGACGAGGACGAAAGTTTTGTGTTGGGATGCTATTACTCCGATCACAGCAGCCTTGACGAACCGACGAAAAACCATCTGACCATTTGGCCCAATCCCGCAACGGAAACGGTTCACATTGAAGGCTCCGAAGCTGCCGAGGTGCAGGTTTACAACACCCTTGGGCAGATGGTGAAAACCGTGCAAGGCAGCAATGAAATCAACGTGAGTAGTTTGGTGGAAGGGGTTTATCTGCTGCGCGTTACGGATGCGGAGGGAAAAAACTATACGGCGCGGGTGGCTGTGAAAAAATAGGGATTCCGCCGCAGTTCCGTTTTCCTTGTTTAATACAACAACCCAAACAGCCACAATGGGATTTTGTTCCCGAAGCCGATTTCAATCTCGTCCGCTGCAACATAACTGTCGGGCAGGTCGCTGATTTGGCTGAAGCCTTTGCTCTTACCGCCCACCTCGAAAAGGAACTGTCCGTCAACTAATAAATCGCCTTGTTTCGGGTAGCTGATGCCATGGTTGACGAAAAGCATGGCCGAAAAGAACGATTCCCTGATGGTGCCTGTGTCCGCAGACCTGTTGAGCGCATACATCAGATTGGAGTTGTCGAATAGTATTTTGTCAGGCTTGCCCAGGGCTTTTAGGTTCTTTGTCTCAGCCGTCAACTGGCGGATGAGTGCCGAACGTTCCAAAAGCGACAACAAACGAATCAGTTGGTTGCGTGTCGTGGATAAGATTTCGCAAAATGTGGTCATGTTGGGCGTAAACGGAACCATCTTAGCCAAGGTCATCAGGAGTCGTTTCGCTTTTCGAAGTGTCTCGTATTCAATGTCCTCCACGGCGGGTATGTCGTTTTCAATGACTGTAGTCACCACATGTTGAAGCCGCTCAAAATAACTTTCCATATTGGTGGTTTCGAGGAAGAAGGGATAATAGCCTTGTTGGAGGTATTTTTCGAAATGAGGCAGCACTTTCAACTTTGAGGTGATGGATGATGCCGTTTGGATGTGATGTGTCAACAGGTCTTCGAGCGAAAGGGCTGGGAGTTGCGCGATCTTGTTGATGGCAAGGTATTCTCGGAACGACAGACCAGGCAAGGTGTATATCCGCAGTCTTCGCGAGAGGTCGGCTTCTGCGTTGTCTATCTCGAGAAGCGACGAACCAGTGAACACGATGTGGAGCCGTGGATAAGCGTCGTAAATATTTTTGATTTCGCGAATCCATGTCGGATAACGGTGCACCTCGTCCAAAAAAACATGGGTGACACCATGTGTGTATAGGTATTCTACCAGCTCGGATAAGGTGTGGTCGCTAAACCAGATGTGGTCAAGTGAAACATAAAATGCAAGCGACAAATCTTTGAAAGTCAATTTGATGTGCTGGAGCATCATAGTACTTTTCCCAACACCTCTGGCTCCTTTGATGCCGATGAGACGCTCGTCCCAGTCAATTTTGCTATAGAGAAAACGCTGAAAAGTGCAATCTGTTTCTTCCAATCTTCGGGTATACGCCAAAAACAATGCTTCCATATTTGGATATGTTTTATTTTCGCTGCAAAAATACAATATTTTTCTTTGTAAAGAAAGAAATTCTAAAAAAAGTTTCTTTGTAAAGAAAGAAATCTAATAAAATAGCTTCTTTATAAAGAAAAGTCCGGAAGGTAGTGAAGCAATAGAGATTCCCCGAGCGAAGCGAGGGGAATGGAGTAAAGACATAAAGTTAACCGCGGCGGCTGCAAAAGTTACAAGTGGGTAACGGTTACATGCCGCCGTGGGTCACAAAACAACACCTACTCCATTCCCATGAGGAATCTGTACTTTTTTTGCCTTTTTTCATCCCGCTATATCAGATTTTACTTTATCTTTGCCGCCGATAAGCGGTGCCGCAAGGCTCAATAGGGAACCGGGTGCAAATCCCGGACAGTTCCCGCTGCTGTAAGCTCTTCACGCTGGCCACTATGCCACTGAAAATCTAGTCTTTCGGGAAGGCGGTCAGAACAAAGGAGTAAGTCAGAAGACCTGCCGCCTGTCGCTGAAACAAGGCTTTCGGGACAAGAGCTGGCTTTCCTTATGGATTAAGGTGTACCCCCTCGTTTTCCCCAAGCATTGTAATGTAATGGATTGAATGTCAAACCTAAAATTATATTATTATGCGTAAAAACTTTACCCTCTTATTCCTTCTGGGAATCTTTGGTCTGTTTACGACCAACCTGTTTGCACAACAGGATGCAACCATCGACCCTGCCGACATCCGCTATTGGATTGGCGAGGGCGAAAACGAAGTGGTCTTCATCGTCAATTGGGCCGAGCCCGACACGGCTTTGGCTTGGGGATTCCGCTTTGCCGACGAGGCCGTTACGATTAAAGATGTCATGGACGGAATCGCCGCTGCTGATTACCGTTTCAGTTATGATAGTCCTAATGGTAGCTGGCTCAACGACATTTTTTTCAATGACGGAGTGCTCGATTTGAGCCTTACGGAACCGATGTGGGTTTCCTATTTGGTCAATGGCAATTCTTCGATGGAAACTTTTGACGTCCAGACACTTGCTGACGGTGACTATGTGAAGTGGGGCGACACCTATTGCGGCACCATGGTCGACCCCGAGAACTGGATCTACGTTTGGGAAGCTCCCGTCGTGGCCGTCTATCCTTTGGCCAACGAAGCCATGATTGACCCTGAAAGCATTCGTTATTGGGTGGGCGAAGGCGAAAACGAAGTGATCTTCGCCGTCAACTGGAACGATCCCGACACCTGCTTGGCTTGGGGCTACCGCTTCAATGAAGAGACCGTCACAGTGAAACACATCATGGATGCCATCAAAGGAGCCGACGCACGTTTCGATTATGTTGACATCGGCTGGGGCGTGGGCAACATCTATTATGAAGACGGTGTTCTCGACCTCTCACTCTATGGCACCTATTGGATGTATAACGTCAACGGCAGCATGGCCATGCTCGGCTTCGACCAACAAACTGTCGTGGATGGCGACTTCATCAAGTGGGGCGACGAGTCATGTGGCACCGAGATTGCTCCTTGGACCCTCGTCTGGGAGTCGGAAGTGGGTGCCGTGTATCCCTACGCCAACGAAGCCAAGATCGAGTTCTCCGATATCCTCTATTGGGTGGGAGAAGGCGAGAATGAAATCGTGTTTGCCGTCAACTGGAACGAACCCAACAGATGCCTTGCTTGGGGCTACCGCTTCAGCGAAGAAACGGTGACGGTGAAAGAGGTGATGGATGCCATCGCGATTGCCGACAGACGCTTCTCCTACGTGGCTGGCGATTGGGGCGTTGACGACATCATCTTCAATGTTGATTCAGAAGAACTGCACTATGACCTTGCCGGTCAATGGTGGCTCTTTAACGTGAACGGCAGTATGGCCATGCTCGGCTACGACCAACAAACTCTCGAGAATGGCGACTTCATCAAGTGGGGCGACGAGTCATGCGCCACTGAGATTGCCCAATGGTCCTACGTTTGGACGCAGGAAGTCGAGCCCGTTTGGATGAACACGGGTGTCGTCGAGAACCAAACCAACACCTTGAGCGTTTACCCGAATCCTGCCGTCAACGAGACCTTCGTGACCGTTGAAAACGCTGGCTTGAACACGATTTCGGTGTACGACATCCAAGGCCGCATGGTCAGCACGGAGAGCGTTGAAGCCATGGCTGGCGAGCAAGTCCGCATCAGCACCGAGATGCTGAATGTCGGTGTGTATTTCGTCACCGTGAGCAACGAGAGCGCTGTGCGTACCGCAAAACTCGTGGTGAAATGATAAAAAGGATTTCCATCCTGCTGATGGCTTTGGTGCCGACGATGCTTTGGGCGCAGTTTGCGCCCGAGGCGGGTGTCGCCGGCACCACGGCCATGCATGCCGACTCGTCGACCTTCGTGGCCTGGGCAACAGGTTGCACCGTCGAGCGCGGACCGCAACAGATTGACGACCTCAGTCTGGGTCTGGTCAGCTATGGGGCCGATGCCGATGCCTTGGGCAAGGCCGACAATGTGGTGGTCAGCCTAGGCGATGGCGGCACAGCTGTGCTGACGTTTGCTTCGCCTATCTGCAATGATGCCGGTCCCGACTTCGCCGTGTTCGAGAATCCCTTCCACAATGTGCCGCACTGCTTCCTTGAGCTGGCTTTCGTGGAGGTGAGCTCCGATGGCGAGAACTACTTCCGTTTTCCTGCTGTCACCAACGTTCCTTCCGATGAACAGATGGGTTCTTTTGCACTCATGGATGCCACACTCATCCATAACTTCGCAGGAAAATATGAGGTATTGTATGGCACGCCCTTCGACCTTGATGAGGTGGAGGACAACCCTTTGCTCAATAAGAGCAAGGTTACTCATGTCCGCCTTGTTGATGTGATTGGCACCATCAATCCGGAGTATGCCACCTACGATTCCGAAGGCCATATTGTCAACGACCCGTTCCCGACTCCGTTCTGGTCGAGTGGCTTCGACTTGGATGCCGTCGGCGTGATTCATGACGTGGCGCATTACGATATTCCCGAAAATGAAAAGGAGACTTTGACGGTTTTCCCCAACCCCGTGAAAGACAGACTGACAGTGAAGGCCGAAAACCTGCAATCGGTTGAGGTTTACAATCTTGTGGGACAATTGGTTATGACTTCTGCTCTGCCTGTCGTCGACATGAGCGACTTGGACCAAGGCATCTATTTTGTCCGTGTGATGGTGGACGGGAAGACTGTTACGAAACGTGTTGTGAAACAATAAATACGAAAAGGAATGAAAAGAATAAACTTGTTCCTGTTGGCCTTTGTTGCCGCTTTTTTGTTCTCCTGCAAGCCTGAACAGCCGGTTAATCCGGACACTTTTACTGTGGGTTCTGGGGTATTGGTGCTCAACGAAGGCAATTACCAATTCTCCAATGCCTCATTGACGTATTACGACCCGGTGGCAGATACAACGGTCAACAACCTCTTTTATAGAGTAAACAATGCCCCTCTTGGCGATGTCGCTGAGAGTATGGCCTTGGTTGATGGCAAACTCTACATTGTGGTCAACAACAGCAACCTAATCTATAAGGTGGATGCCAATACCATGGTGTGCGACACCACTAAGCCTTTCAAGCTGAGCGACTTCTACTCGCCACGTGAGATTCAGTTTGTGGCTCCCAACAAGGCTTACGTGAGCGACTTGTATGGTACCCAGCTGTGGATCATCAACCCTCAGGACATGAGTCATTCGGGCTCCATCGAGATGGGCAAGTCGACTGAAAAGATGGTTCTTGTGGGCAATGAATTGTATCTCAGCAACTGGTCGAACACCTTCGTCACCGGCATGGAGAAAAACACCGTACAGGTCGTCGATGTCAACAACGATGTGAAGGTGGCCGAAATCCAAGTAGGGAAGGAGCCCAACACGATGGCGGTCGACAAGAACGGCCATGTGTGGGTGCTTTGCGAAGGCGCCACATGGGAAGCCGATGGTGAGCAACCTAGCCTTTGGGAAATCAATCCCATACTGAAGACCGCCGTGAAACGCTTCGAGTTTGACGGTACTGCCATGGTGCTGAGAGCCAATCCTTCGGGTGACCAACTTTATGTGATTTACAACAATGAGGTGCGCCGTTTCGACATCGCAACGCTGGCTTTGTCGGAGACTTTCCGCATCGCCGCTGAGCCACAAGGCATGTTCTACAACATGGCCGTTGAGCCGAAGACGAGCGACATCTATGTGACCGACGCCAAGAACTACATGATGAACGGCACCGTGTATCGTTATTCCAACGATGGTGTGCTGCTCAGTTCCTTCGAGGCGGGCGTCATTCCCAGTGCAATGTTGTTTAAATAATTGATATTCTTTTAGGGGATTGCAAATCCCCAACTCAGTTCGGGCGGACTTGAAATCCGCCCGAACTTTCAACAACAGTTCAACAATTCAACAATCAACAGTTCAACAATGATCAAAACCTGCCCCCGTTGTGGAAAAACCTTTGAATGCGTGCATTCCATCGACTGCTGGTGCGTCAAGGTGAAACTCACCGACGCCACCAAAGCCTATTTGAAAGAGCATTACAGCGACTGCTTATGCAAAGAATGTCTCGAAAAACTAAACGCACAATGAGAAAACTGTGGGTTTTATTGTTGGTGGCTTTGGTGGCCTGCGCACCAAAAGCCAACGAGAACACCGAGAAAGCGCAAGGCGACAACCTGATGCGTTATGCCCGAAACATTGTGGTGTACGAAAAAGACTACGGCTATCGCGCAGAGGTAATCTGCCCTTGGGATACCACTTTGTCTTTAGGCTCGTTCGCTTTTATCAAGGACACTACCAAAGCTGTCGACCAGGATGTGAAAGGCATTCTCAATGTCCCTGTCAACTCGGTGATTTCGTTCTCTGCCACGCAATGGTCGGTATTCATGCGTCTGGGTGAAATCGACCGCGTGAAAGGCATCCTGGAAGGCCGTTTCGTGACCGATTCCACCATGCGTGCCTTGTTGGCGACTGAAAAGGTCTACGACATCGGCACCGAAGCCGCCGCCGACATTGAGCGGATGATACAACTGAAGCCCGATGCCTTGTTGTATTCCCCTTATTTCGACGGCAACCAAGGCGGCTTGAATGTCACGGGTGCCGTGTTGTTTCCTTTCGCTGACTACATGGAAAACACGCCTTTGGGTCGCGCCGAGTGGATTCGTGTCATCGGCATGATGACGGGTTGCGAGGACAAAGCCAACGCTTGGTTCGATGACATTGAGCGGCGTTACAATGCGCTCTCTACTTTGTGCTCCAAAGTTGACCATCGTCCGACAGTCTTCTCCGACTTAGCCTTCAATGGGCAATGGTACGTGGCTGGCGGCAGAAGCTATATCGCCAAGCTCTTCGCCGACGCTGGTGCCGACTACATCTGGAAGGACAACCCATCGACGGCCAGCGTACCCATGGATGCCGAGAGTATTCTCGCCAAGGCGCAGAAGGCTGATTTTTGGCGCGTTATCAACTCCAATCCTTTCCCGATGACCTACGAGTCCTTAGGCAAGGAAAGCCCTGTCTATCCACTTTTTGACGCCTTTAAAAACCATCAGATTATCGTCTGCGACATCCTTTCTACAGGTTATTTCGAGCAATCGCAGTGCGAGCCCGACCTCCTTTTAGCTGACTTCATCCATTTCTTCCATCCCGAGCTTTTGACGGGTGAGTGGGAGGGGTATCAGCCGAAATATTATCATCTGATGGGAGACTAAACATGCGAAAAAGTGAGATTTGTCTCATTTTTTTGGCATCGTGTTTGAAAAAATCCTATTTTTGCCCTGCAATTCGAGTGGAATAGCCATTAGTATTGCGATTAATGTATTGAAAATCAGAAAATAACAAGAATTATGCGTAAACATGTTTTGAAATTGATGATGACAGCTCTTCTGATGGCATTGCTGGTGCCGTGTGTGAATGCTCAAGACACTCAGGATGACCAAAAGGTTAAGAATTCTCATGTTCAGGTGGGCTACATCCTTTGCGAGGGCGACACTATTGTTAGCCCTGCTGATTTTGACTCCTTAAATATCAAGCCTTTAGGCGTGGTGTTTTATGTGAAGGATTCAGGCCAACACGGTTGGGTAGTTTCATTGGAAGATGAAGGCCACTTCCCATGGGGCGGTTATGGTGTTGACACCAAATTGGACAACTATTCCAGGAGAGGCTCGGCTGCTGATGATATCGACGGCTATAATAACACCAAGGCCATCCTTGAAATGGACACGATTTATCCGGCTTTTGATGCCGTTGATTTCCAAAATGGCTGGTATCTGCCTGCTGCTGGTCAGTTGTATCATCTCTACAAGAATCTCAAGGATGTGAATTCCAGTCTTGTGAAGGTGAAGGCAGAAATGGTCAAGCCTTACGGTGTGACTTATTGGTCGTCAACTGAGTATTCAGACATTGATGCTTGGTATCTGACCACCATTGGCGGACTCGAGCATTCCTCAGATGGCTATTATGACCATAAGAACGGAATCCGTATTGTCCGTAGCGTGAAAGACTTCTAAGTTATTGGCTATTACGCGATAACAACATAAAAATCAGTACCCATTTCATCATTGGAATGGGTACTTTTTTATTTGCACTTCAATGGACAGTTTGCTGTGCAGGAAGCGCATTTACCCTTATTCTCTGGCTTTTTGCCAGCACTGCCGCAGGAACATGAGCCTTTTCCCATCCGCATGATACGAATGGCGGCAATAACCATTGCAAGGACAACGAGCAGCACTATGACGGTAGGCAGATTCATGCGATGACGGCGTTAGCGATGAGATAGGCAAACCAGGCGCAAAGCCAGGCGACGACACATTGGAACAGGATGATGAAGAGCATCCACTTGCTGCCCAACTCGCGGCGAATAGCGGCAACAGCGGCCACGCAAGGCGTATAAAGCAGGCAGAACACCAACATGGAAATGCTGGTAATGGTGGTGAACAAGGGCATGGCGTTCAAGACCTCAAGGGTGGCCACAACGCTTTCCTTGGCCATGAAGCCGCTCACCAAGGCCGTGACAATCTGCCACTCGCCCAAACCGATGGGGCGGAAGACCGGTGCAATCCAGCCAGCCACAGTCGCCAACATGCTGCCTTCGCCGTTTTCGACCATGTTGAAATGGAAGTCAAAGGTCTGGAGAAGCCATATCACTAAGGATGCGATGAAAATCACGGTGAAGGCGCGTTGCAGGAAATCTTTGGTTTTGTCCCAAAGCAGGTGTGCCACGTTCTTCATGCCAGGCATACGGTAGTTGGGCAGTTCCATCACGAAAGGCGCCACGTCGCCTTTGTCGCCAAACCATTTGGTGAATAAAGCGGTGACGATGCCGACGACGATGCCTAACAAATACAGGCAAATCAAGACCAGCCCACCATGATGTGGGAAGAACATGCTGGTGAAGAAGGCGTAAATCGGGATTTTGGCCGAGCAGCTCATGAAAGGCGTGAGCAATACGGTGCGCCAACGGTCGTGAGTGGAGTGAAGCGTGCGTGTTGACATCACTGCAGGCACTGTGCAGCCGAAACCGATGAGCATGGGCACGATGCTGTGGCCAGTTAGGCCGAGCTTACGCAGGAAGCTGTCGCTGACGAAAGCCACACGAGCCATATAGCCACTGTCCTCCAAGAGGCTGAGGAAGAAGAACAACAATATAATAATAGGTACAAAACTCAACACGCTGCCCACGCCGCCAAAGATGCCGTCGACCACCAACGACTGAACGGCTGGACTGACATCCCAGCGTGCCAAAGCGTCGCCACAGACGCCGGCAAGCCAGGAGATACCTTGGTCGAGCCAGTCTTGAAGCGGTGCGCCAAGGGCGTCGATGCTGATCCAGATGATGCTAATCATCACGAGAATGAAAATGGGTATGGCGGTCCATTTGCCCGTCAGGATGCGGTCGATGCGCCGACTGCGTTGGTATTCCTTGCTTTCTTTGGGCTTGATTACGGTTTTGTTGCAAAGTTTCTTGATGAAGGCAAAACGCATCTCTGCCATGGCTGCGGCGCGGTCGAGTCCACGTTCTTCTTCCATTTGCACAATGAGGTGCTCCAAGGTTTCTTTCTCGTTTTGAGAGAGTTGCAAAGCATCAAGGACAATGGCGTCGCCTTCCACAAGTTTGGAGGCGGCAAATCGCACGGGTATGTCGGCGCGCTGGGCATGGTCCTCGATGAGGTGCATGATGCTGTGCAGGCAGCGGTGGACGGCACCACCATGGTCGTCCTTGTCGCAGAAGTCCTGGCGCACAGGGGCTTCCTGGTACTTTGCGATATGGATGGCATGGTCGACCAACTCGTTGATTCCTTCGTTTTTCGCGGCGGAAATGGGCACAACGGGCAGACCGAGTATTTGCTCCATCTCGTTGACGAGAATACTACCGCCATTGTTGCGGACTTCATCCATCATATTGAGTGCCAATACCATAGGTGTGCCCAATTCCATGAGTTGCATGGTCAGGTAGAGGTTGCGTTCGATATTGTTGGCATCCACGATGTTGATGATGGCCTTGGGCTTCTGCTGCATGATGAATTCACGCGAGACAATTTCCTCAGAGGTATAAGGCGATAGGGAATAGATGCCAGGCAGGTCGGTGACAGAAGTCTCGGGATGCCCTTTGATGACGCCATCTTTTCGGTCGACGGTGACACCAGGGAAGTTGCCCACATGCTGGTTGGAACCTGTCAATTGGTTGAAAAGGGTCGTCTTGCCACAGTTTTGTTGTCCGGCAAGGGCGAAAGTCAGTGTGGTGCCTTTGGGCAGTGGGGTCTCGTGGGTCTTGTCGTGATAAATGCCTTCTTCTCCCAACCCTGGGTGCGCGTTGTGGTCGGGAAGGGATGTGATATAGAGTTGATCGAGGTTGGCGTTTTTTTCTTCGTTTTGGGTGTCGTCGCAGTGCTCCACTTCAATTAAAGCGGCATCAGCTTTGCGGAGTGTAAGTGCATAACCGTGAATCATCACTTCCATCGGGTCGCCGAGAGGGGCGAATTTCACGAGTTTGATGAAGGCATCGGGGATGAGACCCATGTCCAGGAAATGCTGTCGGCGTTGGCCTTCTCCGTTGACGGCCTTGATGCGGGCGGATTGTCCGATATTCAGTTTGTCGAGGGTGGTCATATTTGATATAAGTTTGAAGTTGCAAAAATAGAAAGAACTCCTTTGTCTTCGCCTCCTTATTTATAATACTTTTTTCGCAAAACCATCCTCATTTGTGGGGAAAGGAATGGTTTTTGTGGTTTTTATCGTGCAACCAAAAAGAGAAAAACATGAAAAAGGTATTGATTTTGGCTTTGTTTGTGCTGCTGTCATTGCCCATGCTGGCACAGTCGAACGAAAAGAAGCCCGGCCTCCATAAGGAGAACTGCACCTTCGTCACCAAAGACGGCAAGACTTTCAACCTTTACGGTAAGGTGAAGATTGTGGAGAACTTTCCCGACATCAAAGTGCAGATTGTAGACTCTTTCGAGGACTTGGATGTGAAGATTGTGGAATCTTTCCCCGACCAATGCGGTAAAGTGAAGCTGGTGGAGAACTTTCCCGATGTGAAAGTGCAGATTGTCAACAGTTTCCCTGACATCAAAGTAAAGATTGTCGAGTCGTTTCCCGGGGTGAGGAAATGAGTTTGTAAGCCGAGGATTTGGATTCGTGTTCTATTTTTTTCCGCTTTCGCAACGTGAAAATTCCCTATCTTTGCCGCAAATTCAATGCCTTTACCTATGAACAAAAAGAAGTTGTTATTGGTGCTTGCCTTAGTGGCAGTAGTGTTGTTTCTTGTCCTTCGCAATCAACCCGAAAGTGAAAGCCAACAGGCGAATACCTCAGTCCCTGCCAACGAAACCGAGCTGGTCATCCTTTCGGTCAATGATATGCATGCCAACATCGACATGTTTCCCAAGTTTGCCACTATGGTTGACAGTCTGCGTTCCGTTTATCCTGAAATGCTGCTTTTTTCGGCGGGCGACAACCGCACGGGCAATCCGATAAACGACCAATATGACCCCGTCAATTACCCCATGATCGAGCTGATGAACCGAACGGGGTTCGACCTTTCCACGGTGGGCAACCACGAATGGGACGGTGATGTCGACAACCTGAGGAACGATATTAAACGGGCCAATTTCCCTTTCCTTTGTGCCAATGTCTTTGTTCCTGAGACGGTTAATCTCGATATAAAGCCTTTTGTGACCATGGAGCATCAAGGCGTAAAGCTGGCCGTGGTGGGTATGATAGAAGTCCGTCACGATGGCATCCCTGGAGCGCATCCTGATAAGTTGAAGTTGGTGAGCTTCAAAAATCCTAAAGTGGTGTTGCCCGATTACAAATACCTTAGAAACGAGAACGATGTGGTGATTCTGCTCTCGCATTGCGGTTTTGAGGATGACCTGGAGCTTGCCCAAGCCAACCCTTGGCTCGATGCCATCATTGGAGGTCATAGCCATACCTTAATCGAGAATCCATCTGAGACCAATGGCGTGTTGATTACCCAGTCGGGTTCGCATTTGAAATATGCCACCTTGGTGAAGCTGAAAGTGAAGAATCACAAAGTCGTAGGTAAGGAGGCTATTGTGTTGGATGTCAACAAAGTGCGCAAAGAAAAACCCGAAATCAAGAAGCTATTGAACGAATTCAACGACTCGCCTGCCTTGAACGAACCTATTGCAATGGCGAAGACCAAGTTTGAGAATCCCGAAGAACTGGGTTGTATGATGACCGATGCCCTTCGCGAAATGAGTGGTGCCGATTTCGCCTTCCAGAATACGGGTGGCGTTCGCGTCAATTACATGAAGAAAGGACCCATCACGGTGAAGGACGTCTATAGCATCGACCCGTTCAATAACGATGTGGTTGTGTATCAGATGAATGGCGCTCAGGTGAAGAAGTTCATCCTTGATTCCTATAGAAAAAACGGCGGCTTCCCTTCATACGTTTCGGGCATGACCTATACGGTGAGCGACGACGGTAGAAGCGTGTGGGTCAACATGGATGGGGCGAATTTCTCCACGAACAAGGTGTATAAGGTGGCTTTCAATAGCTATATGGCCTCAACGGTCAATATTGAAAGCGTCGATGAAGGCCGGAGTATGTTCAGGACTTCTGAGGAAATGATGATTGATTTTCTTCGTAAACACAAAGAGGTTGATTATCAGGGAGTAAGTAGAACAAAATAAAAATGTGTTTGCACGGAAAAAAGAGTTTTTGTACTTTTGCAGCCCAGTTTTTGAAGATAGAAATCGAAAAAGATGAAAAAAGCATTATCGATTTTTGCAATGGCTTTATTATTAGTCAGTTGCGGACCCAAGAAGAAAGAAGTTAAGTTGATTCCTGCCGAAAACTTCAATACGGAGGTGGACGGCAAGAAAGTTTCGCTTTATACCTTGCACAATGGTTTTTTGACGATGCAGGTCACCAATTACGGTGGTCGTGTGGTTGCCCTATGGGTGCCCGACAGACGCGGTAGCTATGAAGACGTTGTTTTGGGTTACGACCGTATCGACAAGTATGTGAATAATGAGGGCGAACGCTATCTGGGTGCTGTGGTAGGCCGTTGCGCCAACCGTATCTCCAATGGCACGTTCACTTTGGATAGCGTCACTTACCAATTGCCTCAAAACGATGGCGAGAACACCCTTCATGGTGGTCTCATCGGTGCCGACAAGATGGTTTGGGACGTTGTTTCTGCCAATGATAGTGTGATAAAGATGCATGCCTTGTTCGCTGATGGTCAAGATGGCTTCCCTGGCAATCTTGACGTGACCATGACCTATACGTTGACCCACGACAACCAGTTTCAAGTGCGTTATGCAGCCACTACCGATGCCCCGACCTTGTGCAACTTCTCTCATCATTCCTTCTTCAACCTGAAGGGTGAGGGCAATGGCACCATTCTCGACCACGAACTGCAAATCAACTCACGTTATATGACCACCGTCGATGAGCATTTGATTCCCAATGGCAAGTTCTCAGGCGTGAAGAATACGCCTTTCGATTTCCGCGAGAAGCATTTCATTGGAGACAATATCTCAGCCGATGATGAACAGCTGAGGAACGCGAAAGGCTACGACCACAACTGGATTATCGACAAGAGCGATGTCAAGGCCTACACGTGGAACGCCACGCTGACCGAACCCAAGAGCGGCCGCGAGATGCAGGTATGGAGCGACCAAGTGGGATTGCAGTTCTATAGTGGTAACTTCTTCAACGGCAAGGGTATAGGCAAGTGCGGAAAATCGTTTAACTTCCGCGAGGGTCTGGCTCTTGAAACACAGTATTTTCCCGATGCCATCAATCACGAGGCATTGGCTCCCATGCCGATCTTGAGACCAGGCGATGAATACCATCAAATCTGTGCCTATAAGTTCACGGTACTTCCCAAGGAAACAAAGTAAAACCTTTTCATAAAAATTCGTGCCTCGTGTCAGCAGATGCGAGGCTTTTTTTATTTTTGCAAAATCAAAACTATGCGTTATGTTGAAATTCAAATGCCCGCTTTTAGTGGTTACCGACATGGAGAAAGCCATAACCTTCTATGAAGAGGTGATTGGCGACCGCGTTGCCTTCAATTTTGGAGAGAACGTCCAATTTGAAGGTGGTTTTGCCTTACAGGAAATGAAAAAATGGAAGGCGATGATCCATACGAATACGGTCCGTAGGAAATCCAATAATGCCGAGCTGTATTTCGAGGAGAAGGACTTTGACAAGTTCCTTGAATACCTGAAGGAGTTCCCCGAGATTAAGTATGTCCATCCAGTTGAGGAAGCACCTTGGGGACAGCGCATCGTCCGTTTCTATGACCCTGACTTCCATATCATCGAAGTCGGTGAGCCAATGGATGCCGTCATCAAGCGGTTGTTCGAATCGGGCATGACGGTGGAGCAGGTCTCGGAGAAGTCGCAGTATCCTATCGAGTACGTCAAGCGTTTCGCGAAATGAACTATCTGTCGGTCAACGCGATATCCAAGTCGTACGGCATCAAGACGTTGTTCGAAGACGTCACCTTTGGCATCGAGAAAGGCGACAAGACAGCCCTGATTGCCACTAATGGCTCGGGCAAGTCGACGATGCTGAAGATTCTGGTAGGGCAGGAGTCACCCGACTCGGGAACCATCACCTACGCCAACGACATCAAAATCGGCTACTTGGAGCAGTTGCCTGTTTATCCGACAGGAACACGCATCTCGGATTTGTTGGCCGACCTTAACGAGGAGCAACACCTCAAGGCGCGGCAGTATCTGACACGTTTTGCCATCACCAATTTGGAACAATCGGTCGACGAGCTTTCTGGCGGACAGGTGAAGCGTCTGGCTTTGGCTTTGGTGTTGCTGCATGAGCCTGACTTTCTGATTCTTGACGAGCCCACCAACCACCTCGATGTGGAGATGGTGGAGTGGCTGGAGAAGTTTTTAACCCAGTCGAGCATGACGCTGCTTATGGTCACCCACGACCGCTATTTCCTTGACCGTGTGTGCAATAAGATTTTTGAACTTTATCAGGGCGTGATGTACACCCACAACGGCAACTTCGACTATTACGTGCAGAAAAGTCGAGAGCGTGAGGAGGTGAAACGTGCCACTGCCGAACGCAACAGCCAGCTGTTGAAATACGAATTAGAATGGATGCGCAGCACGCCACAAGCCCGCACGGGCAAGTCGAAGAGCCGCATTGATGCGTTTTATGACCTTAAGGAACGATCAAAATACCAGGAACAGGATGAACGCCTTGAGTTTGGTTTGCAGATGCAGCGTTTGGGTGGCAAGATATTGGAACTCAGTAATGTGTCGAAGTCGTTTGGCGACTTGACGGTGCTCAAGGATTTCGACTATGTCTTCAAGCGTGGCGAGCGCATCGGCTTGATTGGCAAGAATGGGGTGGGGAAGTCCACCTTCCTCAACCTCATCACTGGAGCGATGCAGCCCGACAAAGGAAGGGTGAAAACGGGCGAGACCGTGACATACGGCTACTACAGGCAGGAAGGCATACAGTTTGACGAAAGCAAGACCGTGATTAGCACCGTGCGCGACATTGCGGAGGTGATGACCTACGGCAAGGACAAGGTCTATACCGCTGACCAATTGTTAGCGCATTTCATGTTCCCTTACAAGATGCACCGCCAACCTGTGGCTCTGCTTAGTGGTGGCGAGAAACGGCGTCTCTACCTGTTGACCATTTTGGTGCAGAATCCCAACTTCCTCATTCTCGACGAGCCCACCAACGACTTGGACCTGTTGACTTTGCAGAAACTCGAGGACTTCCTTCAAGGCTACAAAGGCTGCCTGTTGGTGGTCTCGCACGACCGTTTCTTTATGGACCAGGTCGTCGACCAGCTCTTCGTCTTCCAAGGCGATGGCATGGTGAAAGGTTTTATGGGCAACTACAGTCAATACAAGGACTATCTGGATGCCAAGCAACGAGAGGAGCGCAAGGAAAAGTCGGCGCAAAAGAAGGAAGAGCCGCGACCTATAAAGCAACGCGAAAAGGTGAAGCGTACTTTCAAGGAACAGCGCGAATACGAGACGCTTGCCCAGGAGATGGAAGCCCTTGAGGCAGAAAAACAAACCCTCACAGAAGCCTTGAATACCGAGACCGACTACCAGAAACTGCAAGAGATGGGCAACCGCTTGCAGGAAATCAAGGACTTGTTGGACGAGAAGGAGCTACGATGGCTCGAATTAGATGAAATAGGAGGATAAAAATACTGTTATGAAAATCAAGAATATAATCATTGCAATGGCTCTGTGCTTGAGTTTGGGTGCCTGTGTCCCCGCTGAGACGGACTATGAGGTGGCCTACATCTATTTGGATAAAACCGAGGGCGTTAACTTCTTTTCGCAGGGCGATGTGAATATCGTTGCCGATGGCGATTTAAACATGACGAACACGGGATCCGGTCAAGTGGAGTTTGCCTTCGTGAAGGATTTGGTGTATCGCCTGAGTATGGTTAACAAGATTCCCAAGGACGGCTGGACCGACACCATCGAGCACATTAACCTTCAGGACGGGTATGTCGGTCGCCTGCTCCTCGATGACGGCACCTACGAATACTGCCGCTTCTGCGTCCACACCATTGATTATGACATGAACGCGGACAAGTTTATGTTGTTCAAGTACCAGAGCGATTTCAAAACAAAGTAGTATTGTTTTAATCATTCATTTACAG
>JAEEGJ010004755.1_pt1 | contig 44718 bp, 37 predicted proteins | sample 8958761 | NCBI WGS metagenome assembly JAEEGJ01 (sample SAMN16246546, study PRJNA631951) | gut metagenome | biome: gut microbiome; feature: rumen; material: RS-attached | host: Bos | place: Iran: Karaj | collected 2018-10
CGCGGACTGCGCCGGGTCATATTGAAGGCGTACCCGTTCAATGCAAGGGCGCTCCATGTGTACGAAAAGAACGGATTCAAAGAGTACGACCGCAATGAAAACGACGTGTTCATGGAATACACGCCTTCACCGGCGTTCGATCCGAAAACCGTATGGTCGGAGCACGTGCAGGGCGTACTGACCTTGTATCTCAGCCGAAAGCTGCGGTTTGACGATCGGTTCTTTGCACAGTACGAGAGCGTGTTCGGATTTGATCGGAATGAAAAGCTGCGGATCCTGGAGATCGGCTGCGGACCGGGCGCGCTTGCGGAGGCGCTGAAGCGCCGGTATCCGAACGCGGAGATCACCGCGATCGACCGGGACAGGAATTTTATCGCATTTGCCGAGGCGCGAGTGCCGGGCGTTACGTTCCTCGAAGGCGACGCGACGAAGCTTCCGTTCGCGGACGGATCGTTTGACGCGACGATCTCCTATACGGTGTCGGAGCACGTGGAGCCTTCCGCGTTCTTCGGCGAGCAGCGGCGCGTTCTGAAGCCCGGCGGCGTTTGCCTGTGCCTGTCCGCAAGAAAGAGCATTGTATGCACCGCGCCGTGTCTTGCGCCGACGACGGAGGAGCAGGCGTTCTGGGACAGCGTATCGGAGGAGGAAAGCGACATTACCCGCTACGGCGTACGCCGGTATGCGATGACGGAAGCAGAGCTGCCGGCGGCAATGGAACGGAACGGCTTTACGGCGGTTTCGACCGGCTTTGCCGTTGCCGATCTGACGCCGGACGCGCCGAAATTCGACGCAAATACGGCGGAGAGCATGATCGAAGCGGAGCGGCAGAACGATCTTGAAGCGATCGCGTCGGCACATTCGGACCGTGATGAAGCGGCGATTGCAGCGGTGAACCGCAAATACGACGAGCGCCTGCACCTGTATCGCGCGGGCGAAAAGCAGTGGGACACGTCCGTTTCCGTGACGATGATCGTGCGCGGAGTTCGGGCGTAAAGAACCGTCGTCAACGCCGGAGAATCGTATGGAGATCACGCTGAAGCCCATGACGCGGGAGATGTATCACCGCTATTTGAAAGAATATGAAAACAGCCCGGAGCTGTTTTTTGATCCGTCGAACTGCGTTCCGTATGTTTACGATCGGGAGACGGTCGATCGCTATGTGCAGCGGCAGATCGATCTTAAGAGGATCCCGCTTGCGATCATGCGCGGCGAGGAGATCGTCGGCGAGATCGTGTTGAAGAACATTGAGGACAAAAAGTGCGCGACGATGGGGCTTTGCCTGAAAGGCGCCGCGTACAAGGATCGCGGGATCGGGACGCAGGCGGAGCGGCTGGCGGTGCGGTATGTGTTTTACGAGCTCGATATTCCTACGCTGTACGCGGATTCGATCCTGCCGAATACGCGCAGTCAGCACGTTCTGGAAAAGGTCGGGTTCAAGCAGACCGGTGAGGACGGGAAATTCAGGTACTATCGGATCGATCGACCGGAAGGATAGCGGCATGACCATCGAGGAAAAGATTTTTCAGCGAAAGCGCTTTGTTTCGGAAGCCATGAAAACGTTCGGCTTTCGGAAAACGGACGGCGGATATTTGTATGAAGCGGCGTTTCTAAGCGGCGATTTCTCCGCGCGTGTTTTTGTGACGGACGGCGGTGCGGTTTCCGGTACGGTGATCGATTGCATGAACGGCGAAGAATATGCGCCGCTTCGCGCGGAGCGCTTTAGCGGCGCGTATGTGAACAAGGTTCGATCCGCATATGAAGAACTGCTCGAAAAGATAGCAGCAGCCTGCTGCCGCGAGGTGCCGTTTGCGTCCGAGCAGGCAAACCGGATTACGGATCGGATCTTTGAACAATACGGCGTAAAACCGGATTTTCCTTGGGGACAGAGCCCGTATGACAACGCGGGGACCTTCCGGCATGCGGACAGCGGCAAGTGGTTTGCGCTGATCATGCGCATCTGGCGCGAACAGTTGACAAGGGACGGAGACAAAACCCCGGTCGATGTGATGAATCTCAAGATTGATCCGGACGAGCCGAGCCCGCTGCGCGAAGGCGTTTATCCGGCGTTTCACATGAACCACAGGAGCTGGATCTCGGTCACGCTCGACGATACGCTGTCCGACGACGCGGTGATGGCGCTTTTGAAAACGAGCTTTCGCATGACGGAAGGGAAAGCAAAATAAGGCAGGCTATTGCAGCAGTTTCGCCGTTGAAAACAAGATCTGCATGTGATATAATGCGCGCAGGATCATAGAAGAGGCTAAGGGCATGGCGTATCGGCGACTTCCCTTCGAGGAGTATTTTATCAACACGAGCGAGGATTTTACGCACACCGGACGGGTGACTTATCCGGTGAACTATATCGCGGTCAAATATAACACGACGAAGTTTTTCAAATGGCTCGGGCTGTCGCACGAGGTCAACTACGAGATCCATTACGAGCCGGACCGGGACGTGATCCAGATCCATTTCCAGCGCACGTTCGGCGCGATCGACTGGGTCGCCAACGTGTTCGAGTTTGCGAGCCGTTATTATCACGCGATCGAGTTCGAGGACGAGCCTCTGCAGCTGCGGGTACACCACGGCTGGGGCAATATGTATCTTGCTGTCAAGCGCGAGGTGCGCGAAAAATGGTATGCGCTGCATGAGGCGCATCCGGACGCCGCGACGGAGATCATAGGCTGGTCGCTCGGATCCGGCATTGCGTGTCTTTGCTGTCAGGATCTGAACTTCAATTTCGGGATCAAGCCGTATCTGTATACGTTCGGCAGCGTGCGCCCGTTCAAGTGCACGCCGCTGAACAAAAAGCGTATGCGCCGGTATCTCGCGACGCTGTACACAGACTGCGAGAACTTTGCCGACGTCAACGATCTGATCTCCTATATGCCGCCGTTCCGGGGGTTTACGATGATCCGCCGCGTCAACGTCGGCACGGAACGGAAGCGTTCGTTCTTCCGGCTCATTCATCCGCTGCTTTACCATGTGCATTACGACAGGAGCGAGCTGTATAGCAAGCTCGGCGAAGCGCACCCGGCCGAAACGGACGACGGCCCGCAGACCGTCTGACGGAGGAAGACGCATGAAACGCTCGCTGGATCTTTATATCGCGCCGATCCCGGACGCGCAGAACTTTCTGCCCGTTCTCCCGAAGGAACGGCAGGCGTATCTGGACGCAACGAAAAACGAACGGGTTAAGGCGCAGCGCTATATGGCATGGGTTGCGCTTTTACGGGGGCTGAAGCACAGCTGCGGACTTGACGCGGAGGATGCAAAGCTCTCAAAAACCGAAAACGGCAAGTGGGTCTCAAAGGTGTGCGGCGTTTCCATTTCGCACTGCGGAACGGCGGTCGCCGCAGCGGTCTCGCGGAGGGACGTGGGCGTGGATATCGAACCGCTTGAAAGCGCCCGGTATCGCGAAGCACTGCTGGATCGGATCGCAACGGAGGCGGAGCGAAAGCTGTTTCCGGCGCTTTCGACCGAACAGCGCATCGCCGTGCTGTGGACGCGCAAGGAGGCGGCGTTCAAACGTGGGGATCGAAATCTGCCTACGCCGATCGAAGCGGACGCGTCGGCGAAGAACATCCGATCGATCGCGATCCGGCTCGGAAATATCGAATATTCGGTTTCCGCGGCAGGAGAGGAGGGGATACCGCTGCGCGTGTTTGAGATCGACGGAGAGCGGATCACGGAGCGAACGGATTATGAGCTGCTTTCGGAACCGAAGCCGTATTATGTCTATCTCCTGCGCTGTGCGCGAGATCGGCTCTATGCCGGCGTGACGACCGATCCGGACCGGCGGTTTTCCGAGCACGGAGGGACGGCGCGCGGCGCAAGGTTTACGCGCGCGTTCCGACCGGAAGCGATCGCGGCGTTGTGGGAAACGGATTCGCGTTCGCAGGCGCAGAAGCTTGAAGCGCGGATCAAGAAACTGAAACGCGCGCAAAAGGAGCGTTTGATCGAGCAAAACGCCTTCGATCTGTTTGACGATGCGGCCGATCCGAACGCGTATCGAAGGCTGCGCTGACGTATACCGGATGCGGATTTCGTGCAAACTGACTGCATGAAGCATGCGTTCCGGACTGTATTTCAATTTGACGAGCCGTATCGGCGGTTCGAGCTTTTGGAGACGGAGCCCAGGAGGACCCCGCCTTTTTTCGCGCGCCGAAAGGAACGGCGGGCAAGGATGGCGCGGGATCGCGGAACGATCGAAAAGAGCCTGCGCGCAAACCGCGCATGGATCGAGGATCGGTTCCATACCGAAATCAATACGGACGTGATCCTGCGGAGCTTCAGACTGGGCGGCGCGGTCGACGCGCTTGCGATCGGCATGAACGGCATGGCGGACGATACAAAGATCGCGGATTTCATTTTGCGACCGGCGTTCGGCATCTCGGTCGACGGCGTATCAAGGAGCGAGCTGCCCGCTTTTTTTGTCGGGCACGCGCTCTCCATGCTCGAAACGGAACTGACCGACGCGCGGGATGCGATCGTTTCCGCGATCGCGGAGGGACGTACCGCGATCTTCCTTGACGGCGCAAAGGAAGCGATCCTGTGCGATACACGGGGGTTTGTATCGAGACCCGTCGGCGAGCCGGAGAACGAGATGACAATCATGGGACCGAAGGAGGCGTTCACCGAGAACATCCGCACCAATGTAACGCTTTTGCGGCGGATCCTGAAACGTCCGGACTTCGTCTGCGAGTTTCGCGATGCGGGCGGGACGAACGGGACAAAGCTCGTGCTCGCGTACCTTGACGGCACGGTGAACCCGGAGCTGCTCAACGAGGTCAAACGCCGGCTCGATACGGTCTCGACCGATATGCGGCTGACCGTCGGACGCCTTGAACAGCTCATCGAGGACTATACCTATCTGCCGCTGCCGCAGATGCTGAAAACGGAGCGGCCGGACCGCGCGGCGTCTGCGGTGCTGGACGGGCGGATCGCGATCCTTGTCGAGGGCTGTCCGCAGGCGGGCGTGCTGCCGATCACGATCGGGACGCTGCTGATGAGCGGCGAGGATCTGGACATGCGCCAGCCGGTCGGTACGATCGTGCAGGCGATCCGCATGGTCGGCGCACTGCTTTCCACCTATCTGCCGGCGTACTTCCTTGCGCTTGCATTGCACCATCCGGGACAGCTTTCGGGCGAGATCCTCGAAACGGTCGTCGCGTCGCGCGCCATGGTGTTTCTGCCGCTTTGGATGGAAATGATCTTTCTTTTGCTGGTATTTCAGCTCGTGCGTGAGGCGGGATTAAGAGTGCCGGGCTCGATCGGGCATGCGATCGGGATCATCGGCGGACTACTTTTGGGGCAGGCGGCGGTATCCGCAAACATCGTTTCGACGGTCGTGCTGATCATCGTTGCGCTGACCGGGCTCGGAAACTTTGCGATCCCGGATTACAGCGCGCAGGTCGCGGCAGCCTATTACCGCGTGCTGCTTTGCATCGCTGCAACGCTCGCCGGGCTTTTGGGCATCACGGTCGCCGGGCTTTGCGCAACGGCGGTCATGTGCTCCGCAAAATCGTTCGGCGTGCCGTTCTTTGCGCCGTTTTCGCCGGTCACACGGCATGCGGGACATCTGCTGTTCCGTTCACGGATCAAAAACCGTGCGAACGCCGGCGACCTTTCCAACACCGAAAGGAGGCGCGCATGAATCTTCGCATCGGTGCGTTCGGACGGCAGGAGAGCGCCGCAATGGTGCTGCTCGCCGCGTTTTTCGGCGGCTGCTTCGGCACGGACAGCCGTATGCTGTACGAACACGGAAACGCGTCCTGGATCGTGCAGATCATTGCGACGGTGCAGGCGCTGCTGCTCTTTGAAGGTACGGTTTGGGTGCTCAGAGTGCGCGGGGGAAACGATCTTTCCGCGCTGATCGGCGAATCCCGGTTTAAGAAACCGTTGGCGGTCCCGCTGATCCTTGCGCTGACCCTGGCGGCGATGCAGCCGCTTGAGCAGTTTCTGTGCACCATGACGCAGTATGTGTTTACGGACGCAAAGCAGGTGACTGCGTGCCTGTATCTGCTGCCGTGTTTGTTCCTTTTGACGGCGCTCGGCGCGGAAACGCTGGTGCGGACGGCGCGGATCCTGCTGCCGATCCTGCTGCTTTCGATCGGCGCGGCGCTGCTTTCGGGGATCGGGGAATACCATCTGTACCGCATCCATCCGATCCCTCTATGCGATCCGTTCGGGATCTTTGTGCAGGCAGGCGCGGCGCAGGTACGGGCGGCAGCGCCGCTGCTGGCGCTTCTGTGCATCGGCGAGGGCACGCAGGACCGGATGGCGATGCGAAGCGCGGGGCGCATCGGCGCGATCGCGGGCGGGCTGCTTGCGGCGTCGGCGCTGTTTGCGCTTTCGACGACGTTTACTTATACGCAGCTTAGGGATATGCCGTCGCCATTTTACCGGATGCTCGTGGAGGTCCGCGCGGAGAATCCGACGCTGAGGCTCGACCGCGCGGTGCTGTTTCTGTGGCTTTCCGGCACGATTCTCTCCGCCGCCTTTTATCTGTACGCCGCGGGCGTGCTGTTCTCGAAAACCTTCTGCGTGCGCGATGTGCGTCCCGTGGCGCTGTGCCTTTGCGGGATCGCGATCACGCTGATCCTTGTGCTGTATTACGATTCGGAAACGACGGGATCGATACGTATGCGTCTGTACCGCGACGCGTGGATTTTGATTTCGGTTCCGTTTCCGCTGATCCTGCTTCGACCGAAAAGGAGGAAACCGTGCGCCGCATCCTGCTGATCCTATGCTGCATTCCGCTGCTCTGCGGATGCATGAAATCCAAAAACATCGACGAATACGCCTATGTGCTGAACGTCGGCGTCGAGCGCGGCACAACGATGCCGTACCTCGTTACGGCGCTCGTCTCGGTACCGGGCGGGACGGAGGACACGAAGGTCGAAAACCGGGTGATCACCGCGGAGGCGCGGTCGTTCTCCGAAGCGTATGAGACGCTGAACGCCATGTATCCGAGCAGGCTGAGCTTTGCGCGCGCATCGCTTCTGGCGATCGGCGAGGACCTTTTACGAGACGGCACGCAGACGGACTTTTTTGACTTTGCGTTCGGCAAGCCTGACCTTTGGGCAAATCTGCGCACGGTTGCCGTGAAGCCGCCGGTTCGCGGCGTGTTCGAGGGCTGGATCTCGGAGGCGGATCCGTCGCTCAGAAAGATCAAGACGGCGGCGGGGGACCTTTCGGACGAATCCGGCATAACGGCGGATACGGGCTACAGCACCTATGCGGAAGCGATCGGGGACAAGCGGTTCGACGCGATGCTTGCCTATGCGGGCGTGAACGAATACGGACTTGCCCCGGATCTGGTCGGCGGGGAAGCGTATCCGTACGTCGGCGGGTCGCTGCTGATCGAAAGCACGCTGAAGACCTCGATCGCGGGCAGCGCCGTATTCGACGGGGACCGTATGGTCGGGATCCTGGACGGCAGACATACGATGGAGGTGCTGATGGTGACCGGCGCGTTCCGAAAGGGGGAAATGCACTTTACGCTCCCGGACGGCAGCACGCTGCGCGCGGCGCTGTACCGCATGCGCGCGCCGAAGGTTCGGTTGAAAAACGGCGAAGCGACGGTCAGCCTGTATCTGGAAGCCGACGTGCTCGAACCGACGGAGCTGCCGATGGAACGCGACGCGCTGAAAGCTTTTCTGACGGAACAGCTGGAGACGGAGCTCGGCGCGGTCCTTGTCGCCCTGCAGCGTGTGGGCAGCGACGTCATGGGCTTCGGAAAGTATCGCGCGGCGCAGTTCAGAAGCGTTCCGGCGTGGGAAGCGTGCGACTGGAAGACGGAGTACCGATCGCTTCGCGTCACGTTCTCCGTGACGCTGATGCTTTCACGCGGCGCAAAGGGGGCGTGACGAATGCTCCTGTTTTTCAGCATGCAGCTCATTCCGCTGGCGTACGGCGTTCTGTATCTTGCGCACAGCTTCAAAGCCCGTCGGACGGGGCAGGGGATCGCGGCGCTCGTCCTGCTGCTTGTGCTTCTCGCGTCGCTCTCCGCTCTTTTGTGGGAATTTCTCGCCGTGCCGTAGCATCGCCGCGTCGAAATCATATACATTTTGCAGCGCAGCAAAAATCCTATCAGTTCGCCGTTGAAATCGCAGGGTGTATTTGCTATACTATAAACAGCAATGCACTATTTGATGCGTAATATGTACTTTGGGATGGGAATCATGAAAAAAAGGTATTGGATCGCAATTCTCTGCGCGGTGCTCGCGCTCGTGCTGACCGTTGCGGCGGCGTCCGCGGACGAAGGCGACGTCTACGGACGGATGACCGACGAAACCGATCTGCACGATGGCGACAGAATCATCCTTGTCAGCGACGACGGCTCCTACTATCAGGCGATGGCGACGGACTTTTCCGGTATGCAGGTGATTGTTACGGGAAATGCAATCACCGAACAGGACGGCATGCTTGCCCTGACCCTGACCGAAACGGAAGGCGGTTGGCTGCTTGCGGCAAACGACGGATACCTTGCGGCGGACGGCGGCGCGCTTACGATCGTATCCGATCAGGCTGACGCCGCGGTCTGGACGATCTCGATCGCGTCCGACGGCACGGCGACGATTTCCTGTGCGGACGGCAGCATCGTCTTTGCCGAGCAGGACGGCGCGTACCGCTTCTTCTGCGGCGAAGGCGGGAATGAGATTGCAATCTATAATGCGACGTTTGAGCCCGAACATCACGCGTTTGGTGATGGCCTTTGGTGGTCATTCGCCGACGGCAAGCTGACAATCGGCGGCAGCGGCGACATGCCGGATTTTGCATCTGCTGACTATCAGCCCTGGGCATCAATCCGAAGCGAAATCACCGAAGTTGAGATACAGGACGGTGTAACAAGCATTGGTGCGTACGCATTCTCCAATTGTACGCAACTAACGGAACTCACAATCCCGAACAGCGTGGCAAATATCGTCAGCTTTGCATTTTACAAATGCACCGGGCTCTCGGAGATCACGATCCCGGACGGCGTGACAAGCATCGGAGACAGATCGTTTCGTGACTGCACCGGACTCGTATCAGTTACGATTGGCAGCGGCATTCGTGAGCTGACGGGTTTTTGGGGCTGTTCCGGGATACAGGAAATCACAATCCCGAATACCGTAACAAGCATCGGCGATAATGCCTTTCATGGCTGCACAGGACTCTCGGAGATTACGATCCCGAACAGTGTGACAATAATCCTCGATGCTGCGTTTTACAACTGTACAGGATTGGTGGAAATTGCGATCCCGGATAGCGTGATAGACATTGGTCATGAAGTTTTCTCAGGCTGCATGGGATTACAGAATGTCGCGCTCGGAAACGGCATAGAACATTTCGGGTCCAACGTGTTATTAAATACAGCATGGTGGGATGCGCAGAATGACGGCGTGGTTTATCTTGATTACATACTGGTCGGTGTCAAAGGAACGTGCGGCCAAATCGTTCGGATCAAAAGCGGTACAAAAGTGATAGCCGCCTACGCTTTTTATCTTAACAAGCAAATCACAAAAGTGACAATCCCAGACGGCGTGTCAGACATCGGAGCTTCGGCATTTTACGGTTGCACAGCGCTCACTTCCGTATCAATCGGCAACGGTATTACAAGTATCTATTATGGCGCTTTCAACGGCTGTACAGGACTGACGTCGATCACGATCCCGGATAGCGTAACAAGCATCGGTGGAGACGCATTCTCCGGCTGCACGGGTCTCCAGTCGGTTACAATCCCGGACAGCGTGACAACCATCAGCTCCGGTGCGTTTTCCGGATGTACGGGGCTGACGTCGCTCACAATGCCCTGCAGCGCAAGTATCGGTAGTAATGCATTTACAAACTGTACGGCAGTCACGAACGTACATTTGACCAAAGGCACCGGGGCAATACCGGATTATCCGAACCAAACCCATAAGTATACACCTTGGTATATTTCCCGCAACAATTCATTAACGATCATACTGGATGAAGATATTGAAAATATCGGATTCGGCGCATTCAAAGAATGTTACGGGTTGACGTCGATTACCATGCCCTGCAGTGCAAACATCTGTTATCATGCATTTTACGGATGTACGTCCATCACGGATGTTCATCTGACCAAGGGAAGCGGCACAATGCCGGCGTATCACCAAACCAGTAATACATATAATTACTATCAAAACACACCTTGGTATCAGTCCAGAAACACCGCTATGACGGTCACACTGGATAACGGTATTCACAATATCGGCGATTATGCGTTTCACAATTGTACGGGACTGACGTCGATCACGATCCCAGACAGTGTGACAAGCATCGGCACTAATGCGTTTTCATGTTGCGCAGGATTGGAATCGGTTACAGTCGGCAACGGTGTGACAAGCATCGGTGATTATGCGTTCTACTACTGCACGGAGTTGACGTCAATCACGATTCCGGATAGCGTGACGGTCGTCGGTTCTAATGCGTTTTCCTATTGCACAGGACTGGAATCGATTACAATCGGCAACAGCGTGACAAGCATTGGTGAATCTGCGTATACCAATTGCACTGGGTTAACGGAAATCACGATCCCTGGCAGCGTGACAAGCATCGACTCCAGTGCGTTTTCCTATTGCACGGAATTGCAATCGGTTACAATTAGCAACGGCGTAATAAGTATTGGCGATTGTATGTTTCTCGGTTGCACGAGGCTTTCGGAGATCACGATCCCGGACAGCGTGACAAGCATCGGTGAAAGCGCATTTTATGACTGTACGGATCTCGAATCGATCATGATCTCGGACAGCGTGACAAGCATCGGCGGGATGGCATTTTACCGTTGCACGGGACTTCAGTCGGTGACGATCGGCGACGGTCTGACAAACATTGGCAGCTCTGCGTTCTCCGGCTGCACGGGGTTGACAGAGATCACGATCCCGGACAGCGTAACAAGCATCGGCAGCTCTGCGTTCTCCGGCTGCACGGGGCTCGAATCTTCCATGATCGGAAGCAGCATGACCTACGTCGCGGATTGGATGTTTTCCGACTGTACGAGTCTTACGTCGGTCACTATCTCCTCGAGCGTGACAAGTATCGGTACCGATGCCTTTTATAATTGCACAGGCCTTTCGAAAATTACAATTCCGGACAGTGTGACAAGTATCGGATCTTATGCATTTTCCGGCTGCACAGAACTGACGGAATTGACAATACCTTGCAGTGCAGCAATCAAAAGTCAGAACATAGCATTTTTGAACTGCAATTCAATTTGCAATGTACGAATCACACGCGGCACAGGTATAATGACCGATTACGATCACTGGCATATCGGCAACGGTGTCATCGTCTCCAATGCTCCATGGTTTTATTCCGGAACAAACGATCTACAAGTTACAATTGAAAACGGTATAACCAACATAGGGGAAAATGCTTTTTACGGCTGCACGGGGTTATCATCGATCGAGATTCCGAATGGCGTTACAACCATTGATCCGGATGCTTTCTTCAAATGTACAGAGTTGACATCTATCGCAATTCCCGGCAGCATGACAGATATCGGATGGGGTTCATTTCTATATTGTTCTCAATTAAAAGATGTGTATTATTCTGGTACATATCAAATGCGGTCACGTATTTCGATTCCTTCATTTAACGAGGAACTGGAAAACGCCTTTTGGCATTATTTAACACCTGTCTCAATCGAAATGAAGACGCTCCCGAACAAGCTGACGTATCAGGAAGGCGAAACGCTTGATCTGACCGGCGGCGCGATTATAACGTATTATGATTATGATATTGTCGAAGAAGAACTCTTAACCTACGATATGATCAGCGGGTTCGACAACACCAAAGCCGGGACGCAGACGCTGATAGTCACGTTTGATGAACAGACCACGACGTTCGACGTCACGGTAACGCACGTCCCCGGTGAGCCGGTGATCGAGAACAAGGTCGACCCCACCTGTACGGAAAAGGGACATCATGACGAAGTCGTTTACTGTACATACTGCGGTGAAGAACTGAGCCGCGAAACGGTCGAGGACGATCCGCTCGGACACGATCTGGTGCATCACGATGCGCAAGAACCGACCTGTACGGAGATTGGATGGGAAGAATACGACACCTGTTCACGCTGCGAGTATTCGACGTATGTAGAACTTCCTGCCCTCGGACACAACCCCGGAGAGCCGGTGCGTGAGAATGAGCTGCTGCCGACCGACACGACGGGCGGACATTACGACGAGGTCGTGTACTGCACGCGCTGCGGTCTGGAGCTCAGTCGGGAATATATCACGGTCAAGCCGCTCTGGGATCCGTGCGGCGACGAACTGTTCTGTCTCCTCGACCCGGAGACCGGCACGCTGAAGATCAAGGGCACGGGCACAATGTTTGCGCATGACGATCTTCCCTGGAAGGACCGTAAAAGCGAGATCCGCGCGATCGTGATCGAGACCGGCGCCGCAGAGATCGGCGAACGCGCGTTCCTCCGCTGCGAGAACCTCAGCGTCGTGACGATCCCATCGAGCGTAACGGCCATCGGCGAAGCCGCGTTCCTCGGCTGCAGCGCGCTTACGGAGATCGAGTTCCCGGAGGGATTGACGGTCATCGGCGACAGTGCGTTTTCCCAATGCACAGGCCTTGCGGAGATCACGCTCCCGGACGGGATCACGACCGTCGGCGAAGACGCGTTCTTCTGCTGCACCGGACTGGAATCCCTCACGCTGCCCTGCAGCGCGGATACCGACAGCGGCGCTTTTGACCGGTGCGAATCGCTCACGTCGATCCATGTGACCAAGGGAACGGGAACCTGGGTCATGACGGTCAACAACGACATGCCGTCGCCGTGGGCGTATTCAAGCGAACAGCCGATCACCGTCATCCTGGATGACGGGATCCTAAACATCGGGAAGAAAGCGTTCATGTGGTGTGAGGAGCTCGTTTCGATCACGATCCCGGACAGCGTGACGAGCATCGATGAGAACGCGTTTGCCGGCTGCATCGGTCTTACGGAGATCACGCTGCCGAACGGGCTTACGACCGTCGGAATGCAGGCGTTCGACTGGTGCACGGAGCTGACCGACGTTTATTATCACGGAACGCGCCGCATGCGGACCGCCCTGACGATCGCGTCGTACAATGTCCCGCTGACCGGCGCGGAATGGCACTATCTGCCGGTCAATGCGATCGAATGGAAGACTCTGCCGAGCAAGCTGCAGTATCAGGAGGGAGATGCGCTAAACGTTACCGGAGGCGTCATTACAGCGTATTACGATTACGAGATCGTCGAGGAGGAACCGCTGACCGCGGACATGGTCACCGGCTTTGATAACACAACAGCAGGAGAACAGACACTGACGGTCACGTTCGAAGGTAAAACTCTGACCTATACCGTTCTGGTTTCTCATGTGCCCGGTGAACCGGTGCAAGAAAACGAAGTTGCACCGACCTGCTTGGCAGATGGGGAATATGATGAAGTCGTATATTGCTCGGGTTGCGGAGAGGAACTGAGCCGCGAACACATTGATATACCCGCGCTCGGACACGATCTCGTGCACCACGACGCTCAGGCGGCGACCTGTACGGAGATCGGATGGGAAGCGTACGATACCTGCTCGCGCTGCGACTACACGACGTATGAAGAGATTCCCGCGCTCGGACATACCCCCGGCGAGCCGGTGATTGAAAACGAGGTCCCGCCGACGTATGCGGAAGAAGGGCATTACGATGAGGTCGTATACTGCACGCGCTGCAGCGTGGAGCTGGAACGGCATAAGCACGAGATCGAACGTCTGCCATTTGAAGGCACGGTCGAATGGAACCCGGAGGACGTCAAATTTAAGGGTACGACCGCGTATGTGATCGCAAACGGCAAGGCACAGACGCCGCGGTTTACGGTCAAGAACAAGGCGGACGGAAGCGTGATCGACCCGGCGTCCTATGATTATGAATACCGGGAAAACATCAACGCGGGTACGGGCTATGTGATCGTGACGTTTAAGGGCGATTATTCCGGCGAATGCCGCGGTACGTTCAAGATCTATCTGCCCGCAACGACGACCACGACCGTCGTGAACGTCAAGGACGGCATCAAGCTCAGCTGGAGCAAGGTCGCGGGCGCGGACGGCTACGTCATCTATCGCAGGGCGTGGAGCAGCACGACCGGCGGCTGGACGGACTTTGTGCGCTGGAACAACACGAAGGAGCTCAACTGGCTCGATACCAAGGTCTATGCGGGAACGCGGTATCAATACGGCATTAAGGCGTATTTCAATAAACGTCTCGATCCGATTGCGGGCGTGATGATCGGCGGAAACGTCGGGGACAACTTCAATCTTGGCGAAGTCGGTCCGCTCAAGACGACCGTGCGTATCACCACCCGTACGCTGAACAGCGTCACGGCGGGCACGAAGCAGATGACGGTAAAGTGGGGCGCAAGCTCGGTCTTTACGGGATACCAAATCAAGTACGCGACGGACAAGAACTTTACAAAGAACGTCGTCGCGATCAAGATCACGGACCCGAAGACCGCGCAGACGGTGATCAAGAATCTCACATCGGGCACGACCTACTACGTCACGGTCCGCTCGTATCACGAGTTCAACGGCATGACCTACTTCGGCGAGTGGTCGAACGTCAAAAATTGCAAAGTGAAATAACCGAAATACAGCAAAGCGCTCCGCGGGAAAGCGGGGCGCTTTTGCAATGAAAAAAGCCGCCCAATCGGACGGCTTGTGTATGGATCGGTTACTGGACGGATTCGGGGATCAGGGCAGCCGCGTCCATGATATGGGCGTAGAGGAGCTCGACCGCTTTGCCGGCGTCGCCCTCCTTGCATGCGGCAAGGATCCGCTCGTGCTCGACGACGGAAACCTCGCGCTCGGCGGCGTCGCCGTAGAAGCCGGATCTCAGATACCGGTCGATGTTCGCATGGATGATCTCCATCAGCATATCCGCGACCGGATTGTTCGCCTTTGCGGTGAGGACCTCGTGGAAGCGGATGTTCAGGTTCTCGGATGCGATCGTATCGGTGACCTTGCGCTGTTCATCCAGGATCGCGTCAAGCGCCTGGAAATCTTCCTCGGTCATGCGAGGAACGGCGACCTTCAGCATTGCGACGGAAATCGCCGCGCGGACCTGCATGGTATTGACAAGCATTTCGCGCGAGAGCTCGGTGACGGTTGCGCCGCGGTTTGCGTGAATGGTGACGAGATGCTGCGCCTCCAACTGGCGAAGCGCTTCGCGCACCGGAATGTGGCTGACATTCAGCGCCGCGGAAATCTCATCCTGTTTCAGCTGCATACCGCCGGGAAGCGCGCCGTTTACGATGCCTGCACGCAGAACGCGATAGACCCATTCCTGCGTCCCGAACGCTTCACGGTTTTCAACATTGGCTGCAAGTGCCTTGTAATCCATATTTCTCACTCTCCATATTATATTTGCGGATCATTATACCCACTTATAATATAATATAAATTTGTCGATTCGTCAACCATTGTTTTTCAAAAATGGTTAAATTCGGTTATATTACGGCAAAAAGGGGATCGCATGCTGCACAAAGATCTGCCTTTTGGCGCTTGCGCGTCCGCACAAGGGCATACCGTCGGCAACGAGCGCGGGGTGAACGGGTACGACGTAATAGGAATATGTACCGTTCAGTCGATCGACCGGATCGGTCAGCCGGACGGAATACGCCGCGTTTTCGACGGTCGTCAGCAGGATGGCAAAGCCCGATTCGTCCTCGCGGTAAAGCCGATAGCTCATATAGCGCGAAGGCGGGGTGAAGGTGATCTCTGCCGTATCAAGGGAAAGCGTCACGTTGAGATCGGTCGGCGGTTCTGGGATCTGCCAGTATTCCGTGACCGATTTCGGCTCCGTACCGCGAACGAAGTATTCCGAAACGGTTGCTTCGTCCGGAGTCAGGCTTCCCGCAAGAACGGCAATGTGCTCGTTTTTGAGCGTTGCGGCGTCGAGCGCAACGGAGACGACACTTTCCGGAACGCGAAACGCCGGTGCGCCGCCGTCCGGATAGAGCTCGGAAAACACCTCGGCAAGCAGCATGGCGGGGTAGGTCCCGCCGCCGCAGTCCTTCGGCAGACAGCGTCCGTCGGATGCGTCGTCAAAGCCCATCCAGACGACCGCCGCATATTCGGGATTGAAGCATGCAAGCCAGATATCGCGGTTGCCGGCCTCGTCGCCGACGGTGCCGGTTTTTGCGGCAAGCGGTACTGGAATAGCCGAAAGAAAACTTGCGGTGCCCTTCTGCGCCACGCTTTCAAGCAGCGAGGTCAGTATGAACGCGCTGCCCTCGGTCATGACGCGCATCTCCTCCGGATCGTGCCGGTAAAGCTCCGTGCCTGCGCGGTCGGTGATCCGCGTCACAACGAACGGCGCGCGGTAGATCCCGCCGGAGGCGATCGCCGCATATGCGCCGCAGAGACGGTATGGGGATACGCCGTAGGTGAAGCCGCCGAGCGCGAGCGTCAGGGAGTCGTCGCGCACGTCGAACGGGATCCCGAACCGCGCAGCAAACGATTTGCAGCGTTCAACGCCGAGCTTCTGAAACAGCAGAACGGCAGGCAGGTTCAGCGATCGCGTGACCGCTTCGCGCATCGTGATCCATCCCGCATAGCGTCCGTTCGCGTTTTTCGGGGTATAGTCGCCGAAATCGACGGCGTCGTCGAGCAGCATGGACGCGGCGGTATAGCCCGCTTCGAGCGCAGGCGCGTAAACGAGGATCGGCTTGATTGCGCTGCCCGGCTGACGGCGGATGCGTGTCGCGCGGTTGAAGCCGAGCGCGGTCCCGTCGTCGCGTCCGCCCTTGATCGCCGAGACGCCGCCGGTTTTCGCGTCGATCAGCACAAGCGCGCCTTCGGCGGATTCGTCGCCGTACATCGGAAAGTACGCGTCGTTTTTGAATACGTTCTCCGCAATGCTCTGCGCATTCGGATCCATGGCAGTCTCGACTTTGAAACCGCTCGTTAAGAGCGTGTCGAGGTCGCAGTTCAAAAGCCGGCATGCCTCGGTCATGGCAAGGTCGATATACGAGCTGTGTTTCTGCTTCTGCGTATCGGAAATCAACATGAGCGGCTCTGCCTTGGCTTCGGCGCAGGCGCGTGCGTCGATCATGCCGTATTCGACCATGAGATCGAGGATGACGCCCCGCCTGCCGACCGACGCCTCGGGGCGAAGATGCGGCGCATAGGTCGCGGGGGACTTCAGTACGCCCGCCAAAAGCGCGCTCTGCGCAAGCGTAAGCTCGCTTGCATGTACGCCGAAATAGCCCTCGGCAGCGGCCTCAATGCCATAGTATCCGCCGCCGAAATAGACGCGGTTCAGATAACAGGCAAGGATCTCGTCCTTTCCCAAAAGCTGTTCGAGACGGTAGGAGAGGATCGCCTCGTCGACCTTGCGGTCGAGCGTCTTCTCCGAGGAAAGGTGCGTGAGCTTGATGAGCTGCTGCGTGATGGTGCTTGCGCCTTCCACATAGGATCCGGCTTTCAGATCGTTCAGCGCCGCGCCGGCGATGCGGATGAGATCAAAACCGGGATGCGAATAGAATCGCGCGTCCTCGGCTGCCAGGAATGCGTTTCTGACATGCTCCGGCAGATCGGACAGTCCGACGGAAACACGGTTTTCATGCAGATACAGCCGTGAAACGACGGCGCCGTCGCGGTCGGTGACGAGCAGCGTTTCGTCGCTCGCATAGATCTTTTCGAGGTCCAGCATATGCCACGCGTCCTGCGAAAACAGCCAAACGGCGCCGGCAAGCAGCGGCGCAAAAACCAGCAGCAGAACGGCACGCAAAAAACGCCGACGGCGGCGTCGGCGGTATAGGCTTTTGTAGATTCGGATGGCTTTCTGCTCGCACATACCGAAAGTATGTCACAAACGGAATGCACCTATGCGCGCGGAAGCAGAAAGCGGCGGATGCGGGTTCGGTATGCTTTCAGGAAAAGCTGATAAAAGACGTCCAGCAAAAACAGAAAGAACAGTACGCCGAGCAAAGCAAACAGCGTAAGCGGCAGCGGCAGAAGCGTAAGCGGATTTACGCCGAGCAGATACAGCACGCCGAGCACAAGCACGGTCCAAAGCAGCGTCACGCCGATCGAAAGAAGCGACGCCCGCCGCGGATCCTTGCTGTTTCGCAGGGCGTGACGCACGGGACAGTACGGTGCGAGCACGCAGACGAACGTGAGCCAGGCGTAGTGCGGAACGGGCAGCAGCAGTACGATCGCGGCGATCAGAACGTCGCAGAGGATTGCCCATCCGATGAGCCGTTCCTCTAAAAGCGGCAGCATGCATATGGCGATCGGGAGAAAGAAGAGCAGCGCAAACCAGCCCGTCGCTTCCGCGGCGCACAGCAGCAGAAGCGATAAAAGCGCGCACATCGGCACAAGCCGTATGGGGGATGCAGATCGGTCGTATGCCATATCAGATCCGAAGGGCGATCAGACCCTTCGCCTCCGCCATTTTGAGGGTTTGCGCAGAGCCGCTGCGGCTCCTGCGCACATATGCGATACAGTACGCGGAATCGTTCACCATGCGTGCGTTTCGTTCACGCATGCAGCCGGGACGGTATCGATCGGACAGATACAGGACCTCGTCCGCGTCGTTCAGCAGCGCGCGATAGCGCGCCCGGTCCGCAGGGGAATAGGCGTTTTCCTGCCCGCGATGCGGAACGTAGACCGAAAGCGTGATCGCGGGATCGACCTTTTTCGCGGCAAGGATCCATTCGCCGGCAAGAAGATCAAAGCCTTTCGCGCCGCCGACCACGAAATGATCGCAGCCCGCTTTGCGCGCGTCGTTTACCGCGGCCTCGAGCGCGGTGAGCAGTGCGGCGTATTCCGGAGAATCCGCACGGGGAAGCTCCCGATGTCCGGTAAAGCAGCAGGTCATACGATCTCTCCTTTCCGCATCGAACGGCTGTGCAGAAGCCGATGCAGCGTTTCGCGGTCGTCATCGTCGAACGCGCGGATCAGCGAAACGGCAAGCGCGTTTGCTTCGTCAAGCAGCATCGGAACACTTTCGTTGCGTACACGGTCCGGTTCCCAAGGGGAGATCCAGCGTTTGCGCGCCGTGTTCATGCAGCCTTCCGGATCCTCGTGGTTCGGTCCGATCAGAAAATCGGAAACGAGCCCGGGCTTTTTGATCACCCGTTCGACAGACCGCACAAAGCGGTAGCGGCGGTTCTTCGGATCGTACAGCAGCGGCATGATCCGGCGGAACTTGCGGAACCCGCGCGTATACGCGCCGTAAACGTCCGCGCCGCACAGCGCTTTCGATACGTCAGAAATCAGCGTGTCGATCCGTTCGACGTCCGCGCGCATGCAAAGAAGCGAGTGGTACGGGATCTCGTCCTTCGTTTCGGCATAAACGATCGAGTCGATCACGCCCTCAAAACGCGAATGCGCCGCGCCGCGATGCTCGGCTTCGATATAAGGATGCACCGTACTGTCCAAAGCAATGTGCGTTAAGAATCCGTACAGATACGGTCTCAGAGACGCGTCGGCATTCTTTGCAAGCGCAGAGAACAGCACATCGCAGTCCAGCCCGTGCAGGACGTTGCCGTGTTTCTTTTTGTGCGGCACGAACGGCGTCGGCGGAAGACGGTCGTAGAAATAATAATCCGGACCGAGACAGCCGAGAAGGTATTGCTCCCCGAGCGTTTCGAGCGGCTTTCCGACCGCCTTTGCGACGCGCGCGCCGAATACAAGATGCGTACAAATGTTTGGCATAGGAATATGATACCATATTTTCCGGTTTTTGTATCCGTTTTGCCTGCGCTTTTTTAATCTTTTTATGAACAAAATGCAAAATCTCTTCCGATTTGCAAAAACCGTGATAAAATGGCAGCATAGGAAACGGTCGCGGAGGTGGAGCATACCGATGAAACGAATCAAAAACAGAAAAAAACATTTTCAGATCACGAATCCGCTTGGATTTTCACTGTTCTGTGCCATGATCATACTGGCGATCGGATTGATTGTCGGTTTGGTATTTCTCATCAAAGGCGGCTATGTGCAGCAGATGCTGAACTGCGCAAAGTCCGAGCTGAACGGCGAACGCGCCGTGCCGACGCAGGAAGCGGAGGCAACGCCCGAGCCGGACAAAACGGAAGCGCCTTCGACCGCGACCGCCGAGCCTGCGGCGGAAACGCCGGAGATCGGCACGCCCGAACCCGAAACGCCGACCCCGCCGCCGCTGGAACCGGAGACCCCGGCGCCCGGCACGACCTACGATCCGCATAAGGATCCGGATGCTGCGTTTGCCGGCGTTACGATCGGCATCGACCCGATGCGCGGCGGATCGAAGAACAAGGCGGAGGGCGAATATGACCTTGCGTTTGCGAAGGAGCTCGGCGCGTATCTTGAATCCAAGGGCGCAACGGTCGTCATCACCCGCGAGGGGAACAGCGATCCGGGCACGAGCAAGCGTGCAAAGACCATCAAGAACGCGAACTGCGACATTGCGATCCGTCTGCTGTGCAACCACATCGCCGCGAAGACGTCCGGCTGCTTTGTGCAGGCAACGAAGAAGAATATGAGCTTCGGTCAGCTGCTGATCGACGAGTATTCGGAGGCGACCGGGATCCAGAAGCAAAAGAACAAAAAGAATGGCATGGAGAAGCTCAGCAAGGACGACGTGGCGGATAAATGCGGATGCCCGTGCGTACGGCTGATCCTCGGCAACTGGGACAACAAGAGCGAGCGGGCAAAACTGCAGGACGAAGCGTTCCGGCAGAAGATGATCGAAGCGATCGGCGAAGCGCTTTTGAAGCAGCTTAAGCCCGAATAAAAAACGAACCGGCAAACGGCGTGCGGACAGATCAATTCGCGCGCCTTTTTCCAAAAACAGGAAACGGATTTTTCGGAAAAAGCAGGGATTTTGCGCAACCGAACCCGTCCCTTTCCGGTATTATTTGTGAGGAGCGAAAAACGTTGGAACACAGCATGCGAATCGAACAGAACGAGCCCGTCAACAACGACCTCGACGCGCTGTTTCAAACCTACGGCGACATGGTATACCGCCTTGCGCTGGTGCGCACGAGAAGCGTTGCCGACGCCGAAGACGTCGTACAGGAGGTCTTCCTGCGATGCCTGAAGAACAACCCCGTTTTCGAGAGCGCGGAGCATCAGAAGGCGTGGCTTCTTAAGGTCACGGTCAATTGCTCAAAAACGCTTTTGGGAAGCGCGTTCCGGCGGCACAGTGTGCCGGAGGACGCGATGGGCGAGCTGTCGAACGAGGACGAAATGCCGGATTCGACCGTGTACGACGCAGTGTTGAAGCTCCCGGAAAAATACCGAACGGCGATCCATTTGTACTACTACGAGGACTATTCCGTCAAGGAGATCGCGACCTTGATGCATACGACCGAATCGACGGTCAAATCGTGGCTGCACCGTGCAAGAGGAATGCTGAAGGAGACGCTTGGAGGAGACTATGAAGTTTAAGGAAGCATATCGGAATACGAACGAAAACATCCATGCGCGGAAGGACCTGCTTGAAGAGATCAAGATGGAGCGCGTAGAGCGCATCCGCAGCGAGCAGCAGAAGAAGCGTTCTCTGAAGCCGTGGCTGATCGCGATCCCGTCGGTCGCGGCCGCCGCTGCGGCGTGCATCGCGATCGTTGTCGGCGTTCGTGCCGCAAACCTCAGAACAAACGCCGCGCCCGAGGCAAAGTCGGCGGACGCGAGCTATACAGAACTGTTCGGCGCAGAGGGATCATCCGCACAGAACGGGATCCATACGCCTGCCGCAGTCGCTTCGTACGAAGAGCTCGGCGAGGTCATGAAGGCGCGCCGCGCAAAGGAAGGCAGAAGGCTCTACGGCGCCGACGCAGCCGTTTCGGAGGAAGCGCCGACTGAGGCGGAACCGATGGAAGCGCCCATGCCGATGCCGAATACGGTCACGATGGTAGACAGCGCAAAGGGCGTGCTGTCTCTCGGAGAAACGGGGCAGAACTATTCCGGCACGAACAACCAGGTCGAGGGCATCGACGAAGCGGACATCGTGAAGACGGACGGCACCTGGATCTATGCGCTGAACGAATCCAACCGCAAGGTCTATATCCTTTCGGCGGACGGTGAAAATACCGCGATCGTGGGAACGATCAAGCTGAAAACGCCGGAGGAAAACGACTCCTACTGGCGCAATTACAGCGAAATGATGCTGTACGGCGACCGCCTGTATCTGCTGGGCACGCATTCCGATTGGAGCGATCAGGTCAGCGAAGAGGATCGCGCCTTTACGTTTGCGGAGACCTATGACCTCGGCGACCGCACGGAGCCGAAGCGGATCGCTTCGCATCGGCAGCAGGGCGAATACAAGACCGCGCGGCTCGTAGACGGCATGCTCGTGATCGTATCGGATTATCGCATCTGGAACTGGCGCCCGATCGATGAATTTCCGGTAACGAACTACTGCCCGAAGGTCGCAACCGACGACAATATCGTTACGCTGCTGCCGGATGAGATCTATATCAATCCCGATTCCGGGGAGAACGGCTTTACCGTCGTGACGACGGTCGACGCCGCAGACGGGACCGAGTACGATTCGCACAAGGCGGTGCTCGGCGGCTGCAGCCAGGTCTACTGCAGCGGCAGCGATCTTCTGATCGCATCGAATGAGTATCGCATTGAGCAGAGCGACGAGCAGACCGCGGAAGACGGCAGGCATTTTGTGAAGATCGTTTCGGGAACGGACACGAATTTGTTCCGCTTTACGATCGAAAACGGGTGGATCGAGGCCGCGGCAAGCACGAAGCTTTCGGGCACACTGCTGAACCAGTTCAGCATGGACGCATACAACGGCTATTATCGCGTTGTGGTGACGCGGAACGAGAACGAAGAGACCATCTGGACCGACGGCATCGACACTTATGAGTGGAACAACAGCAGCGATTGCGCGCTTTATGTGCTGAATGACTGGCTTGAACCGGTCGGCGAGATCGGGGACCTTGCAAAGGACGAGCGCGTGCAGTCCGTACGGTTCATGGGCGACGTCGCATACTTTGTAACGTTCCGGCAGACCGATCCGCTGTTCTCGGCGGACCTGTCCGATCCGTACGATCCGAAGATCCTCAGCACGCTGAAGATCCCGGGATTCTCGGCATACCTGCATCCGTTCGGCGAAGGAAGGCTTTTGGGCGTCGGCTTCGATGCGGACGAGGAGCACGGCTGGACGGAAAACGTCAAGCTCTCCATGTTCGATATTTCCGATCCGTCGGACGTTTATGAAGCGTTCAAGCTCTCCGTGAAGGATGCAAACTACACCTCGGTGCAGTACAACCACAAGATCCTGTTTGCGGATGTCGCTTCGCAGACGATCGCGTTCCCGGCGGACAACAAATACTTTGTGTTCCGCGTGGAGGGCGACTCTTTCCGGGAGATCGGCAGGATCGAACTCGGGGAGGAATACTGGTTCGGCGACGGCAGAGGACTGTTCGTGGACGATGCGTTCTATGTGATCGGATCGGACGCGGTCGTCGTGCTCTCCTTTGAGACGATGGAGGAGCTTGCCTCGGTCGAGCTGAAATAAACAATTTGCAGCGCAAAAAAAGGAGGGGATCGTCCCTCCTTTTATGATGCGTTTCAGTATCCGTATTTCTTTCGCTTGACCGCCATGAAGATAAACGAAAGGACGGTCGCCATCAGCTCGGCGACGACGACGGAGAACCAAAGCCCGTTGACGCCGAACAGCAGCGGCAGCAGCAGGATCGATCCGAGCTCAAAGACGAGCGTTCTGAGGAACGAAATGATCGCTGAGGTCACGCCGTCGTTCAGCGCGGTGAAGAAGCCGGAGCCGAAGATCGCAAAGCCGATGAACATAAAGGACAGTCCGAAGATGCGGAAGCCGGACACGGTCAGTTCCATCAGCTCCGCGTCGTAGCCGACGAACAGCAATGCCAAAGGCTTTGCCAGCGCTTCTGCCGCCGCGACCATCAGCACGCCGCCGAGCAGCAGCAAAAGCAGGCTTTTTCTGAGCAGGTTTTTGAGCTCAACGCCGTTTTTCGCGCCGAAATGGAACCCGATGACGGGGGCGGTGCCGATGGAATAGCCGATGAAGATCGCCGCAAAGATCATGTTGACGTACATCATGACGCCGTACGCCGCAACGCCGTTTTCACCTGCGTATTTCAAAAGCTGCAGATTCATGACGATGCCGACAAGGCTCATCGCCGCGCTGCTGACCAGCTCCGAAACACCGTTGGTCGTCGCCTTCCAGAGCGCACGGCCATCGAAGCGCGTTTTGCCGAGCCGCAGAATGCTGCTGTTTTTGCGGAAGAAATAGATCAGCGGGACGCCGCCGCCCACGAGCTGCCCGAGCGCGGTCGCGATCGCCGCACCGCTCAGTTTCAGCTCCTGCGGGAGCAGCATGACAAGCACCGCGTCGCCGATCATGTTGGCGACGCCGCCGGCGACGATCACCCAGAAGCCGAGATTCGGCTTTTCCGCGGCGACGAAGAAGCTCTGAAACAGCAGCTGCAGAATGAAGAACGGCATTGCGCCGATGACGATCCTGCCGTAGATCACGCAGTTGTCGAGCAGCGTGCCCTCCGCGCCCAGAAGCCTTGCGATCGGACGCAGAAAGACGATGCCGAGGATCGAAAACAGCACGCCGAGGATGAACGACGTGTAGACGAACAGCGAAAAATACCGGTTCGCACGTTCCGGATCGCCCTCGCCGAAGGTTTTCGAGACGAGCGCCGTGCCGCCGGTGCCGAACATGAAGCCGACGGTCGCCACGATCATGATAAACGGCATGATGAGGTTGACCGCCGCAAACGGCTCCTTGCCGGCGAAGTTGGATACAAAATACCCGTCGACCACGCCGTAGATCGAGGTAAAGATCATCATGGCGATGGACGGCAGGGTAAATCGCAGCAGCTTCCGGTAGGTAAAGTGATCGGACAGCTTTATGTTCATGCCTTGCTCTCAAAATACCGTTCCGCAAAGGCGGCGACGGCGGAGGAAAGCGCTTTCATGTCCCAGTCTCCGGTGTTGACGGTGAGGTGGTAGCTTGCGCACTTGCCCCATTCGCTGCCGGTCAGAAACTCGCGCGTTCTGGCGCGCGCCTTGTCGATCTCCTTCATCTTGCGGACGAGCTCGCGGTCGGTGAGCTTTTCGTCTTCCCGCGCGCGGGCGCGGCAGCGGGCGATCTTCGCTTCGCGGTCGGCGCAGACAAAGATGCTGAAGGGTTTGAGGTCCTTAAGGATCGCGTCGGCGTTTCTGCCGATGATGACGCAGTCCTTGCCGAGAGCGGCGATGCCCTCGATGACCTTCTTCTGCTGAATGAGAAGGTCGATCTTCGACGCATTCATGTACGCGACCGAATGCATCGTGCCGCCGAAGGACACGGGGAAGTCCTGCCAGCCGTGATTGTCCAGCGTGGTTTCGACGAAGTTCGGGTCCAGCCCGCTCTTCTGCGCGATCGCGGAGATGATCTCGCTGTCGTAGTAGTCATAGCCCAAAAGGTCGGCGACGCGTTTGCCGAGCTCACGGCCGCCGGAGCCAAACTCGCGGCTTACGGTAATGATTCTCATCTTGATCTCCTTTCCGAGGCGTTCCCATCCGGAACGCCGCACGGATCATATACAAAATATAGTACATTTCTCAGAAAAAGTCAATCGTATCGGCGGATTTCGACGCGGACCGCGGAAAGACTCTTGCAAGCGGCGCACAATTGCGGTACAATACAGACAAGATTTTCGGAGGGGGACGCATTCTATGATCATTGTGGGTATCTGCGGCGCATCGGGTAGCGGCAAGAGCACGCTGGCAAAGAGGATCCAGGACAGCCTTTCGTGCAGCTGCGTCATCATCGGACAGGATTGTTACTACAAGAGCTTTCCGGAGCTGCCGTTCGAGGAGCGCGTGCACATCAACTACGACGAGCCGAACATCTTCGATTACGACGAGATCATCCGCGATCTTGACACGCTCGAAAGTGGCAGACCGATCACCAAGAAGGGCTACGACTACGCGGCGCATCTGCGCGCCGATTCGGACGAGCTCATCTACCCGCCCGAGGTGCTGATCATGGAGGGCATCCATATGTTCTACGATCATCGGCTCCTCGATCGCATGGTGCTGAAGGTCTATATGCACGTCGATACCGACATCTGCCTGCTGCGCCGCATCAAGCGCGACATCAAAAGCCGCGGCAGAACGATCGACAACATCGCCGAGCAGTACGTCGAAACGGTCAAGCCGATGTATGAGAAGTACATCGTCAACTACATCACCGACGCGGACTTTGCGATCATGCGCGGCGGCAAAAACAAGATGGCGATCGACTGCATCTCCGCGTATCTGACCACCAAGGTGCTCGCGGAGCGGTTTGAAAAGGAATCCGGCATGCGGCAGACGGCGCCTGCGGAGACGGAAAACGACGAAGAATAAAAAAGATCCGAACGGGGACGGCGCGCGCCGTCTCCGGTTCTGTTTTGCCGGGGAAAAGCCCCGGCTTTTCCTATATTTGCGGAAAGAACCGAAAATTCGCGGCGATTCGGCAAAATAGGTGTTGACAAAGAGGAGCGGATATGGCATTATAATGCACGAAAAGTTTAGTGTTCGTAAACTTTAAGTTTAGAAAGGATAGACACGATGGAAACGGGCAAACCGGAGATCGGAAGAAAGCTCAGAAGGCTTCGCGTGAAGCTCGGCTTGACGCAGGAGGAGCTTGCGGCGCGCACCGAGCTCACCAAGGGTTTTATTTCGCAGCTGGAAAACGACATCACGTCTCCTTCGATCGCGACGCTGATGGACATTCTGGAAGCGCTCGGGACCGATATCTCCGCGTTCTTCAACGACCGCTCGGACGCGCGCGTGGTATTCACGCCGGACGACACGTTCGAGAAGGAGGACGGCGAGGCGGGCACGCTGATCCGCTGGCTCGTGCCGAACGCGCAGAAAAACGCTTTGGAGCCGATCCTCGTCACGATCCGCCCCGGCGGACAGACGGAGGAGCTCGACCCGCACGAGGGCGAGGAGTTCGGGCATGTTTTGTCAGGCGCGGTCACGCTCGTCGACGGGGACACAAAATACCGCGTTCGTAAGGGCGACAGCTTTTACCTGCATCCGCAGGGCGTACACTATCTGTTCAACAACGGAAAAACACCGGCGAAAGTGCTCTGGATCAGCACACCGCCGTCATTTTAAGGGGGATACATGGAAAGCAAGCATCTGATCGAGCTGATCGACATCAGCAAGGATTACAACGGGGACGTGGCGCTGGATCACGTCAATCTCTATATCAACGACGGCGAATTTTTAACGCTGCTGGGTCCGTCCGGCTGCGGCAAGACGACGCTTCTCCGCTGCATCGCGGGGTTCATTATTCCGTCCTCCGGCATGATCAAAATGAACGGCGTCGACATTGCGAAGGTCCCGCCGCACAAGCGCGAGATCAACACGGTCTTCCAGAAATACGCGCTGTTCCCGCACCTCAACGTGCACGACAACATCGCGTTCGGTCTGAAGATCAAGAAGACGCCGAAGCCCGTCATCGAGGAAAAGGTCGAAAAGATGCTGAAGCTCGTCAATCTCGAAGGCTACGGCAAGCGCTGGATCGATCAGCTTTCCGGCGGACAGCAGCAGCGCGTCGCGATCGCGCGCGCACTGGTCAACGAGCCGAAGGTCCTGCTGCTCGACGAACCGCTCGGCGCGCTGGATCTGAAGCTTCGGCAGGAGATGCAGGTGGAGCTGAAGAGGATGCAGCGGCAGCTCGGCATCACGTTCATCTACGTCACGCACGACCAGGAGGAGGCGCTGACGATGTCCGACACGATCGTCGTCATGAAGGACGGCGTCATCCAGCAGATCGGCAAGCCTACCGACATCTACAACGAGCCGAAGAACCCGTTCGTCGCCGACTTCATCGGCGAGAGCAACATCGTTCCGGGCCTTATGCTCGAGGACTACAAGGTGCGCATGAACGGCGTGGTCTACCGCTGCGTGGACGCCGGCTTCGGCAAGAACGTCGAGGTCGACGCGGTCGTGCGTCCGGAGGATATCGACATCGTTCCGCCCGAACGGTCAAAGGTCTCCGGCACGGTCGCCTCGGTCGTGTTCATGGGCGTACACTATGAGATCTGCGTGGATTGCGGCGGCTACGAATGGATCGTCCACACCACGGACTTCGCGCCGGTCGGCAGCCGCGTCGGCATCCAGATCCTGCCGGACGCGATCCACATCATGAAGAAAACGCGCGCGAACAACATCTTCGACGCGGAGACATGGCCGAGCGAGAACGCGATCTACATCGACGACGTGGCGTTCCCGTGCGAAGGGCTGGAGGACTACGAGAACAAAGAGATCGCCATCGTCCGCATCGCGCCCGAAAACGTGCGGCTCGTCGCCCCGCAGGACGCGAAGCTTACCGGCACGATCAAGGCGTGCATGTTCCTCGGCACGCACTATGAGGTCACGGTCTCCTGCGAGGAGAATGACTGGATCGCGCACTCCGACGACTTTATGGAGGACGGCGAGGAGGTCGGTATCTTAGTCGATCCCGACAAGATGGAGCTCACCAAAAAGGACGACGAAGCGGACGAAGAAACCGAAAAGACCGAAGCTGTTACGCGCGAAGAGTAAGAGGGCAGGGGCATGAAGCGAAAATACTTTGCTTATCCGTATATCGTATGGATGATCCTGTTCATCGTCGTGCCGATGGTGTTCATCTTCTACTATGCGTTCAACGTGGACGGCACCTGGACGTTCAGAAAATGCTGGGAGACGCTTTCGGACGGACAGAAATGGCGCGTGCTGCTTCTGAGCGTGGAGATCGCGTTCGGCACAACGGCGATCTGCCTGCTGCTCGGATATCCGATCGCATACATCCTGTCGAATATGAAGAAATCCGTCGCCGGATTCATATCGGTCCTGTTCTTTGTGCCGATGTGGATGAACTTCGTGCTGCGCACCTACGCGTGGCGCGCGATCCTCGAATACGCGCTGCCGAACATCCTCGGCAGCAAGACGACGCTGACCGGAACGGCAGGCGCGGTGCTGATGGTGCTGGTATATGACTTTCTGCCGTTCATGGTGATGCCGCTGTACAATACGCTTTCAAAGCTTGACAAGAGCCTTCTGGAGGCGTCGCGCGATCTCGGTGCGGACGGCAAGACGACGTTCTTCCGTGTGGTGCTGCCGCTGTCGGTGCCGGGCATCGTCTCCGGGATCACGATGGTGTTCGTACCCGCGATCACCGCGTTCACGGTTCCGGCGCTGATCGGCAACGGCAACTACAACCTTTACGGCAACGAGATCGAGCAGGCGTTCAAGGTGCTTGCCGGCAAGGGGGATTACTCGATCGGTTCCACGCTGTCGATCATCCTTCTCATATGTGTGCTGATCAGCACGGCGATCATGAATCACTTCGATAAAGATAAGGAAGGAGGGAGCATCCTGTGAAGAAGTTCGGTCGTTCCCTCAAATACGTCTATCTCGGCGTCATGCTGTTGTTCCTGTATCTGCCGATCATCTACCTGATCGTATTCTCGTTCAACGATTTTGCGGCGGGGTCGGGTCGAAGGATCTCCTATTCCAACCTCGGACGGTGGAACGGATGCACGCTCGCAAACTACGGCACGGTGTTCTCCGGCGACGCCGGAAGCTCGCTCCTTCTGACGCTTGAGATCGCGTTTGCGTCGAGCATCATTGCAACGGTGATCGGCACGGCGGCTGCAATCGGCATCAATTCGATGCGAAAGCGTACCCGCAATATCGTGGTCAATGTGTCACAGCTGCCGATGGTCAACCCGGACCTCGTTACCGGCATCACGTTCATGATGCTGTTTGCGTTCGTGAACGGCGTGCTCGGAAAGCTCGGGCGGTTCCAGATCGGCGACTTTGCAAAGCTTCTGATCGCGCACATCTCGTTCAGCATTCCGTATGTGATCTTCTCGGTGCTGCCGCGGCTCAAGCAAAGCTCCGACTTGCTCTATGAAGCGGCGCTGGACCTCGGCTGCTCGCCGATCCAGGCGCTTTTGAAGGCGGTCATCCCGGACATCATGCCGGGCATTTCCTCCGGCTTTATCATGGCGCTTACCATGTCGCTGGACGACTTCGTGGTCAGCTACTTCGTGGCGGACCGCATTCAGCCGCTGTCGGTGTATATCTATTCCAACACGGCGCACGGCGCAAAGGGCGTCAACCCGGCGCTGGCAACGATCATCTTTATCCCGCTTGTGGCAATGCTTCTGATCGTCAATCTGAGAAGGCTTGCCAAGGAGCGCGAATATGAGATCCAGAACAAGAAAGTCAAAATGAAGAAATAACAAACGTGAAAGGGGAAACCAAATGAAAAAAATCCTGAGCATTGTCCTTGCATTGATCCTGCTGTCGGCGTTTGCCGCCTGCAAATCGAACGTAGAGGTGAACGAAGATACCTTTGCGGACGGCGATCAGTACGAATACATCGGCGGCGAGCTGAACGTGCTGAACTGGGGCGAATACATTGACGAAGAGCTGATCGCACTGTTTGAACAGGAGACCGGCGTCAAGGTCAACTATATCGAGATGACCAGCAACGAGGAAATGCTGATCAAGCTGCGCTCCTCGGACAGCCCGTACGATCTGTGCTTCCCGTCGGATTACATCATCGAACAGATGATCCGCGAGGATATGCTGCAGCCTTTGGATTACAGTAAGATCCCGAACGCGAAGAACATCGACCCCAAGATGATCGAGATCACCAATGTGTTCGATCCGGGCAACAAGTATTCCCTGCCGTATATGTGGGGCACGGTCGGCATTCTGTATAACACGACGATGGTCGACGAGCCGGTGGACAGCTGGGGCATTCTCTGGAACGAGAAGTATGCCGGACAGGTCTGGATGTACGACAGTCTGCGCGACAGCATCGGCATCACGCTGAAATACCTCGGCTACGACCTCAACACGAGAAATGCGGACGAGGTCGCCGCCGCGCGCGACAAGCTGATCGAACAGGCGCCGATCCGCAAGGGCTGGGGCACCGACGACCTCCGCGCCACAATGGAGAACGGCAAGGCGGCGATGTGCGTGATCTATTCGGGCGACGCATACTGCGGTATGGACGCCAACGAGGATCTTGCATACGCGGTTCCGATGGAGGGCAGCAACGTCTGGTTCGACAACGTGATCATTCCCAAGACCGCAAAGAACGTCGAAGCGGCACATGCGTTCATCAATTTCCTGAACGACGGCAACATTGCGGCGCGCAACACCGAATACATCGGTTACTCGACGCCGAACAAAGCGGCATTGGACATTCTCGGACCGGAATACACCGAGGATGAGACCTATAACCCGCCGCAGGATGTTCTGGATCGCTGCGAGGTCTTCCACGACCTCGGCGACTTCACCGACGTGTTCACCAAGGCGTGGAGCGCGATCAAGTCCGTAAACTGAGGAGGAACGTATGGAACAGCTCAAGAAGACGCTGCGCGAGCTCATGGCGATCGACAGCACGACCGGCTTCTTTGTCGACATGGACGAGTACCTGCTCGCGGAAGCAAAGCGCATGGGCATTCCCGCCGTGCAGCTCAATAAGGGCGGCGTGCGGTTCGATCTCGGCGGCGAGGGCAACCCCGTCACGATCGCTTCGCACGTCGACGCGATCGGGCTCATGGTGAGAAGAATCAATGCGGACGGAACACTGTCCGTCATCAAGGTCGGCGGTGTGCATCCGTATTACGCGCTCGACTGGAACTGCCGCGTGCACGCGAGAAACGGTAAGGTCTATACCGGCACGGTGCGCAGAAAGAACCCGAGCGTCCACCTGATGAGCCAGTCCGAAAAGGACACGCCGATGGATCTCGACACGAACCTCGTGCTTTTGCTGGACGAGGACGTGTATTCCCGCGCGGACGTCGAGAAGCTCGGCATCACCTGCGGCGATCAGGTCGCGATCGAAACGCGCTATCAGGAGACCGAAACCGGCTTCATCAAGAGCCGCTACCTCGACGATAAGGCAAGCGCGGCGACGCTGCTCGCTTTGGCGCAGCGCGTTGCGGACGGCAGAGTCAGGCTCAATCGCAAGGTCAGCCTGCTGTTCACCGAATACGAGGAGATCGGGCACGGCGGCGCCTGCGGCATTCCCGCCGACACCAAAGACCTCATCGCGGTCGACATCGGCTGCATCGGGCTCGATCACGACAGCGACGAGCACAAGGTCACGATCGCCACGAAGGACGCGGCGTTCCCGTATCACACGGTGCTGACCGACGAGCTTGTCAAGCTCTGCGAGAAAAACGGCATTCCGTACGCGCTCGATATGATGGTCCCGAGCTACGGCTCGGACGCGGACGTATCGCTTCGCGCGGGCTATGACGTGCGCCACGCGCTGATCGGACCGGGCGTGCGTGAAACGCACGGCTACGAGCGCACGCACGAGGACGCTTTGAAAGCGACGCTGGCTTTGATCACCGCCGTCGTCGAGGGATAAAAAAGACGAACCGTTCAGAACGCTCCGAAAAAGGAGCGTTCTTTTCATACTTTGGGGACAATTCGGACGAATCTGCATGATAGGATGAATACGGCAAGAAACGGCGCATAACGCAATTTCATTACAAATTCATTACAGTTTCGTGATAGCTTTTTTCGGCAGCGATCCGTTATGATGAAAGCAGAAAGGAAAAGGAGAAGACCTATGAGAAAGCAAGGTTATATCATTCTGCTTGCAGCGCTGCTGCTTTTTGCCGCCTGTCAGCCGACGCCGGACGAGCCGGTGGTTTTGCAGAAGGATCAGGATTTGATGATCCAACAGGGTTCGGCGACGCTGCCGCCGGAAGAAACATATACGCCGCCGGAGGTCCCAAAGCGGTATCGCTTCGATTATCAGGACGGCGCATTGACGATTCATGCCGACGCAGAGATCGTCGTACCTTCTGTACCGATGCCGATCGTGAATGTCCGCGCGCAGGGCATTCCGCAGGAGACGATGTATCGGTTGTTTGCATTTTTGTCAAACGGGGAAAAATTGCTGCTGCCGCATCGGCGAACAAAGTCCGAAATTGAAGAGGCGATCAAGGAATACAGCGAGATGGTGAATCAAACGCCGCCGGAGGGAAGCGACCTCACGCAGGAGGAGTTTGAATACGGGCTGAATTTGGAGCTGGAGTCCTTGAAGGAAGAATACAAAACCGCCCCGGACGTCGATGAGGAACGCATCTGCGACGGAACTTATGAAATCCAAAGGTCGGAATGGAAACCGTCAGAGTACGCGTATCTGGAGGCATACGGCAACAACCGTGATATCGTTGTGAAGTCATCAATAAACGCTGACAGTCAATCGTGGCTTCGATATTACCGACGTCTCAAAGGCTTTGACGCCTATGAGGAAATGCATACTGTCCCGCTGGACGAAACGGTCGTGCTGCCGGATGATTTGGACGCGGTAAGCGCAGCCGAGCAGGTGCAGGACTTCTTAAACACCATCGGTGAACCGTTCGAAATTGCAGCAGTTTACCGGGTGGACGATGCCATGGACGGCAGTACGGACGGGATCGTTCGGGATGCGCAGCACTATGCGCTGCGATTCGATTGCCGCAGACTGGTGAACGGTGTGCCGCTTGCGGTATGCGCATCTGATTCCGGTTATTCGGACGAATCGTACACGACTATGTGGAGACAGGAACGGCTGTGCCTGATCGTCGACGCCGATGGGATTGTCACGGTCAACTGGCTTGATCCGCTGACGATGACTGAAACCGTGTCCGACTCGTCGACTCTTCTGTCGTTTGACAAGATGATGCGAATTGCAGAAAAAATGCTGCCGATCGTGTATTACATTCCAAGTTCGGAACGAGAAAAGACGCAGGAGATCGGCATACGGTCCGTCCGGCTCGAGCTTGTACGCGTGCGGGAACAGAACAATGCAAAGGAACTGAAAGGCATGCTGATTCCCGCATGGGTGTTTTACGGCACAGTACAACTGACCGAACATTATGCATCCGGAGAGGATTTTGTCTATTATACCACCTACGGAATGCGAACCGCATCGCCGTATTATGAAGGTGAGGAAATTGTTCTCTGCATCAACGCGATCGACGGCACGATCATCGACCCGATGCTCGGATATTAAAATTCTGAATAAGGACGCTTTACGGCGTCCTTTTTCTTTTGGACAGACCGAAGGTAAAGACGAAGACGAGCAGCAGACCGAACGCGGAGGAGAGCGTGACCGCAAGCAGATCAAAGGTGTTCCGCAGCATTTCACGACCGCTTGCAAGCGTCGGAACGGCGGCGTCGGGGCAGAACAGCGGCGTGAGCAGGAACACTGCAAGCGCGGCGGGCAGCGCGAACAGGACGCATGTCAGCGCATGGCGGAGGACGGACAGCGGCGCATGCGACGCGCTCTGCAGCAGAACGGACACGCCGCCGAACCGGAGAAGGAAAGCCGCAAGCGCAAGCCGCAGCGGAAGCGAAAGCGGCAGAGCGGAAAGCTGTGAAGCGCCGGAGGTCATCTCAAAGAGCCCCAGCGTCATGGCGCGGACGATCGGCGCGGCGGCGCCGAACAGCCGAAAGACACCGACGGCGTCGAGCAGCGCACCGAGTACGGACGCAAACACGAGACAGCCGCCGATGTTCAGGATCGCCTGCACGCAGTCGGAGATCGATGCGGGCAGATCCCGCGAGAGTGCCGGCGGTTCGGCTTTTTGGACGGCGGACAGCCGGATGCGGGACAGCGGAATGAGCGCGAACAGCGACGTTCCGTATATCCCGCAAAGAAGCGGCAGAGCGGTTTTCACATCGCGGAAGAAGCCTGCGGCGACGACGGAGATCAAAAAGACGGGATTCGGAAGATTGATCAGCGCGGCGGTCGTTTTTGCATCGGAACCGGTCAACGCCCCGCTGCGCAGAAGCTCGCCCGCAAGCTTTGCGCCGACGGGATATCCGCCCAAGAGACCCATCGGGAAGAGCAGAAACGGCACGAGCCTTTTCGGTATCCGCGCGAGGATCCCGCTTTTCATCAGCAAGGACGACGCGATGAGGTACGGCAGCAGCGAAGGCAGGACTCGCGTCCACCACAGCAGCGCCGCATCCGAAGCAGCGGAGCCGGCGGCGTCCGGAAAGGCGATGAGCCCGAACAGAATGAAAAGCGATAACAGAAACGGCATAGCGTCCTCCGAGAGATGCTATGCCGCGTTTGCTTCAAAAATGTCCGACGCCGAGCAGGTCCCGGATCGCGGGGATCGCCTCCGCGGCGGCGGTGCGTCCGATCGAAATGCATTTTGCGGCGTCGTGCGGAACGAGCCGTCCCATAAACGAGACGTCGGGACGGATCAGCACATCCGCGCCGCAGGGCTTCAGCCGGTCGATCGCAGCGCGCATGACGTCCACGGAGCGGAACGCAACGGTGTACGCGTTCGGATGCTTCGGCGCGTACGGCGCGCAGATCGAGAGATCGACGCCGATCACGACGTCCGCGCCGTTTTCCCGGAGGATTTCAGCGGGGATCGATTCGACCGTACCGCCGTCCACATAGGTCGTTCCGCCGGAAGCGACGGGGCGCAGAAGCCCGGGGATCGCGATGCTCGCGCGGACCGCCTCAGACAGGGAACCTTCGTGCAGATAGCGCGTTTCGCCGGTTTTCAAGTCGACCGCCGAGCACCAGAAGGGAACGCACGTTTCGGAAAAGCTGCGGTTGTCGGTGACAAGCGCGCAGAGCTTTTGAAACTTCCTTCCGGAAAAGACGCCCGCGCGGAACGGATTCGGCGGGTCGAGCACGTCGCGCCTTCGGAGCTTCACGGCAAACCGCCCGAGCGCATACAGATCCATTTCGGCGGCGTATGCCGCGCCGACGAACGCGCCGACCGACGCGCCGGAAACGAAATCGATGGGGATCCCGGCTTCCTCCAGCACCTGCAGGATCCCGATGTGCGCGATCCCGCGCATGCCGCCGGAGCCCAGCGCGACGCCGACCGTTTTTCTTTTTCTTTTCCGCTGCATGTTGCACCTACCGCTGTTTTTCGGTTAGTATACGGGCAAAACATTGTTTTATACGGATTTACAAATCGGGAACGGTATGGTATCATATATCATCATAGAAAGGAGATAAGCATCATGATAGGAAAAATCAAAGAGAGTGCCAGAGCCGGACTGAAGCTGCAGTACTGGCCGATCATCGGAAACGAGCTGCTCGCATGGATCCTGATCGGCGGCGTCAGCGGGTTATCACTGCGATTCAATCAGTCGGACCTGAACCGGCTGCGCGAGCAGATTGAGAACAATGAAGTGTTCAGACGACTGATCCCCGTTATCCTGGGCGTCGTCGGTGTGGCGATCGTCATCGGGCTTGTGTACGGATTCCTGGTCGGCAACGTCATCCGCGCGGGAATCGCGAAGATCCGTCTGTCCGCGTACAGACAAAACTCGTTCAGCACCGGAGAGCTGTTCGCCGGATTCAAGCAGTACGGCAGATACGTCGGCACAATGGCGCTCTATACGGTGTTTGTCTCGCTCGGGATGCTCTTCTTTTTCATTCCCGGCATCATCGTCTCCCTGGGACTGTTTGAAGTGCCGTACCTTCTTGCGGACGATCCGTCCCTGTCCGGCATGGAAGCTATCCGCCGCTCCTGGGAGGACATGAAGGGACACAAGGGCGAGCTGTTCGGGCTGATCCTGTCCTTCATCGGTTGGATCCTGCTTTCGATCCTGACCTGCGGCATCCTTGCGGTGTTCTACTCGGGACCGTATATGGCGCTTTCGGAGGCGGGCTTCTATCACGAACTGCACAACAGCGTGACGCCGGAGACCTTTACGGAGGATTCCGTTACGGCATAACCCACAAAAACCAAAAGAACCGATCGCCCGATGCGGCGGTCGGTTCTTTACGTTCCGGTGAACGGTCAATCCGTGAGACGGTCCAAAAGCGCGTCGATCTCCGCGTCGGCCATGCCGATGGAAAGGAGAAACTTCCGCGCGTAAACGGAAAGATCGGCGGTCGTGACGTCGACGGAATCGTCGTTCACGATGTACCGGATCATGGCGACCAGGTTCCGGTCCAGGATCGTGTCGTATTTCGCCTTGTCGCTGCGTTCCGTGATCTGATAATAGTTATCGTAGGTGAGCATGTAGTCGTCGACAAGCTCCCGATAGCTTGCGCCGGCAAGCGCTTCGAGCAGCATGCACATAAATCCCGTTCGGTCCTTGCCCTCGGTGCAGTGAACAAGATACGGTCCTTCCTGCGCGCTCATGGCTCTGAGCCCCTCGCAGATCTTCATCTTGAAATCGTCCGCCTGAAAGTTCATGCTCATCGAAAGCAGAATGACGTGACCGCCTTCATAGAGCGACAGCCAGTACGGCGAACGGAAATCGTCCGCCGCAATGTATTTCTGCACCTTCGCTTCGTTGTCGGCAAGGTTCACAACACAGTTCACGCCCGCATCCCCGATCAGCGCGTCGACATACGGCGCACGGTTATGCTGATTGTCGCAGGGGGAGGCGGAACGATAGAGCACGTTTTCCCTGAGACGTCCGGCATTGACGACGCGGAAGTTTGCAAAGACGGCGTCGCTCGGATACTTCTCGCGCTCGTCCAAATAATGGATGTCGCTTGCTTCCTGTATGTCGAGATACTTGCCGTGCTCCTTCAGCGTGACGGCGGCGGTCATGCTCTCGTCGAGCCCCGCAAACTCCCACACGTCCTTTCCGTAGTTGATCGCCGCTTTGATATAGTCATAGCCCGGGTATGCGACGAGCAGCGGTTCGTTGACGTTGACATAATATCCGCTGAAATAGGGCAGATCGTCCATCGTATAGCCGTTTGAGAAGGTCACAGTCACGGAATCGCCGTAGCAGAAGCCGCGCGCGTTGAAGTCGTCGATCGTCATCATGAGATAGACGCCGCCGAACTCCGACTCATGGATTACGCCGAGACCGTCGACGGACAGCGCGTGCGGCTGTTTTCCCGTACAGGCGGCAAGACCGGTTAACAGAAGGAGAACGGCAAGGAACGCGGAAAGCACTTTGGAACGATGCATGCAATGACTCCTTTCGTCATTCGATAAAACGCCCGATCCGAGAACCGGACCGGGCGTAAGACAACAGGGGATTATGCTTTTCCGCTGCAGCCGAGCACGTCGACGAGCTTGTGCTGGACCATCTTCTGGATGGCGGCGCGCGCAGGCTTCAGGTACTGGCGCGGGTCGAAGTGATCCGGATGCTCGTTGAAGTACTGGCGGATGCATGCCGTCATCGCAAGGCGCAGGTCGCTGTCAATGTTGATCTTGCAGACCGCCATGCGCGCAGCCTCACGAAGCTGTTCCTCGGGGATGCCGACCGCGTCGGGCATCTTGCCGCCGTTTTCGTTGATGATCTTGACGAACTCCTGCGGGACGGAGGAGGAGCCGTGCAGAACGATCGGGAAGCCCGGGAGACGCTTTTCGACTTCGCGAAGGATGTCGAACCGGAGGGGCGGGGGAACCAAAAGTCCCTGTTCGTTGCGCGTGCACTGCGCGGCGGTGAACTTATAGGCGCCGTGGCTCGTGCCGATCGCGATCGCCAGCGAGTCGCAGCCGGTGCTCTCGACAAACTCCTGCACATCGTCCGGATGCGTATAGGAGGAGTCCTCTGCGGAGACGTTGACTTCGTCCTCGACGCCGGCAAGCGTACCGAGCTCCGCTTCGACGACCACGCCGTGATCGTGCGCGTATTCGACGACCTGCTTGGTGATCGCGATGTTCTCCTTGAGCGGGAGTCCGGACTTGTCGATCATGACGGAGGTGAAGCCGCCGTCGATGCAGCTCTTGCACAGCTCAAAGCTGTCGCCGTGGTCCAGATGGACGCAGATCGGCAGGTCAAAGCCCGCGTTCTGTTCGGCGTCCTCGATCGCCGCCTCGATCAGCTTCATCAGGTAGATGTGGTTTGCGTAAGCGCGTGCGCCCTTCGATACCTGGAGGATCAGCGGCGCGCGTTCCGCGATCGCCGCGGCGGTGATGCCCTGAATGATCTCCATGTTGTTGACGTTGAATGCGCCGATCGCGTATCCGCCGTCGTAGGCCTTCTTGAACATTTCGGTGCTTGTTACGATTGCCATAAAAAATCTCCTTTGCTTAAGATTCTGTTATTATTATATATCCACGAAAAAGGAATTGCAACCGAAACTTTTTTGGGCTATACTGATAAAAAAGAGTTTGGAGGCTGTTATGGCAGAAAAGATGCTTTCTTTGATCATTCCGGTCTATTACGAAGAAGAGGTCCTGGCGGAATCCTACCGCCGGATGGACGCCGCGATGCGCTCGACGGGACATCCGTATGAGATCATCTATGTGAACGACGGCAGCCGCGACGGTACGATGAAGGGACTCAGGGAGATCGCAAAGGCGCATCCGGATACCGTCAGGGTGTATTCGTTTTCCCGGAACTTCGGGCATCAGCTTGCCGTAACCTGCGGCATGGATCACGCCAAGGGCGACGCGCTGATCATCATCGACGTCGATCTGCAGGATCCGCCGGAGCTGATCCCCAAGATGGTCGGGATGTGGAAGGACGGCGCGGACATCGTTTACGGCAAACGGCTGAAGCGCAAGGGCGAGACCGTGTTCAAAAAGCTCACGGCAAAGATCTATTACCGTCTGCTCTCCGCCATGAGCGCCTATCCGATCCCGCTTGACACCGGCGATTTCCGGCTTTTGGACCGCAAGGTCGCGAACGTCTTTCTGAAGATGCGCGAAAAGGCGCGGTTTTTGCGCGGGATGTCGGCATGGATGGGCTTTGAAGCCGTGCCGATCGAATATGTGCGCGAGGAACGCGCGGCAGGCAAGACAAAATACACGCTGAAGAAAATGCTGAAGCTCGCCTGTGACGGGATCTTCAACTTCTCCTCAAAGCCGCTGGAACTGCCGTTCGGCGTCGGGATCGCGCTCGGCGTGCTCGGCGTGATAGGGCTGATCGCCGTGATCGTATTGACCGCGATCTTCGGCGCGGGCTGTCCGCAATGGCTTTGGGCTGTCGCGGGCGGGATGCTGCTCTTTGCGCTGCTGTTCTGCTTCGTCGGGATCCAGGGCATGTATCTCGGACGCATGTACGACGAGCTCAAGGGCCGTCCGCTCTATATCGTCGCCGAAACGCTGAATACGGACGAAGACTGATGTTTTTTGCGCTCTGCTTTTTGCGGAGCGCTTTTTTGTTCGACCTTTCTTGACAGAATACACGACGCAAAGTATACTGTATATAATCTGATGCGGGAGGAACCATCGATGAAAACAGAATCCGTACGGAAAAAATCAAGCTCCAAACGATTCGGCGCGCTCTTGCGCGCGGTCATTCTTGCGGCGATCGCAGCGCTGATCTACTTTCTCGGAAGGCATTTCGGCGTCTTTGAGGAGATCCCGAAGATTTCGTTCAATGTCAAGACAGTGCTCCGCGGGATTCTGATCCTGCTTGCCATGTTCGCGGCGGAGGGCATTATCCTGTTCCTGCTGGGACTGCCGAATCCGAAGAACAACCGCATTCGCACGCTGATCTCGCTGACGAAAAACATCCTGCGTTACGCGGTGATCCTGGCGGCGATCTGCGTGGCGCTCACGATCTTCAACGTCGATATCGTCACGATCCTTGCAGGTCTCGGAATCTTAGCGCTGATCATCGGCTTCGGCGCAGAGAGCCTCATTGCCGACATCGTTACCGGCATGTTCATCCTGATCGACAACCAGTATAACATCGGCGACATCATCGAGGTCGACGGCTTCCGCGGCACGGTCACGGAGATCAACGTACGCTCGACGGTTTTGACCGACGTCGGCGGGAACGTCAAGATCATCAACAACTCGGACATGAAGAACGTGCTGAACCGTTCGGACAATTCGTCGAAGTCCGTTTCCGATTTCCCGATTCCGTACGAGACCGACGTCGAAGCGCTCGAAAAGCAGATCCCCGCGCTTTTGAAGGAGATCTATGACAACAACCAGCCGCTGATGCTGAACGTGCCGGAATACCTCGGCGTCAATCAGCTCGACGACAGCGCGGTCGTCCTGCGGTTTACGGTCGACGTCAAGGAAGGCGATATCTATATGGGCACGCGCGCATTGAACCACGATCTGTTTATCGGCATGCGCAAGCTCGGCGTTGAGGTACCGTTCCCGCAGATCGACGTACATCGGAAATGAGACGGCGACCGGAAGAACTGAATCAAACAGCGCCGGATTACGATGTGTCGGGCGCGGCGGAGTTTGCGCCGCTGCCGGATGAATTCAACCGCGACACGCCGGTGAAAGCGCCGAAGAAGCGCCATGCGGATATCCGCAAGGTCATGCTGTATCTGGCGTCGATCGGCGTCGTTGTGACAGGGCTGATCACGCCGATCATTCGGATCGATTCTTCGGAAACGGAACCGACGGCGGAAACGCTCGCGATCGTCACGCCGACGCCGCCGGCAGAAGCCGCGGCAACGCCTGCAGCAATACCGACGCCGGAACCTGCGAAAGCGCCGACCGAAGGACCGACGGAAGCGCCGACGCCGGAGCCTACGCCTGCGCCTACGCCGGAACCAACGCCCGTGCCGGAGCCTACGCCTACGCCGCTTTCGGGAACGATCCATCTGACGGTTTATTCCGGCATTGTGTATTGGATGGTTCCGGAAAACGAGTTTCCGGGCGAGATCCTGCTGGAGGAGACGTTTGACGCCGCTTCGTTTACCGAGGTAGAGCTGCCGACGCTGCCGACGCTTTCAAACTATACCGCGTACGGCTATGTGCTGCTCTCCTATGACGGACTTGCATACCTGTATGATCTGTACGACAACAACGGCGACAACCCGCATACGATCGGATCGATCGCGTTGGAAGGAAACAAGCTGACGGCAGAGGATCTGCATATCGTTCCGAAGAGCATCGAGGATATCTATCAGGTATATATCTACGCCGTTTGGCTGTCGAAAGAGCCGAATCATTTCCATCTGGAGTTCTACGACGATGATCTGTTCGACGATTACTATGTCGGCTGTCTTTCCCAGTCGGAGGGGCTGATTTATCTTGCGCCGTTCCCGACGCCCGAGCGGGAAGGAAAGACGTTTGTCGGTTGGTGCGACAAGGATAACAATCTGATCGACGCGGTCACCTATTTCGATTTCTTCCCGGTGATTCCGCCGGCGGAATCGATGGAAAACCGCGATTGGAAGAATCCGATCCCCTGCAGGGTCTATGCCTGCTGGTCGGACGGCAGCGGCGGCGCACCGGATCCGACGCCCACGCCGACGCCGACGCCGAGACCTACGCCGAGACCCACGCCGAGACCAACGCCGAGACCCACGCCGAGACCGACGCCGAAGCCGACGCCGCTTCCGACCAATCCGCCGCCGACTCCGGAGCTTGTAACATTGAAGTGCTCCAACTGCGCTTATTCCTGCTATGCAGGCTCGGGCGCGTCGGGAAACATTCCAAAGGGAACGTACGTCACGGTGACAGCTTATTCCTCAGACAGCAGTGTCGGCATTTTCCGGTTTAGTCCGGGGAGCGCAAGCGGCCAAAGCGGAGCGCAGATACAGGGCGTCTGGGACAGCAGCGCCAATCAATATCGATTCACGGTTTCCTTTACAATCCAATCCAATACGGTGATCTACTTCGGACCGGTTATCAACTGATATGGCAGGGAGCCCCCTAAAACAAGGGGCTCCTTTGTTCCAAAATGCCTTTTTTACGCAAATCTTACGCGAAACGCTTGCTTTTTTCGTACATTTGTTGTACGATAACAAAGGAAAAATATATCCTCAGGAGGTTTATCTTATGGTAAGAGTTGCAATCAACGGTTTCGGCAGAATCGGTCGTCTTGCGTTCCGGCAGATGTTCGGCGCAAAGGGCTACAAGATCGTTGCGATCAACGACCTGACCAGCCCGGCGATGCTCGCGCATCTTCTGAAGTACGACACCGCGCAGAAGGGCTACTGCGGCGTGATCGGCGAGAACAAGCACACCGTCACGTCCAAGGAACCGGAGTTTGAAGAAGACGGCAAGACCGTGAAGGTCCCCGGCTCCATCACCGTGGACGGCACGGAGATCACCATCTATGCAGAGCCGAAGGCACAGAACCTGCCCTGGAAGAAGCTGCGCGTCGACGTCGTGCTCGAGTGCACCGGCTTCTACACCAGCAAGGCAAAGGCGCAGGCGCACATCGACGCAGGCGCAAAGAAGGTCGTTATTTCCGCACCGGCAGGCAACGATCTGCCCACCATCGTCTATAACGTCAACAACAACATCCTGACCAAGGAAGACAAGATCATCTCCGCGGCAAGCTGCACCACCAACTGCCTCGCGCCGATGACCAAGGCTCTGAACGACAACTTCCCGATCCAGGCGGGCATCATGACCACGGTCCATGCGTACACCGGCGACCAGATGATCCTCGACGGTCCGCATAGGAAGGGCGATCTGCAGCGTGCGCGCGCGGGCGCAGCGAATATCGTTCCGAACAGCACCGGCGCGGCGAAGGCGATCGGCCTCGTCATTCCGGAGCTCAACGGCAAGCTGATCGGCTCCGCACAGCGCGTCCCGGTCGCGACCGGCTCCACCACGATCCTCGTTGCGGTCGTCAAGGGCAAGGATATCACCAAGGAAGCGGTCAACGCGGCGATGAAGGCACAGTCGAGCGAATCCTTCGGCTACACCACCGAGAAGCTCGTCTCCTCCGACATCATCGGCATGACCTACGGCTCGCTGTTCGATGCGAACCAGACCATGGTCCAGAAGATCGACGACGACACCTATCAGGTGCAGGTCGTGTCCTGGTACGACAACGAGAACAGCTACACCTCGCAGATGGTTCGTACCATCAAGTACTTCGCAGAGCTGAAGTAAGCAAACGCAGCGCCCGAAGGGAGATCCCCTTCGGGCTTTTTTTACAGAAATACCAAAAGGTGTGTCGGGAGAACCGTCCTCTTATCACCCAGTCTCGGTAAACCTCGACAGCTCCCCTGACAAGGGGAGCTCGACAACACAGGGGGACGGTCCTCTGTGTTGACAAATTCGAATATACAACAAGGAGATTGTGTCAAGAGAACCATCCCCGTGACACGTCAAATGAAATAGTTGAGGGATACCATTTGGAAAGCCTCTATTTTGTGAAATGGAAAAATAGGCAGTTCAATTAGTCATGATAGGCGGTGTGTTTATGAAAAGGATATTGATTATTATATGTCTGTTTTTTATGTTTGTAAGTTGCAGTACTGGCGGAGACTCAGGATACCATGGCCCATATAAGCTTTATGTGAATGAAGAAGAAACTAGACTTCCAGATGTTTATTTTACTGAAGACAAAGTTTATTTGCCTGTAATTGGTGTTTTGAAATTGAGGAGTATGGGTGGTAAAGTGGTTGGTGAAGCTAATCAACTACCATATGAAAGATATGAAAGAATACAGATTCAGGATAAAGTTTTTTATTATGATATTCTACATGCTATCTTATTGCTGGAAACAAAAGAGACATCACAGAACAAAGTACTTCTTTCTAAACAAGATGGACCAAGCGATGTGGACTGGTTGGATGCGGAGATTTTTGTAGACTACACAACACTGAAGGATATCTTTGATGCTGCAGGGATCCCTGTGGAGATCAGAGTCGATTGGGAGAATGAACGGATTTATATTGATACTCGGGATTGTCAAGACTAACTATTAAAAGTCAAGACCAAAATAGATGAGTTTGAAGGGTGTCAAGGGGACGGTTAGCGTGAAAACGAAGACCGAGAAAAGTACAGGAAAAAAAGCTTCCGCTCTTGACCGAGAAGGAAACGAAAGATAGAATAGAGACAGCCGTTATTGCACGGGCGATTGATATGGCGAA
>JAEEGJ010004756.1_pt1 | contig 44718 bp, 25 predicted proteins | sample 8958761 | NCBI WGS metagenome assembly JAEEGJ01 (sample SAMN16246546, study PRJNA631951) | gut metagenome | biome: gut microbiome; feature: rumen; material: RS-attached | host: Bos | place: Iran: Karaj | collected 2018-10
AGACTTCAATACACTGTCTGTAGACCAACCTCCACGCTCCATTGCATACTTATCTGGAATGCCAAGCATTAACATTATTGAAGCATTTAAATGACGAAGATCATGAAAAGACATTTCAATACCGTGTTTTTTCATAAGCCTTGTAAACCTGCTGTAAAGAGCTTTCCTTGTAAGCGGTACAATAAAGTCCTCACCGCTTTTATGCGGAATCGCCATTATCATATTATAGATATATTCAGGCAATTCGAGCTGACGCTGACTCTTTTCGGTCTTACAGCCTTCACGGACTTTCAATCCCTCATCGGTACGGATAACTGTACGCCTGATCTTTGCTCTGTGAGTATCAGGATTTATATCTCTGAACTGCAATCCTATGACTTCACCAATTCTCAGGCTGAGCCAGGCTGCAAGCAAAACAGGCAATTCAATTTCTGAACCTTTAACGATATTGAATACTTCTTCAAATGACGGTAATTCTTTTTCCTTTTTTCTGATTTTCGGGAGCTTGATACTGTTCAGGTTAATATCCGTATTAAACATTTTCAGGACAGATTTCAAAAGGCCATACGCATTTTTTATTGTCTTGGGACTAAATTTCTCAGCTTCAATGTTTATTGCCTGCTGAATATAGATAGGCTTTATGTCCATGACATTAATGTCCATTATAGATTTAAAACGGTATTTCAATACCTGATTATAGTCACGGATAGTTGTTTCTTCAAGTACAAATCTGCGGCTGTCAATGTACATTCTCATCGCTTGTGCAATGGTCATATTAGGATCAAAAACCTGATCTACATAACCAACATATTCAACAGCGAGTTTTAATGCTTTCCATTCTTCATCAGCCGTGAACGATTTTACGATACGTTTACCGTTTCTATCGTGTCCTACAACTACCTGTACTCTGTAATTTCCCGAAGGGAGTCTTTTTGCTTTCATAATATCATTCCTTTCCGAGCTGCGGAAGGTGATATCAAACTATAAATAGTATACCACCTTCTGTGTGATTTGTCCAGTGTTTTTTACATTGCAAGGAGCTCGTCAAGCTCCATGCTGTTCACAGTAAGAAAATTATCGATTTTTTCAAGTGTGATGTTTCTTGCGTTCTTGTCATAGTCCCTGAGTGTTCGCTCACATACTCTTAAATAGGCTGCAAGCTCGGTATCAGAAACATCTTTTAGATTCTGCCAATATCGGATTTTACACCATATCTTTTTGTAAATTGTGATCCTTTTTTCTTTTTTCATAATACATATCCCGTCCTTTCATTCCAGTTCATAAGTGCGTTTCTTCTGCACTTCATGTTGTTTGTTTTCGTACTTTTCAAGCCTGTCGATGTTGTAAGCTATGGTTTCCATTGCAGAAACGTCTTCGGCAAGTCTGTCAATTTCCTTGAGCTCATTCTGATTTGCCTGTTTGAGTTCAGCAAGTTCCTTTCTCCATGCTTTCGGAGTTATCTTCTTATCTTCAAGAGTTTTGCTGAAATGCTTCTTAGCTGTTTCAAATAAAGTTATCTCTCCGCGATGTTCATTGTAGAACTTGTCCTTTTTCTTAGGTTTCTTAATGGACTGACATTCCTGATAAACAGCTTTATTGTTTTTATAATACTCATAGTTTCTGAGCAGTTCTTCAAGAACCTTGATCCTGCTCTGCTGTTTTTTCATGTTTTCCTTGTGAGTCCTTAGTTCTTCCGAAGTCTCTTTATTTTTCTCTTTCAGTTCAGCCAATGTCCTGATGTTGTATCCCTGTACAAATGCGATAAGATGTGACAAGTCTCTGAGCTTTGAAGCTTTCTTTAATGTGGAGAGCGTTATGCCACGGACCTGACTGAATTCTATCCCGTTTTCATGAAAACGCATAAGCATTAATGCAAGGCTGTCTCTTCCGGATAACTCTCTCATTTGCATGAGCCTGTTATCAATTGCTTCAAGCTTTCTGAGGAGAATATTGATTTTGTAGTTTATGACTTTTACCTCACGATTGGTATCGCCCTTAATGGTGCGTTTGCCTTTACGTTCCATTTGTGTGGCAGCAACTCCCATGTGGATCGTTGGCTTTACAATCTTGCCTTGTCTTGCAAAAGACCTGTGATCTACTGTATCGGTGATGTTCCGCTGCTTCAGAAAGTTGTTAAGATAGTCAGCCCAGGCTTTTCTCCATTCCTCAGCTTTCTCACGGCTGTTCCAGTCGGTAGTCTGAACTGTATGGCATTTATAAGTTCGCTTATTTTTATCATAAATCTTGTTTCCGTTCTTATCGAGAACATACTCCTTTCTCTGCTTGTCTCCCCAAGTCCCGTCCTCATTTATCGGTCGCATTGTAAGCATGATATGAGCGTGAATGTTTTTCTGCTCATGGTTGGGATCATGGATACAGATATCAGCGCACATTCCTTTATCGACAAAAGTACGCTGTACAAATTCCCGTGTCAGAGCTATACATTCAGATTGTGATAATTCATTTGGGAGTGATATTTCTATCTCCCTTGCAAGCTGTGAGTTCTTGGATTTCTCTACAGCTTCCACTGCATTTCATAGTGTGGAATGGTCTGCGTATTCCGCAGGAGCATTTGGCGGCAATAATATTTCGCTGTGAACTACTCCGCCCTTTCGTGTGAAGTCATGCGTCATGCCGTCATAATTGTTGTGCAGCTTTTCTCCTGCACGGTATGCTACTGCGGCTACGGCAGACTTTCCTTTTCCGCGGCTGATAATTTTTATTGAGCAATGATAGATTGCGATATTATCACCGCCTTTTCAGCCTCGCAGAGCGCACATACCATGTAAGTGGTATATAAGTGCGCCCTTGGTACCAAGGGAAGCAGTATTGCTGACCTCAAAAACCACTTTTTCAGAATTATTCATAAGTATCATCATGGAAAAAAGCTCCTTTCAAATTAACAGGCAAACTGCTGAATGCTACTCTCAGAATGTGCTTTATCTGGTCGTTGGAATATGATTCTGCGTCGGGGAGAATACTTTCAAGAATAGCTCCCCGTTCAATAAGACGATGAGTACGGCTGCGGCGTTTTTCTTCTTTGTATCTGTTCCTTAGCAGTTCTATGCGGTGCGCTTTCTGTGTTTCTTTTTCAGTCAGCTTTTTCAGCTCAGCTTCGATAGCTTCTCGTTCCGCAAGTGCTCTCTCATAATCGCTTTCAATATTGATAAGCCTGGCTTCTTCATTCATAAATCTTCTCCTTTCTGAGCGCTGTTATCGCTCCAGTCAACAACTAAGGTTTCATATTCGTGAAGTGGGATGTCACAGACAGTATACTCGGCGTGATCTATTCTGCCGTGTGCATTTCGCGGATACCGCCGCCGCAGATATCCAAGCTGTTCCAGTTCTTTTAAAGCTGCCGAAACAGCAGTTTTGGATTCCTTATGACAGTGAACAAGACCGTCAACAGTAAATCTCCAGTTATCAGGCAACGTCATCATGTGGGCAAGCAAGCCTTTTGCTTTCAGAGACAAGTCCTTCCTTATGAGGAACTCCCTGTCCATTGAGACATAACCTTTCCGTTTGACTTTTAAAATTGGCATAGCATCATTCCTTTCATTTTTTACGTGATACACGTATGTAAAAAGAGCCCTCTACTTTTATAAGGCAAAAAAATGCAGAGGTTATGCGTTATATTATTGAAAAAGATCCTTTTTTCTCTTTTTAGAACAAAACTGATATTCAAAATATGTGAAAACCGGAAACGACTATTTTTACTCCCTACTTTTAAAGGTAAAAAATAAGTGAGTTGATACCCCTCTCTCTGAATTTTTTTGTATTTTGACTCTCATTTTTAAAGCCGAAAAAAAGAGGCAATGGACGAAAAATTTTTTGAGAAAAATGAAGTTTTTACATTTTTTCTCTTTTCTATAAAACACGAATGTGAAAATATGGGACTTTTTATCTCTGCCATTTTACCCTCTACTTTTAAAGCCAAAAATTTCAGGATTTAACACCTTGGAATTTAAAAAGAATTGAGTTTTTTCTCAAATTTCTCTTTTTTGAACAAAACTACCTCTAAAAAACACGTGACTTTTTATCGTTGCATTTTTGTCCTCTACTTATAAAGCCGATAAAACAGCAGGGTGCTAACCATGAATATATAAAAAAATTAAAATGACAGAACGAATCGTTCTGTCAGGTCAGAATTGTTCGGCAATTTTTATTAACGAGACTGGCTTATATAACCTTGTACTTTCAAGTAGACAACCAATAGCCAAGAGGTTCAAACGCCTGGTATCAGTAAAGGGGTGTCCATTTTGGACACCCCCTTCATTTAAGCTGAAAGAAGATTTTGTTGTTTTCAGACTTCACGTAATCTTTCTTCGCTAAATTCTGATTCTATCGCATCAATAAATAATAATGCCCCTAAGCGTTTAACACTTAGAGGCAAAGCTTCTATATGAGCATTTTTATAACACTTCAGATTTTATCATCAATAATTGTTAAGAATCTGTTTTCTGAGCTCTATCATATCGAAATTATCAAATACTCCGTCATAATTGAGGTCGAAATTCTTGTTATTAAGGTCGCATTCCTCGCCAAGGAGATATTTCTGGAAAAGACATATATCATCTGATGTGAACTTCTCCCTGTTAAGTCTCTCAACTATAATATCATTACGGACAAGCTCTATCTCTCCGCCGCCAATGCCGCATATATTAGCATTAAGAGCTACATTTGTGATAGGGCCTACTTCAAGTCCAGCATTTTTCCATGCTATAACAGCGTCAAGAAGATAGATAGTTCCTGATGCAATTGTATCATTAGGAGTCTTGGTTTTAGCTATACAATAATATTTCACATTCTTTTTGCCACCGGCAGTGACAACATGATCGTTATAGTACACATAGATATCGTATTCCAGATCGGTAAACTCCTCCGTACCGAGATACTTGGCTTCTTTTGGAACAGCATCATAATTCAGCACAGGATACATATAAAAATCTATGTATTCCTCGCCGTGCTCATCACACATTCGGCCCTCAGCACCTATGCTGTAATTGTTATCCGTGCTTATATTAGCCTTGAAATTCATATTGATAAAGTCGCCCTTATCATTGTCTATCTGCTCGTCCGCCATTTCAAAGTTCATGCTCTTTCCAAACTTGAAAACACTGTCATCATAATTCTGGAAACAGTCACCGACAAAAGTTCCGTTCTTTTTGAGAGTACACTTCCCATTCTCTGTGCAGAATACCATGCTGCCGCCCTCAATAATAGGCTCGGCATGGGCATTTAACGAAGTATTATCGATCACTCTGTCATATACGTCATCTTTCTTTACAAAATCAAATTCAGCCTTTTCAAGGTCAAATTCACCTCTTCCTGTACCGAATGATTCAGCAAACATTAATATCTCGCTTATCTTGTTTGTCTTTTCCAAATAGTTCTTTAGCCAAACATTGTAATGCTTCTTGAGATCAATATCGCCAACTGCTCCGTAGGCCTCCTGTTCAAAGCTGACCTGTGATATGCACCATATCTGAGGTGCAGGCAAGCCCATACAGGACTCATAGTTAAATGTTCTTGAATAAATATCATACTTGATACCGTCTACCTCAACAGAGTCAAGGTGTTCAACATCAGCCCTGTCATGACCGTCGTCTACAAAGTCCTTTGTATTACTGAACTGAACAATATTTATCGACGTTATACTGTCACGATCAAAGAGCTCAACTCCCACTGCATATTTGTCCTTAGCCTTTATTGTCGTCTCATAGTGAACGTTCATCTTTTCATATTCATCAAAAGACACCGCCTTTTCGTCAAGAATACCTCTGAAAAACGCACTGTCCGAATTGGTATTACAATTTTCATACATACAGTGAGCTGTTCCGTCATCAGAGACCGTCATTCCGTTGCGTAAGCCTTTATCCAGCGACGAATAGGAGTAATACTGTCCATTAAGCCAGACAGGGTTGCGTGAGTCATAATAGTTCTCAACTTTTATACTCTCCTTGTGAGGAACATTGGCCAAAGTAACATCATTTACGAATATCTTTCCCTTTTCGCCTGTTCCGCGGACATAAAGCTTAGGTTGCTTACCTATTTCTATTTTAAAGCCATTATCCTTTAACTCGGCGTCTATCGCATTAAAGTCTATCTTTTCGCTTATGCTGCCACCGTCAAGGCTCTCGCAGCGGACAATATATATGATCTCAACAGGAACGTTCTCTTCTTCAGTGATGCTTACATAGTAATCAGTGCCGTTTATGCTTATTTTTTTTGCATTATCGGTATCTGCACTGAAAGCATCCTCTGTATATGAGTCAAGAACTCTTATTTCTGCTGCTTTTTTATTCTCAGCATCGTAGCATTCCGCCACAGCTCCAATAGCATAGCTTTCCGTGCCTTTAAGGTTTGCTTTATACTTGACGAAGCAATCCTTGACATCGTCTATAGACTGTACCTTTCCCTCACCAACAAGGAACTCCGAAAGCCTTGTACCATCCCAGTTGCAAACATAATAGCCGCCCACAGAATTACGAACAATTGTTGCCTCGCCATCATCGTCATCCGCCTTCCATGCCATGAGGTCATTGCATGAATAAGGAGCCTTGAATTCCTCGTCATAATAAGTCAGACTTGCCTCGACACTTTTTGTCACCTCTGAAGCCCCCGTCTCTCCCACAGCATTTACAGGAAAAACAGTCATAGCTGCCGCTGTTACAGCGAAGGCAGTCAAAGCTGACAAAAGATGCTTTTTTATTTTGTACATTGTCACACCCTCCCTAAACTAAAAAACAAATATATATTTATTATAGCTATTCCAGATGGTTTATACAAGTCCTTTATTGCGGCATTCTGCAAAGGTATTATTATTTCTAGCAAAATGTATTACTGTTCTATCGCAATTATCGTAAAGTCGAAACGGAATAACACTAATTAGGTTGTGATTAATTCATTTATGTTATATTATATAATATTAATATTGATGGTAATAATGAATCTAAACGAACTTATAGTGGCGGTATTGTCGCTCTCTGCGGTTGCTACAACAAAAGCATCTGCGCCCACAGTTGCTGCGACACAAAAGGCAGTCTTGGTACCGAGTTGACTTTAAGTGATTTCGGATTCGTGCTTACGGGTAAGGCGGAATGCCTCTGTTATACATTCAGGATAATGTTCATAGAGTCCCAAAAAACGTGTTTCATCGACCGGAATGATGTTTATGTCGAACAGATTGTTTGTGTATGGGACGTAGTAGTCGTCCGGTATCCTAATTTGCGTATCAAGGTCAGAGGAATCAATGTCGATTAACAAGTCCTGTGTGCCATCGTCTTTTATGCCAATCAGTTCGCTGTATGTGTTAATGAAAAAACGGTACTCACCGCATCCTTTAAGAAAACTAATTTTCGTTTTGTTTCAATTTCATTCTCCTTTATTATTCAGATCTTATGCTTTTTCTGCTAATAACAAAAACCGCCGCTGCTGCAATGCCTATAGCTGCAAAACCTGCTGCTCCTCTGTCACCTGTTTTCGGTGAATCTGCATTTGATTTTGTGGTAGTAGTTGTAATAGTAACAGGATCTAAGGCTGAGAATTTGATGTTGTTATCCTTAGCGTACCTTTCAGCTAAAGTTCCCTTATATCCGTAGATAGTAAGATTCGGGCTGCAATCGAGAAATACATCTTTTTCAATTGTATCTATTCCCTCAGTTGACTCTTTTATCTTAGGAATAGTGACCTTAGCCAGATTTGAGCAGCCCGTAAAGGCATTATTTGAAATGGCTTCTACTCCCTCGGGAATAGCTACTTCGGTCAGACTTGTACAATTTCTGAAAGCATATGAGCAGATTATCTTAATACTTTTCGCGAGCTTAACCGAATTCAGCGCTGTACAGCCATCGAAAGCAGCGTTCTGAATATTTTCGACACCCTCATTGATAGTAAGGGAAGTCAGACCTGTACAATCGGCAAACGCTGCAGCTCCTATCATCTTAACAGTACCTGGAATAGTTAACGAAGTAAGCCCCGTACAGCCTTTAAAAGCATATGAACCTATGTCCGCAACGCCCTCTGGAATAGTAACAGAGGTCATATTTGCGCAGTTCTCAAATGCATTAAAATTGATGACTCTGACACCCTCAGGTATATCTACCGATGTATTCTCGGGCATTGCGCCTTTATACTTATATAAAACGTGTGCTGCGATAACAAGTCCGTCAGGCTGATCGTCGTACCATTTTGTATTCTTGAAAGCATCACGCAGGATCATCTCGATATTTTCAGGAATATTTATAGTATCCAATTCAGTGCAGTTCTCAAAAGCGTTAAAGCCTATATAGCGAATGTTTTCAGGCAGAGTAACAGACTTTAAATTAGTACAATCCTTGAATGTTTCATCATCTATATGCGGAACACTGTCAGGTATCGTTACGGAAGTCAGACCTGTACAGCCCTTAAATGCTCCGCCTGCTATTCTCGAAACGCTGTCCGGGATAGTTACCGAGGTCATTTCCGTACAGTCTCTGAACGCAGTGCCTGATATAGTCTCAACTTTTTTTCCATTGATCTCAGACGGTATCTTCACCTCAGCGGCATTACCATTATACTTTGATATGATCACTTCGCCGCTGTCCGTGACTTTATAGTCAACAGACGAACTGTCATCGAGCGCATATGTACCCTCTTCAACAATGGTATATGCTGTTACCGCCGAACATTCATGTGAATTAGCATTGAATACAATTAATGAGCCTGCAACTGTAATTGACGTAATTAATGATATTGCTTTTTTCATAGCTTTACTCCTTATCGTTTTTATTTGGTTTCATTCTTTAATACTTTCCTGAATTCTGCATTAATATCAAAAAATAGCAATTAGATACTGCGCAGTTATTCTTTTTCTTATTTGACGATATAAAAAGAGGAAACTACGCACTTTTCATAATTACATACTGCATATTTCTACAAAAGCAACATAGAATGCATTAATCACCCCCCCGAAATTAAGCAAATATACCATATCGTTTTTTTAATATGCATTCATCCTGTCTTACTAAGCAAAATAAGTAACTAGAGACAGACATAAAGAAATAGGCTCAAAGAGCTAAGGAAAAATATGGTTTTAGGCATCAGAAATAAAAAGCAGGGGCAATTTGCCCCTGCAAATTCTCAAGTGATTATTATTGTACCTTGCTGCCGCCCCATTCAACGACGGTAAAGCCAGTTCTCTCAAAGGTCTCAAGCTGCTGAGGTTCGATATCCACGGCTTCTTCAAGTGGAACATAAGCCATGAATACGCGGAGTAAGCTGTCGGGGGCGGGAGTTATGTTCAGTTTGGCAGAATCAGTATAGGCATCGCTCTGGAATGAAATAAGGTTATATTTGTTATGCTCCATTAAAGGCAGCCAGTATACTATGAACTCGTTCATTTCGTCTTCGTTCAGTCCCATATATGCGAGCTTTTCTTTGAGAAAACTCTCTGTATCACTGCCTGCAACACAGAAGCCTTTGGAAAAGTCGAATCTTGTACGGCAGTTTGCTGCGTCCCAGAACAGATATCTGTGATGTGTACCGTCTGCCTTGTTCATGAGCTTTCCGTCCGGATATCCTGTTACGTCCCAGCCGTTATTATACTTGGGATAGGTTGTTGAGAGCTCTGCTTCTGTCAGTTCAAGCTCCACATGAACATCGGTCTCCTGCTGCGGATACAGATATATCACAGGCTTTTTGGCAACCTGTTCAAAAAAGATCGTCGGAGTTTTGCCGTCCTCTTTAAACACTTTTATCCAGCCATAATGGCCGTTGTATTCCGTAAACAGCCATTCGTTGTTGCTTTTATGAGCACCCTTTTCGATCAGACGAGTATCCGCTGGAATGTATGCAACGGTGCTGTACCTCTCATCGGGACCTTGGTAAAGTTTAAGACTGTCTTTCAGAACAAAGAATGGAACACCGTACTCGAAGCTCTCATCAGGCTCAACATAAAAGGAATACTTATCCTTCAGATCTCTGAGTTTTGTCGTGACACCAGGCGTTCTGTCTGAAACCGTCTTTATCTTAGAACCGTCTGAATAGCCGAGTTCGAGCACAAACTCACATTCACTCCATCCGGGTCCGTCGTGATCTTTCATGTTACGGATCATACTGTCATAATCCTGAGCCATTATCTCACGATATTCCTGCTCTGAGATCTGAATAACATCAGACTGGGGCTCCTGATCAAATGTCATATCCTGATAAGACAGAAAATATTTTTCGCCTTCACAGTATACTTTATATACGATCATTGCGCCTGCGACTCCGCCGGATTCCGTGACGCTGACCTCGACAGGCAGATTTATTGATTTAAGAAGAGCTTTCCTCATCAGACACAGGTCAAATACATTCAGAACATTGTCGTTGCAGAAGTCTGCCGCTTTCCAGTTATCAAGCTTAGCATCAGCTGAGCCAAGAAGCCACTTTTGCAGCAGTACCACATCGGCAACATTGAATTCACCGTCAGCGTTTACATCGCCTGTGGGAGCGAATTTCAGCTTGAATACCACATCAGCAGAACCGTTTTCATACTCTGTAACGTTCATATGATCGGGCAGAAAACCTCCTTTGGAATAAACTACAAAAGCTGTATCAGCAGGTGCAGCATATCCTTCAGGAATATCATTGCTGCCCAATTTGAATGCAAAATGATCCGCTTTGGAATAATTCCATAAATTATCAATAATCGTAGGATTTGTTTCTATTCTATAGATAGGACCTGTTGCCTTTTCACCTTCAGGTGTATAATATCTGATATCCGTTTCAATGGCTGCCATCGAGTTTTCAGCAATTTTCAGCGGTTCTCCTGTATCATAGTCAACGAGGGTGACTCTCATATTACCGGAAAGCAGTATATTCCGAGCATCATCGACTATTGCACAGTCTGCGTCCATAGTCTTTTCAACCTCTTCCGGAAGATATGGCTTTCCATAGTTCGCAGCATAATCATACGATATCTTTGCCATACCGTCTTTTTTAGCTCGATATACAACTACTCTGTGCTGCTCTCCGCCGTCAAGAAGCTCAGGCGTTTCTTCATTGCAGTATTCTGTCATTACATAATCAATGACAGAGCGGTCATAATCGTTACTTGGAGTTGGATACCAGTCAAATGCCGTGCCCGCAGCTGTATCAAAACAGAACACTAAATAATTATCTTTTGCAAATATCTCACGGCCCGTTAGATAATAATTCCTGTACTCTTTAAAACAATCTGGCAGCCAGCTGTATATATCTGTCTCAACTGCATTAAGCGAGTCATCTATTGAGAAAGTGTATTTCTTTTCGCCATTTACGTTTACCCAGGTATCCAAAAAAGAGATCTCAAATTCACCGGGCATTATGGGCTTATAGACTATGACTTCATAATTGAAGTCACTGTCCTTTGAGGCGAAGATATCATGCCTCATACACTGTGTCATGCCTTTTGTAGTATTTACATCATAACGCAATACACCCCGTGGTTCGCCTTCGGGTACTTTTTCTGCCTGCTCCTGAAACACAGCACAGATGAGCCCGTCCTCAATATGTATTGCTCCATAGGTATTTCTGAACTCCAGAGCAGAATCAAAATCAGACGGAAGCCAGTCCGGGGGTGGAGCTATACCATTTATTTCCTCTGCATACGAAATAGGTGCAGAAGCATTAAATGAAAGCGGCGTGATCGCGGTTGCAGCTGCTATTAGAGCTGCGGTCAGTTTTGTGAGCTTCATATCATTCACCTGCCATTCTTCAGATTTGCAGTATATGACTGCATGATATCATTGTATTTAGTCTATATATTCTTTAACGTTTGAGAAAAGCAAAATGTGCGGCTGAAATCGTAAACTTTTTGTGAACTTATGAAGAAATTGTATTATTATATCTATTGATGAGGCTTTTTATAAAGCAGCAGATCAAAAGCGGCTATGAATCCTATTCGGGATTAATGCCCTGACAGCTTCGCTGACTATCCGATCAACGCCCTTTGTCAGGTATTTCAGAAGGTCAGATTTTCGTTCTTATCCTCATCCAATCAATTCTTCAACAGCCTTGCGAACCTCTGCCATAGAAGAACTTTTCAGCATCGTCTCTAATTTAGATTTAATAGTATATAATCAATCGACTTTACGCATTTACTTGCTTTTGATTACATAATATGATATAATATCAACATTAACTGATGGACTAAAATTACAATATCAGATATAATTTCAAACATACCGAAAGGAGAAAACATGAAAAAAGTAATTTTTGCGGCCATGTTATGTATGGCAATATTTACAGCTTGCAGTGATAATAACAGCTCGGAGTATCCGGAAAAAGGACAAGTTCAAACAACAACAGCTGTTACTTCTTCGACTACCGCTGCAACAACTACTACGACTGTAACAACTACAGCCGTTACTACTACAAAAGCATTTCATGCTGAGCATTCCGTAACGTTTACACCAAATGACCTTGACAAAATCCAATTAAAGGATGACTTTAAAATAGAAGAAGGGCGTAAAAGCTCTTATGGTGAAATGCGTGATGAATACCTCTCACAGTTGTTGGAAAACGGAAGCGAAATACCTGTGTACGTCGGTGACATAGCCGTGGATCATCAGAATAACTGCGTTTATGTTATCGGGATATACGATTGGTGTACTATAGAAGAACCATACTTCGGAGATGTTGCTGTATTCCGAATAGACGAGGCTTCCAGAGATATAACTCAGTGCTGCCGCAAAAAGTTAACAAGTCCGGGACGGAAAAATGGTTTTGGGCTGTTTAATGTGCGCGGAAAGACCTTTATGGATTCAACCATGGGCTTATATCTGGTCGATGAAAAGAATAATGAGTTCGTAACTCTCGAACCTGACTTCAATCCACAGGTCTGCTCCCTTTATGTAAGCAATGAACGGGTGATCGTTCAGATACCCGTTATGAATGAAGGCAGCAGTACATATGACATACGTACCACCGAGTTCGATTTTGAATCAAATACCATGAAGGAAATCAAGCTCAATGAGGAAGATACAAAGAACATGGAATACTATAATGTATATGATTCGCAAAACATAAACGTTGAATACGAATTTGCAATTCCTGAAAACTATTACTCCAAAACGAAGATAAAAGTAGAATGGTAACCAAAATGATACAGCAGCAATTGTATTATATGTCTTAAAGACCGCATATCCGGAAAAATACCCATATAGAAATTTTGCTCCTGAACAGCATGAAAAAGTCTCACTGAAATTTGCAGTGAGACTTTTTTAATTATTATATTATCTTTGTGGACCATTCCTCGATATTCCAGATATTATCGGCAATATCCATATAGAACTCGGGTTCGTGGCTTACGATCAATACCGTGCCCTTGTAGTCCTTTATAGCCTTTTTCAGCGACTCCTTTGCGTCAACGTCCAGATGATTGGTGGGCTCGTCGAGAACGAGGAGATTTACTTCCTTGAGCATTATCCTGCAAATCCTGACCTTTGCGTTTTCGCCGCCTGAGAGAACCCTCATCTGCGAGGTTATATGCTCCGTGGTAAGTCCGCACTGGGCGAGAGCGGCACGTACCTCTGCATTGGTCATTGAGGGATATTCCTCCCATATAACGTCCAGAGCGGTTTTGGAAGTGCTTTCCTCCTCCTGCTCGAAGTAGCCATACTCTACGAACTGATCGTGCTCCACATATCCCGATACAGGCGGTATTATTTTAAGCAGAGTTTTCAGCAGAGTGGACTTCCCTATGCCGTTTACACCGCGTATAGCTATCTTCTGACCGTTCTCCACCTTGACCGAGATAGGCTTGGTGAGCGGCTCGTCGTAGCCGAGAACCACGTTCTGACAATCTATGACGACACGCCCGGGAGTACGGGCTTTTCTGAATGAGAAGGTGGGCTTGGGCTTTTCACGCATAAGGGTTATCTTGTCCATTTTGTCCAGCTTTTTCTGGCGTGATTTAGCCATGTTCGTTGTAGCGACACGCGCCTTATTGCGGGCGATGAAGTCCTCAAGGTCGGCGATCTCCTTCTGCTGTTTTTCGTAAGCCTGTTCAAGCTGTTTCTTTTTCAGCTCGTACATTCTCACGAAGTTATCGTAATCTCCCGTATATCTTGTCATAACGGCATTCTCCACATGATATACCACGTTGATGACGCTGTTCATGAAAGAAACGTCATGTGATACAAGAATGAATGCGTTTTCATAGTTTTGCAGGAAATTTGTCAGCCACCTGATATGATTCTCATCGAGGAAGTTTGTGGGCTCGTCGAGAATGAGTATCATCGGATTTTCAAGGAGCACCTTGGCAAGGAGGACCTTTGCTCTCTGACCGCCCGAAAGCTCCGCAACGTCCCTGTCGAGACCTATCTCGTTAAGTCCGAGACCGTTGGCATATTCGGATATCTTAGCGTCTATGGTATAGAAGCCGCTGTAGTCGAGAATGCTCTGTATTTCGCCTACTTCCTCCATAAGAGCGTTCATTTCCTCGTCGGAGCAGTCCGACATCTTCTCATAGAGTCCCAGCATTTCGGTTTCAAGCTCCGAGAGGTGGTCGAAGGCTTCACGGAGCACATCGCGTATAGTTTTTCCCTTTGCAAGGGTGCTGTACTGGTCGAGATAGCCTGTGGTAATGTGCCTGCACCACTCTATCCTGCCTTCGTCTGGCTGTAATTTGCCCATGATTATATTCAGGAACGTGGACTTTCCCTCGCCGTTGGCTCCCACAAGTCCTACGTGTTCGCCCTTCAGCAGGCGGAATGAGGCGTCATTGAGTATCTGTCTCGCTCCGAAGCCGTGGGTAACGTGTTCAACATTAAGTATGCTCATATTATTCTCCTTTTTCTCAGTCATGCAATACATTATAACACAAATGCAGGGCTGTGTAAAGTGTATTTTTCAAGGCCGTCCTGACCAGTATCGGAGTGCTGTGCATATAAATTGCGGCAACAGCTGTTTTTTGTTGACTTATTACGAAATATGGGATATAATTAAAGTACTTTTTACATTATTCTATTATATAAAGGAGTAAGACATGAACACTACTGACATTATCATCATCGGGACGATAATTGCCTATCTCATTGTCATGGTCGGTGTAGGCTTTATCTTCTCAAAGAAAAACGAAAACGTCGGAGATTTCTATCTTGGCGGACGTAAGCTGGGACCTCTGGTCACAGCTATGAGCGCAGAGGCTTCCGACATGAGCAGCTGGCTCCTCATGGGCCTTCCGGGAGTTGCTTATCTCACAGGCGGTGCAGAAGCAGGCTGGACAGCTATCGGACTTGCTGTCGGCACCTACCTCAACTGGCTCTTTGTGGCTAAGCGCCTGAGAGTCTATAGTCAGCAATGCGGTGCTATAACCATTCCCGATTTCTTCTCTCAGCGTTACAAGGACAAAAGCAGGATACTTATGGGAGTTTCGGCACTCATAATCCTCATATTCTTCGTTCCGTATACTGCTTCGGGATTTTCAGCCTGCGGAAAGCTTTTCAGCTCCCTTTTCGGCTGGGATTACCACCTTGCAATGATAATCAGTGCGGTCATTATCATTTCATATACCTGTACAGGCGGATTCCTTGCAGCAAGTACAACCGACCTTATCCAGAGTATAGTTATGACAGTGGCACTCATAAGCATAGTTATCTTCGGAGTAAATGCAGCAGGCGGTTTCAGCAATGTATTGGACAATGCAGACTCTATGGCAGGTTATTTCTCCCTCAGCCACATATTCAATCCCGAAACAGAAGCTGCTGACAAGTACACCGGACTTACCATAGCTTCAACACTTGCATGGGGACTCGGCTATTTCGGTATGCCTCATATACTCCTCCGATTCATGGCTATCGAGAACAAGAACAAAATAAAGACCTCAAGAAGAATAGCTTCCATATGGGTAGTTATCTCAATGGGTATCGCAATAATAATCGGCTTCATCGGAAATGCACTTTCCAAGAGCGGAAAGCTGGAGATGCTTGACGGCAGCAACTCGGAAAAGGTAGTCATAAAGATAGCTCAGTATATGAGCGAGCATCACGCAGGTCTTGCAGTTATCGCAGGACTCGTATTTGCAGGTATCCTTGCTTGTACAATGTCGACCTCGGATTCACAGCTTCTTGCAGCTTCATCTTCTATGTCCGAGAATATCCTCAAGGGTGTATTCAATGTTAAAATGAGCGACAAGATATCCATGCTGGTTGCGAGAATAGTGCTCCTCGTTATAGCAGCCTGCGGAATAATTCTTGCATGGGATCAGGACAGCTCGGTATTCAGAGTCGTATCCTTCGCGTGGGCAGGCTTCGGAGCTACATTCGGACCTGTAATGCTGACAGCTCTCTTCTGGAAGCGTTCAAATAAGTGGGGCGCTATGTCAGGACTTATCGTAGGTGCGGTAATGGTATTCGTATGGAAATTTGTAATTGCTCCTATGGGCGGAGTGCTTGCTATATATGAGCTCCTCCCCGCATTCCTCTGCGCATTTGCCGCTATCATACTGGTTTCGCTTGTTACGGGCTCTCCCGACAATGAAGTTAAGATCGAATATGATTCGGTAAAGCGTGAACTCAGCAAGTAATATCAAATGCCTCCGTATATTGTCTTTCGGCAGTATACGGAGGCATTCTTATTCTGTTTCTTAAACGAAAGGGGGGCGATCACGGTTGCAGCTGAGATCAGAGCAGCGGTCAGTCTTGTGAGCTTTATATCATTCGCCTGCCATTCTTCAGATTTGCAGCATATAACTGCTTGATCACATTATACGACGATATTTCGCCAAAAATCGCACTTTAGTCTATATATGCTTTAATGTTTGCGGAAGGCGAAATGTGCGGCTGAGATCGTAAGCTTTTTGTGAAAACAGGCTTTGCCTTGGGATATGTGTTATGAACTCATAATAAATTTACAGGCAGCCGTTGGCTGCCTGTAGATCTTTGTTTATCTTTTTCTGCTTAAAAAAGCTCCGAAGCAGGCTTTGCAGCATTCTTGAATCCATCGAATGTCAGCTTGCTGCCGTCTGCAAATTCCACTTCATTTATACCGATGACCTGTACATAGCTGTCAAGGCCTCCGATATAGAAACGGGTATATTTCTGACCATCATAAACAGAAGATTCGGTATAGATGTCATCTATAGATATACCATCGCCAAACTGCAAGGTGTTATATCCGTTGCCCCATAAAGTGCTGTCATCAATAGTGTCACAACCATCGCCTAAATTATAAATATAGCGGTCATCACCCTGTCTGCCTTTGATATAGTCATTTCCCATGCCACAGAATACGATATCATTATCGCCTGTATCATTTATAGTATCGTCGCCGTCAGTACCGCGGATATACTTGACAAAGTTATCCTGCAAATACTGCTGATCCCAGACCGTACCATCATCAAAGTAAATCGCCTTCATAGGCAGATTATAGTCAAAGAATCCCATAACATTGCCTGATATGGAAACAGATTCGCCTGTTTTATTAATGTGGAGAATATAGGTATAATTATCAACTGAACGCTCGATAGTTACTTCGTCAGGATTAATGCCCTCGCCCAATAAAAGTATATTATTGCCGCCTTGATTTCCAAGGTCAATGAGATCATTTCCGTCGCCGAGATCGTATAAGAATATGTCGTCGCCGTTTCCGCCACGCATGATGTCGTCGCCTTCGCCGCCCCAGATCATGTCATTTCCCTTTGCGCCTGTGAGCACGTCGTTGTCTCCAAAACCGAAAAGAATAGAATCAGGAACGTAATCCTTACGGAATTCTGCGTCAGTGTCAACTACAGCTGTAAGAACATCATCACCGTTTGAACCATAGTGGTAGCGTGTGCGCTCAAGCAGGTCAAGACGATCCCATGTAGTTCCGTCAGCAAAGTGTATCTCCTCGATAGGGAATACAGGTGAAATACCTGAATACATATTTCCGGGGATTGTAATAGTATCTCCTGTTCTCATGATATGGAGATTATACTCGTAATAGTTGTCAGAGAATGATACCTGTACCTGCTCAGGAAGAATACCCTCTCCGAGCCAGAGAACGTCTTTGCCGCTTGAAGGGGAAGTGAATCTTCCTGTTGTATCGTCGATGTAGTCGTTACCGTCGCCCAGCTCGTAGTAAATGATATCACTGCCGCCGCCGCTCTTGATAACGTCGTCGCCCTTGCCGCCCCATATGAAGTCGTCGCCGTCACTGAGTATTATAGTATCATTGCCGTCCATTCCATAAGCGTAATTATTGCCTGCCTGAGTAAAAAGCAGTCCGAAGCAGCTATCTGCAAGTGTGATAGTATCGTCACCGTCGCCGCCGAACAGATAATCGTCGCTCTTGTTTCCGTAAATGGTATCGTTACCGCCCATACCCCAGATATAGTTTGTCTCGGGATAGCCCTCGATAGTATCATCTTCCTCTGTGCCTACAACCGAGTTTGTTATATAGCAGACATCATCGTAGGTCATAACAGAGCCGTCCTTGAATCGGATATTCTCGATACGCTTTGCAGGATCAGAGAAATACTTGCTGCAAATGATATAGACCTCATTATTGATATCGTTGATGAACAGATCCTTGCCAATGCGCAGGAATTCCAGAGAATCCTTATCGGTATCGAAATCAAGGAACAGTGTATCGTTGCCTGTTTCGCCGTTGCCTTTTTCATTGATTATCGCGTATATAGGCTCATCAGTATCGATAATATGGTAAGTATCATCACCTGAAGTCAGGTCATAGAAAAGATGCGGAAGCGAATCCAGCCATGCCTTCAATTCTTCAATTGAAGGATTTGAGGATAAAGGAAGCACCTCCTGTGGTCCTTTTTCGGGATCATAGGGTATCATTACCTCCTCAGGCTCAACATTCCATAGTCCCATTTCTGTCATTTCATGGACTATATAATCAATTTCACGGTTTTGCTCGTTCTGTGCCAAAATCGCGTTTTTCAGCGGGCCTGTAAGTGTTGTAAACTCCAGCTTATCAATATCCCAGTCAACCTTATAAGGTTCTGTGTAATAAAGCTCAAGCTGGAACTGAGCACTTTCGTCTACTGCACCGCCCTGGAAAGGTACTCCCGATACAACAAGAATAGCTCCGTCTATGTAATACAATGCGAAATTTCCACTGCTGACCATTTCTTCAAATCTGTCGGGAGGCATTACATCACGGACTGCCTTGACGATATCAGAAGAAATAAAGCTGCCGTCCATATGTGTTACTTCAAGACCTCTGTAGTCATCATATGGTGAGGTAGTAGTTGTTGTAACTGTTGTGACCTGTGATGCCTGAGTTGTAGTTACAGCAGGCTCAGCTTCTGTACCGTTAGTCTTTGCTGCCTCTTCCTCTTTTTCCTTTCTGGACATTTCAGCCCAGCACTCAAGGAAGTATTCCTTCAGAGACTGATTTGCGTCCAGTTCCTTGAGGTAGCGCTCATTGAAATCAGCAATATAGGCGTTCCAACGAGCGATAGTTTCTTCCTGTGAAAAGGCCTTGACTTCATTACGGTGTTCAAGCTCGCGCTCATAGACTGCAATTCCGTCAGCAACGCGTTCTTCGGTTGTTGGAGCAGTATTAGTCGTATCATCGGCAAATGCTGTGAGTGCAGTTGATGAAGCTATAAGGCTCATGGCTGCAACGAGTGAAAATAGTTTCTTCATGGTTTTCATTCCTTTCTGCTGTTTTGTACAGCGATCATTAGTGTGTTTTACTATACATATAGTTCAGTTCGATTTCTCCAAATTATAATAATATTAGCATATATTCAATCATTTGTCAATAGAGATAATATTTTTTAAACTTCTGCAATCATTTTGTTACATTATTATTACCGAAATGAAATAATCTTTTAAGACATTAATAACGATCCTGAAAAGATAAGAGTCGGTGCAATTGCACCGACTCATTAATCTGACATGATTCAAAAAAAGATTTTTCCGTTATTGAATCGCTTATGCTAAAGCGCATGATCTTACGGATATAAGGCTTTCTACAGCTGAGAATATCTTCTGCGCAACATATGGATTGTTCATTGTATAAAGGTGGATACCGTCAACACCCTCGGCGATGAGGTCGGTTATCTGATCTATGGCATAGGCAATGCCTGCGTCACGAAGAGCCGTTTCGTTATGCTCGTACTTTTCGAGGACACGAACGAATTTCTTGGGCAGCTGTACTCCGCAAAGCTTCACCATGCGCTCTATCTGGCGCTTGTTGGTCACGGGCATGATACCTGCTTCTATCGGAATATCAACACCTGCGATACGCGCCTTTTCGCTGAAATCCATGAAGTACTTATTATCAAGGAAAAGCTGTGTTATCAGGTGGTCGGCACCGCAGTCCACCTTATGGCGAAGCCATTTCAGGTCGTCAACTGCGCTGACGCTCTCGGGGTGTACCTCGGGATAGCAGGCTGCTATGATATTGAAGTCGTAGCGCTCCTTTATAAATGAGATAAGGTCACTGGCATGGCGGAAATCTCCTGTCGCCGGCAAATCCCCTCTCCTGTCGCCGCGAAGTGCAAGAACATTCTCTATGCCGTGTGCCTGCAAACTGTCGAGTATCTCCACAGCCTGAGCTTTTGTCAAGTCAATACAGGGCAGGTGCGCAACGCTCTCCACGCCGTAGCGTTCCTTTATGTCGGAGGCTATCTGTATGGTCTTGCAGCCGTTCTGACCGCCGCCTGCGCCGTAGGTGACGCTGATGAAATCAGGAGATATGCCCGAAAGCTCATTAAGTGTATCGTATATGACGCTCTCATCTGTGTCGGGCTTCGGCGGAAAGACCTCCAGCGAAAACACGGTTTTGTGTTCAAATAATTCAGCAGTTTTCATTTCGCACCTCTCTTGCCGCGTTTACCAGATTTTTAAGGCTTGGGACAGTCTCCTCGTTTCCTCTGGTTTTAAGTCCGCAGTCGGGATTTACCCAGAGCTTTTCGACAGGGATACGCTCCAGCATTTTGCCGATAGCAGCCTTTATCTCCTCCTTTGAGGGAACTCTCGGGGAGTGGATATCGTAAACTCCCGGACCGACCTCTGTGCGGAAGTTATTTTCTTTGAGCACATCAAGAATGGTAAGGTCGGAGCGTGAAGCCTCAAATGTGATTACGTCTGCGTCCATGTCGTCGATATCTTTGATTATATCGGCAAATTCACTGTAACACATATGTGTGTGTATCTGAGTTTCGGGCTTTACGCCGCTGTGAACGTATCTGAATGCAGGTATCGCCCAATCGAGATAGTCCTCGCGCCAGTCAGCCCTGCGGAGAGGGAGCTTCTCACGGAGAGCCGCTTCGTCCACCTGAATAATGCTTATACCGTTAGCTTCAAGGTCAAGCACCTCCTCGCGGATAGCAAGAGCAATCTGCAAAGCGCTCTCTCTGAGTGAGATATCTTCTCTGGGGAATGACCAGTTGAGTATAGTTACAGGACCTGTGAGCATACCCTTCATGGGCTTGTCAGTGAGGCTCTGAGCGTACACCGACCACCTTACGGTCATCGGCTTTGCACGGGATATATCGCCCCATACTACAGGGGGCTTTACGCAGCGTGTACCGTAGGACTGTACCCATGCCTTTTCGGTGAAAAGGTAGCCGTCAAGGCACTCGCCGAAATACTCTACCATGTCGTTGCGCTCAAATTCGCCGTGAACAAGGACGTCCAGACCTATCTCCTCCTGCAATGCGATACACTCGGCGGTCTTTTTCTCAATGAAGAACTCGTAGTCGCTGTCGGAGATCTCCCCCTTGCGGTGTGCGTTGCGGGCAGATTTTATCCCGGCGGTCTGCGGGAATGAACCAATAGTTGTAGTGGGCAGCAGCGGCAGCTTAAAGCGTTCTTTCTGTATGCGCTCGCGCTCCGCAAACTCGGGAAGTCTCACGAGATCCTTCTCGGTAAGGGCTGCCACCTTTTTTCTGACAGTTTCGTTGCCTGTAGTTCTGGGCTCGCTGTGAAGCTCTGCATTTCTGCGGTATTCTTCGGTTTCAGCATAGTTCTCAGCAGAGGTTATCTTTTTCAGCTCTGCAAGCTCTGTAAGCTTTTCCTCGGCGTATGCGAAATGCTTCTTGTACTTATTATCAAGCTTTGTCTCGTTTGCAAGGGTGCACGGAACATGAAGCAGCGAACAAGAGGTGCTGATAACGATATTGCCTGTATGCTTCGCAAGCTCGGAAAGAGTTGACAGTGTGGAAGCATAATTATTGCGCCAGATGTTTTTGCCGTTCACAACGCCTGCAAAGAGAGTTTTCCCCTGTGGGAAGCCGTTTTTCTGCACAAGTTCAAGAGACTTCTTACCCTCGGTGAAATCAAGACCGATACCGTCGAAGTCAAGTCCGCAGAGCTCATTACAGCAGTCGCGGACATCGCCGAAATAGGTCTGTGCGAGAACTTTTACCGCCCCCTTGCTTTTGAGGATATTCTCGTAAAGCGATACGAAAAGCTGTATATCCTCGGCTGTCATATCCATTACAAGTGAGGGCTCGTCAAACTGAACCCATTCTGCGCCGAGAGCATTGAACTTTTTCAGCAGCTCCGAATATGCTGCGGCAGTCTGCTCCGCAAAATCAGCAGCCTTTTTGCTGCCCTTGTAACGCGCAAGCTTCAGGAATGTGTAAGCTCCGATGATGACGGGCTTGGTCTTTACGCCATTTTCAAGAGCTTCGCTGAAAAGCTCAAACGGCTTGGTGCCGACAAGCTTTATCTCGGTGCTGTCATCAATTTCGGGGACCATGTAGTGATAATTTGTATTGAACCACTTCTTCATGGCAAGAGCCTTAACGTCGCCCTTTTCGCCCTGATATCCTCTTGCAGCCGCAAAGTATGTATCAAGCTTTGAAAGTCCCAGAGATATGTATCTTTCGGGAACTGCATTCAGCAGAAAAGCCGTGTCGAGGACTCCGTCATAGAATGAGAAGTCATTGGACGGGATAAAGTCAAGTCCGCTGTTTTTCTGTAAGGATAAATTATATGAGCGGATATCCTTTGCTGCTTTTTCAAGGTCTGCGGCATTTATCTCGCCGCGGAAGTACATCTCGCTTGCAAATTTGAGTTCACGTAAATTGCCTATTCTTGGGTATCCGATAATTGATGTCTGCATTTCCTATTCCTCCGATATGTTTATTGCTTTCTCATTATATCACATCGGCTAGAAATGTGTTAATATCAAAAAGAAATGCAGTCCCATAGCTAAAAGCTATATCAGGAAGAATAATTTTCGATGTATTCCCTAAGGTGCTCCAGATAGCGCTCCGTCAGCTCATTAATTGGGCGGTCAGTTGTGGTTATATAGCCTATCTCCATTTCTTCGTCGCTTTCAAGAGGTATGGAAACGATGTTGCTGCCGTTGAGGTCTGAGCTGAGGATACCCGACGAAATAGTATACCCGTCAAGTCCTATCAGCAGATTGAACAGGGTAGCTCTGTCGGAAACTACTACATTTTTCGGGCTTTCAGCCGTAATATGAAGCTCCTCTGCAAAGTAAAAGGAGTTCTTCACGCCCTGATCGTAGGTAAGTCTCGGAAAAGCCTTCAGATCGTCGAGAGTGACGGAGCTTCGTCCCACAAGAGGATTGCTCCTGCTGACGAAAACGTGAGGCTTTGCCGTAAACAGCGGCACGAATTTTATTTCCTCATTCTGCAAAATATGCCTTATGACCTCGCGGTTGAAGCTGCTGAGGAAGAGAACTCCGATGTCACTTCTATGGGTGCGGACGTCCTCGATTATTTCCGCAGTTTTCAGCTCGCGGAGCGAAAACTCGTACTTGTCCCTGCCGTACTCGCGGACGAGCTCAACAAATGCATTTACCACGAATGCATAATGCTGAGCTGATACCGCAAAGGCTCTTCTCGGCGGTGCTGTGGACTTATATTCGTTTTCGAGAAGCTCTGCCTGCTCAACTATCTGACGGGCATAGGACAGGAACTTTGTGCCGTCCTCGGAAAGATATACTCCCCTGTTGCTTCGGTTGAAAATGGTGATGCCCATTTCCTTTTCAAGCTCCGCCACGGACTTGGAAAGGCTTGGCTGTGCGATGAAAAGCCGCTGCGCCGCAGTGGTTATGGAGCCTGTTTCTGCTATTGTGATTATGTATTTCAATTGCTGTAAAGTCATTTATAACGCCTCCTTCAACTTTGTCATTATAGCATAATGTCACCGAAAATACAAGAGAATGGACTTCATGTTCTGCAGCGGCGACAACCTCAGCATTTTCACTTTCGGCGATAAACTCGGTCTTTTAATAAAGAAGCGCCTTTTATCAAAGAACTTGTATTTTTTTTCAAAAAATGCTAAAATTATATGTCTGATTCTTTCTCTCACTTTCGTTTATATTAGTGAATGCATTCAATAAAGGAGGATTTCCTGATGACAGACAACGAGCTGCGCTTACTGATGGCGGACTCAGTTCAGAAATGCCACAGGGCGGTCTTTGACAAATACTGCAACTATGTCTATACTATCGCATTCAGCGTCCTTAAAAGCTGCGGAAGCCGTGAGGACGTTGAAGAATGCGTCAGTGACGTGTTTATGAAGATATACAGGCTTCTTGATAATAATACGGACTTTTCCGACAATGTCAAGGGCTTTATAGGAGCTGTTGCGCGGAATACCGCTATAGATTCATTCCGCAGGATAGTCTCACGCAGCAGCAGGACAGCTTATGTTGATGAAAACACTATCAACGAGCTCCGCGATGACGATGACATCACCGAGAAAACAGAGCTCAAGGAGCAGTCCCGTATTATTCTCGGCAAGATAAAGGAGCTTGGCGATCCAGATTCCACTATCATCATACAGCAGTATTACTACAACCGCACAGCAAAAGAAATAGCAAAAAGCATCTCTATGTCGGCGGCAGCTGTACAGAAACGCAGCAGCCGTGCAAAGCAAAAGCTCCGGATATTGCTCACAGAAGCAGGTATAAACAAGGAGGGCTTGATATGAAAGACAACGATCTTTTATTTGATCTCGATGACGAGGCAATAGAAAAGCTTGCTCAGGAATTCCCCGTACTCACTGATGAAGAAAAGGAGAGAATGTATGCCATGAGCGAGAGAAAGTACAATATAACAGAAGATACAAATACAGGATTCAATTCAGAAACAGAGGTAAGCGGCGTTGACGTATACAAGCGTCCCAAGTGGAGGACAGCTTCTATTGCGGCTTCTTTAGCGCTGCTTATAGGTGCAGGAAGCTTCGGCGGTTACAATATCGCTAAGCAGTTCAGCAACGGCAATAACAATGATCCTGACGGTCCTACAACTTCAGCTGAGGATATGTCTCAGGCTCTTACTGAAACTGCCGAGGATCCCCGTACTGAGGAATACCGTCAGACCGCAGAGGGGCTCCTTGCGGAATATGAGGACTTCCTTGAGCCTTTCGACTACGATATCATGCCTAAGTATCCCGATGAAGATATGGAAAGTGAAGAGCTTGGTAAGATGTCCGAGGAAGAATATAACGCTTATTTAGATAAAATATATAAAGAACGCCAAAGAATAGACGAAGAAGCTGGTCAGTCATTTGATTACCTCAATTATGAGCTCGGTAATGGCGATCCCCTCGATTACCCGAATTATACTTTTCTTGGTCGCTGGGAATATCAGCACTACGAAATAGGAATGAAGTTCAAGGATATCGACGAGGTAATGTCAAAGGCTCTCAGCTTTATGTCACAGAGCCTTATAGACAAACAGTTCCCCGATCTCATAGGTGAGGAGCTTACAAACTATGAGTCTAACCGCACATACAGACAGGATATTGAGCAGTGCCCTGATTTCGGTACTTATGCTATGTATAACGGAAAGCTCTACTGTTCTTCATTAGGTTGTGACAATGAAGGCAATGATCACATCAATTCCACCTACAAATTCTATAAATACAAGAACGAGCCTGCGGAAATATACGACATCACCGATGATTCATTCACTGCTGTCGTAAAGTACGAATTCACCAATATTCCCAACAAGTACGATATGTCCATGAAGGTGGTAAACAGGGACGGAAAATGGATTATTGACGATTTAGAGCCTACTGGTCCTGAGCTTGACGCTCAGAAGCTTGATATTGTAGACAAGATGATGAACAGCGTAAAGCTTTATGACAAGATAAGTGCAAATAATGCTCATTTCGAAAAAATTCCAGAGAATTCTTCTGATGAGGAAATGGATTATTCCGTAAGCTACCGTATTTTATGTGCAGATAACAGAGCCGCAAGATCATATGACTTTGGATATTACGGCGACGGATACAACGGCAGTGATGACATTACAAGCATGACTGAATATGCTAAAAAGAATATTGATCCCGAACATGAAAATGGAACCGAAGACTATTGTGACGGCGAAATACGCTATTCCTGGCATAATCCAGAGGATCTTGACGGAGATGAATCCAACGGAAAAGAATATGAATGGTCTCACTGGAATAATTACTTTTATCGTGACAGTGACGCCGATAAATACAAAGGCTTTGAAGCGATCAGATTAAATTCCACACATGATGTAAGCTATGATTCTCCTATATATAAGAGTGCTCTTTGCCCTGACGGAGAAGGATTAGTAATCAATTACCTCTATGATTTCAGTACATGGAATATCACGGGAGACATAAACTTTGAGGGCAGAGACTGCTATATTATTGAAGGAAAGCGTCCCAAGAAAGATTATGATGAATATGAAAGAGATAGATATTTACTCTACATCGACAAGGAAACAGGAATACCAATGTTAGATATTTCGTACCTTGAAAACGGAGATATAAACTCTGTTGATTTGTACTTCGATGTAAAGTTAAATGACAAGGCAGAACCTGTTCCCGAAAAGGATATGAGCTGGTTCGACACCAGCCTGGAAAACTATAAATAACAGGAAAAGCTCCCCTCGGGGAGCTTTTCGTTTATATGTTTTTTCGAAATTTGGTCAGTGAATTATATGAGGAATTACGAGAATATATGCAAGAACTCCCACCAAATGCAAAACAGCTTTGATCATCCATATGAAGCACTCTTCTCGTTGACTTTCTGTTCACTCATATGGTATAATGAATTTGCAAATGCAAAGGAGTTGATCATTTGAAAAGGATAATTTCAGTTATATGTGCTATGGTTGCAGTTTTATACAATTCTTGTTTTATGCCGCATTTGAAATCTGCTTTTTCCGCAGAGGAGTCATCAATAATAGAAGAACAGCTTGATATGCCAATAATATCCATAGATACTTTGGGAAAGAATATTAATACCAAAAGCGAATATGCTCCGTCAAAAGTTACGATATGGGATAAAAACGGTGAACTTGAAATACCTGAAACAGAAGTTAAGATAAGGCTCCGCGGAAATTCAACATTGCATTGTGAAAAAAAGAGCTACAAATTTAAATTTGATAAAAAACAGAACCCTCTCGGCATAGGAAACGGTTCGGGTAAAGGTTGGAATCTTCTCGCGAACTATTTTGACACGTCCCTTCTGAGAAATATGACTGCATATCATCTCGGTGATATGCTTGATAATATGCCATATTCCGTAAACTGCCGCTCGGTAGAGGTGTATGTCAATGGTTCATATCAAGGTGTTTACCTCTTATGTGAGGACATAAACGTCAATAAAAACCGCCTTGCCATAACCGAGAAGCCTGAGCTGGTTGAGGGAAACGGATATCTTTTGGAAATGACAAGAACCTGCACCAATGAGCACTTTGAAGTGGATAATGCTTATTATGATATAAAAAGCAAGCTTTCGGACGACTATCCTACTGCATTGATGCAGAAGGAGTATATATCAAATTATATTGCGAAATCACTCAACGTACTAAGGCGGCAGGATAAAGCCCGCGCTGAAGAGCTTATCGATATCCCCTCTCTTGCAGACAATTTCATTGCAAATGAGTTGTGCAAGAATAACGATATCGGCTGGGGCAGCTTTTACCTCTGCAAGGATGAAGGCGGTAAGCTGGTTTTCGCTCCTATGTGGGATTATGATCTTGCTTTGGGAAATTTTGATGTATATAAAGGCTTCGACAGTCCTTACGGAATAAACGAATTCGATGTCACCGTCAGCAATTCAAACTCTAATCAGTGGTACTGTTACGCTTTGCAGAATGACTGGTTCCGTGAAGCGGTGGCTGCCCGATGGAAAGAAGTATCCGAGCGAGTAAAGGCGCTTCCTGATTATGTCAGGGAAGAAGCAAAGACAAATATGCGTTCCTATATGAGAAATTTTGAAATGTGGGAGCCGCTCGGAAAGGAATACTTCTTTGAAACGGATAGTATAGCGAAGTTTACAGAATATCAGGAGCACATTGACTATCTCAGTGAATGGATAACAAAGCGTATCCAATGGCTTGACGGTTATTTCTGCTCTGAAGATTTTAAAAAAGGTGTATTCCTTGACGAAAACAACAAACCAGTTGATACTGAAAACGCCTTTGCAGCCACATAAATAATATACGGTGATATTCCGAGCAGCTTCGACTATTATAATATCGGTTATGATATTGAAGCTAATAAATGGAACAGGCTGACCTTTCAGCGTTTCTGGTTCCGTGCAGGGCATAGGTACAGGCTTTCGTTCGACATAAGCGGAGATCCGACAGCAGAGTTGAACTACAAAATCAAATCAGAAAGGTCTGAATTTGATATTGACATAAAAGATAATGTTCACGTCACCGAAGAAACAACACATTATGAAAAAGAGTTTGAATCATATAGTACATATTATTCGTACTATTTTGAGATCACATTCGATGGCAGCGGTAAAGTAAACATCGGGAATTTATCCCTTGTGGATATTACTCCCGGAGAGTTGGTAATACAAGGCGATGTCAATGATGACGGGCAATATGACCTATCTGACTTTGTACTGTTTCAGAAATGGCTGCTCGGCTCTTCAACAGCCCGCCTTGATAACTGGGAAGCCGCTGACCTTTGTAAAGACAACAGGCTCGATGTTTTCGACCTGTGTATTATGAGACGCAGGCTAATAGGCTGAAAAAAGTCACATTTATTACTTTATAAATCACAGCAAAAGCTCCCCGCGGGGAGCTTTTCGTTTATATGTTTTTTTCGAAATTTGGTCAGTGAATTATATGAGGAATTATGAGGAATTATGAGAATATATGCAAAAACTCCGACCAATTGGTCGGAGTTTTTGGGTTTACTCATCAAAGCTTTTGATAAGACCTAAAAGGAATTTCTGGATACGAAGTGCGTCATTTACAGTAAGACCGTTTCCGTCCGTATCAGCGTATTTGAAGCCGGCAGCAGTAATATGTGTCGGGCTTGTGCCACTGGTTCCGTATTTATTCGGATTTGCCAATGCCTGCATGATAAGAACTGCGTCTGACATATCTAACTCGCCGTCACCATTTGCGTCGCCGCGAACAGTTATTGTATCATCAGCCTCATCCGTAAAGTCGCCTTCATGGAAGGTCATTTTATGATCAATAGCAAACTTTTCAGCAGCGCTTCCTTTTTCGCCATAAATCTCATATTTACTATTATTTCCACCGAAAGCATAATTGTCTATTTCAACAACAGATGCAGGAATATAAACCTTGACTTTATCACATCGTAAAGGTGGTTGTGGCTGGTCATAATCATAAAATGCAGCGCGTTCAATTTTAGTCATGGTATCAGGTAAATGAATGTATTCAAAAGTGACGAGGCCAACTAATGCATCTTCCGGTAAAGTTTCACCGCCTGTGATATAAAGCTTTTTCAAATTTATAGGTATGTATGAAACTTTAGGATGGTCTAAATGAACGCTGGTATCACTTTCTGTCCATACGTAGTAATTTTCCAGATCATCTTTAAGATTTCTTACAACAACCCAATCAGGTGTTCCGCCGTTGCCTTCTCCGTCAATACCAAAAAAGGTTCTTACAGCAAATCCTTTATCTACATACGGAACTGAGAATGACTCTAAGTCTTGACAATACTTAATACATTCATAACCATATTTTTTTACTGTATCAGGAATGATGATGTTCTTTATTTGAAAACATCCTGAAAAAGCAGAATCTCCGATTTCTTCAATTGTTGGTGGGATCTCAAATACATCTTCCTTATCTGCATTTGGGGAGCCTTCATATGTCATGCGTTTAAGATTAGTACAATACTGGAGCATTCCGCTACCAATACTTGTAATGACTTTGTCGCTAAGTCCGTCGATCAGTTCCTTCTTGAATTCAACAAGCTTGCTTTCATAGTCTTTTTTATTTTCGTCAAAGTATTTACGGGCAAGATCCTTTGAATTTGCATAAACATAATCGTCTACCATCTCATCAAGGTATGGATCGTCTTTTTCAACGTCATAATCCTTATTGAGTATCTCAATGATATTATCTTTGTGCTTTTCGAGATACAGCTTAGACAGATCTTCGTGATACTTTTCGATATATTCGTCAATAAGAATTACATTGTCTTTATCGTCAGCTAACTCGCTCAATATACAATGTGAATAGTCTTCAAAAAGAACCTCTTTAACAAGCGATTTATTCTGTATCGGATCATCTGATACGTTCATAGGACCGTAACCTGAGATATAGAGAAGTCCATTCTGATAAAGTGAATAGTATACATTATCACCTAACTGACCGTATTCTATCATTAAATGTTCAGGTGTTTCTTCCTGGATCTTAGATACTACTGATTCAACTTTGTGTACCTCAGGGTTCTGAGGCGGAGGAGTTGTAGTTGTTACTATAGGAGTATTTCCTGTCATTTCCGCACCCTTGTCAAGATCGATATTCACTGATGAATAATCAGTCCCAACTGTGAACGTTCCGCTCTTTATTACATCTTCCCCGGAATAAACCTTATAATTATGGGTTGTATTAGGAGCAAGGTAGAAGCAAGCGCCGCCGCCTACTGTTGTATTAACCTCTTCGTTATCGATCTCAAGAACAAGATTTGATAGGTCTTTATCTTCGTTATCTTTACTTGATGTAATAGAGATATCTGTTGGATAAATATAATGCTGGCACTCACCTGCTTTATACTCTTTATATGTTACTGACCAGTGTAACGGCATTAATTTCCATGTACGTTCGCCTAAATCAAGACTATGCTTTTTCTTTAAAATCGATAATGTCAGACTTATTTTAACAGAAATACTTGGCTCTATTTTGAAACAAGCATTGCACGCATGAATAGGCTCGGATTTTGATGAACCGCCCGGAGCAAGCAGAGCAACTGTTCCTATATTAATGCTTGAATCCCCTTCTTTCCAATCGACACCCTTCATACTAAAGTATGTTACTTTAGCCTGAGCTGTTATAGGCGTTTCTATGCCTATCTTTACGACTCTAAAGAATGAAAGATTGATCGAAGGAGTAAATGTTATATAGAATTTACCGTCAACTTTTACCTCGTAAGTCATTCCTGTATCTTCATGCTCAGCAAAATCACTGTCGCTGTACAGCACTTCGTTGTCCGGATCATTAGCATAGTCTGCACTATGAGTATTGAAATAGTAAGTTTTGCCTACAGAGACAGACAGTGTACAATCAGCACCGAACTTGATCTGAGCACCTATTTCAAGGTCCAAACAAGGGAACAATGGTATAGGTATAACAGGATTTCCTAATGTAATGCTGCCGCTTAACTTACCCTCAGCTGTAAAAGTCCATTTCAATGAACCGTCTATACCGAGCTCTTTATTGTGTTTTACTTTATAAACTGTAACGTTTGCATCAAGATTTAAGTTTATTGTTGCAGAAAAGCTCATGCTGGCATCGATATCACAGTAATTCAGATTACCGCTAACATAATTATGTTCCTTTTTCAATCCCTGCCAATCATTTCCTTTACTGTTTTTGATTTCATATTTTTTGAATTTTCTTTTGCCATCTTCGTCGGTCTCTATTACTTCATTTCCGTCTTCGTCTTTTTCTCTTTCATATGGAGCTATAGTAAATTTGAGAGGAATACTTATTGACTTTTTTGTATCAGAATTTGTAAGGAAATTCCATAAACCTGTTGACTTGGGCGTTTGTGTATCAGCATAACTCAGCATATTATATCCAAAAGTGGGCTGACCGTCTTCATCTTCAACTATTCCTTCATATACAACAGAATAGTCTTCTCTTTCTTCCACAGGCACACCGTCTACATTAAATTCCTGATTTCTGCCTGCTTCTTCAAGCTTTTCAGGATCAATATCGTCATCGCCAACTTCGATCTTGATAACATCAAACATATCGTCTATGTCGCCGCCGCCCTTGATAGTTGCTTTATTGCCTTCAATATTGATGCTCTCGACATTTACTGCAACTACATTTTTATCATCAGGCTGTGCATAGAAATAATCGCCTTCAGAAAGATATCTGATACTGTCATTGATATTCTCGAATACATATGTATCATTGTCATAATCAGCAGAAACAAGAGTATTTTCATTCTCTGTGCTGACTGCCCTGATCGTATCCTCACTCAATACAAAGAAATTGGTATCATCTTTTTCATCAAGGTTTACTAACTGCTCCTCATTATAATCATAGATCGTAGCTTCATCAAGCTCCTGCCTAAAACGCATATACTTACTTAAAATATATCGTTCGCTAAGCTCATTGCCATAATTGTCAACAAGAACAGCCCTGACTTCAAAGAATTCAGGCAATACGGCAGTGTCAACAGTAAGAACTGTTTCACTTCTTTCACCGACGCCTACAGGTGCTTTCATTTCATAAATATCCTGCGCATTATCATCATTTATAAATTCAATTTTCAGTGTGCAGGCTTTACTCTGTGTTGTAATTGCTGTAAGCTTCCTTGTACTAAGATCGAAATCAATACCTGCGACCTTGTATTCATCAACAGAAGCTTTGAGATTTAATGGCTGAATGCCATCTTTCTCTTCCTGCAAGGACATTTTCTCAATATATTTTCCGATTGAATTATTGCCCTTAACTGCTGCGTCATTTGCATTGTTGGATGTACTTTTGTCAATGTTTAGACCATTATCTGCATTTTGGATATCATTTGTACTGAAAGCCGTTGCAGTAATGAGTAAAGAAACACTTGCCAAAGCAGAAATAAATTTTTTTAACATTTCTTATCCTCCTTTATTATTGTTATTTTTTTCATTTTTTACCTCCTATAATAAAATTGATAAAATTATTATAGTATATTGTCAGATACTTGTCAACAATTTTATTACTAATACATATTTTTTTCATTCTTTTGCACTATAGGCGAAATTTCCCTGCTATTGCATTTATTTCTTTTTTGAACTATTTTTAAGCTCGTCTGACACGTATAACACAACTAAAAAAGAATAGCTGCCCATTACGGGCAGCTATTATAATTCTTATTTCAAGAATTCTTCAAGTGTTTTCTTCGGTGTATCCTTAGTTGTGGAGGTATATGCGTAATATGAAAGAATACACGAAGCATCAACGGCGTTTATCAAACTGTCATGGTTTACGTCTGCTGCCGCCTTTTGAGCATCATCAAATCCGCCATCCTTATTTGTTGATATCATTGCATAATACGATAGAACAGTAGAAGCGTCAACGGCATTTATATTTCCGTCATTATTGACATCTCCCAGCATCATTTCAGGCTCGTTATCAACAATAAGAGAGTCCTTTATCTTGACAATCTTCTCACTTGAAGGCTCCGAAGGCACACCGCTGTAGCTAAGCAATCCTTTGGTTATATGCAGCTCAGCCTCCGAGATAGTTCCCTTAGCGGAAATAAGAGTAATAATGTCAGAATAGCCTGTTTCGTTGGTTTCAGACTTTGAAAAGCTTATCTTACACGGAATAACATTTCCCTTGCTGTCGGTCAGGTAAACGTTATCCGCTATCGCCGTACTGTCAGTGATATACTGAGACATTTTTATATGTACGCCGTTTGAATAAGCGTCAATACTTTCTATCTTGGCTGCCGAGGTGCTCTTCAGCGGAATATTGACATCGGTCTGAACAGGAAGAACGGGAAGCCACTCGGTAGCATAGTTCTCATAGCCCTCGGCTTCTATCCTTACCTGCCATAGTCCCTCGGGAACGTCCCACATGAACCAGCCTGATGAGTCGGTGATCTGCGGATTGACCTGATCGTAATCCTCAGCATTCCATTTTACTGCATTACCGCTCTTATCCTTATAGTAGATAGTAGCTGTTGCACCCTTTATTCGGTTATCGGGAACAGCCGCGTATACGTAGCCACTGGGATCGATACCGACATTAATCTTACCGTCGGAAGTCACAGGATCAATGACATCATCAAGTTCTTTTTCAAGCTTGTTGTATGCCAGTTTCATTGCCCATACTCCAAACGTCAATGCTGCACCTGCAAGAAGCGCAGGCCAGAATGCCAGACCAGCCGCACCTGCTGCTGCAAGCGTGAAAGCGCCTTTTACTGCGAATGATGCTATAGCTGCGCGTCCAGCAAACAATGCCGCAGATGTTACCATGAGCTGGGGCGCCTTATCCTGAACGAATGTGTCCTTTGAATAGGCTATTTTATTTACGCGATCACTGTGTGTGTAATAGTGGTCGTAAAGTTCATAACCTTCCTGAACAGCTGTAATAACTGCTCCTCCATATCCTGCTACATCGTTCAAACCTTTGGATTCAACACCCCATTTAAGAATGAACGCAGTACTTGCACCTACGTCAAGACTTTCAGCCAGTTCATCAAGGTCATCGTCGCCTGTCAGAGAAGTAGAATACGCAACCGTCATCAGTTCGGCTGTTTGAGTAAATGTGTTATAGTCCGCTATGGCTATTCCTTCGATTATACGTCCTATTTCCTTATCTGTCAGGAAGTCATTGACTGTTCTTGTATCAGAGCCATTGCTCGAAAGAGGGATACTCTTTGTGAGACTCTGAGCAAACTCACTGTCATCTTTGGTGAATACCCTTGCATAGTATTCGTGGACATTTCCGTTCTCGTCGGTAACGCGGGTGTTGGACTTTTCAAAATTATAGTCGTTGTGATCCTCGATTATATCTATCGGCTTGAGTGTTTTTCCGCCGATATTTACTGTCTCCGCCTTGCCCTCATAGACATTGAGAGTATCCTCGTCATCATTGTCGTCGGGTTCATCGTCATCAGGATCTTCGTCATCAGGCTCGGTCTTTTTCGGAGGATCGGTCTTGGTCTTTGACTTCTTTTTGAAGCTTACAGCGATATTGTTTCCGCCTGTATCAACTATTTTAGTTTCATGCTCCTCAGCAAATTTTTCAGCAGGATCCTTCGGAGCTTCTTCATCTTGTTTGAAAAGCTCCTTTCCGTCCTTGTTCTTTACAGAGCTGAGTGCGCCTTCACTGTTCTTTTTGACTGTCAGCATATCCGACTTGTTTTTCGGGATCGATTTTATTGAAAGATCTCCAGGGATAGATGTATCAAAGAAGCCGCTTCCTGTCCATTTGCCTGTTTCAGAGTTTCGCTCAAGCGGTACAAATGACTGTTTATCGCCTGTCTTTGATGCAACGAGTATTTGCTGAGAATTATCATCATTGTCGAGATCAACATCAAATTGCAGCGGATGATGAGGATTATACGAAACATATGGTGTATAGCCTGTTCGGAAAATATCCGTCATATTTTTATGCCAAACGTCAACGTGTGTTTCGTGTGATACTTCAAAGTCCACAAGCACAGGCATATTCTCGTCAACGCTTATCTGCTTCTTGTCGGATTTTTTGCTGCCGCATACAGCCTGAAGAGTGATAACACCGTCAACTGGCTCGCAATTGACCGCGGCACTGTATTTTCCTGTATAAGCGTTTGTATCAACTGTTGAGTATTCCTCTCCGTTGACCATTATGGTGACCTTACTTCCGATATCGGCATATCCGTAGATGTTGAAACTTGATTTTCCGTCCTTGACGCTTACTGTATCGGGTACATTAATAGTTACAGGTTCAAATGTTGTATCAGTGACTGTAAAGCACTTTTTATCCCATTCATAGGTTGGTTCCTTATGGACTCTCGCGCATAGCTCTGCGGTCACTTTTACAACATCGTTTTCAGGATTTCTTACGCTGAAACGGAAGATACCCGTTGTCGAGGTGAGATTGACCTTGAAGCCTACATCACCGGCTTTCAGTCCGTCAGGAAGGCTCTCGTCAATTACAAGATGCTTCCATGGCTGTACAGATACATCGAGACTTGCCGTATCAAATGTGTCGAGAAAATTCGGATTGATGGAATAGTAAATTGTATAATTGGTGATACCTCCTTCTGTATTTGAAGAAGACGATTTTGTCATAAAAAGGTCGCCCTTTTTGCAAATGCTGAATCTCTCGTCCCAGAGAGCGTCACATCTGCTGAACGCACTGTTCTCTACCTCTACATTATCCTGCTTCATTTCGACTGTTTCAAGTTCATAGCAGTTTGCAAAAGCATTTGCCTTTATCTTGGTAACGCCTTCGGGAATAACAACTTTTTTCAGCACATTACAGTTGATGAAGAGTCTGTCCGGGATCTCAGTGCGTCCCTCTGAAATGTATAAGGTATCAAGAGCGGGTGCACTTGAAAAAGCATATGCTTCGCCCTTGAGCGTTGATGGAATCGTCAGCTCCTTTAGGCTTTTACAGTTGGAAAATACGCTCTGTCCTTCTATGGTAGTGATACCTTCATGCAGATCTATATTTGCCAGAGATTCATTGCCGTTAAAAGCATAACTGCGGATAGCAGTAACAGATTTAGGTATAACTATTTCTGTCAGATTCGGGTGACCGCTTGCAGTCATTGCATTGATCTCGGTTATGCCCTCTGCGAATTCCAATTTTTCGATCCCGCTCTTCCAGAAAGCTGAAACCTCCTTATAGTTGCCTTTTGTAGGAAGTTCCATAGGAACATACAGGTACTTCAGCGATTTCAGGTTTCCGAAGCTTCGCGAAGTCAGCTCCTTCAGATCAGTGGGCAGATCAAGGTGGGTTATCCCCTTACAGCCGTCGAACGCGTAGGAATCAATTATCTCAACACTGTTAGGTATCTTAGGATCCTTCAGAGCATAACAATCCTCAAAGGCACGGGAACCTATCTTTGTCGGAGCCGTTGGCCAGTTTATGGTTTCGAGACTTTCACAATACTGACATATACCCTGAGGTATCTCTTTTCTGTCAGGGCCGAAGGTTATCTCTTTCAGACCGCATTTCTTAAAGAAACCATCTTTTCCCTCTCCGAATGTCCATGTATCAGGAACAGTAACAGAAGTGAGCTTCGGATTCTCAGCAAATGCGTAGCTATCAATGAAATCGAGAGTATCAGGCAGGTCGAGCACCTCAAGGTCGGGATTGTTATTGAACGCGCAGTATCCGATGCTCTTGACGCTGTCGGGAACGTGTATCTCCTTCAGCCCACTGATACTGGTAAAAGAACTATCACCGATTGTCACGACAGAATCAGGGATAACAAGCTTGCCCATATAGTCCGTACAGGAGAAGAGCGACTTGGGCACTGTCTTCATGCCGTCCTCGATTATGACCTTGTTTATCTTACAGTATGTGAAAGGGCGTTCCGCCTCTTTCAGCGTTGCAGGAATAACGAGAGTATCCAATGCTTTATAGTCGTTAAAGCACCAGTTGTTGATCTTTTCAATGTGGTCAGGCAGCACTATTTCAGTGACAGTAGAATTGCTTCCGTAGGTGCTGTGACCGAAATAATTTGTATCTATCTCTGTCACATATTTACCGTCTATTTTAGACGGCAATACGATTTTTGTCTTGTCGTACTCATCTTCTCGCTCGGGATCGCGTCCTTTGAGCGTAATGCTGCCTTCATCATTAACTATGTAGGCGAAACCGTCGTCTGTATAGAGATATTTCTCTTCTTCAGCACGGATCGACTGGGGCATACCAGCCATTAATGTTGTGACTGAGAAAACAGTGCTAAGCATCGCAGATGTTAAACGTTTGGCGAAAGATAGCTTCATATAACCACTCCTTTTATTCCAATTACAATTGCTCGTATAAGTAGCGTTATTGAATAAATTCACCGCAATTGTTGATTAAATTATATCTATATGATAGATAATATTCAACTATTTTGTATTAATTAGCAATCATATTTTACAATAAATCCAAAAGAATAATAAAGCAGTGATATTACTGAACATCCAAGCATTGAGAAATACATCATAAACAGCAAAAACGATATTGACTTTATGGTAAAAAAATCGTATAATACTTATATAAAAAAGCAAATCCATGATATGAGATTTTTATGGGAGGAATCATTAATGAAACCAAGCAAGATAACAGCCGCAATACTTGCGCTTTCCATTGCGAGCAGTGCAATGCCTGCTTTTGAAGTATCTGCGGCAGACGCTGTAACTACCACCACAGCAAAGGCGGCTGCGACTACCACCACAACTGTACAGACCACAACTGCTGCAAAACAGACAACAACGGCAACAACTGCTAAAGCCGCAGCAAAGACTACAGCTAAAACTACAGCACAGACAACGGCTAAGACTACTGCTGCCACTACAACAAAGACAGCCGTTACAACTGCCGACAAGCAGGAGCACCTTGTCTATGACGAGGCAACAGGCACTCTCACTCTCCACGGCAATTTTACAAGCAGCGAGATAAGAAGCTTCAGATATGCGGGAAAGGTACAGAGCATAATCGCGGCTGAGGACGCGGTATTTCCCGAAAATTGCAGCAATATATTCTATTTCTGCAATAAATGCAAAAAAATGGACTTCTCAAAGGCTGATGCATCTAAAATCACAAATATGCAGTCCATGTTCTCGGGCTGCACCGAACTTTCCGAGCTTGTTTTCGGCAAATTCGATACAAGCAATGTAACTAAGATGTCCTATCTGTTCAGCAACTGTAAGTCCCTTGAAAAAGTTGACATTTCATGCTTTGATACCAGCAAGGTCGAGACCATGACAGGTATGTTCTCAAATTGCGGTTCACTGAAAAGCATAGACCTGAGCAAAATGAACACATCAAGCCTGAAAAGCATTGACTATATGTTTTCGGGCTGCTACTCTCTGTCCTCACTGGACCTCAGCAACTTCATTCTGTCCGATATCACTTTCAAGCGAAATGTATTCGAGAACTGCTACGGACTCAGCTCAATAACACTCGGAGAAAAAACAGGAAATATCACTGAGGCTATGGGACTTATCAATTACGGCTGGGTAAACGAAAAGGAGCCCTCTGTAAAGATCAGCGGAGACAAGGAATTTGCAGTTATTCAGAATACAGGCGCAAATACTTACGTATATAACAAGCTGCCCGAGGACCAGCTCTGCTATTCATTCGACGCAGCAACAAAAACACTTACTCTCCGCGGAAAAGTAGACAGAGAACAGATAAGCAATTTTGTTACTAAGCGCACTGTCCTCAAAGTTACCGCAGAGGAAGGCACTGTTCTTCCCGAAGATTGCAGCGAGCTCTTCAAGTTATACAAAGCCTGCACACTTATAGACCTTTCAAATGTTACAGGTTCTCCGACAAATACAAGCTCGATGTTCGACAGCTGCGAAAATCTCGGAACTATCAATTGGGGCAAGGTAGATACATCAAAGGTCACAGATATGAGCAGTATGTTTGAATACTGCACAAAGCTAAGCGCTTCATGCGTAGAAAAGCTCAAAACATCAAGCGCAACAAATATGTCTCATATGCTGGACGGCTGCTGGAGCTTCTACGACCTCGACCTTTCGGGATATAACACCTCAAATGTTACGGATATGAGCTATTTTCTTGCAAGAAGCTCCGCTATCACATCTGTTGATCTCAGCAGCTTTGACACCTCAAAGGTAACAAATATGAGCAATATGTTCTTTTATGACCATGAGATAACAAAGCTTGACCTCAAAAACTTCGACACTTCAAATGTCACCGATATGCATAGTATGTTCGATAGCTGCAATGGGCTTACATACCTCGACACAAGCAGTTTTGACACCTCAAATGTCACAAATATGTATGCAATGTTCATCAACTGTGAAAATCTTACTTATATAGATGTTTCTAACTTCGATACAAGCAAGACGGAGAATATGAACCTTATGTTCAGCGCCTGCCGTGCTGCGGAGACAATAAAGCTTGGTAAAATGAACACCTCATCTGTAAAATCAATGCATGGAATGTTCATTTCGTGCAAGTCGCTTAAAACAGTAGACCTGAGCAGCTTCAATACCCAAAATGTCGTGAGCATGGAAGATATGTTCAGATACTGTAATTCGCTTACAAAGCTCGATCTCAGTTCGTTTGAAACATCAAGCGTAAAGAATATGTCGTATATGTTCGGAGAGTGTTCAAATATCGAAAGCCTTGACGTCAGCAGCTTCAGTACGGCAAATGCTGAAGATCTAAGCGGAATGTTCGCAGGCTGCAAGAAGCTTAAAAACATTGAAGTCGGCGGCTTTGAGACAAGCAGGGTTACCGATATTGATTTTGTTTTCGCAAACTGTTCGTCTCTTGAAGCCTTGGATCTCAGCGGTTTTGATACTACAGCCGTAACACACGGAAAAAATGTATTTGCAGGCTGCAATGAGCTCAAGGCGATCACTCTCGGCGAGAAATTCAAGAGTATAGACAGCAATATGAAGCTCCGCAACGGCGGCTGGGCAAACAAGAGCGCTCCCGACAAATGCGTAAGCGGCAGCGGTCAGTATGCGGTCATCTCCAACAGCGGCAAGAACACATACATCTTCACAGGCAAGGCTGAGCCCGTATCAGTGGGCGACTGCAACTTTGACGGTGATGTGAATGCCGCAGACCTTGTTACACTGAGTAATTTCCTGCTCGGCAAAAAGACGGCAGCTGTTATAACTACTGAGAGTTCAGACCTTAACGGCGACGGCGCTATTGATATCTTTGATGTGGTCGCACTGAGAAAGCTTCTCATACAAAAAAATTAAACTGCGCAATACCAACATAAACCGATACAAGCAAAACTCCGACCAAATGGTCGGAGTTTTTATGCTTAATCAAAGTTTTTAATAATGCCTAAAAGGTACTGTTGTATTTTCAGAGCGTCATTTACAGTAAGTCCCTCAACGCTCTTATCAACGTCAGCATTTGCATTGCCCTGAGAAGTAAGAGCCATCGGCTCTGTTCCGCCAACGCCGTATTTGTTCGGATTAGCAAGTGACTGCATTATCAGTACAACGTCTGACATATCAAGCTGTCCGTCACAGTTTGTATCGCCTGCCATAGTAACTTTGAGCTGTGCAGAAGTTGTGGCTGTAGTTGTTTCCGTCTCGGAAGCTGTGGTGGTGGCAGTAGTTGTTGTAGTTGTAGTTGTAGTAGTGGTAGTTGTTGCTGCTGTTGTAGTAGTTGTTGTTACAGCAGGTTTTGATGACTTGAGGTACTCATCAACGACGCCTGCCCAGTATTTGCCCATTTTCTCATATCCCACAGCGTTAGGGTGAACACCGTCGCCGAGGTCAGCAGTACCGTTGAGACAGCCGTGGATATCGGCAAATGTTACCTGCTTGCCATTGCTGTTATATTCGTTTGCAACTTTTTTTACAAGATCATTGTAGCTTGCTACCTGAGCGGTCTTGTCTCCGCCGCCCATGAACATTCCGCCGCCGAGCTCGGGAATAGTTGAGAGGAATATCATACCGTCGGAAGGCATATCAGCTATCATAAAGTCAAGCAATGTATGGAGGTCTTTCTCCAGTTCGCTTTCGGTATGATTATAGTTCATGTCGTTTGTGCCGATTATAAGCAGTATGATATTTGGCTGAGTCTTTTTTACGGCATCTGTTTCCTTGAGGACATCGTATAAGCCTCCGCCGTAGCCGCCTTGCTGTTTTATGATAGTGTATCCGCTGTAACCGGCGTGATTGTCATCATAGGTCACGCTTTTTCCGTTATAATTGAAGCTTGCGCTGTTCTTTCCCTCGGGACCTACAAAATCAAAGTTTGTATATCCCTTTTCCTTCAGGAAATAGTCGAGATACTTTCTGTATCCGCCCGTATCGCCCATACCAAAGGTTATGGAGTCGCCTGCGGGCATTATTCTGATTACGTCGCTGCTCATAGAAATATTTTCCATGTTTTGCTTCTGAGTTTCGCTGTTGCTGCCCTGACCGCCGAACTGGCTCATGTCGAAACCGCCAGCGCCGCCTTGTCCGCCAAACTGACTAAAGTCAAAGCCGCCTGCTCCGCCTTGTCCACCGAACTGACTAAAATCGAAGCCGCCAGCTCCGCCCTGTCCGCCGAACTGACTAAAATCGAAGCCGCCTGAATTTCCTGCCGCAGGCTCATCATCGGCTGCGATAGTGGTGTAGGGAACGCTTGCTGCGATCATCAGAGCTGAAACGATACAGCTGATGACCTTTTTGAGTCTGGACTTTTTCACTAAAATCACTCCTTGTTTTTTGTCCGCAAATATTATTGCAGAATAAAATAGAACGTAATTTAGTAGTCCCCCAAAAATATTTATTTCTAATTTAATTATATCATTGAAAAAACGTTTGTCAAGTATTATTCCAACAACTATTGACCATAAAAAGCTATCTCACGGGAGTTTACCTTGTTTTTCTTCTGTGCTTTAACTTTTTTACCAAAACACTTGTGTAATGCATTTGTATGTGATATAATTATAACATATAAACCTATATACAAATTCCAAACCATAGGAGGTATTAATCTTGAACTTCAAACGCAATATCACAAATATTTCTGTCCTCGGCATAATCGGCGCTCTGTCATTAACTGCGGTGCCGATGTTCAATAATACTGATAATTCCGCTGATACTGTCAATGCAGATTCAAAATACGGCGATATAAACTCTGACGGCTACATCAACGCTGTTGACGCTTCGATAATACTGAGCTACTATGCTTACACAGCAACTACCAAAGGCACGCCCATGACTTTAGAAAAGTTCATTGCAAACGGTTCGGGAACTACTGAACCCACAACTTCAGAGCCGTCAGATAAAAATGTCAGCCTCAAAACAGGCGGCGACACGTTTACCATCGTATCATGGAACCATGACGAAGCACCAAGCCTTATCTCAAACTGGACAGGTATCAAAACAGAAGACGTAATAGAGCGTATGTATTCAGGAGCAGATGATCCGATAACTGCTCCGTCAGGTGCTAAAATAAACTTTGTCAACTTAAATACCGGCGGAGCAACCGCTTCGGAAAAATATGATGAGCTGTTCAATCAGGGCTATGACATAGATGTATATTTCGCCGAACCATACTGGGCATTAAAATATATGGATAATGACGCATTTTCTGCTCCCCTTTCTTCTGTGGGCATAACAGAAAAGGAAATGGGCGAATGGTATCCGTACACATTAAAGCTCGCTAAAAACAGCAAGGGCGAATGCAAAGCCATTCCTTATAACGTTTGTCCCGGAGCTTTTGTGTACCGTTCAGACATTGCCGAAAAATATCTTGGAGTTGACTCTCCTGAAAAAATGCAGGCTGCTATAGGAAATTGGAGCCTGTTTGCAAGTTCGGCAAAAACAATTGCTGAAAAAAGCGAAGGAAGAATGGCTCTTGCCGATTCTCTTGCAGGTATGTGGCAGGCATATTCCTGCGGAAGATTTGATTACGTATCAAGCGGAAATAAGCTGGATCTGAGCAGTGATGTCAAGCAATTTGCTGACATGGCAAAGGAGCTCTGGAACAACGGCGGCGTTGCAAAGAACAGCCAGTGGGAAGATGCATGGACAGAAGCAGGTCAGAAAGATCAGTGCGTAGGATATTTCGTACCTTCATGGACATTCTTTAATGACAGCAGCTTCGTGTATGATGCAACTAATAAACAGTCAGGAAAATGGAGCATATGTACAGGTCCGCAGGCTTATTACTGGGGCGGTACTGATATGCTCGTCAATGCGTCTACAGATAACGGCGATGATGTGAGAAGCTTTATTCTGTCTACCGTTTTCAATCCCGATAATATGAAGAAGTATGCATACTCTAATAATATGCCAAACAATATATATGTCAATGCGCAGCTTGCAAAGGATAATTCGTATCATAAAATAAGTATGTCAAAAATACTGAATGAACAGAATTATTACTCTGTTTTTGAGCAAAGCGCCAGAAGCATCGATATAAAGAAGTATTCACCTTATGATGATAAAATCAATTCCGATATTATAGAACAAATAAAGGACTCATACATTAAGAGAAATCAAGCATGGAATGACACCCTGACAGAAATACAGGATAAGATCTGCGAGGATTATCCTGAGCTGAAACAGTAATAAAGTCTCCTGTTTTCAAGCCTGTCTGACATATTTGACGCAGCTAAAGATACAAAGCTCCCCTCGGGGAGCTTTGCTGCTTAATATCATTGACCGCAAAAAATATTGCCAACAATGTAACACTTGAACAGGCTGCTCCGATTGTTGTTTATGAAAGGCAGTACCTTACAAAATTTATCGCAGGGAGGAATGAAAATGACAAGCAGAGAACTGGCAGCTATGATGGAAAGATCCCCCGTCGACTGTCATAAAGTCTCGTCAAGGAATACGGCAGATACGTTTACGCTATCGCCTACAATAAACTCAGGGGCTGCGGCACGAATGAAGATATAGAGGAATGTGTCAGTGATGTTTTTGCAGCTCTTTTCATGCAGTGTGAGTATGATATGTCATACGAAAACGACATAAAATATCTCATCGGGACTATCGCAAAAAGAAAGGCTATCGTCTACTTCCGAAGCCTTACCGCAAGAGGCAGTCATATTTCCGAGACTGACGAGGACGATATGAGGGAGCTTGTCTCGGACTTCAGCGTTGACGAACGCGTTGACCGCTCGGAACTCCGCCGCGTGCTCCTCGACAAGATAGACGAGCTGGGCGAGCCCGATTCGACTATACTTATCCAGA
>JAEEGJ010004757.1_pt1 | contig 44713 bp, 47 predicted proteins | sample 8958761 | NCBI WGS metagenome assembly JAEEGJ01 (sample SAMN16246546, study PRJNA631951) | gut metagenome | biome: gut microbiome; feature: rumen; material: RS-attached | host: Bos | place: Iran: Karaj | collected 2018-10
AGATGTTCTTCAACTGCCTTTTTGCTGGATGCGCTACAAATATCATCTTTATATAACGGAAGAAGATCTGAGATCATGTCACATTCATATTTCATATTCGTCCATCCTTTCCTTGATCTTTACTCTGGCTCTGTGATACGTGACCCGGGCCCAGGTCTCGGTCTTTCCGAAGATCGAACCGATCTCTGCGAATGAAAGCTCGCCGAAGACCCTCAGCTGGAACACTTCCTTGTACGGTTCCTCCATGTTGTGGAGTATGCTGTGGATCCTTATGGATGTCTGCCTGTCCGAAAGCTTTTCCTCGATCCCTCTGTTCGTATCGGGTATCTCTTCGCTCAGTTCGTCATCCTGTCTCGCAGTGCGCCGTTTTTCATCGATGAAGATGTTTTTCGCGATCGAGCAAAGCCACGTGAAACTGTCGCTCTCCCCCCTGAAACTCTTATCAGTTGATATCGCCCTGAAAAAAGTCTCCTGGGTTATTTCCTCGGCATCATTGCGATCCCTGGCAAGGGTCATCACGTAGGAGAAAACCTTCATGTAAAAGGCTTCATAAAGCTTTTCTGCAGTTTTCTTATCCACGTATCAAACTACCTTTCTCTTGTGATCTCACCTGTTAGACGGAGGAATCTGAAATTCGTTACAAGAAAAATCGTATTTTTTCGAAATTTTTTCAAAGGGCCCCATCAAAAACCCTAGAATGCCCCATATACCTTTATTTGAGCGTTTTTATCAATTTCTGAAATATAGAGCTGGAATCCCTCTTTTCCGTTCTGACGGAACGGATATGCCTCGTACCAGCGCCCGTCAACGCAAACATAGATCAAGGTATCGGTACCGTAGGTTCCATCGGCAAGCGTACCGGTTATGGTCGTGTAGCCGTTTACTGAAGTCATCTTAAACTTAGCGCCTGACAGTTCGCGCACGCCTTCGGGCTTGGAAGCTTCTTCCTTCTGCGGCAGCTTTGGCGGATTCTCGGCCAGCTGAGGCAGGAACCTTTCCGCTTTTTCCATGACGAATACGTCAGGCTTGATGGACTCATAGTCTTTCACCTGCACAGTTAAAGACCTTGAGAAAAGGGCATTTCTGTAAGGCTCGGCCATGAACGGCAGGAGCGAGCTTCCGAACGAGTCGCGGTACATCAGAAGGTTCTTCACCCATGTGCCGGTCGTCCTTATCTTGTTGTCGAAATTGCTCTCGACCTTGTTTACATACTCGAAAACAGGGCCGTCATCGTAATAGATCTCTTCTTCAAGAGGAACAGCTGACGGGTACATCATGGCAGCGAGATCGCCCTTGAAATCCTTGCGGATCTTGTAAGGTGCCTTTCCGTAACGGTCGATGTGTTCCGTCCCGGTTGCGGTATGGATTGCATGAGCAGCCAATGCGGCGCCTTCGTTGTTCCAGTGCGAATCGGTCTTATGGTAGAGTACCTTGTTCTCTGCGGCGAAAACATCGTAAAGGTCTACGTACTTTATGCCTTCAGCCTTAAGCCTTTCAACAAGGCGGACACGGTTGCCCGGCGCAGTAGTTTTCGCATAGTAATAAGGCATGTTATCGCTGTAGAGCGAATTCTTGTTCGCAGCGATAACGAAAACAAACTCCGAGCCGTTTTCCTTGCAGTATCTGTCAATGAGCTTGAGTGTCCTGACGCAGTCGTTTAGCTCTCTATCTGTCATGAGATCCGAACCGGTGTAGTCGCCCAGCGTGTCGGTATAGTACATCCATCCGTTCTTACCATAGATTACAGACTTTGATGAAGACGTCTGGAAAACCTTTGTCGTGACATAGGAATACCCCGTGACCATCTCCTGTCTAAGCGCGCAGTGGCCTTCGAAATACTCTCCAAGCTGCTTGAGGTAATCTTTGTTGAGCTCGCGCTTATCTTCTCCAATTATCAGCTCGGGAAGCTTCGCAGATGAATTGCTCTCGGACTTGGATGGCCCGGTTATGAGCATACCTGCAAAAGGCACCATTAGCAGCACCAGGAAAACAAGCATATAGACTGTATATTTCATATTATCTTTCATAATCAGAACCTGAAATATATAAAAGGATTATACGTGCCGCCGGCGAGATTCATTATGCAGAGGATAAGGAGCAGGGGCGTTACCACCCATGAGATCTTATCGAGAACACTGTATTTTTGGAGCTTTTCCTTAAGCGGAGCAGAAAGGATCACTCCGGCAATAAGAACGCATATGTTGAGCGGATTCATCAAAGGCAGGAGCATGAGCTCATTCCAGACTGCATCGGCGACATTTGCCGTGAATGGACCAGCGAACATTTCTTTTACCCAGAAGAAGCCCTGATAAAGCGTGTCCGCACGGAAGAACACGAAACCAACCATTACGACCAGTACCGCATAGATGTGACCGAGTCCTCTAGCGATAAGGTTAGGCTTTGAATCAGCATCCTTTTTGCCCTTGCCGGTCAGTGATCTTACAAACTCCTCGATCATCTGGAAGATGCCGTGATAAAGGCCCCAGAAGATGAACGTCCAGTTTGCGCCGTGCCAGATGCCCGTCGCCAGGAACACGATGAACTTGTTGATAACGGTCCTGACCTTGCCCTTGCGGTTGCCTCCGAGCGGAATGTAAAGGTACTCCTTAAACCATGTCGAAAGCGAGATGTGCCACCTTCTCCAGAACTCCCTGATGGAAGTCGAGATGTACGGATAGTTGAAGTTCTCCTTGAAATGGAAGCCGAACATCAGTCCCAGGCCCACCGCCATGTCTGAATAAGCGGAGAAATCGAAATAGATCTGGAGCATGTAGGCAATGGCGCCGATCCATGCACTCAAAGCACTTATCTGCGTGGGATTTGCCCCGAATAGCTTGTCGGCTATGACGGCAACATAGTTTGCAATGAAGACTTTCTTGGAAAGGCCGCAGATAAAGCGCCTTATGCCCTTTGCTGTCTCTTCGGGCGTCTCTTTCCTGGTTGAGATCTCAAGCTCGATGTCGTGGTACTTTACGATCGGACCTGCGACCAGTTGCGGGAAAAACGAGACGTACAGCATTACGCTGAAAGGATTCTTCTGGACCTTGCAGTCCCTCCGGTATACGTCGATGACGTAAGACATAGCCTGAAATGTAAAAAACGAGATGCCGATAGGCATGACGATCCCCGTCGGCTTGATGGTAACTCCGGGAATCAGGTTAACAGTACTTATGGCAAAGTCGGCATATTTATAGATACCTAAGACTGCGAGGTTCTGGATGACACTGACCGCAAGAACGATCTTTGCGAGAACGCGCTTATCCTTATCAAGGCATTTTCCGATGAAGACCGCCCACATGTAGTTCAACAGGCACGACCCGAGCATGATGAACACGCAGACCGGCTCTCCGTAGGCATAGAAAGCGATGCTCGCCAAAAGGAGCAGGATATTTTTTGTTTTCACGCCTGGCAGGACCCTGTCTAATATCAGGATCACCGGCAAGAAAATGCATAGGAATGTAAGCGAGCTGAAAACCATTAAATACTGCCTTTCGGAAGTAATTGTAACATTGTTATATGTCCGTTATTTAACAATGGCGTTTCAGCTTGCTTCGATCAGATCGAATCTGATCACATTAGTCGGAGCATTCTGCTCTGCTTCCCACAAAGTGAGCTTCAGCTGCATATTCATCCAACTCTCTGCAGAAGTGTTTGTAGCTATGCTTATCCTCAATGCCATGTCCGGACTCAGAGAAGATTTCTCATTAACAAACTCTGACAGAGCCTTTCTGCTTACGCCCAGTTTTCTCGCTGCCTCAGTTACAGAAAGATGCAGCGGTTTCATTATATCTTCGAGAAACACGGTTCCCGGATGTGTAGGTTTTCTGGTCATTTCAGTCATAGCAGGTCTCCTTTTCTAGTGATAGTCCAAGTAGTCAACAAGATATGCATCTTGTCCTTCAAAATAAAAAGTCATTCTCCAGTTTCCACTTACAGATACAGCCCACATATCATTTTTGTTGCCTTTCAATGGATGCAGATTATAACCTGGTAAGTTCATATCCTGCACAGATGTACTGGAATCAAGTCTGTCAAGCATCCTGCCAAGCCTGCTTGCATGCTCGATATAATGCCTTTCTTTGATCCTGTATAAAAGAACTCCTGCAGTCCCTTGTGTGCAAACGACTTAATCATACAGGTAATTGTAACCTGCAACGTTACACTTATCAAGGCGGTTATGCGGACAATAGATTATATGAGAAAACTTAAGTATTCAGGAACCTGTCCAGATCTCCCATGTACATCTGATAGATACCGTAGATCAGCTGCTGTCTTGCCACACGAACCTGATAATCGTAGAGGTCTTTCAGAAGCAGCGGAGTCGCAAAAGCTATCTTTGCGGCATTGCCGATGTTCATCTGGAATCTTGCGTTGCCCTTGTCGAGGCGGTCAAAGTCAATTCCGTTGATCTCAGCGAGGAATTCTTCATATGCGGCCTTCTTTTCGAGAGGCTTGGTATCGCATGAGATATATGCGTCCGTGCCGCCCCATCCGTATGAGACACCGAACTTTTCGAAGCGCTTGACCGAAGACTTGCGGCAGTTTTCGGAGCTCTTGATGTTTCCTATGAAGATCTTCTTCTGGCCGGCAACTCTTCCGGCAAGGACCTTCTGGTAGAACTTCTCGTCTGCGACGATCACATAGACCGAGCCGTCCTTTGTACCTACGACTTTGTCTTCGGTATCGTCATTGCGGTCTATGAGCTGGGCCATTGCCTGTGCGAGCATCTCGTCCTTTGCGACTATAACAAGCGAACTCTCGTAGCTTTCAGGCTTTACAAGAAGGCTTTCCGCATACTGTGAGAGCTCGACTGCATTCTGCATGGTCCTGGCGCCAGCGATGCCCGTAACCGTGTGTGCAAGGTGGACCGGATCAGCCAGGGAAAGAATGCTGATGAGCTTGCCGTAAGACTCCTCGGGAATGTCTGCCAGAAGGGTCTTTCCTATCAGTGCAACTGGGAATATGGCTCCTACTACGCCCAGGATGGTATCAACGCTCTTTTTTGCGAGATCAGGGCGGTTTGCGAGCATTTCCGCGGTATCGATCATCTTGAGAACGTCGCCTGCGGTATTCCAGCCGTTTGCGACCTTATCGTCTACGCCGAGCTTCTCTTTAAGCTCTTCGCGCGCCTCTTTGTCGAGCTTAGCGCTTCCGATCTGCTCCTGCATCGCGCCAACCAGTTCGTTAAGCGTACCCTTTGGAAGCTTGTCGAGCACCTCGGCGCTCATCGCGACAGTCTTGTTTGCCATTCCGGTCACCCTCCTAGAAGACAGTTTTATATATTATTTCCTGTTTTTCTTTTCCTCGTAAAGTGCCTCGTCCGCTCTTGCAAGAGCACTCTGGAAATCATGGATGTCTCCGCTGTAGCAGGAATAACCGATACTCGCGGTGAGGTCATATTTCGCGCCGGCTTCCGCATTCAGACGGATCATCTCGGCCTTGATGCATGAGCAGAGCGCCCTTACCAGGCTTTCGTCTTCAGTTTTCGTGACGATGATGAACTCGTCTCCGCCGAACCGCGCAATGAAAGTCTTGAGTTCGTTTCCGGCACATGCGGATCTTAAAGCGTCAGCCGCTCGCATTAACGCGTAGTCGCCCTCGACGTGGCCGTATTGGTCATTGATCTCCTTAAACTTGTTGAGGTCGATCATAAGAATGTAGCGGTTTGCCTTGTCGCCGCCCGGTTTGCCGGACTCACCCACGATGTACTTCTTAAGCTGCGTCCTGTTGTTGAGATGCGTCAGATCATCGATGGAAACCTGATCCTGGAGTGACACGATATAGACGTAAAGGATCATAAGAGTGGTCGCGAAGCAGAATATCGGAGCCGAAAGCCAGATTGTCTGGATAACGCCGAATATCGATATCATGAGCGGATAGACACCGCAGAGAATGTACTGTCCCCTGACGGCGTAGTTTTCGCGCCTGAATGCCCTTATAAAAGTCCTGATACAGCTTATTACGATGTAGAAGATCGGAACGCACAGGAAGACGAGGTAATACACTGCTGTGACGTTAGTCTTCTCATCAATGACCGTGCCCGGGAAGAACAGGAATAATAACAGCAGTATGAGGGTATTGAGCATTGCCGGGATCAGGACGTAAATGCGGAGCCTGGTGCTTTTAATATACTTTTCGCCCTGTGATAGCTCAACGTATACGAACCAGTATCCCGTGATCAGGCTGAGCATTACTGCATTCACGATATTAAAGGCCGAGACGGTAAGGCGCGTGCGCGGAATATAATCGTACAGGACCTGAACCCAGCCTATATCACTAATGAAATAGAATATGTGGCTGAAGCATATGTTGATGAACACGAGCTGCTTGGTCTGTCTGCCGGCGGGGGACAGCTCCTTAAGAACCATCATCACGAAGACGATGACGCATATGATGTTTGACTCGATGTAGAAAAAAGTATAATCAACTACCATACTGCGATTATAGCACCCATAATTGCAGCAAGGCGCAGATGCATAAAGATAAAACAATTTATTTACAGACTGGTAAAAGCAGGTAAATATTGTCCGCGGAACCACGGCCGGGTAATGATAATATTTGAGTAATCATTCACATTTGAAAGGACTGCAAATGCATTTCGTCGAGGCAAAGGGCATCTTGAAGGGCAGCGGCAAGGAGATCGGCATGAATATCTACCGCGGGTGCTCGCATGGCTGCATCTACTGTGACAGCAGGAGCCTTTGCTATCAGTTCACGCATCCGTTTGAAGACATCGAGGTCAAGATAAATGCGCCTGATCTGCTCGATAAGGCACTCTCTTCAAGGCGTAAGAAGTGCATGATCGGCACAGGCTCAATGTCAGATCCCTACATGCACTGCGAGAAGGATCTGCGTCTCACCAGAAAGTGTCTGGAGATCATTTACAAGCACGGTTTCGGTGCATGCGTTCAGACTAAATCAGACCTGATCCTGGATGACATAGACCTGATAGATAAGATCAACAGAGACACCAAATTTGTTGTACAGATGACTCTCACGACCTACGATGATGATCTCTGCAGGATCCTTGAACCCAATGTCTGCAATACAAAAAGGCGTATCGAAGTCCTTGAGGAAATGCAAAGACGCGGCATCCCCACCATCGTTTGGCTGTCACCCGTTCTCCCTTTCATCAACGATACCGAAGAGAACATAACAGCTATCCTGAATGAATGCGTCCGCGTGGGAGTCAAAGGTATCATATGCTTCGGCATGGGCCTTACGTTAAGAGACGGCGACCGCGAATACTACTACGCGGCACTTGATAAGCACTTCCCGGGCCTTAAGGAAAGATACATCACCAAATACGGTAATTCATATGAGGTCCCAAGCCCAAATCACCCGCACCTGATGCAGATCTTTAACAGGATCTGTAAGGAAAACGGGATCTTATCAACACCCGAAAAGTGTTTTGAATATATGCAGGAATTCCCTGAGAACAAGAATCAGATCAGCATATTCGATCTGTAATATCAGATGATCTCTATCTCTGCGGCAACGATATCCGCAACGTGCTTAAGGATGTCTTCAGGAACTTTCTCAACAAATCTGTTTTTTCTTGCCGTAAGATCGAGAGTTCTCATATGCTCGCAAAGAACAACACCTTTTGTGGAAGTGCGCTCATCAAGCGGAACATGAAGCGGAAAGCTGTTGTCTGTACTTGTTATGGGACAGACTATCGCAAGTTTCGTCCGCCTGTTGAATTCGTTGTTGCTGATTACCAGAGCAGGACGGTAACCTGACTGCTCATGCCCGGATCTTGGATCAAAACTTACTTTGATTATATCGCCCTGCTCTACCATGCTTCCCTCCCGGCAGATTCTCCCCAATCAAATTCGGAAGGCTCGTATTTGCCTTTAAAACCTTCAAACAGTTCTTTGATATTCTTTCTTTCAGGGCGGCATACGCGCTCGATAATTATCTTTCCGTCCTCAACGGAAAGATCCACTGTCTCGTTTTCAGACCATGTAAGGCTTTCAAGTATGTGCTTGGGGATCCTTATTCCCTGGCTGTTGCCCCATTTTTGAATGTTGACGGTCATAGATCTTCCCCCTTCCAATGTTTATACAAAGTATATACACGGCCATTCCGGATATCAAGTGCAACATTTTTCACGATAATACTGTATAGTGATTATGATGTCGTCAGGAGGACTTGATATGAATACAAACAAAGCTGCCGTAAAAGTCCGCATAACAGCCGTAATACTTATGGTAAGCTGCCTTTTTTCACTCAGCTCATGCTATAAGGAACCGGTCATAGAAAAGAGCAATTCCAATTCAGAGATAAACGAATATATTGAGGAACTGGTCGGTATAGATCTCAGTCCGTATATGGCCGAATCGGAAATGGAAGTTGAAAAGGGAAACGATGAGTTCGCCTACATTAAGATCCACCTGGTATATAAAACCGAGGCAAAAGTTACCGAGATACTCAAAAAGGAAACAAGAATCGATGACAATCCGGTGATAAAGATACCGGCCTTTAAGAATCACCCTTATGCCATAGAATTGAAAAAGATGGATCTTACCGGACACTATATTCAGGTCAAAGAGGGAAAACTGTTTTCAAGAGACATTAATATCTATACGACCAGAAACCCCGATAACCACAATGACCGTTACGTATTCATCTTCGGCTGACCGAAAAGCAGCGCGGCTGTATCCTCACAGCTCATTATTGCACCTTCTTTTTCCATAACCGGAACAATCAGAGGAACTATCCGTTCAAAACCTGCTTCAAGGCATTTTTCATAACCGTCACCTGTCAGGCCCGTGATACCAAACACGGGCTTGTTATATTTTCTGCCGAGTTTCATGACCTTGAACGGTGCTTTGCCGTTTACGGTCTGACCGTCCATCCTGCCCTCACCCGTAACCACCATGTCGCAGTCACGGATCAGATCTTCCGCACCCGTAATCCTCATTACGATATCAGCGCCTGATTCAATATGCGCACCGAAGAAATTCTTAAGTGCAAAGCTCATTCCGCCTGCTGCGCCTGTACCTTCTTCGAACGGATCAAAACCGCATTTCTCAGCAAAAGTTTTAAGCCAGTTATCCATGTTTTCGCACGCTTCAAGTGAAGCGCCTTTTTGCGGTCCGTAAACAAAGCTCGCACCGTCCGGTCCGCACAAAGGATTGGTTACGTCACTTGCAACGGTTATCGAAACTTCTTTCCCTGTCAGTCTCGAAAAGTCAACGGAATCCAGATCTTTCAGGCCAATGCACCCGCGGCGGATCTCATGTCCGTTCTTATCCGTAATCCTCGCTCCAAGTGCCTGAAGCATTCCCGCTCCGCCATCGTTGGTCGCGCTCCCTCCGATGCATATCACAAGCTCCTTTGCGCCGTTTCCTATCGCATCTTTCATGAGCTCGCCGACACCGTAAGTAGTGGTTACGTAAGGATCTCTTTCATCCTCATCAAGAAGCGTCAGTCCTGCGGCTTTTGCCATTTCGATATATGCAGTCTGTGTCCCGGGTTCATAGATATACGAAACATCAACAGGTTTTCCGGCAGGCCCCGTAACAGTAACGTTTCTGGTTATCCCTTTTAAGTAAGGCTCTAACGCGTCTATGGTTCCTTCACCGCCGTCAGCCAGCGGAAGCACCGTGACTTCAGCACCGGAGCATGCACGTTCAATGCCGCGCTTCACGGCATTTCCCGCCTCAAGAGAAGAAAGGCTTCCCTTGAAAGAATCCATTGCAATGACGAATCTCATCAAGCCTCCGAAAGTCATTTCTTTCATGTATTATACAACTGCAACATTTCCTCCATTAATCTTGTATAGTGGTTATAGAGCCCACGGGGAGGAATTACATATGCGTACTACAACTTCTCACTCAGCAAGCCAGATCACGGCTCTGGTACTGGCATTGGCCGCCTTTATCTGCCTATGCGCGTGCTCTGCAAAGTCCGGCCAAAAGACAACCGGCTCCGTCAAAGAAATAAACGAATACATAAAAGACCTTACGGAAGTTGATATCGGTGACTACTTCGCCGAAGCGGAGATGGACTCCAAAAAGTCTTCATCAGAAGAGAGCGCCAACATAAGGATCCGCCTGAACGAAGACACCGTTGAAAAAGTCAGGGAGATCCTGGACATGAAGACTGCCAGGGGATCTGATACGATCGATACGATCCCCGGTTATCAGGATCATCCCTATGCCCTTGAGATGAAAAAGATGAACTTGACTGACCACTATAAAAGAGTCGTGTCGGGAAAGAACGTCAAGAGCAGGCCGGTCAATTTCTACATAGCTGAAAACGGCGGAGAGTATTACGTATTCATCTTCTCATGACGCAACAGCAGGTTGCTTGTTAATGCCTTCACCGAGTAGCATACTAGGGCCATACAACTAAGACAAAGGAGACCTCACATGGAAACCAAAGACATACTCAAGAAACTCCGTGAAGACAATAACCTCACACAGGATCAGATGGCCGAAAAGGTGCTCGTAACAAGACAGGCAATAAGCCGCTGGGAGACCGGTGAGACGCAGCCCAACGTTGACACTCTCAAGATCCTCTCGAAAGAATTCAACGTATCGATCAACACGCTTCTTGGCAGCCCAAGGAAACTCGTCTGCCAGTGCTGCGGCATGCCTCTTTCAGAAGATTCCCAGATCAGCAGAGAACCCGACGGAAGCTTTAACGAAAGCTACTGCACATGGTGCTACACGGACGGTGATTTCGTCTACAGATCAAAGGATTCTCTTCTCGATTTCCTTCTTAGTCATTCACCCAATCCGGGCAATCTTTCAGATGAGGAAAGACGCAGCCAATACGACAGCTATCTGTCAGAACTCGATCACTGGAAGTAACCGGAAGACTTTATTGCTTCCACTACTTTAACATCTGCAGGCAGCCATGCGACCGAATCAAGTTCACCCGGTGAAAGCCATTTTGCGGCTTCATGCTCGATGAGCTTCATATGTGATCCGTCTTTAAGTTCTGCCCAGAAACACTGCATTGAAAGATGGAATTCAGGATATTCCGTTTCGACTGTTATCAGATACTCACCGACCGTGATCTCCGCTTCAAGCTCTTCCCTGATCTCGCGGGCAAGTGCTTCCTGCGGAGTTTCACCGTCTTCTATCTTACCGCCGGGGAATTCCCACCCGTCTTTGAAATCACCGTAGCCGCGTTGAGTTGCGAAGATCAGATCTCCGTTTTTGATGATAGCGGCAACTACATTTACAGTCTTCATGCTGTCAGGGAATATCCTTTATTTCTTGGCTTTAAAGCCTTTGTCGATCATGTTGGCGATATTGGCTTCTGAGTATTCCCAGGCAGATTTCGCACCGACATAGCAGCTGATAATGCCCTTTCCCGAAGGGACGATGTCTTTTGCATCGATCATGATGTGAAGGTTATCCTCATCGCCGGTAACGGAAAAACAGAATGCCTTTCTGCCTGATTCAAGGGCTATGTCTTTAGGGCTGTATTTGGAATTTGCCGTTTTCGCATCTTCATATGAACCGGCCGAAACATCCTGAATGACTATATGCAGAAAACACTTCGTGGCATCAGTACCGACAAGATAGAAGGTTCCGCCCTGACCGATGTACGAGATGACGTCGCTGTCATACAGAAACTTAATGACCTCGCCTGACTCGGATCTGAGCTCGGTCTGCTCGTAAGTGTCCTCATTGAGAAAACTCTTTGACGGCTTTGCGGGTTCGTAATATGCCTTCCTGAAAGTTTCCTGTGAAGAATAGTTTTTTTCAGACGTCTTTCCGCATGCCGATACAGAGATCAGCATGGATAAGGTCAACAAAACCGCAGTCATCTTCTTATTCATGCTGACATTATATAATATTTTTATGATTTACCGGAAACCGGCGATCATTTACCGAGAACGAGATCCAGTATTCCCAGTGACTTCAGCAGCAGGAAAAGGAGCAGAATCGGCGCTATGTATTTGACCATCACGCGGTAAAGGCCCTTTCGTCCGAACTTCTCTCCGTTCCTCGTGGCTTCCACAATGATCATGTCAGGCTTGGCGACCCATCCGATGAGGATGCAAGTTCCGATTGCCAATACAGGCATCAGGATGTTGTTGCTCGCGTAATCCATAATGTCTAAGATCTGCGCCTCGCTACCGTTCGGAAGGGGCACTTTGAAAAAGAACACATTGTATCCGAGGCAGACGATCACACCCAGTACGAGTGCAGCTGCAGATTCTATTAGAACAGCCTTCACACGCGAAATGTTAAACCTGTCCATGAGACTCGCGACGACCGCCTCAAGGATCGATACAGAGCTTGTCAGAGCGGCAAACAGAACTATTGCGAAGAATAACATGCCGATTACATATCCGGCCTTTCCCATCGCCAGGAAAGTCTTAGGAAGCGCCTCGAAGATGAGTCCGGGACCGGATGCGCTCATGCCTTCTTTGCCTGCGAAAACAAACACCGTTGGAATGACCATAACTCCCGCCAGGAAAGCGACCGCAGTATCGAATATCTCTATCCTGTTTACGCTCTTGATGACGTTGTCTTCGTCCTTAAAGTAAGAACCGTAAGTAACCATGATTCCCATTGCAACGGAAACGCTGTAGAAAAGCTGTCCCATCGCATCCATGATTATGGTGATGACACCATTGAAGGTCAGGTCTTTGAAGTTCGGAATAAAGAGAACTTTAAGTCCCTGAAAACCGGTTCTTCCTTCCGATTCGATCGTCAGCGCAAAGAATGATATTCCGATGACAAGGACAAGAAGAACAGGCATGAGAACCTTGGACATCTTCTCGATTCCGCCGTTAACACCGCGAAGCACGACTACCATTGTGGCAAGAAGGAAGATCAAAGTCATCAGGATAGGCTGCGGAACGGAAGTGATGAATCTTCCGAAAAATCCGTCAGTTGCAGCATCGTTTCCGCATCCCGAAATATAGACCGTAAAATACTTAAGTACCCATCCGCCGATAACGCAGTAGTACGGCAGTATGATAAAAGGAACGATGGTGGCAAGCGTACCCAGCCACTTGAATTTCTTGCTTATCTCACCGTATGCGGTAAGCGCGCTCTGCTTAGTCTTGCGTCCGATAACAACTTCGGAAACGAGAAGCGTAAAACCGAATGTAATAGTAAGGATCAGATACGTCAGAAGGAAAATTCCGCCTCCGTCCTTGGCCGCAAGATAAGGAAATCTCCAAATGTTGCCAAGGCCTACAGCACTTCCCGCCGCGGCAAGTATGAATCCCAGTGTTCCCGAAAATGAATCTCTCTTTTTACTCATGCTCTGTATCTTTCAACGAGGCTCTTCAGAACCTCGTAACGCTCTTTCTTCTCTGTCTTGGCGAAGTGTATCTCCCTGCTCTGAAGATGCTTGTCGTCATAAACAAGTTCTTTTGCCTCGTCACCGAACTGCTCGGAAGTTAAGTCAAACTTTTTGCCGTCTACGACGTTGTAGCAATGGAAAGTGCCGCCTTCCCTGGGTATTCCGTAAACCTCTCCGCCGAAAAGATCCTGCACGAGAAAAGCCGTGATGGAACACTGTCCGCATGTCTTGTTTTCAGAAGACCAGAGAGGCCTGAGTCTCGGAGCGCACGTTTCAACGCACCAAAGTCCGTCAGAGAGCGCATCGTAAAGATCAACAGCAGACTTAAGCCATGCAGGTGCGCCATCCAAAGGCTTTACCGCGGCTGCTGCTTCATAGCCGTAAAACTTATATTCTTTCACTTTTAGAAAACCCCGCCACATAATCCCGTCATCAAACGGACAATCAAATTATATCACGGTCATAATTCCGGAATGAGTAACTTTTTCAAGCGGACTTCCGCACAACCCGCTTGCGGGCACGGAGGACTATAGCGAGGAAATGTTACTCATTCCCACATCCGCCTGTCGCTGCCCTGCTTCTCAAATTCAGTGCCGCCTTCTATCTCATCTTCAACGGCCTCGGGCTTGGCAGTTATGAAATCAAACCTCTTCTTCTCACCGTAATTCCATCCTGAATCGATCGGCACGAAATCCATGGTCGTCTCATAAGCTTCAGTCGGATAAGACGTATCGAAATAATTAAGATAACTCTGCTCTTTGTCGAGAGAGTGATCGTCTGTTTCAGAAAGCTTCGCCACACTCTTCTTTTCAACTCCGACAAGGAGACGCGGAAGAATTCTTGTCAGGAAGATAAGCAGAAGTATCATCAGCGCAAGGATTGCCAACGCCGTAAAAGGGTTTTCCAGGAAGAAGTTTAATGATTTGTAGTAGGTCAGGAACGGCAGTCCGAAGCAGAATGCCAATGCGGTCAAACCGTAAAGGAACATACGGATCCATTCATTTGCGGTTATCGTCTTCATCCTAGCACGTTTCTTGGTGCGGTTGACCGTCTCCCATCCCCTGGCATACGGGAATTCACCCGATACCTTTCCCGTCTGGCCGTTAACTATGTACTGGTATCTGATACCCTTATATTCAAGCGTCAGGAACCATATGGGCAGGAGCGCATACTTGATCACCTGATTCGTGTATCTCGTCCTGCTCGACTTGTAATCCGGCGTGAACTTGTCGTAACCGAGATTGAGCGTATGAGATACCTCAAGCGCATATTTGTCCAGACGGCGGTAGATCTTATCAGTCATGTCCAAAGGCTGCTCGTCGTACTTTTCGGCAAAATATCCCTGCAGATACTCGGGTCTGAAAGGAACCAGCTCAGAAAAATCAAAAGGCTCTGCCGCTGACATGAGTCTGTCGGGCAGCTTCTTTTCGCCGTCAAAAGGAATGTCTTTGAATCTGAACTTAGCCTTTGCGTAGATCCTTTGAGAATAGTTATCCGAAGTGATAGTACCGGGGCCTGCAGATTCTTCATAGATATGGTCCGTCACCCTTCCCATTCTGGCAATGCCGTTAAGGCGTGCTTCAACTTCAGAGCTGATTATCCAGGTCGGAACATAAAGACCGGTCATCTTGGTTAACACATTATCGTTTATGTAGTTCCTGGGCAGGTGTCCTATTTCTTCACAGTGCTCTTTAAACAGGCTGATGGCCTTTTCTTTGCCAAACGCGAACGGAATGATGTAATCAGGCCTGAATTCGCGCGTAAGCCTTCGGGTAACGATCGCAGGAGAACCGCAGAATGCGCAGAAAGTCGCAGAAGTATTCTCGTCAGTGATGATCTGTGCACCGCATGAATTGCAGACGATCTCATGGCGTCTCTTGTCGTCTTCGCTCATCTCGATCTTTCCGTCGTAATCCTTTTCAGGATTTGTGATCGCAAATGAGCCCGTACGGTCAAGCGTCTCAGGGTCAAAGACCGAGCCGCAGTTTCCGCACATCATTGAATGGTGTTCGGTATCGAAGAACAGGTTTGATCCGCAGTTGGGACACTTTTTGGAATCCGCAGAAAAAGATGCGGCATCAGAAGTATCAAATCTGCCGGAATTGTTCTTAGACTCGTCCCAGATAGCCATAATCTTACCTCTTTAGAAATCCACCCGAATTAATCTTATCCCTTTTATGAATTTACAGCATGAGAGGATTAACTGTCAACAAAAAGAGGTCACTTGCGCATCTGAACGGCAAGCATGGTCAGGTCGTCAAACTGCATTGCATCACCGACAAATCCCTTTACGGCATTCTTCATGTGATCGAGGATTATCTCGGGCGGTGCATCCTTGGTATTGTTCAAGTGCCTCAATGCCCTTTCAGGTCCGAACATTTCCTCGCTTGAATTGGTCGCTTCCATGAGGCCGTCTGTATAAAGGAACAGCGTATCTCCCTTGCCGAGAGTGATCTCGTATTCCTTATATTTCATGCCTTCCATTCCGCCGACTACAAATCCGTGCTTGTCCTTAAATATCTCAAATCCGGCACTGCCCTTCTTGATTATCGGATATTCATGTCCGGCGCTTGATGCAGTGATCTTTCCTTCTGAGATCTTCAGAATGCCGATCCATACGGTAACGAACATGTCCGCCTGGTTGTTACTGCAGATCTGATCGTTTACGAGTTCGAGGATCTTTGCGGGACTGTAGCCCATCATGGCATAGTTCTTGATAATGATCTTGGTGACCATCATGAGAAGCGCACCCGGGATGCCCTTGCCTGATACGTCAGCGATTACGAGAGCCAGATGGTCGTCATCTATCAGATAGAAATCGTAGAAGTCTCCGCCGACTTCCTTGGCAGGTGTCATGGATGCAAATATGCTGAATTCCTTGCGGTCAGGGAACGGAGGGAAGATACTCGGAAGCATCGCAGCCTGAATCTTAGAGGCCAGGTCGAGCTCAGTGCTGATACGCTCTCTTTCGGCCGTTGCAGTCTTGAGATCTCCGATGTAGCCGTTCATCTCGCTCTCCATCTTCTGCATGGAATGGATAAGGACGTTGATCTCGTCTATCCTTCCTTCATCGAGCTTTGCGAAAACGTCGCTCTTTCCCGAATCCTTCGCGCGGTTTTCATAGCCGTCGATAAAGCTCCTCGCGAGCCCTGATACCTCTTTTACCGGGCGTACCAGGTTGCGCCTTAAGATCATGGTGATGCCCACGGATACTGCGGCGCTCAGGAGCAGTGATATTATCAGGAGCCTTATCACGAAAAGGTTTACCTTGGTGTTGATGACGCTCGTCGGGATGTCGGCGGTCATGTAGACGCTCATTCCCTTTTCCTTGTCATCGAAAAGATGTATCCCGCTCGTCCATACTTTTCCGAAAAACCTCGACTGCGAATAGAACCCTTTGAAAAGTCCGTTCTCATCGAAATTGTCCTTCGTCATTGAGAACTGCTCGCCGCAGTTGATGAGCTCGACTTCGCGCGCGTCAACAATGTATATGCCCATTTCTTCATCGGGATATACGATGAATATGTCGATCTCCGATGCCTGCGTCGCAGAGCAGAGGAGCTTCAATTTGTTCTGAAGCGCAATGTATTTGGGATTCTTCGTTATCTCGGTGAAACGCCTGTAGTATTCTTCCTTGTTGTCACGGAACATCTCCTGAGGCTTATTGAGCCCCCTGTAAACGCCGTGAGTGGTATTTGCAAGATCCTTGATGAGATCGTCGTCTATCTGGGTATAAGCTTCACCGACTATCGCCTTGTTGAGGTCATCGTAGATCGAAGTTACCTGCTGGAAAAAGAACAGTCCGCTGACGATGAGTACGTTGACCAGTATGAAAAGTGTATTGACGATAAGACTGACGACAACGATCCTCGTTATCGTTACCTTGATCTTCGCCTTGCCCTCTTTAGTCTTCGTCATCGTGTTTCCCCGGCACCCTCAGGTAGTATTCAGCCTAATTTATATTATAAATCATTTAGGCTTGTACTCACCATCAATATAGGTATAGTCGCCGCCATAAGTCCTGCACAAGATCCTTACCGGGGCACTTGTATCCTTAAGCTTATATGTTTTTCTGATAACAGTTGAGCTTCCGGGCTTAACATACTTAATGTCAGCATCCTCATATTCTTTCCATCCGTCAACAGTGGTATGGTATATCTCTTTTCCGTTTTGGGAGACCTCGGTATAGACGGATGTTTGATACATTATGTCTCTCTTCGTGCCATTGTAGATCTCGAACATTATCAATACAGCAGGATCACTTTCAGTATCTGTAACCTGTGAGACTTCTTTGACTTCGATCCTTATGCTCTTCTTATAATTCTTATCCGCCACGATGTTCGTGATAATGATGCACACGATCACAATACCGCATATCCAGCTTAATATCAGCGAAATGACACCTTTTTTGCGTGTCTCATTTTCCTTGATCGCCTTGACCGCAAAAACCGTCGCTGCTACCGCGAAACTCACATAAGCTGCCAGTGCTGCATAGCGTATCGAATTGACGGCAATGCCCCAGACCAGTGCCTGACCGATGTAATCAATGCCGCCCTCGCCTTTGTATTCAAACGGATATATCTCGCTTACGAAAAACAGGATCCCGCATGCCAGAGCAACGATCGAGAAGATTACCGCTGACTTACCGGGCTTTGCTTTTTTTCCTAGCGTCAATGCCATAACAACCGCGATTATGATCGCGAGAACTGCAGGACCAAAAGCGATCAGTGCTAACATATACTGCCTCCGTTAAACTTATCTTCGATACTTTTATCATAAAATAATAAGAAAATGCAAATCTGCACTCAAAAATCAAAAAGGCTGATCTCATGTGAGTCAGCCTTCCTGCTTGTTTATTCAGTTATTAAGTCTTGCCGGTCCTCCCTTCAGTCTCCTGACTGGGAATTTCTGCCGCTGCCGGGGAATCCCGGGAACCTCTGGCCGTTCTGATCGTCATCATCCTGTCCTTCGGGCGATCTCTGACTTCCTGAAGAGGACTTGTTGTCCGGTAACGCTGCCTGCTGCCGCACGCCCAGTGTCACTTTGATCTTTTGAGTCTCGCCGTCCCTGTTTATGGTCAAGACGACTTCATCGCCTTCTTTGCACTTATTGAGAAGAGCCGTAAGCTCTGTTGCACTCGTCAGCTTTTCGCCGTTAAACGCAGTGATAACGTCGCCTTCCTTGATCCCGGCCTTTTCAGCAGGGCCGTCTTCGGTAACGCTCTCAACTGTCAGACCGTACTGCGCATCCGCATTCTGATCACCGGAACGTCTGCGGTTGCTGTTTACCTGGGAGACCGTCACGCCGATATATACTTTCTCGACATAGCCCTTTTCGATGATGGATGTAATGATACTGTTAACTGAATTCATCGGGATGGCAAATCCGATGTTATCGATCGAAGCACTGGAATTGTTGCCTGAAGAAGAATACTTTGCGTTGGTGATTCCGACTACTTCACCATGAGAGTTAAATAATGCTCCGCCGGAGTTGCCTGAATTGATGGCACAGTCAGTCTGTATGAGATTCATTGCCGTGTTCTCGATCGTAACCTTGCGGTTCAAAGCGCTGACGGCACCTGACGTAAGCGAGAACGTGAGCTCGCCCAGAGGATTTCCGATGGCGACAACGCTGTCACCTACGTTCATGTTATCCGAGTCGCCGATGACCACGGGTGTAAGACCTGTTGCATCAACCTTCAGCACGGCGACGTCATTGCTCTCATCGTAACCTATGAGCTTTGCTTCATATGATTTGTCGTCATAGGTAGCAACCTTAATGGTTTCAGCACCTTCAACAACATGGTAATTCGTTACGATATAGCCGTCAGCCGTGAGAATGAAACCTGAGCCTGCAGCCGCGGACTGAGTCTGATAACCAAAGCGGTTTGTCGTGACTGAAGTGGTGATTCCGACCGTGGAGTTTACGTTTGCTGCATAGATCTCAGCCGGTGAAAGCACCTTGGAAGTATCAACGGAAACCTTCTGGATCTTTTCTGATTCACGCTCGCCGTAGAGCATCTTGCTGACATTTTCGGCATCTTCCGTACTGTCCGTGTTTTCAATTACTGACTGAAGTTTAGTCCTGAATGCATCGTAAGCCGCAAACCCGCCAGCTCCAGCCGCACCGCCCGCTATAGAACAGCACAGCGCAATGGCGATCATCTTTCCTGCCGAGCCTTTTGCCTTCTGAGGTGCAGGTATATTTGACTGATATTGATAATTGTTTTCCATAATGATCTTTCCTCTCTCGCTTCGGGATATAAGACCATTATCAGGACCATACTTTAATCCAAACTGAAATGAACTGGTGCAAAAGTCAGGCAATTAATTCACCCGTAGGTCGAAGCGGGTCTGATCACGCCCTGTTTTTCCAAATGTAACCGCTCTTTATCACGGTCTCTATGTGGTAGCTTGCATCTCCGAGTGACGCGCGGAGCTTCTTTACATAGGTATCAACAGCACGGTCATATCCTTCAAAATCATCGCCCCAGACGGCATCAAGGATCTTGTCTCTGGATAAGATCCTTTCTTTGTTTTCAATGAAATACAGGAGCAGGTCGTATTCTTTTGGTGACAGTTCAACGGGTCTGCCGTCCACGCTGACCTGCCTTCTGGAAGGCTCGATCACTATCTCGTCAACGCTGATCCGGCCGTCTTTAACAAGGAGTCCCCTGTAACGGTTTATCAGTGCATTCACCTTCACCAGGAGGAGCTTTGTCGAAAAAGGCTTCGTCACGTATTCGTCCGCACCGGCCTCATAACCTTCGACGATATCGTTCTCACTGCCCAGAGCGGTAAGGAAAAGCACGGGGACGTCATAGCGGCTCCTGATGAACTTGCAGACCTCTTTGCCGTCCTTGCCGGGCATCATGATATCAAGGATTATCGCGTCGTAATGGTTCTGGTTCACCAGCCTGCAGGCATCGTCACCGTCTCCGGCCTGATCGACTTCAAATCCGTTTTTCTTGAAAAAAGCGGAGACGATGTGCCTCAAAGACACATCATCTTCCGCAATGAGCAGCTTGTAATTACTTTCCGTCATTCCTTCGCCTTTTTCATCTCAAACCAGAACGAGTTTCCGGCCGGGGAGCTTTCCACTCCGAACTTTGCCTTGTGGAGCTCCAATATGCTCTTGTTTACCGCAAGGCCCACGCCGTTGCTGTTAAGTCTGTCCGTACCAGACTTGTCCTTCTTGTAGAACAGATCCCAGATCTTCTTTTGATCCTTTCTGCTTATGGGTTCCCCGTCATTTGTGATCCTGAATGTAACATTGTTACCCGAGGTGTTCAGACTGACCATGACCTTTTCTTTTCCATATTTTATCGCATTGGAAAGGAAATTAGAGATAACCATCCTCATCATGTCGAGATCGGCCGATACGATGTACTCTCCGTCTTCCTTATCCTTCTTGAACTCAACGGAAAGATTGCGTTCCCTCGCAAGACTCGCCATATGCTTGTAGCAGGCCTGTGAAAGCTCGAAAAGCTCAACTTCCTCAGGATCAAGCTTCATGTCCCCTGATTCCATCTTTGATAGATCAAGAAGCGTGTTGACCATCTTGGTCATGTGGTCGACTTCGGTATTGATCTTTTTAGTCACTTCCGGACGTTCTTTCTCATCTACTATGTCCCAGTTCTCAACGTAAGTCTTTGTAACCGCAAGAGGTGTCTTGAGCTCATGCGCAAAGCTCCTTGTGAGGCTCTGCGTCCTCGCCTCATAGCTCAACCTGTTTAAGTACATCCTGCGCATAAGGAATATGGTCAGGAAGAGAAGTGCAAGCAGCACTGCCAGGAACAGGCAGTAAACATACATGTAATTATTCCAGACGATCGCCAAAGGATGGTAGATAAACACATTGCATTCATTAAAACTTACCATGTTCTTTAATAACGGTGTGTTTGATAAACAAACGATATACGATGTAAGCCAACCGAGATCGGTCATGTCAGTCTTGATTGCACCCGAATTCAGAAGCTCATTGTATTTCTTTGCAGCTTCCTGATCCAACGGACTGGCAGTTGAAGGAGATTTCGAATCAACATCAGGGTATTCAACGGTTACATCTTTGTCCAAGAACTTTATATCCGTACCTGAAGTTAAATAAATAGAAAAAACATTCTCACCTTCAACAACATACAGGCCTTCCAAAGCCGCTTTGGTTCCTAAAACACTGAAATCAACACTGCCGTTTTCACCATCCGGAGCATAGATCATCTTGATCTTCCAACCGTCTGATTCTTCAAGATATCCGATAACGTGCCTGAAAGCTGTTGAATTCAGTGATTCCTCCGGCGAATTGTTCCACTTCCATGTGGCCGTAGAATAATAACCAATGTTGGGATTTTGCATACTGGAAATGATTTTTGCAGACTGATATTCAAGAACATAAGTCTTGTCATCAATTGATTCCGTCGGTTTGATCTGCGCAGTATGCTGAATGCTGCTCAGATAATCTGAATTGATCCTGCTGATCTGAATATAGGTAAACAGCGACGCGCCAAGCACCATCACCGCCAGTATCAGCGTGCAGATAAGCACCGTGATCTTAATATATGTTTTCTTCATTTCAGGGCTTCCTCCAATTACGAAGTTTTGGTTATTGAGCATGCTTCGATAATGGGAGTATATAGCAGCGGTGTGTAATCTTTATGTACGAACGAAGAAATACTTTTCCGCCGCTGCGAACAGGTCCTCGGCTCTGCGAGCCTGCGGAACTTGCGGCATGGAAAAGTATTTACTTCGGTCAGCGGAACTCGTGGTCAGAAGAGTATTTATTCAATTAGTGAACTTACGATTACTGGGGCTGTATTCTGATGTTCGTGATCGCGCACTGGTCGCCGGTGAGGCATACATAGACCGGATCAAACTCGGCTGCAAGGACCGTAGTGCTCTTGATCGTGATGCCGCCGTTTGATGTGGTAACTTTGATCCTGTTATCCTCTCTGACGATGTTCATGGTGACATCATAGCCTTCCATGTTCAGCTGCTTCCAGGTATCCCAGTCCGTGAATTCATCCGTCTTTTCGACATTGAGTTCGAGCGACGAATCGGGATCGCCTTCCCAGCATTCACCGTCAAGTCTCATGAGCGAGAACTCACGGTAATTCTTTCCGGTTACAAGACCGTTGTCTGAATTGTAGATGCAGATAAACGGGCAGTGCCAGACGAGTCTTGCTGTCGGAAGGCTCATTGTGTGGAAAGTGATCGTGAGCTTATCCCTGATATGAATGCCCTCCGTTGCATCAGTCCTGTAGCCGTCCATCTCAACATTCGGGATGTCGCCTGCAGGAACATTGATGTAACTTATCTTTTCCGCGATCCTGGGAATGTAGTCCTCAGGCAATTCCTTTGAAGACTGGTTTACTTCTATGTCACTGAAAACACAATGCTCGCCTGTAAGTCCGATATATGCAAATCTTGAGCTGTCAGGGAGTGCGATTATGGTCTCGTGAACCTTTCCGTTGCCGGTGATCCTGACGAGCGCATGGTCACCTATCCTGACTGCTTCTACTGTGTAGTGGCCGTCCTTCTGAGATGAATGGTCTTTCGTTCTGACCTCCATCTTTCTTGCACCTGAAACAGCGTTCTTACCGTTTAGCCATATCTCGCCGTACTCAAAGTCGAGCAGTTCCCTGCGTTCTTTTTCGACAGTATGGATATGTCCGTCGAGTGAATCGAAAAGCAGGATCGAAGGCGCGGGGACATTGACCGACAATTCGTTGTCTGGAGTGATCTTAAACTTAATGGTTGTCATGGCGGGAGTTAACAGGATACCGGGGGAAACCGTACTCCTGCGGTAAGTGACCGTGATCCGCTGCTTGTCGCGAAGTTCCTTATTCTCACCTCGGTCCTTCATTGCATATTCGGTATCAAGATCGATAAGATGCAGCATATTTCTTGCAAACTCAGGATCGAACTGCGTACCGATCCCTTTTACGAATTCTTCTCGTACGATATGCTGAGGGATTGGTTGACGGTAGCTTCGCTTTGAAGTCATGGCATCGTATGCATCCGCGCATGCAATGATCCTTGCGATCTCAGGGATCTCATTGCCCTTAAGGCCCTGAGGATATCCCTTGCCGTCGTAACGCTCGTGATGGTAATGCGCACCGACACTGAGATAAGCGAATTCATCGATCTGTGAAAGGATGTTATGACCCTTCTCCGGATGCTGCTTGATCACGTCAAACTCATCTTTTGTAAGTTTGCCCGGCTTGTTGATGATGGAATCGGGAATGCCTACCTTGCCTACGTCATGAAGGAGTGCCGTGAAATAGATCTGCTGACATTCCTCTTCGCTCTTGCCCGCCAGTTCCGCGATCTTCACCGCATATTCGGCAACGCGCGAAGAGTGACCGTTCGTATACGGATCCTTTGCGTCGACCACCTGAGCGTAAGACTCGATGACTTCCTGAAGGAGTTTCTGGTCTCGTTCCTGCTGCTCAGCCTTGACTTCATATTCATAGGCGCTGCGTGCATATTTAGAAACAAATACGCCGATGAGGGTCATTCCTGCCAGGAAGATGACCGATATTATGCTGACCCAGAGCGTAAAAGTATTCGTGTAATTGTTCATGCCGTGCATGGAGATATCAGCACCGACATAGCCCCTGCATATACCTTTGCTGTCGTAGATCGGTTCAAACTTCGTCAGGAGCCATCCGTATGAATCGTTGTTCTCAACGATCTCGATCTGTTCTCCATTAAGAAACGCAGGCACATTTTTTTCAAGGCGTTTTTCAAACGGAAATACAGTATCTATTGCAAGCTCACTGGGCTCGACTTCATGATACTTTGCCAGTTCCTTATCATCTGTCGTAAGATCGAACACAATGTGGAATCCGTCAGAACGGGGCTGTACAACATACAGATACTGAAGATAAGGCGTGTTGTCGAGAATGTGCTGAAGCTCTTCTTTAGTATCCTCAAAATCTTTATCAGAACCTTTTGCGAGCCATACATCTATCTTGTCAGGATCAACTTCTGAAGCGGCAAGCCTTACAGCTTTTTTGAGCGTATCTTCACGGTAGACTCTGGCGAACTTGTTAAACATGGTAATGCTCGCGATAATTCCGGCACCAACCGCGATCACCGCAAGAAGTACAAAGATCATCATGACGCGGGCATAAGTCTTGCCGCGTACATATTTCCTCTTGTTAGTCTTTGTATCTGCCACCATTAAATCACCCTTAATTTGTCTGATGCACAAGTTCTTCCATCTTATGCCCTAATTATATCCGCCCAACTTTTAGATATGTTTTTACACTCTGTAAACAAACAGAAAATATAAATATATCGATGGCAAAAATATCAAAAATCAGAATAAAAAACGAACTGCCCGAAAGCAGTCCGTTCAGCGGTTTCAGATTGGTCTTTTCAGATCTCTTCAACTCTTACGTTCGTGATGTGGATCGTCGCGGTATCACCGTGCTTGCCCATATTGAATTCGAGACGGCCGTTGTTGTCGTCCTTGTCCTTCATCTCGAACTCGAACGTGAATTTCTTGAATTCTGTCGTAAGGTCGATCGATGTATCAGGCAGGTAACGTATCCATCCTGCATTCGGAGCGGAAACGCAGACTATGCACTTTCTTGCTTCGTCTGCCTTGATATCGAAGGATACCCTGTACTTGTGTCCCTTTCTCATGGGAAGATCAGGATGAACGAGCTGGACTGAGTACTCTTCAGTACCGCAGTTGGAAGAAGTGATAACGATCTCGCCGTCCTTGATCTCAGCTGCACCTACGCCGCCGTTGAACAGGAGGAACTTCCAGTCGACATCGTCATCGAGCTTTTCCTTCTTCTTGAAATCTCCGTTACGGATGAAGTTGCCTGTGGAGTCAGCCTGTGCAAAGGTCTTCTCCGGCTTTTTGACGTTCGTGTCGTAAGAAGGCTTCTGATATACGCGGACGTAATCGATCTCGAATTCAGCCTTGTTGAAATCAGTGGTTGCATCGGGATTGCCCGGCCAGTCTCCGCCTACGGCAAGGTTCATCTGTACGAAGAAAGGCTGGTTGAAAGGTGCAGGATAAGGCTTTTCGTCTTCACCCTCTTTTGCGGTGAACCAGTCGTTTACGGTAAGAACGAGTTCGCCGTCCGTGTAGAAGCGCATCTCGCCCGGTTCCCACTCTACGGAGTATTCATGGAACTTTGCGGAGAACCTCTCATCGCCTTCCTTGACGATGGTGCCCTGCTTTTCGGCATGAGGCTCACCATAGTGGATGGTTGAATATGAAGTGGTCGTGTCGCTGCCTAAAGACTCCATGATGTCGATCTCGCCGCACTTGGGCCACTGACCGTAGAATGACTCGTCTTTGGGCATCATCCAGATTGCGGGCCACAGACCCTGGCCTTCAGGAACCTTGGCGGAAACGACAACTTTGCCGTACTGGAAATCGGTCTTGTTCTGACCTGTGACCTTGCCGGAAGTGTAATAATCCTTGCCGTCCTTCTGGGTCTTGATGGCCTTTAATACGAGCTTTCCGTCTCTTACGAAAACATTCTTCGTGGAAGTCGTGTATTCCTGAAGCTCGTTGTTCGTCCAGCCCGGTTCATGCGGTTCATAGTTCCACTTGGACTGATCCATTTCTTTTCCGTCGAACTCGTCGCTCCATAGAAGCTTGTAGCCGTCTATCTGGGGTGTCTCAGTCTTCTTCGCGCCGCAGCCGGCCATCGGAAGAAGCATTGAAAGAGCCAGGATGGAGCTGATGATCTTTTTATTCTTCATAAGGTGCCTCCTGTTTAAATTGTCCGTCTGCCCTCAAAATATCAACTTTGGGTTTTTCGTTATTGCTTTTTTATAACTAAATTTTATGTTTTCATGCTATAATAATGCCTGAAATCCCTATTTCTCACGCATATTTGATTTCGCACAGGAGCCGTCATGCCCACACAGAGAAAGAAGATCTCCTATCAGGAATTCCTTCACAGGGAATATGGGTTTTTCAGGGCGCCTCTTGCTCCCGAGATGGACTTCTATGAGACGATCCGTGCGGGTAATCTCCGCAAAGTGCGCACTCTTCTTACTGAGCCTTTCCACATGAAAACGGGCCTCGGAATTCTGTCTGATGATCACCTTCAGAACCTCAAATACCACCTGACGATAACGACCGCTCTGGTCGCAAGATTCTGCATCTCGGGCGGTCTGTCGCAGTCTGAAGCGTATTCATTAAGTGACTACTACATCCGCCTCGCGGACGTCGCCCGTTCACCTGAAGAGATAACAGAAATACATAACGAGATGTGTCTTCACTATGCAAAACAAATGCAGAATCTCCAAAAAAGCACGGTCACTTCAAAAGCAGTAAGGACAGCAGTTAATTACATCTATGAGCATCTTCACACGCGCATAACGCTGGAGACTATGGCTTCAGTAACGAATCTTTCCGCACCGTATTTTTCGAGGCTTTTCAAAAAAGAAACGGGTTATTCCGTAAGTGAATATATTCTCAATAAAAAACTCGAGACCGCGAAATCAATGCTTGCATCTTCAAGTTATTCCATTGCCGAGATATCAGCTTCACTGGCATTCCCGAGCCAGAGTTATTTCACGAATGTTTTGAAGAAAGACTGCGGTATGACGCCCAAGGAATACCGGGCGAAAAACGCAGGATATCCCCCGATAGTTTAATTGTCGGTAATTGTCCCTCGCAAAAAGGCGTAAGAAAACCCCGAAGCGGCAACTTCGGTGTTGTCGTTTTCCCAAATGGGAGTAATCATATCATTGTTCTTCGATTATATCACGTTACTTACTCAATTCAACATAAGCGGCAATCGGTCACCTGTATTTTTCCAAATACCCTTTAAACTTTTCAACCCAGTATCTTTCATACGCGAGCTTATATTTCGTGCCAATCGGCTCTGCCTGCATAAAGTGTTTTACGATCTTCCAAAGTTTAACGGCAGCTTGCTTGCGCTGCGTGTAAACGGCAGTGTATTCATCTTCCATGAAGGCTTTGATGAAACTTCTCTTTCTGACGGAGAGATGCCTTGAGGTAAGGAAGATCGCAAGAGGTGCTCCCTGTGCGATCATCATCACGATTATGCCCGGGATCAGGAATGAGCCGTTCTTGTCCGGATCCTTGAGTGCCAGGTATGTCCAGCCTCCGCCCATGGTCATGAACAGGGCGTAGAGCATGCCAAAGCCGAACCATGCGCCGGCCCAGCTGCGCTTGTAGCCGGGAATACGCGAGATCTCATGAGAATACAGGTCATCATAAGGCTCGCCCTTAACACTCTTCCAGGGTTTGAGCGTACCCTTTTTAGCACGTCTCTTTGCTTTGATGTTATCGATGAACAGGTATAAGGCAACTAACACCAGGATGCCTGCTATGGCCACCGTGATATCATAGTTCTTTCCGTCCGGAATGTACTGTCCCGTCAGCCAGTCGGGCATAGCGATAAAGCAGTCCTGCGGATCGTCTTTCATGTAATAGACTCTGGGTTCACCGAAGAACAGATAAGATTTGTCGACACTTGCAGTGTATTCCTTTTTAGAACCTTCGGGCTTGAACCTGATCGACACATGCTTTTCGCTGTATGTTTTCCGTCCGGTCTTGTGCTTGAGCGTATATGTTTTTCTTCCGTAACCGCTCGTATATTCGTAGCTGTCGCATTTACGAATGGCCTGCCAGCGGAAATAAAACCCGATCCCGAACACGATTGCGGCGATCAGAAGGATGCAGACTACCCATGCTCCCTGATGGCCATATCCGGCAGCATCAAGGTCAGCTTTAATCTGTTCTTTCGTTCTCTTCGTCTGTTCCATCAAAGATATATCTCAAGATCAACGCATCTCCACTGCCCGAAAGGCGTGTCGATGAAGTGTTCGCCAAACTCCTTGAAACCTACTGATTCATAACATTTCTGAGCTTTCGGATTGTTAACGAAAACACCGAGATCTATTCTTTTTGCAGTAAGGTTTTTCTTAACGTAATCGATGGCAAGAGCGAGCAGTTCTCTGCCGTATCCCTTGCCTCTGATCTCAGGATCAACGATGACAAAACCGAACCTTACGGATGAGTCGTCATCCTCTTTCGGATATCTGATTATGAGGTGGCCTATTACGTTTCCGTCCTCATCGGTTCCCGTGAGCGGAATGAACCTTCCGGTCGGAATCGCGGGTGCGTAATTCTCGTCTATGCTGTACGGCTGAAGCGGAAAGAATCCGTATCTGTCGGCAGACCACTGATAGAGCTCAGTCTCCGTGCGCAGCCACTTTGCGATGATCGGCGAGTCCTCTCTTTTATATTCACGTAATATCATGTGTTGCCTCCGTTAACGAAAGATGCGATCTCCTTTTCGAGCAGACGGTAAACATTTGCAACAAGATATCCGTCTGCGATTGCGTGATTCAAACGCACCGTAACAGGCATCATGAGGCGGCCGTTCTCTTCCCTGTATTTACCCCAGTTGATGATCGGCAGGAAATAAAGATACCCGTCGGGGAGCTCTACATTGAGTGAATCGTAAGACAGCCACGATACATAAGATGCGTCAAACCAGTTGGGGTGATTCACTGAATCGAGCATGTATTCGCGGTGTGATTTCGCGCTCTCAACATCGTTTACGGCGTTCTTATAAAACTCGCCGTAGTCTTCATAATACGTTGTGTAAACCGGCGTGCATGTCTCAGTATCCTCATGGAAAACATACTGTATCGGGTTGATGACGTCGAAGCAGATGAGTTCTTCTGACTGCCAGAGATACTGCATCCTGTAATCGTCCCTTGAATTCAGGACTTTGGAAAGAATGTACAGGAAGTTGATGTAGAACTTCGTGTCTGTTGCTTTTGAATGCTTCACAAGATCCGTCACGTCTATCCTGGCAGTCATTGAAGTCGAGCACTTGCAGTCCTCGGTAAAGTGACGGTAAACGCCTTTTCTGTAGTATTGTTCTTTGTCTATGACTTTGTAATTCATGTTGTTAATCCTTCTCGTAATAAACGATATCCATACGCTCATTTATGTTGTCGATGCGGCCTGTCTGATGGTATCCCATTTTCTCGTAAAGATGGCAGTTGCCCTTCTCCTGAAGGATCGTGTCGAGGCACCAGTTATCAGCTCCGTACAAAGCCTCCAGGGCACGTATCGCATCCTGTGCGTATCCTTTTCCTCTGAACTCTTTCATTATCCATATCGGCGAAATGCGCTTCCTCGATCCGTCCTTTTTGTCAACCACGCGGACCACTCCAACTTCGGTTCCTTCAGCCTCTATGAAAAAGTAAGTTGTCCACGGCTGCTCAAACCTCGCAACGATCTTGTCGATGCTCTCAGCCGCAGGACTCATGTCGTAGTCCTGATAGACTTCAAGAAGCCCTTTGAATGCTTCCACCTGCATCTCCCAGATCTTCTGAAGATCCGCTCTTTCAGCCTTTCTTAACGTAACGCTCATTGTTCCCTCGTCAGCACCATGCCCTCTGTCGAAGACGTAAATCCCAGGCTCTCATAGAGCGGTCTGCCCATCTTCGTCGCATCAAGACTGATCTCCGTCGCGTCTCTCTTCCAGGTCTCTTCGATAAGCATGCCAACCATCTTGCGTGCAATTCCCTGACGGCGGTATTCGTTCCTGGTATAAACGTTCATGAGATGAGCGCGCTTTCCCGTGGGGTGCGAAAAAGTCGGCATTATGCGCATGAAGCTCATCGATGCGCACCCTATTACTTCGCTTCCATCCAGTGCAAGAACCGTGATATGATCTCCGTTCAGGAAATAGTCGCGGCTCTCGTCCACTAACTGTTTTGTGTATTCGTAGTCAGCGGGCAGGTTGTTTACGACCTTGAGCATCTCAAGGCGGCTGCTCATCAAGAGCGCAATATCTTCGTTAGTTGCTATTTTGTATACGATCATGTTACTTCCTCTTTAACACAGTGATTGCTGCATAGTGCTTAACGTCAAACTCATCCGGATAATCCTTCAAAAGTTCTCTGTGTTCAGCATCCCACTTGGCCATTTCTTCAGGCGAAAGTGAAGCGCCGACGCCCCTGCATGCTATCATGCGGCCGTGCCAGGAATCCTTTGTGAAATGTACGTTCACTTCGTATTCCTCATGTTCTTCCATATCGAAGTAACCGTACATGACTTCAGGGATGTTGATCGGGTGCCTGGTCTCGTTTCCTCCCGTCCAGTCAGGGTTAAACTTTCTTACCAGTGCTTCGCTCTTTCCGGCGAGTTCATCTTCAAAAGGAAGCCACGCCATATAGAGAATGACGAGCTTTCCGTTCTTCTTAAGTATCCGCTGAAATTCAGGCGCGACCTTCTTGTGATCGAAATACCAGAAGCACTGGCATGCGGTGATAACGTCAAAAGTCTCATCGGGAAAATCTATCTTCTCGGCTGAGACCGCTTTGAAATCAATGTCCATGCCGGCTTCATCAGCAAGCCTTTTTGCCTGTTCGATCTGCTCGGGAGAGATGTCCGTTCCGGTCCACTTTGCACCGAACTTATACATGTTTCGGGGAAGGACTCCCGTTCCGGTTCCAAGGTCCAAGACCTTCTGGCCTTCAATGCAAAGGCCTCTGTCAGCAACCTTCTGATAGAAAACGTCAGGATAGATATCCCTGTATTTTGCGTAAAACTCTGAGGTCTTGCCCCAGTCGAATGCCTTGCCGGCATCTATTCTGCTGTCTTTTATATCCATAACTCATCCTCATAGACTCTTAATGAATTTATCAGCCTTTTCAGGCCATACACATATTTCCGGGAAACCCTCGAAATCAGGGTCGGTCGGGTATGGTCCCAGGAATCCCAAAAGTCCGTCGGCTCCGCCTTCGGGTTCTTCGATAAGTCCTGCCTTCACCGCGTTTACGAGAGCAAAACTCTGCTCCGCGGTATATGGCTCGCCGTGATTTCCCTGCGCCCAGTCTCTGTTTGGGATCGAAAGGCCGTGGAACCCTTCGGGGAACGTAATGTGCTCATATTTAACGCCTGCGGCTTTCAGCGCATCAGCATACAGATAGCTGTTCTTAACGGGTACGAGGTTGTCCGTCTCTGTCTGCCAGACAAAGCATGGCGGATTGGTCGGCTTAACGTGCTTTTCGAGCGAATAACGGTCGAGCAGCGCCTTGGCTTCCTCGTCTTCGCGGTCATAGATGTCGCCGCCCAGAAGGAACTTGAACGAATCCTTGTGTGCATACTCGCCGGAAGTAATGACGGGATACGAAAGTATCGCCGCATCAGGACGGCATGAGATGTCTTTGTACAAAGGATTCTCATCAGTAAGTTCATCCCAGTAATCGCATACGGATGCACATACATGACCAGCAGCAGAGAAGCCGCAAACGTAGAGTTTTGAAGGATCTACGCGGTATGACGATGCGTTCTTTCTTACGAATCTGATCGCTCTTGCGAGGTCTTTCATTGCCTGATCCATAACGGGAGCGCGCATGAGCTGGTTCGTGGTGTATGTCATTACGAAGCAGTTGTAGCCGAGTTCGTTGAATCTCTTCGCGACGAGTTCGCCTTCCGGCGGAACGACAACGGCATATCCGCCGCCCGGGAGGACGATCATGCAGGGATGAACGTTTCCGTCATCTATGAGGTACTGTCTCAGGTTTGGCCTGAACTCAAAAGCCAGAGGGTAGTTATATTCACCATCCTGCCAGAATTCGATCTTTTCCATGTGTAGCACCTCTTTTCGCGCGTAAAAGTATTAAAAACAATTATAACACGAACGTTTTGGAGTAAAGATTTAATAAAGACAGTCTGTAAATAGAGTGTTAAAGGTTTTCGGTATTGTGGAAATCGAGGTTTTAAAGCTATATAAGACAAAGACCTGCATCCTTTCCGTTGAGGACCTGGGTGAAGGCCGCTACGGCAACATCCGCATAGCGGCAGGCAACAAAGCCCACGCTGATGACATCTTAAAGCTGACGGGCCATCCTTTCGAGCCCGGATGCCCTTACGAAACGTGCTTTCCCAAGGACCTTAATTTCGAGAACTACGTTTACCGCCAGTGATCACTTTTCGTGGATCTTTGTCGTAACAGCGCGGACCTTCTCTTCAGCATTCAGGAAAGCTTCGGCAATGACCGGGTCAAAATGCGTGCCCGCGTCTTTCTTTATTATGCCCATCGCCTTCTCAAACGGCATCGCGGGCTTATAGACACGTACAGCTACTAAAGCGTCAAATACGTCCGCAACTGCCATGATCCTTGCTGAAAGCGGTATCTCCTCGCCCTTGAGTCCGCAGGGATATCCCTCGCCGTTCCACTTCTCGTGATGGTAATGAGCCATGTTCTCGGCTTCACCGAGATAGTTTTCCTTGAGTTCCTGGTTCTCGACTGTTTTCTTAACGGATGCAATGATCTTTGCGCCTTCCGCGGCATGAGACTTCATGATCTCATACTCTTCATCGGTAAACCTGCCGGGCTTGTTAAGAATTACGTCTGAAACCTTGATCTTGCCGATGTCGTGCATAGGCGCGGAGGATACGATGTTCTTCTTGAATTCCTCATCCAAGACGTCTGAGAACTTGCCTTCCTTGATGAGCTCGTCGCATATTATCTCAACATAAGCCGATGTGTTCTTGATGTGCTCGCCCGTTGACTGGTCACGGCTCTCAACGAGGTCAGCCATGACGTTGATCATACCGCTCTGGAACGTTGAGATAGCTTCATTCTTGCGCTGTGATTCGTTGATGTAGTTGACCGTGTCGCGTGTCGTTTTCGCGATGGATTTATACAGATGCTCGATCTCGTCACCCGTCTTGATCTCAAGCTCCTTGATGCTCTCAAGCGTGCTCTCACGGGCCTCATCGTTGGTATAGGCAAAATCGCTCGTAATCTTCGCGAGACTGTTAACAGGGCTTACAATGAAGCGCTTTGCGAAATAGACGCTCATCGTGAGGATCATTATAAAGAATCCCATCAGGATCGTTGTGATCTTGAAAGTGAACGTTCTCTCGACGTCAACAATGTTAGGCATTGAAACATCAACACAGACATACGCCTTGCATTTTCCGAGATTGTTATAGATCGGGACATATGAAGTCAGGAGCCAGCCGTAGGAATCGTTTGACTCGATTATCGGGATCTCCTTGCCGGCAAGAAGGTCTGTTTTGTACTGTAAAAATGATGCATCAAAAGGTATTACCTCGCCTGTCTCAGAACCCGGCGTATCAGCGGTATCAGTGTCGAAAACGACATGGCAGCCGTCCTCCCGTATCTGATAGACATAGAGGTACTGTATCCTGTCAGAACTGTTAAGGATAAGGCTGTAATACCTCTTGATCCTGTTATATCCTTCTGCGGTATCCTTGATCCTCAGGTATTCATCGACCATGTTGGCATCGATCAGGGTGGCTGCGAACGACGCGGTATCTCTGGCATACTGGCCTTCAGACTCTACCATGGTCTGACGGAACATTCTGAAACTTACCATGGTGACGACTGCGGCAGCTATGCCGAATATCAGTGTGACCGATAAGATTATCTTTCCGCTGAGCGAAAAGCCCTTCTTTGCGAGCATGGCAAGATCGATCCTGTCCCTTGAAGGTTTAAGTTTCTTCGGATAGAACTTGCAGAGTATGAAAGCGACAATCGTGCTGAAGAGCTTGTCCGGAATATCGGTAATGAGTCCCGCATACATCTGTGCCCAGAAAGCATTGCTTATAACATTCGTATAGATCCTGCCCGCAAGTGACGATGCAAGCTCATCACCCATCGTGTTTCCGTAAAGGCCCCAGGTAATGACTGAACCGATTCCGCCGCCTATGAGGACAAAGCATATTACCGGCAGCAGAAGCTTGATCGAGACCTTTTTGAAGTATTTCTTCTGTGCAAAAGCAGCTGCGACCAGTGCGATGAGGACGCTTACCACGCAGTAGTAGAGCGTAACGTCATCCGGATTTAGAAGGATATATCTGTTGTATAAGTGGATGACAACATTGGTCAAGAAACCAACAACAACGCCCGGCAGAAAGCCTCCGGTCGCTGCGGCAACTATGGTTCCGATGCAGTCAAAATAAAGAGGCAGGCCGAGTTTTGAAACGATCTGGCTTAATACAATGTTGAGCGCGATGCATACAACCATAAGCCCTATGGACTTGAGGTCATCATGCTGTTTCCTGATAGTAGTCATAAAAAGCGCTCTCCGTCTGCTGTTCCGGCCGGTTTTTCACGAAATATACTAATACTATATATCAATTTCTATTAACATTGTGTAACAAAATATACTTTTAAAGCTTTTAAAACAAGGAAAATAGCACTAAAACGGCATTCCTGATTACCATTTTGGCCCGATATGTTACAATAACTCATCCGCAGATTGGCCGTGTGCGGGCGGAAATCAGGTTTTTGAGGGGAACAAAATGCAGAAAGAACGTCTTGTCGGACTGATAATGTCCATCATAGTCTCAGCATCCATGGGCGTAGTGTCTGCGGTTCTTGTCACTACCACAAACCCTGATTCGTTAAAGGCGCATTCCGCAGGCCTTATCTATGCTTCAAACATCATTCTTTCGGTCATTCTGGGCGCAATAATCGCGTTTATCATACCTTTCGGTAAGATCGGCGCATCAATGGCCCGCAAGGCAGGCGCTGTGCCTCCCTCTATGAAGTTCATCCTTATCAATGCACTTCCCATCTCGATCGGAAATACGTTTATCATCAGCTTCATCCTGAGCTTTGTCGGTGTTCTTACCGCAAGAATGAAGCTTCCTGCAGAAACATTAAGCCATCTTCCGCCGTTCCCCATAATGTGGCTCGGCAACTGGGGAAAGCTCCTTATTCCAACACTTCTCATCAGCTATACGCTTTCAGTACTCCTTGCCCCGATCGTAGCAAGGATCGTCGGAGTCAAAGGACCTCCGAAGGGTGCCGGCCCGAGACCCGGACCTCAAGCTTGACCATATAGACACTAAAAGGCTGCCTCATCGCTGAGACAGCCCCTTTTATGGAATTTGGATTAGTGTGTTTAATTTCGTGCCTTTCCTACAGTTTTAAGTCTTCGCCTCACCTCCTGCCGATGGTTTAGTCTGTTCGGTCTCAGGAGTGGTCTGTCCATTGGGATCGGATCCCTTATCAGGCATATTGGTGCCCTGATCCTTACCCTTTATATTGGACTCTCCTTGTGATTGTCTGTTACGTCCGAAATTATCCCGTCCGCCCGGCTGAACCTTGTCCTGGAACTGCTCATTGCGTCCGGTCCCCTTTCTTTGGCCGCCGTTATTCCCTCCACGGTTTCTGAAGGAATCACGGTCGCCATCAGATTTTGCAGACCTCTCCTGATCGTCCTTATTTCTTTCTCTTCTGCCGGAATCCTTGTTGATCATTCTGGAGATCTTCATTCCCGGCTTTACCCCGATGCCGAAAGCATTAAGGCAGATTACGCTTCCTGCGCCTACTGCGCCGCCGACAAGAGAGCAGCAAAGGGCTAGAGCAATTACCTTTGCTGCATTGCCTCTTGTCTTTTTCGGCTTGGAGGGTAGTGTGTTGATCTGTGTCATTGGTTGCTGTGCCTGATCGAAAACCGGCTGCGGAGCAGGCTGAACTGCCTGTGCTGCGGGCTGTGCGGCTGCCTGCGCAGTTGTCTGCGCCTCCTTTTCCGGGACCTTATTCTCAAGCAGTGCGTTTAAGTTCACGCTGTTTTCTGAGTTCTTATCCATATTTGGTCTATCCTTTCTCCCACCAGCTTAAGACCATTATCAACGGATAACTTTAATCATAACTTAAAAAAGTGTGGCAATTTTCGGAATGGTAATACTATGATTGTTCGTAAAGATATAGATGTGAATGCCCCTCTGACAAAGGAGCAGAAAACAGACTGTTACTATCCGTTTGTCATCTAAGGCTCTGAACAAGGCCAAATCTCTCGGAAAAGGTTATACATCCGTTTTAAGCCGCATATTGGAAGAGGCTTTGGACGACAACGATCTGATTCGCCGTTGTCTATAATACCGGGTCAGCCAAGCGCCACATCGAGTGCCATCATGAGGCTGAAGCCTATTGCAAAAGAAACAACTCCAATATTTGAATGCTTTCCCTGAGACATTTCAGGGATCAGTTCTTCTACTACAACATAGAGCATCGCGCCAGCCGCAAAAGAGAGCAGATACGGCATGGCCGGGATGACAAGTCCGGCTATAAGTACGGTCAGACCTCCGAAAACAGGTTCCACCGCGCCCGAAAGAACGCCCAGCACAAACGACTTGGGTTTGCTCTTGCCCTCCGAATACAGGGGCATGGAGATTATCGCGCCTTCAGGGAAGTTCTGTATCGCGATGCCGAGAGCCAGTGCCAAAGCGGCTCCCGCGGTAATGTTTCCCGATCCGTTCACCAGGCCTGCGTAAACGACACCTACCGCCATTCCTTCAGGAATGTTGTGAAGCGTAACCGCAAGTACCAGCATCGCAGTACGGGTAAGTTTGCTCTTAGGACCTTCTGTTTGGTTGATATAAACATGAAGATGAGGAATTACGTGATCTAATAGTAAAAGGAAAAGGATTCCTGCCCAGAAACCGATGAATGCGGGCAGAAATGCAAATCTTCCCTTGTCTTCTGACTGCTCAATCGCAGGAATGATAAGGCTCCAGATGGATGCCGCGACCATGACTCCGGCCGCAAATCCGGTCAGCGCACGCTTAATTCCGTCCTTTAGATCGTTCTTAAGGAAGAAAACGCATGCGGCACCCGCGGATGTGCCTATAAACGGTATGAGAAGACCCAGTAAGACTGTTTTTAACATTGTTACACCCTCTTCATATAACCGAGTTTACCGTTCTCGATGCACAAAACATAATCGCAGCAAAGCTCGATAAGCTCGGGATCATGTGTTGCCACAAGTACAGTATTACCCGAAGAAGCGAGGTTTTTCAACAGCTGTCCGACCTTTTCCATGTGGGAATAGTCAAGTCCGGACGTGGGCTCGTCAAAGAGCATCAGTTTTGCGTCTGCCGCCATGGCCGATGCTATCGCAACTCTCTGCTTCTGACCGCCTGACAGCGCCATAGGGTGCTTGTCCTTGAATTCAAGGATGCCCAATGAATCCAGTATCTTATCGCAGCGCTCTTTGTCGTCTTCCTTCATCGAGAGAAGGACCTCCGACTCAACGCTGTCGGTAAACAGCTGGTGGTTAACGTCCTGCATGACCATATAACTGAAGGCGAGCCTTTTTCTGCCCCTGTACTCTATGCCGTCACACTCGATAATGCCCCTGCAGTCCTTTTCGAGGCCGCATACGCATTTAAGGAACGTGGATTTTCCCGTTCCGTTCTTGCCAATAACGCCTATGACCACGCCCTTCGGGAGCACGAGCCTGGGTATACAAAGGCTCAGGTTTTTGTCGTTCTCGTCAAAGCTCTTCTTCCAGAACAGATACGGATTCCTGTGATATGAGAAATAAAACTTTTTAAGAGTGATGCCGCCTGCCGGATCAGGGGCAGAAAGATCGACCCTGCATGTTCCGTTGCAGTCGCAGTCTCCGCCGCATCCGGGTGAAAGGATGTCAGGAACATTAAGAGGTCGCAGCTTGAGATACTCGATCTGATCAGGAGAAAAATCAGCAAACTCCTTCCCACGCCACTCGCGGGCAATATTACCGTGATCCATATAGATGACGCGATCGACAATGTCTTTGAGGTACCAGAGCCTGTGCTCTGATATTACTATGGTCTTGCCTTCTTTCTTCCACATCCTGATCTGTTCAGCCAGCTTTGCTATGGCACCCTGATCGAGGTTGGAAGACGGTTCATCCAAAAGGATTATCTCGGGCAGGAGTGCGGATACGGAAGCACATGCTATGCTCTGCTTCTCCCCGCCTGACAGTTCGAAAAGACTTCTTCCGAGAAGCTTTCCGATATGCATCTCCTCTACGACATCTTCTTTTCTCTTCTGGATCTCTTTAGGATCAAGCCCTATGTTCTCAGGTCCGAAAACGATCTCCCCGTCAGTATCTATGGAAAAGAACTGACTTCTGGGGTTCTGGAAGACCGTGCCGACGACGCCTGCAAGCTCGTACAGCTCTGTTTTCGCGATCTCGCGTCCCGCTACGGTTACCTTTCCCTCAACGTCACCCTGATAGTAGTGCGGTATCAGGCCGTTTATCAGCCTTAATATCGTTGTCTTTCCCGAACCGGAAGCACCCGTAAGGAGCAGGGTCTCGCCATTTGTGACTGTCAGCGACGTGTCGTTTAAGAGCCCTTCTTCAGAACCCTTGTACTTAAAGCTGACATGTTCTAATTCGATTACGGTCTCGCTCATAAGAAATACTTGAACAATACGAATACAACTGCAGCTGCCGTAAATGCCGTTATCAGGAGCCAATCTGATACGCGGAGCTTCAGCTCCTCAACGCTGGTCCTCTTAACTTTTCCGCCGAGGCCTCTTGTTATTGCGGCCGCGGACAGCTCATCTCCGATGTTCACGCAGGAGAAAAGAAGCGGGATCATGCGGTACTCGATCATCTTTCCTGCGTTTCCGCCGCCAAGAGCGATCCCGCGCATCTTCATCGCATCACTGATTGCTGAATACTCTTCCTTGATAGTCGGAAAGAATCTCATTACAACAGCCAGCGAGATGGCTATTCCGTCCGGCACATGCATCTTCTGCATGGCTGACATAAACTCGTCGATCTTTGTTGTTCTGACAACATACCACGCTGTTATCAGGCACGGCATGAACTGCACCACGATGCCGCTGTATCCGGTCACGAACGTCTTAAAGAACGACGATGAACTCTCTGATAAGAAACAGAACGTCATTACGAGCGCGGCCGTATAAAGGAACGTAAAGCCGAATGCACTCGTATACTTCTTTTCGATAACGAGAAGGATGATCGGGATCAGGGTCATCAAGATCCTGACGATCCACAGAAAAGACGTTGTGGCGCTCATCAGGACGACCGCCGAAACGATCAGTATCATGTAGAGTTTCGTGCGCGGATCGAGATTCATCAGACGATTCCGGCCTTCTCAAAGTGCTTCTTGACTACAGCCTTGCCGATGACTGCTCCGATCAATCCGAATACAAAGCAGAGAACGAGAAGTATACCGATTGTCTTGTAGTTGATCGCAAGGAACAGATTGTTGCAGTATTCTGCGGAATAGCCGCCGTCTACAAGGTTCTTTCTGTAATCCTCAGCTGTGATAACAACAGGAAAATAGTTTGCGCAGATCCAAAGGCAGAAAACGCCGTAGCTGAACATTGTCTTCTTGAAGCTCTTATATTGGCCTGACTTCGCGATGAGGTCAGCGACAACGCCGGCAAGGATGATGAGCGGCGCTCCGAGGAATCCCATTCCCGTTACGAACATGATGATCGCCATCAGCACTGACATAATGGTGATCATGCCAAACTTCTGCACCTTTGTGTAGAAGAGCATCATGGGGATCGCGCCTACCAGCGGGATCATGATGACATAAGACGCAACGATGAACGGATGGATGTATCCGAGCATTCCGCACGCAAATTCAACAACAAATATGATCGCAGTGAAGATACCTACGGTAATAAAATCCTTTGCCTTCAGCTTATTGTTATTTGTAACTGTTTCTGAACTCATATTTACTCTCCTTGGCTCTTATGTTAGCCGTTGCTAACTGTATCACCGGCATTCAACATTGTCAATCAAAATCGTTTGAATAATGGGCTTTTGTAAATGACAGGGCCGCCTCCACCTGAATGAGACGGCCCTGCCTGCTACAAAGGAAATCTATAATTGGAATATGGCTTGCTTATTTTGCTTTTCCCTGGTTGGCGACTGCCTCCATCTTTGCTTTAAGTGCTTCCGGATCACCAAGGTAGTAATGTCTTAACACATTGAAATCATCGTCGAATTCATAAACGAGAGGCACCGCTGTCGGAATGTTCACGCTTATGATCTCTTCATTAGATAGATTGTCGAAATACTTGACCAGTGCTCTCAAAGAATTTCCATGAGCCGCGATGATGACTCTCTTTCCTGCTTTCATGTCAGGCTTGATCGTTTCCTCAAAGTAAGGAATAACACGTTCGATGGTTGTTTCAAGAGACTCATTCTTCGGAAGAAGTGAAGGATCGACATCTCTGTACATTGCCTGCTTCTTGGCGCTTCTCTCATCTGAGTCATCCAGTTCAGGCGGCTTCACGTCAAAGGATCTTCTCCAGATCTTGACCTGATCCTCACCGTATTTCTGTGCTGTCTCTGATTTGTTGAGGCCCTGAAGAGCACCGTAGTGGCGCTCGTTGAGCTTCCACGATTTGATTACGGGAAGCCATGCGCGGTCCATCTCATCGAGAGCGATATTCAGTGTATGGATTGCTCTCTTAAGATAAGACGTGTAGCATACATCGAAATCGTATCCGTCTTCTTTCATTGTCTTTCCGGCATTTTTGGCTTCTTCTCTGCCCTTTTCACTGAGATCGACATCCATCCATCCCGTGAAAAGATTAAGCTTATTCCATTCACTTTCTCCGTGTCTTACAAGTACGAGTTTCATCATTGTTTTGACCTCAGGCAAGTGCTGCACCGAGTGCCTTGCATGCGTTTACGGCATCTGCGTCAGGATCGTTGTTTGCGATTACGAAATCACATGCAAGGTTCGCGCCTGCTTTCTTGCATCTTTCTTCCCAGTCTCTCATCCACTGGCCGTCTCCCCAGCCGTAAGAACCGAAGAGAGCGATCTTCTTGCCGCTAAGTGATGACTCGATTCCTGTGAACATGGGATCGAATTCGCCTTCTTCAAGGACTTCATCTCCCATTGCAGGGCAGCCGAATGCGATGGCATCAAATTCAGCGACCTTGGACGCGTCAAATGCTGAAGGTGCTACTACAACTGCTTCAGCGCCTGCACCCTTGATGCCTTCCTCAACAGCCTTTGCCATTGCTTCGGTATTACCTGTACCGCTCCAGAAAACAACTGCTACTTTACCCATTATGTAAACCTCACGTTTCTATGTTTTATTTACAGTACTCAAACAACGAGCTGCTCGAGTGTTCTGCCTTGCTTTAACATCTGCCCGTACTCTTCAGTGCATCTTTTGAATCTTCTGAAGGCTCTTCTGGCATTCTCGACATCCGAATAGACTTTCCAGTATCCGACTTCGCAATAACCTTCATTCGGATGCTTTATGAAACCGTCAACATCGAGCGGCGGATAACCGAGAAAAAGGCCGATCTCATGAGGAAATTCAGAAGATGAATTAAGTCTTCTCGCAAGGTCAACGACACAGCGGTCAGCATTCTTAAACTTATATCCGTAACGCTCAAGAATGCTTGCAGCAAGCGGGTCCTTAAGATCGTGCTCGAGCATGTCAGGACGGTACAGGTATATCAGCGCATATTTCTCACTTACCTTAAGAGGAATGATGCGTACTCCCTTGTCCCTCATAGCCCTGTTGAAAAGAACGATGTCATGTCTGAAATCACTGTCGGAAGATATGCTCACGTTGAACAGACTGCCGGTCTTTATACCGGCCAAAGTCGGTGCGCAGTTTCTTACGATCTGGTCTTCTGACATTGCCGTTCTCCTTTCGGTTAGCCACCGCTAACTATATCAACACAACTGACCTTTGTCAATGAGTTTTTGTGGCTCTGAAATGCAGTAAATTTAGGGTTGACAGCGTTTCGGTCCATGTGATATAAATTGTTAGTTAGCAAACGCTAACCGAATAAATCATGTGCTTCCGCCGGGGGCTACTTCTGCTCTCAGTCTCCGGCGGAAAATGATATCCCGAAAGAAGGAAAACAAATGAACGAACTTATCATTGAGAACGTAATCGGCAGAGAGATCTTGGACTCCAGAGGAAACCCCACTGTTGAGGCTGAAGTTACTCTCATCGACGGAACTGTTGCAACCGGATGCGCTCCGAGCGGCGCTTCAACAGGCGAGTTTGAAGCATTGGAACTCAGAGACGGCGACAAGTCCAGATATTTAGGTAAAGGCGTTACAAAGGCCGTTAACAACATCAACACTACCATCGCTGACGCAATCATCGGCTTGGATGCATTTGATACATATGCAGTAGACAAAGCCATGATCGACGCTGACGGTACAAAGGATAAATCCAACTTAGGTGCCAACGCGATACTTGCTGTATCGATCGCTGTGGCAAGGGCTGCCGCCAAATCACTTGATATTCCTCTCTACAGATTCCTTGGCGGCGCCAATGCCAACAGGCTCCCCGTTCCGATGATGAACATCTTAAACGGCGGTGCTCACGCAGACAGCGCTGTAGATACACAGGAATTCATGATCATGCCCGTAGGTGCTCCTTCTTTCAAAGAAGCACTTAGATGGTGCGCTGAAGTATTCCATTCACTCAAGAAGCTCCTCAAGGATATGGGCGACGTTACCGCTGTAGGTGACGAGGGCGGCTTTGCCCCCAACAGCCTCAAGAGCGATGAGGAAGCAATCGAAAAGATCCTTGAAGCTATCAAGGCTGCAGGCTTTGAACCCGGCAAGGATTTCATGATCGCAATGGATGCAGCTTCTTCCGAGTGGAAGAGCGAAAAGGGCAAGGGCTTCTACAAGCAGCCCAAGTCAGGCAAGGAGTTCACATCCGATGAGCTCATCGCTCACTGGGAATCCCTCGTAGACAAGTACCCGATCATTTCGATCGAGGACGGTCTTGATGAGGAAGACTGGGAAGGCTGGCAGAGAATGACCGCAAAGATCGGCAAGAAGGTTCAGCTCGTTGGCGACGATCTCTTCGTTACTAATACAGAAAGACTTTCCAAGGGTATCTCTCTCGGTGCAGGAAACTCCATCCTCATCAAGCTCAACCAGATCGGTTCTGTATCTGAGACTCTTGAAGCAATCAAGATGGCTCACAATGCAGGCTATACCGCAGTTACTTCACACCGTTCAGGTGAGACTGCAGACACGACCATCGCAGATCTCGCAGTTGCTCTCAACACATGCCAGATCAAGACAGGTGCACCTTCAAGAAGTGAACGTGTTGCCAAGTACAATCAGTTGCTCCGCATTGAAGAACTCCTTGGTGAGGCAGCTGTTTACCCTCAAATGAACGCATTCCACGTAAATAAATAAGAAAACCCTCCTGCGCAAATAACCAAGACCCGGCTCTTACTCTTGTGAGCCGGGTCTTCTTTTACTTAATTGTCGGTGTTATTACAGTGCTGCGATTACAGCTTCTTTAACTTCATCCATCTCGACAGTGGGTTCAAATCTTGCAATTACTTTTCCCTCACGGTCGATGAGGAACTTTGTGAAGTTCCATCCGATATATGTCTTATCGCCATATGTCTTGTTGTTCATCTTCGCGAACTTCTCAAGTGCCTTGCTCTTGATACCTTTTCCGAATCCTTCAAAAGGCTTCTCGGTTGCAAGGAAAACAAACAGAGGATCTGCATTATCGCCGTTTACATCGATCTTTTTGAACTGCGGGAATTCGGTTCCGAACTTCAAAGTGCAGAACTGATGGATCTGCTCTTCATCTCCGGGAGCCTGATTCGCAAACTGGTTGCAGGGAAAATCGAGTATCTCAAAACCTTGATCCTTCAGTTCTTTATACATTGCTTCAAGAGGTTCATAGTGAGGTGTAAATCCGCATCCGGTTGCTGTATTGACGATAAGGAGAACCTTACCCTGGTATTCCGAGAGATTTACTTCATTGCCTTTTCTGTCTTTTACAGTGAAATCGTATACTGTTGTCATGATCATTCTCCTTTATGTATTTTTGGTTTTCTGATTATCTAGAAGTTCATAGAGCAGTGTGTAGAGCATCTTTGCTTTTTCAGGAGGAAGATCGACGCAGCCCGCAACTTTTGCCGGAACATCTTTTGCCTTCTTCTGCAGGTCTTTGCCCTCTTTGGTCAGTGAGATCAAGACCACGCGGTCATCCTCACTGCTCCTCGTTCTTGTTATGTATCCTGCCTGCTCCATCTTCTTGAGCAAAGGCGATACGGTTCCGTTGTCGAGCATGAGTTTTTCGCAGATCTCGCCTACCGTGATGCCGTCCTTTTCCCACAAAACAAGAAACACAATGTACTGTGTGTAGGTCAGACCGAGCTCTTTCAGATACGGAGTATAAAGTCCGGTAACGTTCCTTGCTGCCGCATAGAGCGGAAAGCAGAGCTGGTTTGAAAGTTTCATTGCTTCACGGTAATCGTATTTCATGGGGTATCCTCGTTTTGCATTTGATACGATTATATTGTATTCAATATATTTTCAAATGTCAACATTTCTTCTTACGGCGGCGTAAACCTTATTTCCTTATGCTCTTCGGTGCTGAAGGTTCAAAAGGCCTGCCTATGGAACTCCTGGCCGATTCATCAATATGCGCGAATATCTTGGGCGAATGATCCCAGATTCCGCTGTGACCGGTACATACGACCTCGACCGTTGAATTTTCCATCATCTCTTTGAGCCTTATAGAACACCGGCAATGATCAGCAAGACCGATAAAAGGATAAAGCCCGCTCCGAGAACACCCGAGATCTTTACACCCAGTTTTTTGAGCGGGAACAAAACAAGAAAAGCACCGACAGGATTA
>JAEEGJ010004759.1_pt1 | contig 44690 bp, 22 predicted proteins | sample 8958761 | NCBI WGS metagenome assembly JAEEGJ01 (sample SAMN16246546, study PRJNA631951) | gut metagenome | biome: gut microbiome; feature: rumen; material: RS-attached | host: Bos | place: Iran: Karaj | collected 2018-10
GCTGCATGATCTGATCGTGCGAACTCTGTGGGCAAGCCTCGATGTCGGCATTCGACATACCTTCGGTAATGAAAGGCACCTCGTACCACATCTGCTGAAGCTTGTAATAGAAGTGAGCACGGAGGAATCGTACCTCGGCCATGAGTTGTTTGTTGGTGGGAGCGCCGTCTGCACCGGTCAGCGACTCGATGGCACGGTTGCAGCGGGAGATAGAGCTGTAGAGCTGATACCACAGTTCGTCGAACTCACCGCGGTCGGGCTGTAGGGTAGAGAAGATCTCCATGGGGTGATAACCGGTGTCGTTCTCACCAGAACCGCCTTTCAGACAGTCATCAGCACTCATATCGCCGTATGGCCAGAGGTTAAACGGATAGGAATACCAGTCATCGCCTAGTTTGGCGTAAGCTGCGGTAACAAGCTTGTCGGGACTTGAGTATGCTGTCTCTTCATCCAGCGTGCCCTGTGGCTTCACATCATCAACGGTGCAGGAAACTGCAAATACTGAAAGCAGTAAAGCCGAGATATATAATTGAATCTTTTTCATAACTTTCTATTTTTAATACGGTAGCAAATTATTCACTTTTCACTATTCACTTCTTTAAAATCCTACTTGTACACCAAATGTGACGGAAGCTGTGTGAGGATATGCCCATGCAGTATTCTCAGGATCAGAGCAGGTCAGAGAGCTTGACTTGATGAGCAGAAGATTATCGCCAGAGAGATAAACACGGGCACTTGAGAGCAATAGTTTCTTTGCCAACGTAGCAGGTAACTTATAGCCCAGCTGCAAGGTACGCATCTTGGCGTAAGAACCGTTCTCCACGAAATAGGATGACAGACGGCCCTCGTCGGCACCATTCGAAGTAGTCAGGGCAGGAATCGTTGAGCTGCTGTTTACTGGTGTCCATGCATCGATCAGGCGCTCACCCTTGTTTGAACCGGCATCGGTAATGCTCCAGAAGTCTGTCTGGAATTTCTGGTCGTTGATCACGTCTACACCAGCTACGCCCTGCCAGAACATCGTAAAGTCAAAGTCCTTATAACCAAGACTGATATTGATACCGTATGAGAAATTGGGTACGGGATTGTAGATCCATGTGCGGTCGGCTTCGTTGATCTTACCGTCACCATTGAGGTCGGCATATTTCAGACCACCGACACGGGCACCAGCCTGTCCATGAGCGAGCACATCCTCGCGACTCTGATAAAGACCCTCAACCACATAACCGATGCGTGAACCATAGGCCTTTCCGTCCTGAACCAAGTTGTGATAGTCGTTATGCTCGTAAGAGTTCTTGGAGTTCTCGGGCAGATAGGTCACTTTCGAACGATAGAAGTCTACATTACCAGTGATATCGTACGACAGTCCGAATTCTGTTGTGTGGCGATAACCCAGGTTCAACTCCATACCCCAGTTCTTCAGTGTAGGACCGTTGATCCAAGTCTGACCACCAAAACCGATGGCTCCGAGGAAGGCTGGTTGTACAAGCATGTCCTTGGTCTCCTTGAAGAACAGGTCGTAAGATCCGTACAAATCACCGCCGAAGAGCGAGAAGTCTGTACCGAAGTTCCACTGTGATGACTGCTCCCACTTCAGGTCCTCGTTAGCAGACTGGCTCTTGAAATAACCAGAGGGCAATGTGCCTGAACCCTGCAGATTGACATCATAGGCTGTGGAGTTCTCACGGTCTGAACCGTAGTTGGCTACATAGAGTCCGTAGTGGGCATTGTTCGAGTTCATACCCTGATTACCAGTCACACCATAGCTGACACGGATCTTCCAGTCGCGAAGCCAATCGGCCTTGATGTGCTTAGAAAGACGATAACCGAGAGATGCAGAGGGGAAGAAACCGTACTGGTTGTTCTTACCGAAACGGCTTGAACCATCGTAACGCATAGTGACTGAAGCCAGCAGCTGGTCGTTCCAGTTGTAGTCGATCTTGCCGAAGTATGACATCAGCTTGTAGCTGTCGCCACCACCTGTGATGGTCTGGATACCAGTACCTGCACCTGGCCACATATAGTCTAAGGTCTCGAGCGGATAATCTTCACGGCGTGCAGAGAAGTCGATACCATAGTCGCGATGGTGCTCAATACCAGCCAGGATATTCAGGTTATGACTCTCAGCGATGTCAAAGTTATACTGCAGAGTGTTCGACCATGTCCACTTGGTACTGTGGTTCTGCGACATCGTGCTGGCACTTGTGCTGTTCTTCACAACGTCCGAATCAAATGTATGCTGCAATGAGCGGATATAGCCGTTCGTGTAGTCGATACCGAAGTTCGAGCGGAAGAGCATGCCCTTGATAGGCGTGATGTCAACGTATGCATTGGCAAAGATGCGCCACTTCTTCAGGCGGTTGTCCTTGTTATGGTAAAGCTCGCGCATGGGATTCTGACGGTCGCTCATACCACCTACAGGACCAGAGAATGTCTCACCGTCGATTTCATAAACGGGCAGTGTGGATGCCATCTTCAGGGCATTCTCCAGAGGCGCACAATCCACGCTGTTTGAATAAGAGAATTGTGCATTCTCGCCTACGCTGATGATGCTATTAAGCTTGTAGCTGCTATTGAAACGGGCCGAGAAGTTCTCTAAGTCGGTATACTTCAGCACACCCAGAGCCTTCTTATAACCAACCGAGAAGAGCTGTGTGGTCTTTTCGCTAGCCTTTGAGAAAGCAATATCGTAGTTCTGAGTGATACCAGTACGTCCGATCTCGTCTACCCAGTCGGTATCGCTGTAAGGCATCGTCTTTTTGGCATTCATAAAGCCGTCGTAGTAGCCTCCTACAGTGTAAGCCTCCATGGCGCCTGTGGCAGGATTGTATACAGAAATGGGTGTGCCACCATCTACAGTCAGCGACAGACCGTAGTTCTGGGCATAGTCGTATGGGTTCTTGCCGTCGTTAAGGGCAGCCTGAACCAGAGCTGTTGCATACTGCTGGCTGTTGAGAAGCTTCATCTTCTGGGTCATCCAAGAAGCAGAAACTGAAGCATTGAAGTCGATATTGATCTTGTCGCCCTTCTTTCCCTTCTTAGTGGTAATAACGATTACACCATTGGCAGCGCGTGATCCGTAAATAGAGGCGGATGCTGCATCCTTCAGCACCTGCATAGTCTCAATGTCGTTGGCGTTCAGGTTGTTGAGCGAACCGCTGTAAGGCATACCGTCTACGATATAAAGAGGTGCTGTGCTTGAACCACCCATAGAGCCGATACCACGGATATGAACATCAGCCTCACCTGAAGGAGAACCATTACTTCTAATGGTCATGCCAGGCACCTTACCTTGCAATGACGACATTGGGTCAGGGTTGCTACTCTTGAAGTCCTTGGTCTCTACTACGCCTACAGAACCTGTCAAGTCGGCCTTACGCTGAACCTGATAACCGGTTACCACGACTTCTGATAAAATCTGAGAATCGTCCTTTAATGTCACCTTCATGCCATCCTGGGCAGGAAGTTCCTGAGGCTCATAGCCAATATAGGTAAATACCAGTGTAGTACCTGGATTCACCTTGATAGTAAAGTTGCCATCGAAATCGGTCACAGTACCGTTCGATGTCCCCTTTTCCATCACAGTAGCACCGATGATTGATTCGCCTGTAGCATCAATCACCGTACCACTGATCTCACTTTGCGCGTACATTATTGTACTTGTCAGCAGAAGTGTCAAACTCAGAAATAGTTTCTTTAGTTGTTCCATTGTTGATCTGTTAAATTGTTAGTACTCTTGTGAATTATTTCTGCTGCAAAAGTACAAAGGTATAGTCTATACAGCGTTAAAATATCGTTCATCGCGTTCAACTTTTGTTTCAATGAAACATAATTGCTATCAAATGAACGATTTTTGCTAGTTTCTGTTGGCAAATATACAAAAAAATCCTCAAATTGACTCATTTTTCGATTATTTTTTTTATCTTTGCCAGCATAAAACCAGCAGCAATTATGAGAAAACTACCTATTTATCTACTAACGTTAACTGCAATCCTGTTAATGGGTTGTACGCAAAATAAGCCACAATATATAATAGGTGTGTCACAATGCTCAGAGGATATCTGGCGCAATTGGCAGAACTCTGAAATGAAGATGGAGGCTAACTTCCATGAGGGAGTTGAGCTACGCTTTACTGCTGCTCACGATAACTCCGAACTTCAGAGCCAGCAGATAGACAGTCTTGTAAAGAGTGGTATCAATCTATTGATTGTTGCCCCTAATCAGTTGTCATCAGTATCACCTGCCATTGATCGTGCATACGATAAAGGCATACCAGTTATCGTGTTCGAGCGCAAGACCGACTCACAGAAATATACCGCCTTTGTTAGTGCCGACAATTACGAGATGGGCCGGTTGATGGGCGAATACATCGTATCGCGTCTTCATGGCAAAGGTCAGGTGATGGAGATTCTTGGACTAAAGGGGTCTTCACCTGCCGATGAACGTCATAATGGTTTTATCGATGCACTTAAGAATTCTGATGTAAACGTAGTGGCTACCATTCAGGGTGATTGGACTGAACCTACCGCCTATGAGGCTATCAAGTCGTGGACAGGCGATCTCAATAGTATTGATCTTGTATTTGGCCATAATGATCGTTCTGCTCTTGGTGCTCGTAAGGCTCTCGAGGAGCGTGGTGCTTCATTGCCGTTATTTTGTGGTATTGATGGTCTGCCTGGTGAGGATGGCGGCATCCAACAGGTGCGCGATTCGCTGCTTGATGCCACCTATATCTATCCTACCCGTGGCGATCAGTTGCTCAAGTTGGCTCTTGACATCCTCGATGGCAAACCCTATCCCAAAGAGAGTATGCTTACCTCGGCTCTTGTAACTCGTGAAAACGCCAATGTGCTACTGCTTGAGAGTAATGAGGTGGTTCGTCAGGCTCAAAACCTCGATAAACTACAGACCAAAGCCCGTGGCTATATGGAACAACTCGCCACTCAGCGCGCCATGACTTTATTAGCTCTAATTTTGATAGCTCTTTTGGTTCTTACACTTGTTCTCTTCATACTCTATCATCGTAGCAAAGTTTCAGCCCAGCGCGAACGTGTAGTCAATAATTTGTGGAACATGGAGGCACCAGAAAGGCTACGGGTAGGCGAACAAGGTTCGGGAATGGAAGAGAAAAATAAAGAGGTGAAGAGTGAAGAGCCTAAAGTAGAGGATGATACATCTGTTGAGGACAAACCTGCGAAGGAACCCCTCTTTATCATTCGATTCAAGGATGTCGTTGAGGCTCGATTGTCTGATAGTGATTTGAGTGTCGATGATTTGGCGGCCGCCATGAATCTCAGTCGTGTGCAACTCTATCGCAAGGTAAAAGCCATCTCAGGCTCATCGCCCGTTGAACTGCTTCGCACCGCTAGACTGAATCGTGGCTATCAGATGCTGGTGAAAGGCGACAAGACAGTGTCCGAGGTGGCCTATGATGTAGGCTTTACAGCACCCAGCTATTTCACCAAGTGTTTTAAAGACGAGTTCGGAATCAGTCCTTCCGATCTGTCATAAACCAGAAACGATGCAACTCTCCCGAGCAGCATCGTTTCTCATTTTCCAAACCAATTATTACTAACTAACCTATAACTAACTTAAAACCATAAGCATGAAATTTTAAATCTCTGCTGCAAAGGTAGGGAGTTTTTGATCTCGTATCGATAAGAATTGTTTCAAAGACTAACAAAAATCGTTCATTGCAACAAAAATAGGAACAATGAACGATTTTTAGCATGGATTGCCTTCTAATTCAACAAGACAGATTAAAGAAATTCACAAAAAAAACGGCTATACCTCCCGTTTTCGTCCGGAATGCCTTTATTTAAAGGGGTTTCGGCACGGGAGGTATAGTTTGGAAACCTCCCGTATACCTCCCTTATACCTCCCGTCACACCTCCCTTTTTTACTCAGGCAAGCTTGATGATTCTCGCTTAAGCAGCCTTTATCGGAACCACCTTGTAGAAAGCTACATGCGAGTGTTCCTTGTGCTCGAAACCCAACTCCTTCAACGCACGACCCAGACCAATCCTTGTGCTGTGGTTAATCTGAACAGAAGGATACTGCTTCTGGATGATCTTCAGCATCTCCGTACTATTCAGAGTCTTCACAGGCTCGCCCTCTTCAGGCTTACGGAAACAAATCTGGATGATCTCAGCGATATCCTTCTCGGCCATGTACTCCACATTCAGCTCCTGAATCCTTGCAACCTCCTCATTATTAAACCAATACGGCGCCTTCAACTCATTGAGCTCATAGACCACCTGAGCATAAAGCTGCTCATAGTCAATGTCGCCCGTATTGTCAATCAACTTGCCATCAGGAATCGTCAAACAGATGTAGCGACGACTTCCCGTTGCATCCGATAGCGGATGGGGGTTGTTCGTGGTGGCCACGAATGAGGCAAATCGAAGGCGATCCTCCTGAGTCTTACCGAAAATCGGGCGACCATTCACCTTACTTACAGATAAGGCCTGCTTCAGAGCCGCATGCTGACTGGGACGAATAGCATCGAGCTCATCGAGGTTTACCAAGAGATTGTTCGACAACGCCATCTCCTTATCGAACTTGTTCGAAAGGTTGAAGTGGTCGAGATAGTACTCACGCAACTGGGGCGGAAGGAGTCGACGCACAAAAGTGGTCTTTCCGCAGCCCTGCGGTCCGATCAAAGTGGGCACGCACTCATTGCCATGAAGCGTATCCATCTGCAACCAATGGGCCACAACGGCTCGAATCCACGTGGCCAGAAAGGAGTGGTGCTCCGTGCTAAGGCCTGGGATTCGGCTGAAGAGGTCAGCCACATGGTTCTTGCCATCCCACTTAGGGAGATTGCTCAGAAAGTACTGAGCGGGGTTGAACAAAGGCACTTCCTCCGACTGGACATACTCCGAAATCTCAGCCTTGGGACTTCCCTTCTCCAGGATCTGCTCCTTCTTAGCCCGGATTACGATGCTGTTCAGAGCCTCTGGGGTAAGAGGTCGGAAGGCCAATTCGGAATCATCCGTCTTGGTTAAGGTTGCAAATTCCACCTTTCCATTGAGGATGTTCCTTCGGAATCGGTAGTTGTCCAAAAGAAACTGCTCAATAATGAGCGTTGCTTCAAGTGAGGCATCAAGTGCCTCTCCATTAATTGTCATGTTCTCTGTCATGAAATAAAGTTTTGTTTGTGTTATTAATAATGTTATAGTCTAGACGCTTTTCATAGCGGCTTATCAGGGTGCAAAGATAATAAAAATAATCGAGTTCTCCAAATTTTATCCTCGCATAATCGACGTTTTTCGACGTTATATGAACTTATAAGCACTTATATAAACTTATGATGACTTATTTCGAGTTTTATCGAGTTATTGATGGCATTATTCTCGACGGGAGGTATGACGGGAGGTATATGGGAGGTATAAGGGAGGTGTCTGAAACATACCTCCCGTGCCGGAGCCCCTTTAAATAAAGGCATTCTGGAAGAAAAGGGGAGGTTTCGCCATTTTTTTGCGAAATTCATATTTTTCTGCGATTTCTGATAATCATTCCTCAGAAATCTGCAATATTGCATAATCATACAGACTATGCAAAAATATACACCAGCAAAAAACGCTCCGACTTTAGACGGAGTAAAGTGGGACTTTAGTCGGAGTAAACCCCCACTTTACTCCGGGCAAAGTTCCGGTCTCTGACGACCTCCCCGAAACTGCATATATATCCAAAAATGAGGCTACAATCACCACTCTACCAAGGACCTCCGAGCAAAGTCGAACTTTCCTCCGAGCAAACCCAGACTTTCCTCGGAGCAAACCTCTAAATTCTCTAGAGAATTTCAGGGTCTAGACTATCCAACCCCCTAGCGAGAATAGTCCAAACCAAGACTTTGCTTACTGCAAAACAAATAGTCCTTATGATCAGAAGCCAGTAGTCTTCAATCTGAAAGAGCCTTTCCGTTCAGAAGCTTAAGGCTTTCAACCAGCTCCAACGTTGAGCCCAATCTTCCATGATTTCTTCGCGTGTTACGAATTGGTGGCGGGCTCCTGCGCAATTATGCCAGTAGTCTTCTGGTGCATAGCTGTCCGTCCACCATTGCGAACCTACTTGGTAATCAGTCTCGTTTTGGCGGTTCCAAGTGTTCTCAACGGTAATCTGGCCAGTAATGGGATCGAAGCCTTTTATTGTAGAGGTGATCGTATAGTTGAGCGTTCCTGTATAGTAGGTAGAATGGCGCAGCACATACAGACCATTACCCTTATAATAGCCATTCCATTTCTGATTGCGTATATCGAGAGTGATGCAGGCTGAGTCGATAGCAATGTCATCGCGTTTGGGGCCCTTCAGCTGCCATTCTATGATGCCACATATCTGCACTGTGTCCTGTGCTGTGGTGGCTCTGTGGAAGACGGTTCGTGGTGTGCGACTGCATTTCACAAACTTGCCTCCCCACGAAAGTTCTTCTGGTTTCGAAGGGTTGCCGTCCATCATATATAATAAGGAAGGCGTATCGCCCAGTTTAGGGTTGCCCTTGTAATAGGCAGCAAAGTCGCGCCCCAGGTTTCCTGCATCCTTGATAAAGGTCTCGAAGTAGCCCATGTTGTACTTATCCTGATAATCCTTTTCGTAGACATCAATCATATGGAGAATCTCCTTTGCACTACCACTACCAAATGACGGAGAAGAGACGAGGCCCTCGAGCTGGAACTCATCAGAGTACATCATCAGATGTGCCAACGACTGATTATCGTCGGGATCTGTGCCACCGATATCGGTAGAGATCAATACCCTGTACTTTTCCGCAGGTTTCTGGCGCGCCATTGTAGGAGTTGTCATTAGCAGCAACAATAATGCTGCCATTAATTTTACTGTAGTTTGCATTTTGTTGTTCGTTTATATCAGTAGTTTGTAGGGTACAAAGGTACAAAAAATATGCTTGTTGCATTATTAATTATGAATTATTTTGTATCTTTGCCGAGAATTTTATCAAACTACATTAAAAAATGAAAAAACTAACTACTTTGCTATGTTGCCTGAGTTTGGCGACCAGCCTTAGCTCACAAGTGCTTCCGGATGACGATCTATTGAACAATCAACGTCGTGTGGGCGATCAGATCCTGTTGTATCAAAGAATAACTGGCGGATGGCCAAAGAATATCGATATGGCGAAGCCACTATCAGATGAAGAGCGAGCTCAGGTAATCAAGGATAAACAGAAGCGCAACGACTCCACCACCGACAACGGGGCAACCAATAGCCAAATGAAATACCTGGCACAACTGTATCAACAGACAGGAGACAAGCGTTATCGTGAGGGATTCCGTAGAGGTGTACACTTCTTGCTTAGTGGACAATATGAGAACGGTGGGTGGCCCCAATTCTGGCCCGAGATGCGCGACTATCAAATACACATTACTTATAATGATGATGCCATGGTAAATACCATGACACTGCTACGCGACATAGCGGCTCAAAAGGAACCATACCAAGGCGATTTGACTGATGAGGCTCTCCGTCTGCAGATACAGAAAGCTTTCGACAAAGGCATTGAGTGCATTCTAGCCACACAGATTGTCACTGACGGCCAGCCCGCCGTGTGGTGTCAACAGCATGATCGCGAGACTTTTAAACCCGCTCCGGCACGAGCTTACGAGCTGCCATCTTATTGCTCAATGGAGAGTGCCGCCATCGTCCGACTTCTGATGGAACTGCCAAATCCCGACGACCGTATAAAGCGGGCCGTCCATGCCGCCATGCGCTGGTTCGACAAATATAAACTTACTGGTTACCGCTATGTGCGAAAAGGCTACAAAGGTAGTCCCGATCAGGACCGTAAACTGGTGAAAGACTCGACGGCGAGTCCACTCTGGGCCCGCTATTACGATCTAGAACTCTGCGAACCCTATGTCTGCGACCGTGATGGTGTGCCCCGCCGACATTTGGAGCAAATAGGTAGTGAGCGTCGAAACGGTTATGCTTGGTATGGCGAGCGCCCTGCACAGCTCTATCCTATTTACGATGCTTGGGCTGACAAATACGACCCCGAAAACAAAGTCTACATCAGTCTCAAAACTAAAGGTGCCAATGAAAAAGGCATTATCGACTGGTTTCGCAAGCCTTCCAAACACGTGAACGATTTCGATGCTGTGATCAATCCTGGCGACAGCATCCAACTGGCTATCGAGCATGCGCCTGTCCATTCCGAAAAGCCATACAAGATTCTCATCCGCAAAGGCACCTATCGTCAGAAAGTCATCATCGACCGTCCAAATATCGTCCTTGTGGGTGAAGATCGTGACAGCACCATTCTCGTCATAGCAGAAACTGCCCGGACCAGACAGATAACTGAGTATCACGGCAAAGAGGTGGGCAATGGCGTCATCGTACTACAAGAAGGTGCCGACGACTGTATCATTAGCGGACTGACCGTCTATAACAACTACGGCACGATGGTGGAACCAGGTAACACTACTCATCAGATGGCTATCTTCGGACGTGCCACCCGCACCATCGTTATTAATTGCAACGTATGGGCCGATGGCAACGATGCCCTCTCGCTTTGGGCACATAATGGCGGTATGTATTACCACGCCGACCTCTATCTACGTTGTCTCGGCGTAGATTTCCTCTGTCCACGCGGCTGGTGTTATGCTACCCGCTGTCGTTTCGAGGGCGACGGGCATGCCATCATCTGGCACGACGGAAGAGGTGACAAGACGAAGAAATTGGTCATCAAAGACTCTTGGTTCGATGCCAAACGTCCCACCCCGTTAGGTCGCTACCACCATGACTCACAATTCTTTTTGCTCAATTGTAAACTCTCGGCGCAAATAATGGATGAGAACATTCGATACGCCTATACTGATAAGGTACTCGACCCTTGTCCTTGGGGACTACGTGTGTATTATCACAATTGCTTCCGCGAAGGTGGAAATAGTGGATGGCTCAGCAACAATCTCTCACAGTCGGAAGAAAACCCAGAGTTTCATGAAGTCACCGCTCTATGGACATTTCGCCACCAATGGGATCCTGAAGCCAGCATCCGCAAACTCTGGAATATCCTGGCATATTAATTGTTAATAACGAAAGATGAGGCTTGTCTCACGACAAGCCTCATCGGGTGCATAACTAAACTAACATGCACAAGGTTACTCGTTCTTGAATCCGTAACCATTAGTAAATCCGCCATTACTCAGCACATTCGGTGTGAATGGCCAGTAGTGGATAGGTGCGCTGACGTAGTCGTAATCGTAGAAGAGATACTTCTCATACTCGTCGCGGTTCTTTAAAAGAGTTGACCCCCAATCAACAGCCTTATAGCCGTCGGCCTCAAGGGCTTTAGCATCAGCAACAGGCTGGAACAGGCCCTGGATAGCGAGGTTAGGTGCATAGCTGCCGTCTGTCTTCAGTCCATAGCTTGCCCAGTCATCGTTAACACCACGCCAAGAGGGATAGAGCAGCGGATCGTTCTCCTGACCGGCAGGGCACTGAGCAGTGAGGCGGTGACCCTTGATGGCCTTCAAGTCGACAGACTTGGTGTAGACCTTAGAGGAGATGACGTTGCCGTTCTCAAACTTATAGAAACCGTCCTTGTCCAAACCGTCCATCATAGCCTTTGTCAAATCCTTAATCGCTTTGATCTTCTTACCGATCAGTCCGGTACGGATGAGCACAGTACGACGATCACCCTCACCTGCAAACTCAAAGCCGCGCTCATCGATAATAGCCTCGAGGAGTGATCCCTCCTTAGAGATAAAGGCATCGACATTACCCTTGCCAGAGCCACCGAAGGCACGATCGCGGATAATGGTGAGATACTGACGGGCAGCAGACTCATCGCCAGTAGCGGCACAGGCCTCAGCATAGCCTAAGTAGATCTCTGACATACGCATGTATGGACCATTGATTCCCGACTTACGCTGGTTGGCCACCCATACCTTGGTCTGACGGTTCTCATCCCACTTATTGAAGGAGATACCTCCGCCCTTGCCCTGTGAACCCGGATTGAAGGGAAGCAGGATCTCAGTACCGCTACCGCCATTAGAGGCAGTGACAGTGCAGCTCACGTCGCGACGCATGTCGGCAGGATCGAACATACCATAGTAGAAGGCGGGGTTGATACGGCCCTGACCATAGTTCTTACAGGGGTAGTTGTTCTTGGAACCGCCAGTGGCAGGTCGTCCGAAGGAATAGGGACGGGGATCGTTACCGGCACCCTGTGCAATATTAAACTCATAAATAGACTCATCAGCAAAACCATCGTCATCCATGTGCATCTGCTGGAAGAAGTACTGATAGGGGTTGCCGTATGTTCGTCCACTCTCATCCTTACGGGGGTCGGTGGTGATCAGCTTAGCAGTTCCGGGATTGTCGATAACTGCCTTGAAATGCGTCTTGGCAATATTGTAGAGCGTAACCCAGTCGGAACGACGTCCGTAAGCGGCTCCGTTATTCTCCTTACCCATGGTTTCGAAAGTCAGCGTGTTACCATTGCCGTCGGTACGGGGAGAGAGGTCACCACGACGTGTCTGATATCCACCAGCCTCGAGAGCGAGACGGCCAATGAGGCCATCGACATAAGTACGTGAGAAGTAATTCTTGCCGGTGATGCCGGGAATGGAGCCCACAGGGTACATATTAGGAGCAGCCTCAACCAGTTCGGCAATAATCACATCATAAATAGAATCGCGACCACAGAGATTGCCGCTGTCGGTGATCTTTCCACTCAGGTAGGGTACGTCGCCGAAGTACTTCAGCAACTCGCGATAGGCAGTGGCCTTGAGGGCAACAGCCTCACCATAGAGCTGGCCTGTCATGGATGGCACACCAGCAGCAAGGATCTGGTCGAAGCCTTCCACCTCGCGAGTGGCCTGAATCACAATGTTAGCCTTATTGATGACAGCATAGAGGGCTGCATAGGTGTCGTTCTCTTTCTGGTAGCTCAGCAGGGCATATTCACCGGCATACTTACCATTCTGGTAGAAACACTCAGGATAATGACGTCCAGGCTGGGCGGTGAATCCCTCAGGATGGCGCTCGATATCTGAGCCTGCCACGTCAGCGGCATAGAAGAGACCGTCACCGAACACCTTATTCGTGGCTGCACTGACCCAGTCGGCGTATGCACCCTCAAGGGCGGCACGGGCTGTTTCGCTGGTAGAGAACACGAAGCCTGCGTCAGTCTTTGACGGAGAGTCGGTCTCCAGATAATCGCTGCAGGAGGTTGTCAGGGCAAGAACTCCGGCTGCATATAGTGTAGAATATAATATCTTTTTCATATTTCTTTCCTCCTATCAATTAGAATGCAACATTAAGACCGAATGTATAAGTACGGGCACGTGGATATGAGTTCCAGTCGTAGTTAGGAACAGGGAATCCATCCTGTCCGCCAGGACGTGTGTTCACGTCTGGATCATAGCCATTATATCCGGCAAGGCAGAAGAGGTTACCACCGGTGAAGTATACACGGAGGTTACTGATGCCAACCTTCTTGGTAAGGTTCTTCGGCAAAGTGTATCCAATGGTCAGCGTATTGAGACGGAAGTAAGAAGCGTCTTCAATGAACTCCGACGATACCATACCGTATTCGCAGTAAGGCAGTGCATGCTTGGCATTGGCATTGAGGGAAGCCAGAGCAGCAGGATCTGTGACGGCATAGAGGTTGCCGTTACCATCGACATCGTACATCTTCCAGCAGTCATCAACGAAAGCCAGTCGGTTCCAACCGTAGCTGGTGTTCTTATTACCCATCATAGAGTGCATGGCATTGGCGTTGTAAACGTCGCCACCAATCTGATATGTAAAGCCTGCAGCAAAGTCGAAGCCCTTGTAGTTGGCGTTGATATTGATACCACCAGTGTGCTGGGCCATGGTATGACCAATCACAGTAGCATCGTCTTCAGTCACCACGCCGTCTTCGTTGGTATCGGCAAACTTCATCATACCGGGGAAGGCTACCTGGCCTTCTGGGGTCTGGTAGGTCTTGTTGCCTACACCAGTATAGTTAACCACACCACTGATATCGGGAACACCCTGCTTCAGTGTCCATACGCCATTCACCACCTCGAAGTCGTTGACAGTGTAGTATCCGGCAGATTTGTAACCGAAGATGGTTCCTACAGGCTCACCCTCGCGGATGATATAGTCGTTATAGGGGCGCTTCATGGATGAACCCCAGTTGGTATGAGTATCGGCATTCACGCCATCAACCACCTTCTCAACATTATTCTTATTATAATTGTAGGTGGCATTAACGCTCAGGTTGAAGTCCTTAGAGCGGATGATCTCGTAGAAGATGGAAAGCTCAATACCCTTGTTGCTTGTCTCACCGACATTCTGGAACTGATAACTGTGACCAGTGGTCTCGGCTACAGGAACCTTCATCAGGATGTCCTTCGTGGTATTCCAGTAAGCCTCGAAACTACCACGGAGTTTACCATTCCAGAAGCTGTAGTCGATACCGAGGTTACGGCTAACAGTGGTTTCCCACTTCAGATCAGGATTGGCAAGTATCTCACCAGGTGAGAAGGTCACGGTGCGCTTGTCGCCGTTCCATGTCACCTTAGGTACCCAGTACTCTTTCCAGAGCGAGGCGTCGATGTCATCATTACCTGATGTACCATAAGAGAGGCGGAGCTTCAAGTTATCGAGCCAGCCGCGAGCACTCTCCATGAATGGCTCGTCGCTGATACGCCATCCGAAGGCTGCTGAGGGGAAGTAACCCCAGTGGTGGTTGGGAGCGAAGTTTGAGCTACCATCGGCACGGAACGTAGCAGTAAAGAGATAACGACCCAAGAAGTCGTAATTCACACGTCCGAACCATGAGAGCGTGTGCTTAGGTTCGCCAACGGCACTTTCAAAATCGCTCAGTTTCTTGGTCTGCTCGTAATAGTCCTCCTTCATGTTGTACATATTCATCAGTCCGAAAGCACGATCCATATCAAACTCGGTGGGATAGCCGGCACCTGTCATCTTGCTGCTGTTCGACTTGGATGCGAGCACCTCATTACCAGCGAGCAAGGTGAGGCTATGGTTCTCACCAAGGCCCTGCACCTCATAGTTCAGGGTTGTAGCCCAACGCAGTCCATAGCCGTCGCCCTTGGTCAACTGAGCCTGGTTGTAGGGGTTGGTAGATTGTCCACCATCCCAATACTGGGTCTCACTCCAGTTACGGCTCAAAGAGATCTCAGACTTGGCGATCAGTCCTTTCAGCACGTTCCAGGTGAGCGAACCCATACCACGGATGCGCTGGCGCTTGGAGATGTTGGTGTAGTTGTCGATAACTGCAACGGGATTGAACTCTGGTTCAACACTTGAGCTACCCATGGAGAGCAGAGCGGAGTTGTCAGTACCAAGGGGCTTGTCGATCGGACGATAGCCATACACCTCATTACCGGCAGCCAGGTCGAACTTTGTTCCCTCGAACTTCATCTCGTTATAACGCAGGTCGGCGTCGAAGGTCAAGTTCTTCGTAATCTTCTGAGAAATCTTGAAGTTAGCACTCCAACGGCTCATACCCGACTTGATGCGGATACCGTCATCTTTGGTATAATTGACAGTGGCATAGTACTTGGTATTCTCGTTACCGCCAGAAAGCGACAGGTCATGGTTCCAAGTACCGGCTGTGCGCATTACATCGTCCACATAGTTATGGGCCGAGATGTTCTTGTATTCGTTCAGATGGTTGCCGAACTGCGATCCCAGTCCAAAATACTCTGCAATACCATCGGCCTCATTCATACCATAGAAGGTAGCATAGCTCCAGTTGTGGAGTACATAGCCGTAAGCGCTCTGCACGTCGAGAGGCTTGGGAGCCTTCTTAATCTGGTAGTACATATTATACTTTACCTTGGCCTTTCCGTCACCCTTGCTGCCCTTTGTGGTAACAAGAATCACACCGTTAGCACCACGGGCACCATAGATAGCGGTAGAGGCACCGTCCTTCAGCACATCAATACTCTCGATGTTGTCGGCAGGAATGTCGCTGATATCGCTCACCTGTACACCATCGACGATGTAAAGAGGATCGTTAGACTGTGTGATAGAACCACCGCCACGAACACGGATGGCCATAGAGGCACCAGGACGACCGTCCTGAGAAACAACACTCACGCCTGGGAGCTGACCCTGCAGGGCCAGGGCTACGTTGGTTACAGGATTGGCAGCCAGCTTATCGCCGGAAACAGAAGCCACAGCACCAGTCAGGTCCTTACGCTTCATTGTACCATAACCGATTACTACCACATCCTCGAGGGTCGTATTGTCCTCTTCGAGAGTGATGTTCATGTTGTCACCACCTTTGAGGGTCTGGGGCTTGAAACCCACATACGATACCTTGATCGTTGTACCTGCAGGTGCATTAACACTAAAGTTACCATCAAAGTCGGTCACAGTTCCCTGTCCGTTACCATAGGTAACACTCACGCCAATCAGAGGTTCACCGGTCTTGTCCTTGACCGTACCCTTGATTGCATTCTGGGCGAAGCCCGTTAGCCAAAGCATACATAGAAGCATGGCTAAGAAGATTCTTCTTTTCTGCATGTTAATAATTAGGTTAAAATGTAATTGAATTAGTAAATCTTTATTTTACGGCTGCAAATATAACATAATTTCACGGAATTGGCTCGTTCTTCTTGATTAAAATCAATAATTTGTATGAAAACGTTTACGTTAAAAAGAATAATTCTATCGGTGTACAAATACTCCTTTTTCATCTTTTTTTCTTATTTTTGCACCAGGAATAACGAACTACGATTATAAATATACTAAAATGAAGAAATTAATCTCTATCGCGCTGATGACATTGGCTATAACAGTCCAAGCGCAAGATTGTTGCAAAGGAGAGAATCCCTACAAGAAGTATACTCAAGACCTACCTTTCGGCATGCTTGAGGTAAAAGCCCCAGTGATTCCAGAACGTCAGGTGAACCTGAAAGACTTTGGCGCTGTAGGCGATGGAGCCACACTATGTACAGATGCCTTTGCAAAAGCTATCGAAGCCTTAAGCAATCAGGGAGGTGGCCATCTGATTGTGCCCAATGGGGTGTGGTTTACTGGTCCCATCATACTCAAGTCGAACATCGATCTGCACCTAGAGATGGGAGCCGTCATCAAGTTCTCAGCCGATGAATCGCTGTATGCCGTTATCAAGACCTCGTTCGAGGGTCTTGACACGCGCAGATGTCAGTCACCACTCTCTGCCAACGAGGCCGAGAACATCGCCATCACAGGTCGGGGAGTCATCGATGGCAATGGGCAGTTCTGGCGTCCTGTCAAGAAGGCCAAGATGACCGACGCTCAGTGGAAAGAGGTACTGGGCCGTCCTGGTGGCATGGAGTCAAGACCGGGCTATTGGGTGCCTAACCAAGCTTATGCCAATGCGGAGAAGAATGCCGACATGAATGTCCCCAAGGCACAGACTGACGAGGAGTGGAATGCCATCAAGCGTTTCCTTCGTCCAGTGATGGTCAGTCTGGTGAATTGCAAAAACGTGCTACTTAAAGATGTTATCTTCCAGAACTCTCCTGCCTGGAATATTCATCCCATGCTGTGCGAGAATATTATCATTGATGGTGTACTGGCCCGTAATCCATCCTATGCTCAGAATGGCGATGCACTCGATTTGGAATCGTGTAAGAATGCGCTGATTGTCAATTCAAAGTTTGATGCTGGCGATGATGGTATCTGTATTAAAAGCGGTAAGGATGCCGATGGGCGCCGTCGTGGACGTCCATGTGAAAATGTAGTGGTTGATGGTTGTACGGTATTTGCCGGACATGGCGGATTCGTGGTAGGTTCAGAGATGAGTGGCGGTGTACGCAACATCTTAGTGAAAAATTGTCAGTTCCTTGGCACTGATGTGGGTCTGCGCTTCAAATCTACCCGTGGACGTGGTGGCATCGTAGAAAACATCTTTATCAACAACATCTCAATGACCGATATCAAGACGGATGCCATTACTTTTAATATGTATTATGGAGGTAAGTCGGTGGCAGAGATGTTGGCCGATGGTGACAATCCTGATAATGTAACTAAAATACCCATTACAGAAGAGACACCCATTTTCCGCCATATCGACATTCGCAACATCGTCTGCAGTGGTGCCGGCAGAGCCATGGAATTTAACGGCCTGCCAGAAATGCCCATCGAAGACATCACTCTTAAGGATATTCACATCATAGCCAAAAAGGATGCCGAGTTCACCAACTATAAGAACGTGAAGAAGGAAAACGTCATCATTACATTAAAGCCCTGAAAAAAGACAAATGAGAAAACTCATCATGATAATAGGCCTTTTCATGGCTTTGTATGCTGAGGCAGCACCTGAGGTAACAAAGATGATACCTGCCAATGGTGCTGTGGATGTAAATCCTGATACTCATCTGTCATTGACGTTGTCTGAAGCGGTTACAATTGGAGATAAAGGTTATATATCCATTTATGACAAACAGACGGGAAAACTCGTGGATCGTCTTGATTTGAGCATCCCGGCCGGTCCTACAAAGGGACAGCCTGCCAATCCTTTGGCCCAATACACGCCCGTACCTTATGAATATAAACCAGAGCGTGCCACCAACCGCAACACTAAGCCCGGCACTCCCTCTGGAGTCAACGCATGGGATACAAGCCGTTATCAGCTCGATATCATTGGTGGATTCTCCGATGCATTCCATTTCTATCCTGTCATCGTGCATGGACAGCAAGCCACCATCTATTTGCATCATAATATGTTGGAATATGGTCATGAGTATTATGTCACCATCGACAAAAGTGTGCTGAATGGATTCGACGGCATCAAAGGCAAGAAGGGTTGGACATTCCGTACGAAAACTTCTCCGCCATCTCCTGAACAGCGGCGACTCGTCGTGGCTGCTGATGGTAGCGGCGACTTTTCAACGGTTCAGGGTGCGATGGATTTCATCCCTGATTTCCTGACATCTGAAAGCGACCGTTACACGGTATTTATTAAGAATGGAGACTACGAGGAGCTGGTTTATTTCCGCAACAAGCGATTCATCACCATCGAGGGCGAATCACGCGAGGGTGTGCTTGTACATTATCCCAACAACGAGGTTTTCAATCCGCATCCTGTCGACATCAAGACCAACGAGGTAAAGGGGACATTCCCCTCCCGTCGTGCTGCTTTTGCTGCCGACAACAGCACTGACCTAATCTTCCGCAATATCACGTTGAAGACTGATTGCAAGGGGCAGGCAGAGGGCCTATTGGTGAATGGCGAACGTAATTTCTTCGAGAATGTTCACATTATAGGTGATGGTGATGCGTTACAAGCCAATGGAAGCTGCTACTGGCTGAACTGTTTCATCGATGGTGGAGGTGATACCATTCTAGGGCGAGGCCCATCCTTCTTCAACCACTGCACCATCACCAGCTATGGAGCTTTTATGTGGATCCGCAATTCGGCAGATAATCATGGCAATGTGTTTTTCTGCTGCCGATTCAAAGGACTATCAGATTTTGCTGAAATGGGGCGACTGCCTGACAATAAGGGAAAGAACTATCCTCACGCCGAATGTGTATTGATTAATTGTGAGTTAGAACGTATCCCTGCTACAGGATGGGGGAAAATTGACGAAGGCGCTACCACTGCCACCCTCTTGGAGTTCAATAGCCATGATCCGGAAGGCCGTCCCATCAACGTCTCTCAGCGTCATCCCCTGCTCCGTCAACTCGATCCTATCCGCGATGCCAAACTCATAGGCTGTTATTCAGATAGCCATTGGGTACTAGGCTGGTAATCGTACCTAGAACTTCAGAAACAAAACAAAAATAGGAATGCAAACTACAGTAAAACTGATGGCAGCGCTGTTGCTGCTAATGATAACCAACACCTTAGAAGCAGAACAAAAGCCATGGGAACATGGACGTCTCGAGGTTTCGCCTAACCAGCGTTTCTTGCAACACGCTGACGGCACGCCCTTCTTCTGGTTGGGTGAGACGGCCTGGTTAATGCCTGAAAGGCTGAACTGCGAGGAAGTTTCGTATTATTTAAATAAGGTACGCGATGCCGGCTATAACATGGCTCAGGTACAGGTGCTGAACAATGTGCCCTCGATGAACATCTATGGGCAACCCTCGCACGACAAGCAAGGAAATCTGCTGACCAAATCCGACTATGGTTACTGGGACCATATGGACTACATTGTCAATCAGGCCGAGCAGCGTGGCATCTACATCGGTATGGTGTGCATCTGGGGTGGAGTGGTAAAGGCTGGCAAACTCTCTGTAGAACAGGCTAAGATTTATGGTAGTTTCCTGGCCAATCGTTACAAAGACTGTCCAAACATTATTTGGATTATTGGCGGAGATATTCAAGGAGATATTAAGACTGAAGTGTGGGAGGCTCTTGCTACCACCATCAAGAGGATAGATAAGAATCACTTGATGACTTATCATCCACGTGGTCGCTACACCTCAGCCCAATGGTGGAGCAAGGCCAAGTGGATAGATTTCCATGCTTTCCAGAGCGGGCACCGTCGCTATGGCCAGCGCATGGGCAACGCGGACTACCCCATCCCTGACAATACGGAAGAAGACAACTGGATGTATGTGGATTCCACCTGGGCCTATCAACCCATGAAACCTGTCATTGACGACGAGCCCATCTATGAAGGAATACCCAAAGGACTCCACGACCCTAACGAGGGTGTATGGGAAGCCTGTGACGTCAGACGATACGCCTATTGGAGTGTGTTTGCAGGCAGTTTTGGACACACCTATGGTCATAATGCCATCATGCAATTCTACATGCCTGATTATGCTCCTGCCTATTTTAATCATAAGGTGTGGACGGAGGCACTTGACGATCCTGGATTCAATCAGATGAAGCATCTGAAACGACTCATCCTTGCCCTCCCCTACTTCGAACGGGTTCCCGACCAAAGCATCATTTTGGATAACGGCACGCAATATGATCGGCTGATTGCCACGCGTGGCAACGATTATTTGCTGGTATATAATTACACAAGCCGCGATATGAAGATCGATTTGCGCAAGATATCCGGTCATCAAAAGAAGGTATGGTGGATGAATGCCAGCACGGGACAACTCACTTATCTCGGCCAATATGACAACAAGGTTCTCATCTTCCGTCCTCATAAGACTAGTACTGGCATCGAGGACGGCGTTCTCATTGCCATCGACGCATCGAAAAACTACCTGTCGGCATCAGTCAACGACCATCTACCCTATCTGGCAGAAGAGGTCATAGACACCACACGCCATGAGACAATTGGACTTCAGAAGAGTGAGACAATTAGAACCATCACTATCTTCAAGGCTTCGGACGATACAGATCATTACGCCAACGGCGTGGTGATGACAACCTTTAAGGGGACACTCTACTGCATGTGGCAGAGTTCACCAAGGGATGAGGATAGCGATGACACTTGGGTGGCCTATAGCTGGAGTACAGACGACGGACTGACATGGAGCAAGCCGCAACCATTAGCACTCGCTTCTGATGATTTCTATTGCACATCAGGCGGATGGCTTGTCAGAGGCGATACTTTGACTGCTTTTATCGACACCTGGCAGAAAGGACTGGAGCCACGAGGTGGTAGAACCTGTTACATCATGAGTACAGACGGACAGAACTGGAATCCCATGCAATCCGTCTTGATGGCTGATGGCAGCGAGATGAATGGTGTCTTGGAACAAGATCCTTACACCCTGCCCGATGGTCGCCTCATGGGTGCTGTCCACTTCATGCCAGGACTGCACATCTGTCCTGTCTTTACCGATGACCCTACAGGACATAGTGGCTGGCGGAAAGCTGACGTTGAGTCAGAAGATATGGGGAAACAGTCGCGTGAAATAGAACCCAGTCAATACATCCAGTCCGATGGCACCATCGTCATGCTGTTTCGTGATCAGAAGAGCTCGTTCCGCAAACTGGCTTCTGTCAGCAAAGACCGAGGCGAGACCTGGAGCAAGCCACAACTGACCAACATCCCTGATGCGCGCACCAAGCAATGTGCCGGCAACCTGCCAGACGGCACCTCTTATATGGTCTGCTGCCCATCCAACAGCAAACAGCGCTGGCCTCTAATATTATTGCTCAGCCGTGATGGCGTCTGCTTCGACAAAGCCATCTTGCTCCGTAGTGGTATGGCTGACGATTTACCTCCCAGACGCTATGAGGGTAAATATAAGACCTTGGGATACAGCTATCCCAAGGCCTTCGTACACAATAATATTCTCTACATTGGCTATTCCACAAACAAGGAGGATGTGCAATGCACTATTGTCACTTTATCGCGTTAGGTTGACAGTTATCTTCTTTAAGTCGTTGTCTGCACTCGAGTTGCCAACCATCAGTTCATAACGTCCTGGAACCACGCGCATGGTGTTGGTCTTGACATCCCATCCTTCGAAGCTGCTGCGAGGAAGGTCGATCGTAACCGTCTTCGACTCACCAGGGTTGAGGGAGACTTGTGTGTAAACACGGAGCGACTTCAATGGTCCCTCTTTATCGGCTGTGTTCCGGATGTACACCTGAACGGTTTCCAGACCTTTCTGAGCGCCTGTATTCTTTACACGTACCTGTACCTTATTATTCTTATAGACGGGTTGACCGATTTCAAACTTGGTATAGCTGAGACCATAGCCAAAGGGGAAGAGCGCCTCGCCTGTGTAATAGCGATAAGTGCGGTTCTTCATCCTATAGTCGAGGAAATCGGGCAGTTCGTCAGTGCTCTTATAGAAGGTAATGGGGAGTTTACCGCTGGGATTATAGTCGCCAAAGAGCACTTCGGCCAAGGCCTTTCCTCCCAATTCTCCACTATACCAAGCCTGAAGGATGGCATCACACGTCTCAAGTTCTGGAGTAAGTGCCATAGCCGATCCTGAGCAATTCACGAAGATCACTTTCTTACCAGCCTTGTGGAGCATGGCAAGTGTCTCGCGCTGGGCCTTAGGCAGTTCAATACTGGTGCGATCGCCACCCTTGAAGCCTTCCTCGTTCATATGCCTTCGAGAGCTACGAGGTGAATGCGCTCGACTTCCTGCTGAAGCCCATCCGATATAACAAGTTCCTTGCTGCCGTCGAGAAAGCCAAGAAGCTATATCAACAGCCGATAGCTCCACAACCACAACAACCAAATTCTCTCTTTATCCGTGTAGAGGGAGAATGGCGCAACATCGCTATCGACAAGATTTCTTATGTAAATGGCATGAAGGACTATGTGATGTTCTACCTTGACAATGAGCCTAAGGCACTGATTACTCACCTGACGATGAAGGCGGTAGAAGAAATGTTGCCCAAGGACAAGTTCCTACGTATCCATCGTTCTTACATCGTTCATGTCGACAAAATCAAGAAAGTCGATCGCAACGACTGTGTCTATATCGGTAACGAGATTATCCACATTCCAGAAGGCTACCTCCCCGCTTTCAAGTCCTTCTTGGAAACACACTCATTCTAAGATTTCATTTGCGTTGCCGATACTCTGTGGGCGACATGCCTTTGGCTTTTGAGAAGAGGCGGGAGAAATAGAAAGGATCTTCAATGCCTATCTTATAACAGATCTGATTCATCTTCAGGTCTGTTTCTTTTAATAAGGTACAGGCATAGTCTATTTTCAATTGGTTGAAATAGGCGAGTGGACTCTGGCCAGTTTGTTTCTTGAATAGCGAAGAGAAATGGCTCTGTGAGTAGCCCACGTAGTCGAGCACATCCTGCAAGGTGATGCGATTCCCGATGTTTTCCTCCATAAAGTGGATGGCAGCCTCCACGATATTCCCACTGATGGGGCTGGACTTGCGGAACTGCCCCAGAAAGCGCATGGATGCCAGGAAATGGTGCAGCAGACTGGAGGCATAGCGCAAGGCTTCGATGTCAACACCAGAATCCGACTCGTCAACATAGAGTGTCGACAGGATCTCCTCGAAGATGTTGATTCGATCGCGAATGCGTGAGTTTATGGCTACATTGATGTTCTGAGGTGTCTGCATCCCCTCCGCATAGATGGCGGCATGCTCTCCGCAGAAGTGCACCCAATAGATAGTCCACGAACCACCTTCCCTGGCGCCATAGATATGTGGTATGTTGGCTGGTAGGATGAAGAACTGGTTCTTCTCCACTTGGTACTCCTTATCGTTCAGTACATAGAATCCGCTCCCTTCCACGCAATAGATCAACACATACTGGTCAATGGGCTGCTTGCGGGCACGATAGTGGTTGGTGGCATTGGGGTAGTAGCCAATGTCGGTTACATATAGACTCGACACCAACGGGTCTTTCCGCTCCATTTCCACAATCACAGGGGGCAGCACAATCTGCCTCTCGCCCTTGAATCCGTCTTTCTGTCTGATCATCTTCTTCAGTCTTTAGTAATTCCCGGCAAAGATACGCATTATCTTTGAATTATGCAAGGGAATCGTAAAATTGTCCATTCATATTTCTGCTTTTATCTATACATATCCCAATCTTTCTTTGTATCTTTGCACCCAGATAACTAAGACAATTTATGAGAAGAATCGTTTTATTAGCAATCGTAGCCGCCATCGTATGTATGGCGAAGGCTCAGGACATCTTGCTCAATGGCGAGTGGCAGTTTTCAGTAGATAACCATCATTGGCAGACCGTCAATGTGCCCCATACCTATAATATTATGGAAGGGCTCGAGGATTATGCTGGCGAGGCTGTATACAAACGCGTCTTGCCCATTACTGCCGATATGAAGGGTAAGACGGTGCGCCTCCATTTCGAGGCTGTTTACCACGATGCCATCGTCTATGTGAATGGTCAGAAGGTGGGCGAGCATCTGAATAAAGGCTATACGCCGTTTTCGTTCGACATCACCAAAGCCCTGAACTTTGCTGGCGAGAACACCCTCGAAGTACGTACTTCGAATATCTATACCGATAAGGCCCTTCCCTTCAAGCGCCACTTCGACTGGAGTAATGATGGTGGCATCTATCGTAATGTCTGGCTCCATGTGAGTGGCAAGCATACCATCAGATATGTACATGTAACCCCCTCGCTCGATGGCACGACACGTTTCGACGTGCGACTTTGGGATGATCGTGTGAACAGCCTGAAAGGACAGCTCGTCATTACCAATCGTCAGACGGGTGAGAAGGTCTATGACTCAGCTCTGGCATTATCCAAGAAGAAAGGCGATCGCCATTTCTCAACTACCATCAGCATTACTAATCCCCAGCTTTGGCATTTCGACCATCCCAGCCTCTACGACTTCACGTTTACCATTCCAGGTAGCGATGCCCTGAGCGATCACTTTGGCATTCGTGAATTCAAAGTGGTGGGCAAACGTTTCGTGCTCAATGGCGAGGAGATGCGTCTGCCAGGTATCGAGACCATGCAGGGCAGTAATCCCATCTATGGTATGGCCGAGCCAGATAGTTATATCGACAAGACGGTGAAGATGATGAAGCACCTGAACACTACGATTACCCGTTTTCATTGGGTGCAGACCAACCGTATGCTTGACGATATGGATGAGATGGGTATGCTTGCCCAGGAAGAGCTTTCTTGGTGGCAACAGCCTTATAAAGAACTCTCGCCCGAATTGCATCAGACGGCATTAGAGGCACTTGAGGAGATGGTTGAGGCTCATTATAACCACCCCTGCATCTTTGCCTGGGGCATGTCAAACGAGGTGAGGGATAACCACAAGGAAATCCGTCAACTGGCTGATTTCGTGCTGACTCTCGACCCCAATCGCATCGTCGATGTGGCTTGTAATCATACCAACACCCTGTTAGACAAGGATCCCTCATTGGTGCTCGACCTTCCTACTTGGAATGATTACCTAGGGTCTTGGCATGGACCTGATCAGACGCTTCTACCTCAGCAACTGGCTCGTCTCGACTCTACCTTTGCTGGTCGTCCACTCTTTATTACGGAGGCCGGACTCTGCGAACCAGCCTTTACTGGTGGCGATGCCCGTCGTGTGAACGATATGTGTTATCACATCGGCGAGTGGCAGAAGCAGGACTTTATATGTGGATACATCTACTTCTGCTTGCAGGACTATCGCACCCAGATGGGCGAGGAGGGCTTATACAAACATCGTATCCGTCGTCATGGTGTCACAAAGGTCGACCTCACACCAAAAGCCTCTTATTACGTGCTCCGTCAGCTGATGAATCCCATTGATATCACAGAGGTAAAGCCAGCTAATGCTAAAAGAAATGAAGGCTCATTGGCTGCACAGTATAATGTAAGTAGCGATAATCCCGATGCTCAGATTAAGTTGCAGGTCAAGGCAACTATTCCTTGCTACACCCTTCGAGGCTATGAGCTAAAATACGAGGATTTCAACGGCGTGATGCAGACCATCGCTCTGCCAGATATGAAGCCAGGTGAGACTTACCCCCTGATGCTCAAGAACGTCAACGCCCGTTATGCCTTCGAAATCTTTCGTCCTGATGGCACCAGCGTGATAGAGTATTAAGCGTTATTTGATATTTCTCAGAATCCAATCCAATTGTTGACGGTTGGTGGCATCACTGGTCCAGTGTTCATTCACTGGGGTAATGAGGCTTTTCTTTTCACATCTCAGTAAATTCCACACAGCATAGCTCGTAGTGGGTGGACAAGTATTGTCGTTAAAACCCCAAGTCATGAAAGTCATGGCCTTAATGTAGGGAGCAAAACTGCACACGTCGAAATAAGGTAAGGTTTGCAAGTGTTGTTTGGTAAGAAACCCTTCTTTCTTAGAAAAGTGGGGATAGCCGTGGGTATGTCCTTCTTCAGCAGCTGCACTCATATCGCTCAAGGCGGGATGGTTGGCCACACAGAGTGTTACCCTATTATCGAGAGCGGCTGTAATAAGCGCTAATGCGCCACCTTGACTACCACCTTGAGTAATAACATTACGTCTGTCCCACTCTGGGAGAGAGGTAAGAAAGTCGATGCAGCGAATGAGTCCTATATAGACATGTTTCATGTAATAATGGTCGCGGCTATCAATGCCTTGATACAGGTAACCTTTTGTACGCCCATCAAAGGCAGAGCGCACATCTTCAAAGTAGGATTCCGGCATCAACGGATTCATACCATGAATCTCCATAATTAGTCGTATGACGCCATTCTCAGGATAATAATCCTTGCTGTTTGGCTCTTTGATACGCTTGACACCTGCACCAGGTGGACAAAGTACCACCGGATGACCGCCAACCTTGGCATTCTTTGGCATCATCAACAAGCCGTACATTGTCTGGTGTTGTTGGTTCAAATCAAAACGCACAAGATAGCAATCTGCTTTATCAGTAGTATACTCAGGACAGGGTGTCTTTGTCACCTTCAGCGGATATTTTAGTGATTCTTTTAAGTTCTCCTGCCAGAAGTTCAGAAAATCCTTTGGTTCCTTGTTGTAAGGTATTATTCTCTCAGGTGAGAAACCAATCTTAACGTGATGCTGATATGTGGTGCCGTCGAGTGACATGGTTAGTCTTATATCTCGGAAACAAGGTTCTTGAGCTGTTCCTGCTTTAATGATACCTCGTCCTTCCCTAAGTTTCAATACACCCTTTGTATCGGTCTCCATCAAATCATTGCCGATAGCGTAATACACTTCGCCATCGCATGGCATACCGTATCTGTAAAACTGAACCTCGATGGAAGCCTGTTCACCTGTCTTATATAGCCAGTTAGCATGGTCGGGCACGGTTACCCACAGATAATCACTCTTATACGGATAATTTTCGCCCTTCAGGCCAGTTACGGCCATTAGGGCGAAAATAATAATTAGCAATTGTTTCATATATTACCTGATTAATAACCAAGGTTCTGATGATACAAGCCTGGCGTGATGGCCATCTGATTGGCTGGGATGGCATAGATATAACGGCCATCTGCAACATTGGCGGCATCGGTACCAGCTTTGTTACCATAACGATTGAACATCGAAACGATGTCCTGCTTCCAAGAATTGTAGCGTACCTCATCGAACCAGCGAACACCTTCGCCAGCCAGCTCAAGACGACGCTCCATCTTTACTAACTTCAAGGCCTCGTCGGCAGAAGCGGCACTGACGGGATCGCATCCTGCACGCTCACGGATTTCATTGACAGCAGCAAGTGCACCGCTGACATTACCCTCGGCACATAATAACTCGGCATTCAGCAGCATCATGTCCTCAATACGCAGGATGGGGAAATTGCATGGCCAGTCGTTATAGTCTTTCAGGGCAGCGTAGTCCATAGTCAAACCAAGCTCATCCATCTTTGGCTTCGAAGGCAGTGGCTTATACCAAATACTTTGCACGTAAACACTATCGGTAGATCCAGAAATCCAATTGACTTGCTCCTTGGAATTTGAGTAGGCATTTGTATTTGCCTCTGCGGGATAACCATCGAGGAAAGTCCAACCCTCGCCACGAAGATCCTTGTTGCCCTTGCTGTACTTATGATCGAATTCGTAACGCAGTGTCTTCTCCACGAAGATGTCATTTCCAAACAAGCGTACACCTACACCTGCCGTATAAGAGGGAGGCAACGACTTCACGAAGTTGAAGATACCTGTATTGCCGGCACCACCTGTACGGTACTGGATGGCAAAGATAGAGTACTTGTTATTGTAGTCGGGTGTCCACTGCTTACGCCATTCTGTGATATCTGGTGCCCAGTAGTCGGCCTTCTTAGCCAGTACCTGATTCAGGTAAGTCTTTGCCTGAGTCTGAGCAGAAGCGTCATTATAGGGAAAGCCTGAGAGCGTCATGTAGACACGGGCCAGCATGGCAGCAGCAGCCGTTTTATCTGCGCGCCCCTGTTCTGGAACAGCCTTTCCTACGCCATTAAGAATCTTGCCCCTTTCCGGCAGATTAAGTGCTGCTGTTAAATCGGGTATAACAACCTCATTAATGATGGTCTTGCCGTCGCTCTGAGGAAGGTTGTTTACTGTAGAAGGTGATGAGGGCTCTGTAACCATGGGGATGTTACCAAACAGACGAACCAATTCGAAGTATGCAAATCCACGGAGGAAATGAGCTTCATTGAGCAGTTGCTGCTGAACATCGGCATTATCGTAAGTAGCACCGCTGATCTTCTGAATTGCCACATTGGCATCGTAGATGACCTTATACCACATGTTCCATGCGCTCTCAGCCATAATCAACTCTGATCCAGCACGGAAGGATCCGATATCACTGTAGTCGCGTTGACCATTAGTTTCTGGTGTTACCCAAACATTGTCTGATCGTACCTCAGAAAGATGGTAATAGGTTTGGTCAGTAGCATAGCGCAAGTCTGCGTATACACCTAAAATACCCTGATTAGCCTGTGCTGTGGTCTGGTAGAAACCATCCGATGACAGCAAATCTACTGGCGGCTTGTCGAGCAGGTCATTGCATGATGTCGCCGTGAGGAGCAATGCTCCAATATATATGATGTTTTTGAGTTTCATAATCGTTTGTCTCTTAATTCGAAATTATTAATGCTTAATTAGAAAGTAACGTTCACACCGAAAGTGAAGCTACGAGCCGAGGGATAGCCACCGTAGTCGATACCCGTTGAGCTAGCACCACCGGGATTGCTACCACCGGCATTGGCTACTTCAGGATTGAAGCCGTGATAGTAGCTGTGGAAACGGAGCAGATTCTCACCAGAGAAGTAGATACGTGCACGCTGCAGAATCTTCGTCTTCCAGGGAATCGTATAACCAATGGTGAGGTTCTTCAAGCAGAGGTAATCACTGCTCTCCAGCCAGCGGGAGTCAACCTGTCCGCCGGTGGTTGAACTGAAGATGTAAGGTGTTTCACCGTCACCAGTCTCCTCTTCACTCCACCAAGCATTTGTCCAGCAGTCCATGACATTACTTGAAGCACCCATTGAAGGACGGTCGATAGCACGTCCGAAACAACCAAAGATCTTACCGCCAGTCTGAGCTGTTAACAGAATACTGGCATCGAAGTTCTTCCACTGGAAGGAGTTGGTCATACCGAAGGTCCACTTTGGTGTAGGTTGTCCAAGGTATACACGGTCATGATCAAGATCGATGTTACCATCACCATTTACGTCACGATAACGGATATCACCAGGTTTGTTGGTCTTACCTTGGAAAGTTACTTTGCTTACACCACACTGTGCTGCATATGCATCAATTTCCGCCTGAGAATTCCAAACACCAATGGCCTCATACATATAGAATACGTTAACAGGCTGACCTACCTCCAATACGTTAGATGCATTGGCACCATCGCCTACACCATTCCATCCAGAGTGGATGGGGGTGTCATCTGTACCAAGAGAGATCACTTCGCTCTTGTTATAAGAAGCGTTGAATGAGGTATCCCACTTGAATTCACCAGTCAAGTTGTGAGTAGTCAACTCGATATCGATACCCTTATTCTGAATCTCTCCAAGATTACCCCAGATCGATGTGAAGCCACTGGCTCCTGCCGCAGGCACCTGATAGAGCAGATCTTTGGTAGTCTTGGTATACCAATCGAGCGAGAGCTGAATACGATTGTTGAATAGTCCGAAGTCGGCAGCAATATCCACAGAGTGGGTCTTCTCCCATCCCAGGTCAGCATTACCCAGCGAGTTGGCATTATAACCTGCTGCACCGGCATAGCTCACAGCTGTCAACGTAGCATAGGCAGCTGTATAAGAGATGTTGTTATTACCAGTCACACCATATGATGCACGCAGTTTAAAGGTGTTGAACCAATTCATGTTCAGATTCTTCCAGAATGGCTCGCTCGATACCATCCAACCAGCGCTGACTGCGGGGAAGACACCCCACTTGTTGTCACCGCCGAAGACCGAACCACCATCATAACGCAGCGATGCAGACAGCATATAGCGCTCATCGTAGTTATACTGTGCACGTCCGAAAACTGATGCCAAGTTGTTAGGTGTCAGTTCTTGAACGGTGTTGGCATTTGGCGTTACGAGATTACCGTTGAACGTACCCGTGATGGCATCGTTGGCAAACGGGGCCTTGTAGGTCTGATTGGTCTTGAAACCGATATTTCTTTCCTCTCGAGAGGCACCGGCCATCAGGCTAACACCATGCTTGCCGAACTCATGGTCGTAATTCACGAGTGCCTGCAGCAGCGTAGTCCAGATACGCTGTGTCGTATGACCACCACTCGACTGCATACCCTCACCCTGAGCCCAGTTGGCATTGGCGCTGGTGAAGTTGTAGGTCTGAGCGTCGATATCGTCATACGTAGTTGCCCCCGAGAGCTCAATCTTCAGGTCTTCAATCGGCGTGATGCGCAAGAAGCCATTGCCCAGGAAACGGGCGCGGTTTTTCTGATTGATGTTGGTTTCCAGTGCATATACAGGAGCAGAAACGGATCCCGCCCAATTGTATTTGTTGTTGGGCTGGGCATTGATCTGATAACCCACACCGGCTTCAGAGACGGGAGCCGCCGTCAGGATATGGTGAATCTTAGAGTCCTTACCATTGGCCGATCCTGCACCCTTATTAATAATATAAGAAGGTGCAAGACTGAGTCCGACGGTGATATATTTGTTGATTTTGCTTTCTACATTGGCACGTAAAGTAAAGCGCTTGTAGTCGGTACCTTTTACCAGACCCTCTTGCTGCATATAGCCACCCGAGATCAGGTAAGAGAGATTCTCCGTTCCACCGGTCACATTCACGTTGTAGCTCTGGATGATGCCCTTGCGATAAGCATAATCCTGCCAGTCGAGCAGGTCGAGCTGACCAGCATTGGCATCATAGGTATGAGCTGCCTGAATCTCAGGACTCAGATACTGGAACCAACGGTCATCGTTGATGTAGTTGTAGTTAGGTGCAGCCATTGATCCACCCATATTTTTCATACGAGTCTCATTGTCATCCTTGATGCTGGCATTGGTGATACCTTTGCTTGCCGCATTATTCAGGTAGTTCTGGTCAATCCAGCGCATCTTGAACTCCATCCACTCCGTAGCAGACATAATATCGAGTTTTTTCTCTGCAGTTTGCCAACCGAAGCTGCCATCGAAGGTAACAGTAGGCTTTCCACTCTTACCACGTTTGGTGCTTACGATAACTACACCATTAGAACCACGTGAACCGTAGATAGCAGCCGAGGCTGCATCCTTCAACACTTCGATGCTCTGAATATCAGAGGGGTTGATGCTGCTGATGTTGTCCATAGGTACACCATCAACTACATAGAGAGGATCACTGCTGGCATTGACAGATGCTGCACCACGTACACGAATGGTCTGGTCGGCACCAGGCTCAGCATTGATCGTACGAACGGTCACACCAGCAAGTTGTCCTTGGAGAGCCTGCTCGGCACGTGCCAGCGGACGATCTTTGATACCTTTGTCATCCATCTTGGCAACGGCAGCGGTCAAATTACGCTTCTTTACAGAGCCATAACCGATGACTACAACGTCATCAAGGGTCGTAGCATCTTCCTTGAGGATGATGTTGAACTCCGTTTTACCAGCTACCGGCAGTGTCTGGGTCTCATACCCAATATACGACACCTTAATCGTAGCGTTTTCATCTACCTTCAGCGTAAACTTACCATCGAAATCGGTCACCGTTCCGTTACCTTTTCCAGCAACTACACTGGCACCAATGACAGGCTCGCCGCTTGTGTCTACCACAGATCCCGTAATAGATTTCTGTGCAAAACCCATTACGCAGAACAGACTCATCATCAGAGTCAATGCGAATTTTTGTTTTAGTTTCATAATTACTTATTATTAGTTTGACTTAAATTAATTATTTCCTATTTTTTATTTCTCTCTTATGTCATCCTTGCAACAATCTTATACCTTAAAAACTAATCCTTTCAACATTACTACTAACTAATTAACCTTAACTGTATGAACTCGCTTGTTACACATAATAATTGGCAGCAAAAGTAATGCTTACGCGCGATATAAAATTGAATAATAATCCGATTAATTGTTTTTTTGTTCGAAAAGAAGGTTTTTTCAGTGATTTTTAGTATCTTTGCAGCAGCTAAGTACTTCGCAAATGACAAACTACAAACTATTACATATATTTATTACACTTCTGTTGTGGCTCAATTATGTTATGAGCAGTCATGCTGAAACGCAGTTGACTGGCAGGATTATCACAACAAAAGACGGCCTGCCTTCAAATCTTATCAATGACATTATACAAGATGATAGAGGTTATATTTGGTTTGGGACCGCCAATGGTCTTTGCAGATACGACGGATACTCTTTTGTGAATTACCAAACTGTCGGCTGCGGAAATGGAAAAACGAATGGACATGTTGGAACCTTCCATTTGGATCATGATAATGGCTTGTTATGGATAAGGACTGCCACCTTCAATTATGCCTGTTATGACTTGCATCAGCAGCGATTCGTCGACTATGCTGGCAACTGTGATCCTCAAAAGACCTTTGAGCGTTTCTATATTGAAGACAACGGTCTGTGGCTCTATGAGGCGATGGCAGGCATCAGGCACGTGACCTACGAGAACGGACAATTTGAATGTAGGGACTACACACAGGAGAATGGTGGTCTGCCTCCAGGAAAGGTAAATAGAATCAAGAGCGACCAGCATGGTAATATCTGGATCATGACTGACAACGGACTTTTAAGATACGAGAAACGCAAAGGCTTGAAAACAATCGTTAAAGTGGGGCATTTCCTGACGTGCGTCTTTTATGACGGAAAAAGCTTCTTTCTGACCAAAGATCGCCAGATTTTGACGTTCGACCATAAAGGAACTTTGGTTAGAAAGACAACAATCCCCACCGTTTTAGGTGATATGCAATCTGTCAACGTAAGCATCGCATGGCAAGGCAAATGGGTCATCATGACACGCAGTTCCATAATCACCATGGACTTCAAAAATTATACATTCGAGAAGCCAAAGGAACTACAAATGGACTATGGAATTCTTTTAGATGAGACGAACGGCCATTTTTGGATTTCAGATGCTAATGGTACCTTATGGTTATTCCCCACTAAAGGAAACGTCAGACAGTTCAAACTGCTAAAAGACAAGGGGTTTGTCATAACAAAAAAGCGCAATTTTTCTACAGTTCAAGGAAAAGACGGACTTTTCTATATTGCCACCTATGGAAACGGCTTGTTTGTTTATGATCCCGCAGCCGATAGGCTTGAACAATACTCAGCCAATGATAAGCGACCTATCATTGCCTCAAACTATTTGATCAACATCCATACTGACAGAGATGGGAACATCTGGGTAGGACATGAGGATGCTGGTATTGCATGCCTTCATAAAAAAGCGCAGCCTCAGACAAATCATATTTTACCTGAACCGGACATGCGAGGAGAAAAGACGAATTACATTACCAAACTGACGCCACAAAACGACGGAAGTCTGTTAGTCAGCACGCGAAGCCATCAAGCCTATAGCTATAATCCTGTTACCAACACCATCAGTCCATTTGGAACAGAACCTTTCGATAATGTTCGCATTGACAGTATCAAAGACGACATGGGGCGTACATGGATAGCCACATGGGAACAAGGGTTGCTTATGACCTTCACAGATAAAAACGGCAAACGGATTCAGCAGCAGTTCCTGACACATAGTACAACGGAAAGCCGTGTCAATACGCTGACCATCGACGATAAAAAAAGATTGTGGATAGCCACATATAATGGTATCTATATGACCGACATCCAACAGCAGACCTTTACCGACAATTCATTTGTTCATTACGGAACTCAGGAAGGGTTACCGGGTAATGAAATCAACTGTCTTTTGGCTGCATCAGACGGAAGTCTCTGGTTAGGCGGTCCGGGGACAGGAGTTGTCAGGTGCCGCCTTGACAAGAATAATCAGCTGATAATCACTGTCGTAACAACTCGACAAGGTCTCGCTATTAACGATGTCCATTCTTTGGCAGAGGACCATCATGGTTTTATCTGGGCAGGTACGGAAGATTATATCAGCCAGATCCATCCGCAAAGCATGGAAGTGGTCAATCATCAGTTAGGGTCAACCTTCCTAAATGGTCTCTATTCCAAACACTGCGCTCTTACACTTAGTGATGGGCGGTTGGTCTTTGGAACACATGACGGACTAACCGTCATTAACCCTTCTGGCATGACAATCGATACAAAACCTTACAATAAGGCGCTTATCACCAATCTATTCGTCAACGGCAAATCCATTTTCTATGACGAGAACCATCAATCGCTGAGAAATCTTCAAGGAGAAATATCGCTGCCCTATTCTGAGAATTCACTGACGATTCATTTTTCAAATTTCGATTATGCAGAACAAGGACAGGCCATGTACGAATTCTACCTTGAAGGCATTGACAAAGAGTGGAGGGAGTCGACAACGCAACATAGCGCAGATTATGGAAATCTGCAATCAGGAAGATATGTGTTCCATCTCAGAAATAGTGAGGATCAGGAAGAAACAACGTTAGGCTTTACCATCTGTCAGCCGTGGTATAACACATGGTGGGCTTGGACACTCTATCTCATTGTATTCGGTCTTATTGGCTGGGTATTCTACCGCCACAAAAGAGAACAATTCCAGCTACAACAGCAGATGAAGGTTGAGAAACAGGTCTCAGAGTTTCGCACCAACTTCTTTACACAGGTGGCTCATGAGTTCCGTACACCATTGGCCATTATCAGTGGGGCTGTGGACAAAATCGGAGATGGCACTTCCTCAAAGAAATCAATACAGACAGCTCAACGTGGTGTTAGACGACTTTCCCAACTTGTGAACCAATTAATGGAATTCCGTAAGATTAATACCGGTAATCTCCGTTTGCAGGTGGAACCCGGCGACATTGTAGGTTTTATTCGCGACATCTACCAGGACTTCTGGAACGCAGCTCAACAAAAAGAACTAAGCATCACATTGACACCATTCGCTAAGAGTTTCGATATGGTGTTTGACAGGCATATCATTGACACCATTGTCTATAACCTCATCAGTAACTCCGTCAAATACACGCCACAAGGCGGGACTGTCCTCATCAAACTCAATCTGGATGATGAAAATATAAGATTGATGGTGGAGGATTCCGGGCCAGGCATCGATTCAGAGCGAGAGCAACAACTTTTCCAGCCTTTCATGCATGGCTATGCCTCACAAGGAGGAATGGGTATTGGACTCTATACAGCTTATAAGATGGCTCTGGCGCATAAGGGAAGTCTGACATACAACCGTTCTGAGACATTGGGAGGATCAATGTTTACCTTGAGTATCCCTATAGACAAAAAGCTATATGGGGCCGATGAATACAAGTCAGCATCTTCCATCAACAAATCAAACTCTGATAAGTCGAACTCCTTACGAGGATACAACACAGAACAAATTATACGTGAGATGCTACCAAATTCACTCAATGAGCAGCATATCGTTATCATAGAAGATGATCCAGATATGTTAGAGCAGATCAAGGCGGAAGTTGGCGTTTATTTCCATGTCAGCGGCTATACTGATGGTCAAAGTGGAATTAATAGCGTTAAGAAGAATAACCCCGCCCTGCTTATCTGCGATGTGATGTTACCAGATACCAATGGGTATGAAATTGTCCGGGAGCTGAAGTCCGATGTGGAACTGAAAGACATCCCAGTTATCATGCTCACCGCCCTTGAGGATGAAAAGCATCAAATAAAAGGCTACGAAGTAGGGGCTGACGATTATATGGTGAAACCCTGTAACTATCGCGTACTCATTGCCCGTGCCATCCAACTCATTAAATGGAAGGGGGAAAGAAAAGAGTGGAAAGAGGAAGAGACTCCTCACGCTACAATCATCACTTCACTGGCTGATAAACGGTTCAAGGAGAAGGTCAATACCATCATTACCCAGCACATTAGTGACGAGGATTTCAACATCGACCAAATGGCGGAGATAATGCACATGGGACGTACAAAACTCTATGGGAAGGTGAAAGAACTGACAGGGATGTCGCCTAACAAGTTGTTGTCTGCTGAACGTATGCGCATAGCTGCTGAATTGCTTGAGGAAGGAGAACTGAATATCTCTGAAATAGGTTTCCGTGTTGGCATATCCGATGCCTCCTATTTCAATAAGTGCTTCAAGCAGCATTTTGGCATGGCACCCAGTAAATACAAGAAAGAAAAGTGATGGACCTTGGCCCATCACTTTATCTTTTCCAGAAATTCTATTTCTACTATACGGAGTTCTTTCTTGGTATCTCCACCATTCTTCGCCTTGAAGAGATCAAGTTCGCCAGCAGCGGGTTCTGCCACCTCTACGATACCACCAAAGGCATCCTTATCCTTGCCAGCACCCTTTAAGCGGATTGTTATCTCATTGGTTTTGACGGCTTTTGTGGGTTTCAAATGAACATAGCCTAAACTGCGTGCTGTCTCACCACTCCATATCAGTTGTTTGCCAGCATAGATTTCAAGCGGATAACTGCGTAGGCGCCAACCTGTCAGTTTCACGCAGATGTCATCAACCACAGCTTTCTTTGCTAGTTTGTAGGTAATCCAAGCCGTAGAGGCGCGACCATCGTTTTTCCACTCTGAGAGCTCGTTGTCATCAAAACTGTTGCTTGCATGTTCGCTATCAAAACCTGACTTGGCTGAAACGATGTCGATGCCACGTGCTTTCTCCTCAAAAGATGGTGATAGTGGTGTCTCACCTCTATCGAGTCTTGGCTTTAGAGTCAATGAAGGCAAATACTTTTCACTCTCCACCTCTTTACTTTTCACTTCTATATATGCAGGTTTCAGTCCTTTAGCACAAGCAGAAAGATGAATCTCACCTGCATTGGTTGTTGAGCGAACTAACACACGATTTACACCACACTCTACAGGTAATGCCATCTGTCCTACATAGTTATCTGATACGTTCTTGGTAGCAGCAGCATCCAGCAAACCAGCAGGACGATTGTCATCAGGACGCTGCATCGCCTTATTGTCATGAGTGCCAATACCACCAATCCACTTGGCCTCACCCCAGAGATTGAAAGTAATCAACCGATCATCAAGCGTACAACGATGCCCCTGTTTGTCGAGAACCTCTATCTCAAAGAGTGCCATATCTGCACCATCGGCCTTCATGCCCTCAGGATTATCTATCGCTGTAAGTCTTAACTGATAGGGTTCACTAGAGGTTTCTATCTTATAGTTGCTGCCATCAGAACCCTGTGCCTCAAGACTGCCTTCTTCAAAAGCGATGTTCTCGAAAGTATAAAGGAAGCGATAGCTTTGTTTGCCATGTCCTAACGATCTGCCGTTTACAAACAACTCTACATCATCTGCGGTAGATACGACATAGATATTCTTGGTTGTTCCTGCTGGATAGTTCCAATGGCCGATGATATAGGTCTGTTGATGCTCAGGCTCTACCCAACCATTCCACATCACCTGATGTACATAGAAGGCATCTTTGGGGATACGCATGGCATCAGTAACACCACTCATACGATAGTTTGACTCGCCACGATGGTGAGTATTAGTATCTGAGAATACTATCTTCACACCACCAGAAGACACACGTGTGCCAGTGCCAGGACGTTCCAGATAGTAGTCGTACCAGCGACGTACCATCTCTACGGCAAATGCATCCATATTGTGGTTATAGTCTGTAGCAGGCTTACCTCTGTAAAGCGGACCATCTCCCTCTTTATGATAGGGGTGACTTTGCTCGTCCCAATACTTACGCAAGCCTTCATCACGACAATATTCCATGGCCCACATGGGATGTTTCTTACTCTTGTTGATATAGAGCATCTCTCCACCATATTCGGCCTCATTGATGTCCAGCATCTCGCGAGAGCCAATAGCTCGTCCACCATAGGGATCGTATTTATCGCGAATGGCTTTCATCTCCAACATGTGCTCGCGACTGATGCTCTCATTACCACTTTCATAAAAGAGGATAGAAGGATTGTTGCGGTTATAGATGATAGCATCGCGCATCAGTGCTGTACGCTGTTGCCAGCGGGGGCCGTCAACATCCTTTTCCGCATCACCAGCAGGCATGGCCTGAATCAGTCCCACACGATCGCATGATTCGATATCCTGTTTCCAAGGGGTAACATGCATCCAGCGTACCAGATTGCCATTCGATTTAACGATGAGATCGTTACTGTAGTCACTGAGCCATGATGGTACAGAGATGCCTACTCCTGGCCATTCATTAGAAGTACGCTGGGCATAGCCGTGCATCATCAGCACACGATCGTTCAACCAAATCTTTCCTTCAGCAAAACGTGTTTTACGGAAGCCCGTACGAGTGATAACATCATCTGTAATGGAGCCATCATCTGCCTTCAACATGGTCTTGACGGTATACAGATAGCCATAACCCCACGACCAGAAATGGAGCCCTTCTACAGGTTGCTGAATCTTCACAATGCGCGTCTCGCCCGGTTGTAGAGTGATTCGTTCGCCATAAAAATGAGCAACCTCTTTTCCTTCTACATCAAGAACTTTGGCTTGTAAGGAGAAAGAACGTGGCATTGCGTCTTCATTCCTTACTTGCGATTCCGCATGAATCACGGCTTTATGATTGGGAATATCAAAGTCTGTGGCATAGATGTAGGTGCCCGTTGTTCCGAGATTGCTGTAGAGTGGGAGGGTTTGGTAAAGCTTATCTGTAATGTGCAAATATACATTCTTTGGTATACCTCCGTAGTTGGCATTAAAGTTACGGTCGTTCCATTGGTAACGACTGTTATACTCACGAGAATGATAAGTCCAACTGTTATCGCAACGTACAGCCAAAATGTTCTCACCTTCTATAATATATGGTGTCAAATCGAAACCACAAGCCATCACACCATTCTCGCTGAAGCCAAGGTGCTTGCCGTTGAGCCAGAAATCGGCTCCCTGTCGAACGCCCTCGAACTCAATAAAGACCTTCTTGTTCTGAATGTCCGCCATCAGGAAGGTTTTCCTGTACCAAACAATAGTGTCTGTAAGGTCTACAATATCCTTTCGGAATGCTTCATCACCATTAAAGGCGTAGGGAAGTGTTACTTGTTGCCACCGGCTGTCATCATAGTTAGGCAATGATGCCTCAGTCATGTCTCCGACGGCCAATCGCCAGTTTCCATTGAAGTTCAGTTTCTTGCGGTCTGTAGCACCTGCGGTCATGAACGTCATGACCAGTAGTATACCCAGACAGTTTCTAAGTAGTTTCATTTTTGTTTTATTTTCTTTTGATTAGTACTTCCTGCATATAAATAGCATCTAAGCTCCATAAGGCAGCATCGTTGGTATTCGACGTGCCATCGCCATGTTTCCAAAGGGCATCCCAGGTGGCGGCTGTACGCTGTGGATCTCGGTCTTGCCAGGCTGCATAGGCCTCTAAGCGACGAACGGGGAATTCGCTGTGACGGATATCGTGAGACATCTGCTTATAGCGGCGGGCAAAATCAAGCCAGGTGGCAGCAAATTTATCATCCCTCACCATAGGCATCAATTCGTTCACCACTTCAAATCCGCCCATAATCGTCATCAGGTGATTGGTACTTTTTACAGAAGAATCACCATCATAAGATATTCTTCCTGTTGCTGGATCATAGCCTTTTGCGAGATTGCCAGTAAAAATACCATCAGGCAACGCTGCAATACTTTGTAAACCTGTCTGAATCTTATCACGATATTTTGTTGTGCCAAATCGTTCCCACTCCGTCATCCAGTTGCCGGCATATGCCAACCAGTCAGGGCCTATGCGAAGTCGTGCTGGGGCTTGACAAGGATACTGACTACGAGGTTCTGCCAATCGCATGGGATCGATATGATAGAGTAATGTGTCGGCATCTTTTTGTTCGCTCATCAGGTCACCTGTTCGTTCATCGGTGGTTAGATAATAATAGAAGCGGTTAAAGGCAGCTTGACTGATACGAGCCTCTTTAGCTCCACAACCCCAGTGAGAGACATTATGACGACTACCAAGAGGGGCAAACTGTCCTATATGATAGGTGTCAACTTCACTGCAATGGCGTGTCATCGCTTCTGCCATACGCCAAATGTCGCTACGACCAGTACGAAGGAAATTGTACCAAAGCCACATGGGGGTAGCCAGTTCTGTATTATCCCACGCGAAACCACCCACGTCATAACGCCACTCTTTTCGTTCATCATCGTAGGTATGCATAATGTCACCATAGTTCCAGAAACCATACCATTTGTATTGTTCGATATGGCCCTGATAAGCCTTGATATAGGTTTCAAGCCGCTGCTCTACTTGATCAGATGAATCCTTAGGTAGCGACCAAATGCCAAAAGCTCGTTTCTCATGAAGATAGTCTGGGGTAGGCAACAAGTGGGGATCTGCTGTAAGCTGACTAGCTGACTTTGCGATGCCATCCATACCAGGATAGCAATTAAAAGCCTTCAGTTTCAATACACTAGTACGAGCGATGCCATAAGGTGAACTCATACCTTCTTGAACATCTTCATAACTGGCCAAAAGGTTATGGGCTATCGTATCATAATGACACAGATTCATCGCTTCAGCCTCAGGACTCCACAACCACATGGTTAGTTCTGCCTCGCTACTCCGTGACTTGTTTACCTCAATTGTAGAGGGATATGATTGCCAGAAATCCTTTAGACAAACCCCCATGCCACCACTCACATCACCAACAAAAGTGAAACCGGGACTACGAGTGCCAGTAAGTGTGCCTATCCAGGGACTCTCCGATGTGGCTCGTTTACGGATAGACCAAGCGTTATCCGTCAACTGTGAGAGTCGATAACCATCCCATTGGGCCCAGTGGTCGAGCAAAGAACGATTCTTTTCATCAAACTCTTCATAATCAGGAATCCGCTTACCCTCCATCTGCTCTGCTTGGAGGTTACGATGCTTGTCATTGCCAAATGTGAGTCTACGACGACCATCGAGTGGTTGAACCGGTTCTGTCCAGATGCCCTTCTCTGTGGCAAAGGCAATATAGCGATTATAGGTGGCCTCTCGCATAGGCACTTGGAATCTCAAACCTATAGAACGAATCTGGTCACGATGCGCATCACCATTATAAACAAAGGTATGAACAAGATTCATCTGGTCGCTACCTAAGTAGAAGTAAAGACGCACGGTGAAAGGCAACCATTCGCGCCCTTTCTCACTACGATGTACACCTTCTGCCTTGATGACAGCAGAAACTTTTCCCATGCGTTCCACCTCTACTTTCGTTACTTTAGATTGGAAGGCTGCCGCATCTGTTGAGGCTATCAACGTGGCTACACCACCAACTCTTTTTCCATCGATACATAGACTATCAATGAGATTTTTGCCATGTTTAGGTATACAAACTACTAGCTTACCTGTATTTATAGTAATGTGATTTTCATTATCAGAGACAATGATCGACAGACTATTCTTCTGAGTTTTCTTTTTCTTTAACGTCACTAATGGCGTATCGTTCTGTGCAACAACTGCAGAGAGTCCTGCCCACTTAACTGAACCATCGGGCCATCGGGCATTTACCCATGCATCCAAAGGCGTATCATCCGAAAGGGCCAACATTGACACTTCTTTTAATTCTCCTTGTGCAAAGGGTATACCAAAACTTATAGGAACAGACTCTGTGGATTGTTCGCCTACCCAGTGAAGCGGAATGCCAGTTGTGGCATATGAATATGAGACAGTCTGATAAGCCTTGAAATTTGTAATTCTGGTTCTGGAGAGTGTGGTACGGAAACCAAACCAACCTTCTTTCAATGGTTGAGGGTCCAGATAATCTACGATACATTCACCATCGATATAATAACGTGTGCGCCCAGTAGCTGTACTTTCTATCTTGATATGGTACCAATGGTTGGCTTTTAGCAAATGAGCGGTATCAGTATATTCCTTTAAAATAGCAGGTCGTTTTGAGGCATCTTCCACACCAGCCTCATTGCCATCATAACGACGGAAACGGGTTGTTGAATTATGGTTACCACCATAGCCTAGATAATACATCTGGAGAGTATAGCAACGGGTAAAAATACCACTACGCCATTGGGCTCTCGAAAATAATCCCATGGCATGGGAATCAGAAGCTAACCAGAAACAATTCATATCGCTCAGACGATCGCCTGGCTTTTTTTCGTCCACCACACAAGCATCATATTCCACCGTCATACCCAGTCGCATTTTCTCTTTACGCCAGAGTGTTAATCCTTTAGGTGAGAGAATCTCACAGGTGTCACCAGCAAAGGTAACCTTATAGTCGGGCGATTCAGACTCCACTTGCCAGTACTTGGCAAACTGTCGTTTGTCTAAGCCCGACTGTGCCTGAGCTGTCAAGCCTATCATGAGCATCATGAATACTGCAAATTGTTTCATCTTCTTACAGGTCTTAGGAAAAGTTTGGTGCAAAGATAGGAAGAATCCCACACATTATCTTCTATTATTATTCAAAAAATAGAAGAATTGTTCATTTCTTATGCTTCAAATCCAAAGACACCCCTGATACTCAAGAATGTCAACGCCCGCTATGCCTTCGATATCTTTCGTCCTGATGGCACCAGCGTGATAGAGTATTAAATGATTGGTGTTCTAAAATGAGTGTGTTTCCAAGAAGGACTTGAAAGTGGGGAGGTAGCCTTCTGGAATGTGGATAATCTCGTTACCGATATAGACACAGTCGTTGCGATCGACTTTCTTGATTTTGTCGACATGGACAATGTAGGAACGATGGATGCGAAGGAACTTGTCTTTGGGCAACATTTCTTCTACAGCCTTCATTGTCAGGTGAGTAATCAGTGCCTTGGGCTCATTGTCAAGGTAGAACATCACATAGTCCTTCATGCCATTTACATAAGTAATCTTGTCGATAGCGATGTTGCGCCATTCTCCCTCTACACGGATAAAGAGAGAATTTGGTTGTTGTGGTTGTGGAGCTATCGGCTGTTGATATAGCTTCTTGGCTTTCTCGACGGCAGCAAGGAACTTGTTATATCGGATGGGCTTCAGCAGGAAGTCGAGCGCATTCACCTCGTAGCTCTCGAAAGCATACTCCTTGAAGGCGGTGGTGAAGACGACACGCGTCTCTTCAGGCAGACTATGGGCCAGCTCCATCCCATCGATGTTCGGCATCTGAATGTCGAGGAACAGCAAGTCGGGCTTCCGTGCTTTGACAGCATTGATGGCTGTGATGGAATCGGTGAACGATGCCATCAGCTCCAAGTCGGGAGTCTTCTCAACGTAAGATTCCAACAGACGGACGGCTAGAGGCTCGTCATCGACAATCATGCAAGTCATAGGTCTCATAGCTGAAGGGTGATTTTTACGTGATAGATATTCTCTGACGTAATGGTCTGCTCCCATTGGTATCGTCCAGCATAGAGCAGGTTGAAACGACGGCGGGTGTTCTCCAGTCCGATGCCAGAACCACTACGATCCTTTGTGGGCTTGGGGTTGTTGGTGTTGTCGCAGGTGAAAACGAGCGTGCCATCTTGCTGCACGAGGCTGATGTCGATGGTGGCTAGGGCATTGCTGTTGGCCCCATGTTTAAAAGCGTTTTCGACCAACGAGATAAATATTAGTGGCGCCACCAGCACTTCACGATTCTCTATACTCGTCTCGAACTTTACCTTCGTCATTTCATTGCAGCGGAGTTTCATCAGTTCAATGTAGTTGCGCATAAACTCTACTTCGCCCTCCAACGGTACTTTCGGCTTGTTGGTCTCATACATCGCATAGCGCAGCAGGTCGCTCAACTGCATCACAGTATCCTGGGCTTTGTCGGCATCTATCTGCGTCAGACTAGAGATGTTATTGAGGGTATTAAACAGAAAATGAGGATTGATCTGGTTCTTCAACCATGCCAGCTCTGCCTCCACCTCTTTCTGTTTCTTCTCGC
>JAEEGJ010004761.1_pt1 | contig 44677 bp, 28 predicted proteins | sample 8958761 | NCBI WGS metagenome assembly JAEEGJ01 (sample SAMN16246546, study PRJNA631951) | gut metagenome | biome: gut microbiome; feature: rumen; material: RS-attached | host: Bos | place: Iran: Karaj | collected 2018-10
TCCGCTTGTACGACCGCACCAGCAGCGTGACTGCTGCCAAGGCCAGCAGGACGTAGGCCACGTAGGCCCACCACGTGCGCCACCAGGGCGGTGTGATGAGAATGGCAAGGCGCGTCTCCTTTGCCTGCTCCCAGTCCTGACTTCTCAGCTTGGCTCTCAGGATGAACGTATACTGGCCCGGTCGCAAGCCCCGGAACACCACGTCGTGGTCGTTGCCAATGTCATACCATTTGCCGTCCATGCCCTCCATCTTGTAGGTGTAGTCGACGGCCGGGGTCTGGGCATAGTTACGCATGGCGAAGGTCAGGCGGATAGTGTTCTGGCGGTAGGTTGTGCTGACGCGCCCCTCCGCGTCGGCCGTCAGGAACTGTATCTCGGTGTTTGAGCCCACGGGGTTGTAAGCTTCGCAGCTGATAATCTGTATCTCCGACAGTTGTTCGCCGTTGCCCATCCGCTGCGGGTTGAAGTAGCAGACGCCCCCTGCCGAGCCGAAATAGATAGTACCGTCAGCGTCCATCGTGACGGCCCCATTGGCAAAGCCGCCTGAAAGCCGCGTGTCGTAATGGTTGTAGTTGTGGAACCGCTCTGTGCTCTTCACGAAGCAGGAGATGCCCGAATAAGTGCTCATCCAGATGTTCCCGTCAGTATCCTGTTGCAAAGCCAGTATGTGACCATCGTTCAGTCCCTGACTCTCGCCATAGAGGCTGACGCCCGTCAGGCTTTTGGCATCATCTACATACGCCAGGCCTTTGTCAGTGGCGAGCCAGACGCCACCCGACGGCGTTCGGATAGCATGGTTGATTTTGCTCGACGGCAATCCTTCGCTGATGCTCAGATGGCGGAAAGTGCGGTTGTTCAGGTCGAAAGCGTAGATGCCGTCGCCCAGAGTGGCAATAAACAGCTGGTGCGGAGCCGTCTCGATGATGCTGGTGGCCGGTGCATGAATGGTCTTGCTGACGAAGTCGTGCAGCGTGGCCTTCCCGTTCTCATACAGGTAGACGCCAAACTCCCCGCCTATCCAGATGTGCCCGTCGGCGTCCTCGGCAAAGGAGTGGATGTCGGAACCCTCGGGACTGAGCGGTACGAGCGAGAACTGCTGGCTCTGCCTGTCGAAGCGGTAAGCGCCCTGGTCGTCTACTCCTATCCACACGCCCCCATGACGGTCGGCCATCAGGCATCGTGGGAAGGCATACCTGCGCCGGATGGTGTTCAGGCTGCTCCACCGGCCCTTGATGCCGCCATCGTGCCACCACACCAGCTCGTCCTCGCCGGCCATCCAGAATCCCTGCTCCGGGTCAGCGGCGATGGAACAGACCGAAGGCCGCCTGTCGCGCAGGTCTTTATAGTCTAAGAGATTGAAGTCCTGCTTGCTGAAGCTGATAAAGTCGACGCCCGTGCTGTGGTTGCCCACCCAGATGTTGCCATACTCATCCTCGACGATACTACGCGTGTTGAGCGACGACAGGCGGACTGGCGTGTCGCTGTAGCTGCCGTGTTCAACGATTCTGATGCCCCCTATGTCGGTAGCCACCCAAAGCCGTCCGTCAGCCATCTGGCAAATGTCGTAGACATTGTCGTCGTAACGGTCGGCAGCATCGTGAATCTTCGTAAATGTGCCCGTTGCTGGGTTAAAGAACGCCAGCCCCGTATCAGTTCCCACCCAGACGTTTCCGTCGCGTGTCTGATAGATGCAGCGCACGTTGTTGCCTGGCAGACTTGACGGGTTGCCCGTCTGCGACTGGTAATTCTGGCTCTCGCCATTGGCCATGTTCACGATTGTCATGCCATGCTGACTGTGGCCTATGTAGAGGTGTCCGTGACCGTCGTCCATGACGCAGCGGTTGCCATGAGGCTGCCGCAGCTGAAGGTCTTTTGCCAAGAGCGTGTTGCAGTCGAAATGCTGTATCTGTCCGTTACCATAGACGAGCCACACGCCGCCGTCGGAGGCGTCTGCGATATCATTGATGCTCGACATGACCAGTCCGTCGGCGGTGCTCAGCTCGCGCATGTTGCCGGTCGTCACGTTGTAGATGGTCAGTCCTCGCTCCGTGCCGATGAGCATGCTGCCTGACGGCTTGTGCCAATAGAGGGCTGTGATGAGTCCGGCGAGCTGTTCTGACGTGAGCGGCTGGCAGGTTTTCCCAGCGATTCTGTTCACGCCTGCCTCTGTGGCGACCCACACATGGCCCTTTCCGTCGACGGCTATGCTGACGACAAAGTCGTTCGACAGTCCGTCGGCCGAGCTGATGTGGCTGGTCAGGCTTATCTCCTGTGCAGTCAGCATCAGGGCGCCTATCAGACAGCAGGCTAAGAGGAACAGTCTCTTAATCATAAGGGGTGTTTGAGGGGTTCTTCATATCGCGCACACAGACCTCCCAGACCTTGCAGCAGCGTGCCGAGCCCTTGGGGCCATCGACGGTAAGGGTGACTACGTAGTGGGCGAAGTCGCGGCTGTAGGTGTGTATGGGGTTCTGCTCGGTTGAGGTAGAGCCGTCGCCGAAATCCCAGTGCCAGGAGGTAATGGGGCCGTAGCTCTGGTCGCGGAAGCTGACAGTACGCGTGCCGGGCATGACGTTGAAGGTCCAGTCGCACTCGACGGCTTTACGGAACTGTGGCTCCAAGGGCATGAGGGTGAACAGGCGCTGCATGGAGGCGTTGCCATACATCTTGTGATGCTTCGACAGATTCCAGAAGCCGTTGTTCTGCTCCTGTCCATCGTAGTCGATGACGGCCCAGGAGAGGCCAATCTTCTTGTTTTCATAGAGCGGACTTTCCACTGACTTAGCGGGACCTTCGGGACTGGCATAGTCGAAGGGGGTGATATAGAACTCCATGCGCAACCGGCCCTTCTCGCCGTGGGCGAAGTTGTAGTCGTAGGCATAGTTGGCGTAGGGCAGGTATTTGAGCCACTGCTGCGGTCCCCACACCATGGTCCACGACTTGCCCTCCGTTGGTGGCGTCATGATGTGGTAGTTCTGGGCATGCTGATTCTGAAACTCGAAGAAGGCGTCGATACGGCTCTTGACCTTCGGATTCAGCCGGAACTCGTCGGTGTGAGGTCCGCCGGACAGGTCGCCGTCGACGACAATCTCGTAAGTGTCGTTATGCAGACTGAGCTGGTTGAAATCCCAGAAGTCGTCGTAAGCCTCGTAGAGGAAGTAGAGCCGGTTGAGTCCGTTGACCCAGCCCACCTTCACCTTGACGTCGAGCGTCGATCGGTCGACGGCTTTGTGCTTGCCGGTGTCGTCCCACATCTCGTCGATGGTAACGCTATACGCGTCGGGCACGATGTCCCAATCGGTAAAGTCGCCGTCGATGCGGGGAATCTGGGTACGGGGAAACTGGAACACCTTGAAGCCGGGTTCCGTTACTTGTATTTCGGGCTGGGCGACTGCATTCGCAGCCGACAGCAGCACCGATAGCAGAACGATGGACTTACGCATGAGCATCAATACCTAAACAGTTCGACTCTCTGGAATGACGGCTCCGGGCGGCCGAAGTTCAGACCCTGCCCTGAGAAGCCCTCGTCGACGGCATAGAGCAGGTCGTAACGCAGCTGAATCTCGTCACCGTTCAGCCAGCGTCCCTCCACCCACTGGCCCTGCTCGTCATAGTCGCCCTCGGTCACCTTAGCCAGTCCGACAATGCCCTTGCCGTCGGCAGGAAGGAAGGTGATGCGCACATTGGAGCCCAGGAAGAGGTAACTCTCGTCGTCCTGACGAATGGCGATGACATAGCCGATGGCATCGGGGGCGTAGGTGCCGCCGGTGAGCTGAGGTGCCCCTCCGTTGCGCATACCGCTGGAAATGAGTTCACAGACGATGCGGACATCGGCCAACAGGATGGTGTCCTTCACGCGCGTAGGTTCTGACCCCTTCAGCCAGGCTGCTCCGATGCGACCGTCAGCCTGTGCCGACAGTATCAGCGGAGCTATGCGGCCTGCCTTCTGATAGAAGCTGCTGAAGGTGGCATTCACGTCGTCGTCGCAGTTGCGTTCGAAGCCAAAGGGTGAATAGCCGATGGCTCCCTCGGCACCGATGGCATAAGCGGCATTGGCAGCACCGTTCTGCCCGGAGCGCGATTCAGGAATGAACACCGGATTGCCGCTGCGGGCGTAAAGAGCCAGCTGCTGGGGGAAGTCGTTCAGATAGATGTCGGGCGAGAGGATGTCGATATGCGGGGCAGCAGCGCGCCAGATATCGTGGTTCTGTGTCTGCGGACCGCCCGAGGGGTAGTTGCCTGGGCGCGTATCCTCAGGCTGTACTATCCAGGCATTGACGAATGTGGGCAGTTCATACTCCTGTTTGCCGGCCTCGGTGATGTGGTCCATGTAGGAGGCATAGTGCCAGGCCATGAATATCTCAGCAGCGCGGTCGGCGGGACTGAACACCTCCTGCCATGTACCCTCAGTCTTGCAACCGCCGGCTTCCCAGGCTTTGCGCGTCTCGGGCAGCAGACTGTCACGATGGGCTGAGAGCCAGTCGGTCAGCGCCTTGGGTACCTGGCCCTTGTAGGCCGCCTCGGCCAGTGGACAGTAGTCGCGGGGATGACCGTGGAGTCCGACTTCGTTCTCCATTTGTATCATGACGACGGTCTGCTGCTGGGCGTCTACCTTTTTCAAGTGAGCCATCATGGCAGCGAAGGCCTTTGCATCAGCCTTGCAGGTCTCGTCGCCCAAGGTTGTCAGTATGGGCAGCGGCTTCCCGTCGGGTGTCTGTGCCAGGGGGAACCGGTTGGTGTCGCGCTTCACCCAGGTCGGGGTATAGCTGGTAATGCCGTTCTTCCATGAGCCGAACCAGAGCAGAGCGAGCTTCATGTTGTTGCGGCGGGCATCTTCCAGCAGATTGTCGACGACGGTGAAGTCGAACTGGCCTTCGGCGGGTTCCGTCTGTTCCCACGACACCACCGCCAGAACGGTGTTCACGCCCGCGTCCTTCAGTTTCTGCCAGTAAGGGGCCAGATAGGCCCGGCTCGACGAAGTAGAGTTACCCAACTCACAACCCAAGACCAGCCAAGGCTGTCCCTGCACGATGAGCTGCGTCACGCCGCCACGCTTCTCCAGATGAGGCGGTTCCTGCCCGATGGAGGCTTCTTTCCTTTCTCCAGTACAACCTGCCATAAGTACAGCAGAGAGGAGGATTGCTATTACCTTATTCATCATTATCACAAGTTTTAGTGCTTATATCGGTCTATAAGGTACTGGGGCAGCCGGACGATGCAGATATTCATTGAGCGGCCGTCGTCGGAGAGCATGGCCGACTGGATTTCAATCTCGGTGCCGTCGGGCTTGAAGGTGGGGTGAACGTGGTCGCGGGCCGTGGTCTTATGTCCAGCAGAGAGGAGAATGCGCTCACCAGTGTGGCGGTCGATGAGCCAGAGCTCGCGTGCGAAGTCGTCGCCAGCCACCCAGTGGCCGTCCTGCGAGCCTGCTACGTGCCAGAAGTTGTCGCCGGGCACTTGTCCCTCGAGGGTGAGTTCGCGGGTACGCATGTTGACGACGGCAATGCCGGTGGCATACTCCTTGGTGCCCGACGGTCCCCAGTCGTCGGAGGTGGCAAACGACTCGAGGCCCTCGATGGTCTTCTGCTCACCCTTGTTGATGGGGCGGTGACCAATGATGGCAATGACGAGCTCGTCGGCGCTGATGACGGCCTCATGGGTAACCCAGTCGTGCTCGGTCTCGCGGTAGACGGGGCGCAGCCCTGTGCCGTCGGCATTGCACATCCACGTGCGCTGGGGCGCCTTGCCGCCCGTCTCCCAGCAGAAGACGACCTCGCCGGGATGCCAGGGATTGCCCTGAATGTGGCCCACCTTGAAGTGGACGGCTACGACGGGTTCGGCCTTGCCGGTAGCGAGGTCCATCTTGCCGATGCCACCGGGGCCTGCACCCATGTGCCGCGGGCCGAAGTTGGGGGCTATGGGCTCGGCTATGGGCATTTGGCGGGCATACTCGGGTGAGAGCCGGAAGTAGACGAAGGTCTCGCTGCCGTCGAGCGCCATGTCGCCCTCGTTGCACATACTGGCAGGAATGGTGCCGCAGAGTCGCTCGTAGGCCTGTTTCTTCTTCAGCCTGCCCGCCTCGCTGTCGGCAAAGAGCTTTTCGAGGTTGATTTCGACGACCTCCATGCCCGTGCGCTTATTATCCTTATCTCTCTTGGCGCGCATGATATAGAGGTTCATCGACTTGCGGGCCACGCAGAGCATGCCGGTGAAGCCGCCCTCGGTAACCTGTACGATGTCGCCCGTCTCCTCGTTGACGGCCATGGCCTCGCCCGCCACGCGGTTGGAGCGGAAGATGACCCAGCGGCCGTCGGAGGTCCACTGGTTGTGGGTCTGGTAAATCTTGGAGTCGCCCGTGCCGCTCTTCGTGGTGAGGAACACGAGTTCGACGCCGGTCTTAGGGTCGTTAATGACTTTGCGCTCCGAAGGGAAGCGGCGCCCTATCTGGGCCAGCAGGGGTGCAGCAGCGAGTACTGCGAGGCAAATAGCTATAGTTCGTTTCATATAGGTGTTGGTGTTAGGTTTTAGAATCTGATTTTCCCGTCGTAATTGAAGATGGGCTGGTTGGTAGGCACCTCTTCGTCGTAGAACTGCACGGCGGAGTCGTTCAGCTTGGGGTGCTGCTGTTTCAGGAGCTTTATCATCTCGGCACCGGCCCAGATGACGGGACCGTAGCCGTGGGCAGCCATCACGTGGACGGGGCGATAGGCGTAGAAGGCGGCGTCGAAGCCCATGCCCGTGCCTACGCAGACGTTCTCAACCTGACCGCGCTCGTTGACTTGGGAGTTGACGGCCTGCCAGCCCAGGAGGGCAACAGGCCCGAAGGCCTTGGCATCGATCCAGCCCTTATTGACGGCGTGGGCCAGACAGTAGGTATAGATGGCCGTGGCCGATGTCTCAAGATAAGTGTCGCTGCGGTCGAGCAGCTGGTGCCAGAATCCGTCGTGATGCTGGAGCGCGGCGAGCCCGGCGGCGTGCTTGCGGAGCAGGTCGAGGATGGCCGGTCGCTGAGGATGGCTGGCGGGCAGCACGTCGAGCACCTCTGACAGCGTGAGAATTGCCCAGCCGTTGGCACGCCCCCAGAAGAAGGCGGGGTGCGGGTCCATGGCCTCCACCCAGCCGTGACGGAACAGCTGCTTCTCGGGCACCCACATACGGCTGGCAAACTGCGTGACCTGGCGTGCTGCCTCGTCGTAGTATTTAGCTTCTCCCGTCAGCCGTCCCATATAGGCGACGGCGGGAATGGCCATGAACATATCGTCGAGCCACACCGTGTTCTTCTGCGGGCGAAGGCGGGCGAAGGTGCCGTCGCTGAGCCGGTACTCCTTGTTGACGATGTAGTCGATGTAGTTGTCGATGAGCGGCCTCAGAGTGGCGTCAGCCGACTTTTCACTTTTCACTTCTCCACTTTTCACTTCTCCACTCTTCACTTCCCTCAGCTCTGCCTTGATCATCGAGCAGCAGACGGCTCCGGCATCGTCGAGGGCATGAGGGTCGATGACGCGGCGCACATTCCCGTCGATACGCTTGTTGGTGGCAAAGATTTTCCTGAAGGCGGGGGCAATGTCGGCCAGCAGCTTGTGGCGCTTGGCGACGTAGTCGCGGTAGGCGGCGTCGCCCGTAGCCTCGTAGGCAGCGAGCACGCCCGAGTAGGTAACGCCCCACTCATAGCTCGTCAGCCGGAATCCTCCCTGCTTCAGCTGTGTGTCGGCATTGATGTCGGCCAGCCTTGTCACCTCCCGTCCCGTCTGTTTGTCGACGAGCGTGGCGGGCGTTTCGGCGTCGATATAGCGTAGCACGCGGTCGATGGTCTGCTTGACGCTGCTGGCGGTGGGAATGCCGTAGCCCACGCGGTAGGCCGGCTTCATCAAGTGCAGTGGCGTGTTGTTGTCGTTAACCTGCTGTGCGTTGGCTGTCGGCAGCCACGCGGCTGTGGCCATCAGGCATGTTAGGATTAGTTTTTGTTTCGTCATGTTTGTTCCGTTTTATTGTTTTAGCGTGACAAAGGTACGCAAAAAATATCAGAAAAGTGGTGCCGTGGAGATGTTTTTTTCGCCATGACTGAAATCTGTATGCTGATTGACGCTTTTCCGTGCGTAGTGTTTCGGGTAATTGCAGTACTTTTGCACATCGTAATGACACATGTTAAACTCTTAAAAACTTAAAACACAATGAGAACAATCTTTACTTGCACACTTCTGGCAATGCTGACGCTCGCCGAGGGAGCCAACGCACAGGGCCACCGTCGCTGGGACTTCACCAACTGGAGCCCGCAGACAGTAGAAAACCTGAAGGCCGACGCCGCACAGACACGACCCGCTAAGGGATGGAGCGACATCGAGAAGAATGCCGACGACAAGGAGGGAGCCGTGGCCCCCGATGCCACCAAGGACAACTGCTTCTGGCTGGCCGACGACGGCGGACAATGGCTGACCGAACCCGAGGGCGGCTCGCTGAAGGCCAACGGCGTAGTGATTGCCGAGACTGAAGGCCTCGTCTTCAACCCCGACTACACCAAGAACCGCTCGCTGGCCATTGCCGTGAACTATCCGTCGACGGCGTTGGGCGATTATGCCGGGCCGCAATACCTGTGGCTGGGCGGCGGCAGCAAGAACCTGGCCTGCTTCACCATCCCCAACGTGCTCGTGGGACAGAAGATCAAGATGACCGTCGAGTCGCACAAGCCCGTTGACGCTCGCGGCGTAGAGCTCTACGTGGGCAGCGTGACGGCCGAGAACAAGATTGGCGAGTCGTTCAAGCCAACGACGATCGAGACCTACACGTGGGAGAACTGGACCCTGCCCGAGGGCGTGGAGCCTACCGACGCTGTCGACATCATCGTCTATAACACCAGCGGCTGCCACATCTATAATTTAGAGGTAGGCGAGGACACGGGCACCAAGCGCAACGTGGGCTTCATCTATAATGGCGACCTGAGCGCCGACCTGGCCTACAGCCAGTTCACGAGCAATTACAGTAATAAGGTGACGGCCATTGAAGCCAACAAGACCTTTACGCTCAACGACTTAACCGGCTACGACGTGGTCGTCGTCAGCTCTACCGTCAGTAATACCGACGCCATAGCATCGCTCAAGGACATCCGGCCCTTCGTGCCCATGCTCTCGCTGTGTCCTTCGGTCTACAGTATCTGGGGCTATGGCGAGTCCATGAGCGCAGAGATTGAGGTGGCCAAGGTCAAAAACGCCAACCACGGCCTGTTCAGCCACACCGACATCGAAGAGGCTGAAGACGAAGAGAACCCCGAGGGCGGTTTCATCTACCTCCTGCTCTTCTCGAACGAGACGCCGTTCACGGGAGTCAAGCTGGCTGGGGCTTTTGCCAACGACCCCGTACTGGCCGTTGCCTACGAGAACGAAGAGGTAGTGGCCATCCATACTCACAACCTGAGCCACAACGGCTACATCTATATTCCCTACACGCAGGAGACGCTGGCCGACGCACAGACCTATAACACCAACATCCTGGAGAACGCACTTGCGCTGCTTACCACCTCGAAGGCTGCCATTACACCAGCCCCCAAGCCCTCGTCAACACTTGCCTACAAGAAGCTGCGCACGGAGGTGACGATGAAGAGCGGCGTGCCCGGAGCACAGATATTCTATACGCTCGACGGCTCTGAGCCGACGACGGCGAGCACACTCTATACCGAGCCCTTCGAGGTGACGTCGGCCCTTACCGTCAAGGCTGCAGTCGTAGGCGACGGCTATCCCATGAGCGAAGTGGCTGAGATTCCCGTCGACATCAAGGACGTGGCCGACAGTCCGCAGATTGCCGTCAGCTACGAAGAGGGCCAGGCTACGGTCACCATCACCGCCCAGCCTGAGGAGGCCGAGGTGTGGTTCAACCTGACGGGCAGCGCCGCCAAGGCCAGCTCGCAGCTCTACACCGAGCCCTTCACGCTCAGCGGCAACGCCACGGTGACGGCTTTCGTTGGCGAATACGAGGGCTTCCTGCAGTCGGAGCTGGCTGTCAAGGAGGTGAGCTTCAGCGGCGCCCAGGTTTTCAGCGAGGTGGTCAGCAAGTTCGAGGGTGCCTCGTTCAACGCCATCGGCAACGTGCTTAATGGCGGATACAACTACTACACCGAAGTGGTGCTTTCGTCGCAGACCTTGAAGGATGTGAACGGCGAGGACTCCATCGTCAACGTCTATCAGCCGCGCGACTCGATGGTGGTCTACCAGCTCAGCGACGACTGGCGCGTCAGGACCTTCGGACAGGGACTCTACTACACCAAGGCAACCACGACGCACAACGTTGCCAGTGCCAGCGGCTACAACCCCGCCACCATCTTCGACGACCAGTTCTCAGTCGGCGAAATCACCTCTAACGCCATGCAGTTCCAGATTGTGAGCAAGAAGGACCTTGACGGCCGGCTCGACCCGCCGTCGCTGTCGCTCGAGAGCACGCGTGCCTTCAGCGGACCGTTTGAGGTCAGCGTCTACTACTCAGGCAAGGACTACAACAGCGCCCACGTGCTCGACATCCTCGTCAACACCGACACCCTCAATGCCAGTGGCTGGACGAAGATAGGCGAACTGCAGAGCCTCTCGCAGCCGTTCTACGACGGCAGCAACGAGAAGTCGTTCCGTGTATGGAAGCGCGGAGCCGCCGTCTACAACGGCACCGACGCCGTATTCGTCAAGATAGCCTCTGTCGAGAAAGCCAAGGACGTCAACATCTTCACCGTACTCGTGAAGGCGCCAGGTACCAGCGACGGCATCGAGACCGTACAGAAAGCCCACTCACCTTCTCTCAATTCAATGGTCTACGACCTGCAAGGCCGCAAGGTCACTCGTCCCGCAAAAGGAATCTATCTGAAAGACGGCCGCAAAATCGTCATCAAGTAAAAAAAGCCTCCCCTCCCCCACTCCGGTAAAGCGTAAAAAAGCCTCCCCCCAGTTTTTGGGGGGAGGTTGCATATAAGAAGGGACTCTTATGTTGTACTGACCCCACCCCCAACCCCTCCACTACATGGGAGGGGAGCGCGGCGGGAGCACAGAAGGAGGAACTACTAAACATTGTCCCGGTTTTGTCATCCGTTGGCGCAGTTTTATTATCCATTGGCGCAGTTTTATCGTCCATTGACGCAGTTTTAACTTTAGTTGCCGCAATAGAACACTTTTGATGGCGCGGAACGTCGCTATTGACGGTGCCTTTCAACCAGCTTCGAAGTTCCCTCCCTGCAAAATCACGACGGTTCTCCCCGCCGATTACGGGTCGTCCCCACTTCCAGGGAGCCTCACTTACAGGGGCTCTTCCAATTCCCGGCATAAAAGAATTAACCAATGCATTCGCCCTGGAATATCCTGCACTTCCTGCACTTGATTCTTAACTGTCTGGCAGGCAGACGGTTGAAAACCGCTTTACGTTTCATTATCTGCACCTGAACCTGCACCAGCACCTGCACTTGAGTCGGAACAGGGCAGCTAACACTATGGCTTGGCGGCACCAAAGGAGCGTTCCCACAGCCTTGGAAAAACGTTCCAAAGCCGTTGGAACGTCCGAAAGGCGCCGCCTTTTGACTATGAACCGCCGCCTTTTGGTCGTAACCCCCCGCTCTCTATTCAGTGCAGGTTCAAGTGCAGGTTCGGTTCAGGTTTATGGTGTCCTAACCTACTGATAATGAGGCTCAGTGCAGGAAGTGCAGGATATTTCAGGCCGAAAGCCATTTATAACAGTATAACAGAGGTTCTGTTGTTATAGGTATGTTCTAAAAATTGCATATAGCATCCGCTCTCCCCTCCCCTATAGGGGAGAGGAGAGCGGTGCATTCTCTGGTACACAGAAGGGACAGTTACTTTTGTGTTAATAGCCCAACATGGCGGAGGGCGTGATTCCAAGCGTCATGCAGAGCAGGCGGGCTATCTTCAGCGTCGGCTCTGCCCGGCCTGAAACATAGTCGCTGATACGTGACGGGCTGACGCCAATTTCAGAGGCCAGCTGCTTCTGGCTCATGTTCTTCTCGTCTAACGACAGTTGTATCAGTTGGGCCACCGTTGGCTTGCCGATGGGGAAGTGCTCCTTCTCGTAGTCAATCACCACGTCCGACATCATCGTCAGCTCAACGGCGTTTCGATCGTTGGCGGGCGTATTGTCGTCGACCAGCGGAAGCAGTTCCTCTATCCTTGCCAATGCAAACTCGTATTGTTCTTTCGTAATCTTTGCCATGTCGTTTCCTCCTTATTATATTGTTGATGCATCTATCTTGTCGAAAATCACAGGGACAGATTCTCCTAAAGCTCATCAGGAAAATATTTGGAAAGGAAAGCTTTAGGCTCCAAAGCCTCTGTAGCAAGGGCGAAGCCAAAATCTTTCAGATTGCGCGTGACTACACAATCGGCTCCAGCCTGTTCAGCTGCAAAATATTGAAGGGCATCCTCAAAATCTTTTGACTCAATTTGATAAGCCTTATCAACAACAGAACCGCCTAAAGGAACAATGTGATAGTAAGGCCGCAACCCTTTCATGACGGCATAGAACTGTTCCAGACCAATGTCTTTTCTGGTTACATAACGCATATTGGCTATAGTCAAATCTGATACCAACAACTCGATATCTCCGTGAATTGCAAGAAAGAAAATCACTTCAGCTTCTTTCCATCCTTCTGGCCGCTGCTGTATATAGTCAAGAAAGACATTTGTGTCGATAAACACTTTCATCATTTTGATGCGTATTTCTCTGTCAGATAATTTTCCTTGACACGCTTCCAGTCTTCCTCTGTCCTACTGGCAGCAAAACTGCCCAAAAAGGAATGAGCCAACTCCTTTGCCTTGGCTCGGCGAAGCATCTCTTGATCTTTCTCATTTTGTAATGGCAAAGCGGTCTTGACGTAAAGCCAAATAGACTGGATTGCCTTCTCGTCACTCTCATCCATAAGGTTGATACGCCTAACGACATCGTTCTTCATCTCACGTACAGTCATAATCGCTCATTTATTATTACTACGCTGCAAAGATATGTATTTCCCGCCAAACCACCAAACCTTTCAGCATTTTTTTCGCTAAAATCATACTGGGCAGGATGTTGGGCAGGCACGACTGGTCTTTCAGCGTGATTACTAACCGTTTAACAGAATGCGGTTCTTTTGTTATACATTGCGTCACAAAAGAAAACGTGAGCAATTACATCGCTTACGTTCCAAAGGTATCGGCAAACACCCTAACTACTTCAACGAGTAAAAGCCAACGCCATCAGGCGCGAACCATCTACTATTGATCTTGTAGTTATTTGAAATTTTGCCGATTTCTTGGAACAAGAATCAAAGCGGACGCTTCAACGTATATGTTCAGTTTTTCTATCTATCTCAGCCCATAGGCATTTCAGTTTTTAGGGTTCGACATTCGTTATATTCACCAGCCCTTCAACGGCTGCCACAAACTCATGAGAGAGGGGAGCCATTTCAAGGACTTCGGCTTCTGTTATCTCGGCGATGCTGTTATAGTCGGCCTTGATGCGAAGCTGTATCATCCGGGCAAAGAAGCGACCGTATTTCTTGTCAAGCTGACCTGTCAGGATGAAATGCTTGCCCAGTTCGGTAAGTGTGCCGTCGTGCGTCTTTGTTGCTATGCCGCGCGTAATGAAGGCAGCGTGGACTATATGATAACAGGCATAGTAGAACCGATTGGCTGCCAGACTCCATCGCCCCTGAAGAACCATGTCGTCAGCTTCCTGCAGGAATCGCTGCGCCTTCTCCGTCTGTAGCTTTTTGAGCAGATTTGAATCCATAGGCAATTACAATAGGCTGATGGCGTCGCGCTGCACATTGTCGTAGAATGGGGTGATGCTGTTGGCTTTCCACTCCTGCTCTGTGTAGACGATGGGGTTGATCTGTTCGCCGAGCGTCCAGCCCAGTTCCACGAGCGGATAGCTTACCTGATCGTAGTCGGCTTGCTGCAGCTGGCTTTTGGGCAGCACGATAAGGATGTCCCAGTCAGAGCCCTTGCGTGCCTGTCCTCTGGCCCGGGAGCCAAACAGGAGCACCATACTGCCTTCAGGCGCAGTCTGCTTGGCTACCTGCCTGATTTGGTTGAGTACGTATCTGTTCTTGTTCGTCATAATAGTACATCCTTTCTCTTTCCGTCGGCAAATATACTAACTATTTCCGAAACTGCCAAATATTCATTGCCTTTTTTAGGGTGAAAAGGAAGGCAATAATTTAGCAGTTGGCACAAAACGCCAAAATAAGTACACAAAAGGAGCTTGCTGATTATCCCCGCTCCTTCGTCCGGAAAATCGTCAAGGGACGGCGAAAAGGATACAATAATTGTTCACGACGGAAATCTGTAGCATGTTTGACGGATTTCCGTCGGTTCGTTTTGCGTTTTTCTGCTTACCTTTGCAGCGAGCAAACTACTACAACAATAATTTCTTAAGTTTAATTCATGGTTTAATAGTTTTTAGTAAATTGGTAAATTGTTTAATTGGTTAAGGTAACTTAGATTGTTTTTCAGGAGAACAAATGACTGCAAATGAGAACAAACCATATTTAATTACTAAAACAAAGAAAATGAAAATGAAGGAACAAGGTAGAACGAGACTGAAGGGCGCGGCCCCGGTGTGGGCGCGCTTTCTGCTGCTTGCGCTGATGGCCGTCGGCTCGACGGCGGCTTTTGCGCAAGGCAAGGTATCGGGAACGATTGTCGACGCCACGGGCGAGGCCGTCATCGGCGCCAGCGTTGTGGTGAAGGGAACGAGCAACGGCACGGTGAGCGACTTTAACGGTCGCTACACGGTGCAGAACGTGCCGCAGGGAGCGACGCTGGTCTTCTCGTATGTGGGCTATCGCACGCAGAGTGTTGCGGTGGCTGGCAAGAGCCAGGTGGACGTGACGCTCGAAGAGGACAAGCAACTGCTCGACGAGGTGGTCGTGGTGGGTTACGGCGTTCAGAAAAAGAGCGACGTGACTGGCGCCCTGACGCGCGTGGGCCAGGAGGAGCTGAACATCCGGCCGGTGTCGAACGCTCTGGAGGCTTTGCAGGGCAAGGCAGCCGGTGTTGACATTACGACGAGCGAGCGTCCGGGCACGATCGGCAGCATCAGGATTCGCGGTGAGCGCTCGCTGAACGGCGGCAACGACCCTCTGTACGTGGTGGACGGCGTTCCCCTGATGTCGGCCTCGGGCATTGAGACGCTGAACCCGCGCGACATTGAGTCGATTGACATTCTGAAGGATGCCTCGGCAACGGCCATCTACGGTAGCCGCGGCGCCAACGGCGTGGTGCTGGTGACGACGAAGCAGGGCAAGAGCGGGCGCATGACGATTGACTATACGGGCACGCTGACGGTATCAGACATTGTGGACCGTTCGCCCTCGATGAGTGCCGGCGACTTCGTGACGTTTGCCCGCTGGGCTGCCCACAACCTGGATGCGACGAAATATGCCGACCCTCTTCACCCGACGCAGGCTGAGGACGAGGCGCTGTTTACGAAGGAGTATGGCTCGCTCGACCCTACATCGGTGGCTAACATCATGAAGGGCTGGCAGGGCGGCAACTGGGACGCCTCGCGCATTACGGACAAGGACTGGACGGAGTACGTGACGCAGACGTCGCTCTCGCACGAGCACACGCTGGCTGTGAGCGGCGGTACGGACCAGCTGAACGCCTACGGCTCGTTCGGATACCTGAGCAACAAGGGTACGCAGAAGGGCCAGTGGTACGACCGCTATACGGGCAAGGTGAGTGTGAGCATCAAGCCGACGAAGTGGTTCTCGATGCAGGCCAGCATCAACGGTACCTGGGCTGAGCGCGACTACGGCATGTCGACGACCGGCGGCCGTTCGGGCTCTGTTCCCGACGCCATCTACGGCACCGCCAAGCAGATTTACAACTGGGCCGTCCCCTACGACGCCGACGGCAACCGCATCATCAATCCGGGCGGCGAGAACGGCACGTATAACATCATTGACGAGTGGAACCACTCGCAGCAGAAGTCGCAGACATTCCGCGCACTGGGCAACTTCTCGGCCACGATTGACCTGGGCGAGATTCTGAAGCCTGTCGAGGGTCTGCGCTATAAGATTGCATTCGGCCCCGACTTCCGCCACTTCCGCGAGGGCGTGTACATCGACGGATTCTCGGCCCACAAGATAAACTCGAACGGCAACGAGGGCGTCAACCAGTCGTCGCTGAACAACCGGCGCGACTTCTCGTGGACGCTTGACAACATGCTGATGTACGACCGCACGTTTGCCGATGTGCACAAGGTGGGCGTGACGCTGCTGCAGACGGCCTCGAAGTGGAACACGGAGACGTCGAACATGAGCGCCCAAATGCTGGAGAAGGACTCTTACCTGTGGAACGCCTTCAACACGGTGAACGTGAGCAATACCGACCAGAAGGTAGGTCTGGGCTCGGGCCTGACGGAGCGCCAGCTGGAGTCGTACATGATCAGGCTGAACTATGGCTTCAACGAGCGCTACATGCTGACGGTGAGCGGCCGCTGGGACGGTGCGTCGCAGCTGGCCGAAGGCAACAAGTGGGACTTCTTCCCCTCGGCAGCCCTGGCCTGGCGCATCGGCGAGGAGAGCTTCATCAAGGACAATGCCAAGTGGGTGAGCAACCTGAAGCTGCGCCTCGGCGTGGGCGTGACGGGCAACGCCGCCGTGGCTCCCTACGCCACGATTGGCGACATCACGAGCTTCTACCTGCCCTTCAACGGACTGACCGACGTGCTGGGCTACAGCACCAACGAGCCTTACTACATGGCCAACCAGCTGACGATGGCTAACCCGAACCTGGGCTGGGAGAAGACCACCCAGTGGAACATCGGACTGGACTTCGGACTGCTCGGCGGCCGTATCTTCGGTACGCTCGACTACTACTGGTCGAACACCGACGACGTGATTATGTTTACCAACATACCGACGCTGACGGGATTCCCCGGCACCTACTCGAACGTGGGCAAGACGAAGAACCACGGTATTGAGCTGACGCTGAACGCCACACCGGTGAAGACGGCCGGATTTGAGTGGAACACGAGCTTCAACATTGCCTACCAGAAGGACGAGATTGTGGAGCTGGCCTACGGCAAGAACGACATGCCCGACAACTCGCTCTTCATCGGCGAGTCGCTGAGCGTCTACTACGGTTACAAGAACGACGGCGTCTGGCAGGAGAGCGATGCTGCCGAAATGGCGAAGTGGAACGAGAACGGCTATAACTTCACGGCGGGTAACGTCAGGCCGCACGACGTCGACGGCGACTACAAGATGACCATCGAGGACCGCGTGGTGCTGGGTAACCGCCGGCCTACGACGACGATGGGATGGACCAACAACTTCTCGTGGAAGGGCATTGAGCTGGGCATCTCGATGATAGGGCGCATGGGCTACACATTCTCGACGGGCGGCGAAGCCCTGACGGCTCACGCCAACCAGCGCGATATTGACTACTGGACACCGCAGAACACGGGCGCCGAATGGCAGAAGCCGATTCTGGCACAGGCCACATCGGGCTCGAAGGACGACTTCTCGACCCTGCTGGGATTCAAGGACGCCTCGTTCATCAAGGTGCGCAACATCTCTTTAGGCTATAACCTGCCGAAGGGCCTGCTCCAGGCTGCCACGCTGTCGCACGCCAAGGTCTATGCCCAGGTCATCAATCCCTTCAGCCTGCACCAGAGCATCGACGGATTCGACCTCGACACGGGGCGCACTTACTTCAACCGCAGCTTTGTGTTCGGAATTGAGGTGGGATTCTGAAAAGGTAAAAAGGTGAAAAGGTAAAAAAGTAAAAAGGTAAAAAAGTAAAAGGAGTATGAAATACAATAGATATATAATCGGTGGTTTGCTGGCAGCGACGGTGGCGGCTGGCACGACAAGCTGCTCAAGCGACTTCCTCGACGAGGAACTGACCACCAAGTTCTCAACGCAGTATTTTGAGGAGCCCGAGGGCCTGGAAGCCCTGACGGTATCGCTCTATGGCAACATAAGATGGTGGTTCGGCTATGAGCATGCTTACGCTACGACGCTTTACGGCACCGACGAGTTTACCAACGCCAACGACCTGACGTCGGAGTGCTGGAACACTTACGACAACCGTTTCAGTCCGCTGAACTGTACGACTGCCCTCGGCGCTGCCAACCGCAACTGTCCGGCCCAGGATGCCATTTGGAACGAGATGTACTACGGCATCGCATCCTGCAACACCATCATTGCCGGTGCCGACAAGATAGCCGACGAGGAAATCAGGAACCGCTGTCTGGCCCACGCCTACTTCCTGCGTGGCTATAACTACTACCGACTGACGGCGCAGTACGGCCGGCCCGTGCTGCAGACCACTCCGGTTACGGGCGTGGTGCGCAACTTCAAGCAGGCTACCGAGCAGGAGGCCTGGGAGCAGGTAATCAGCGACCTCCGTAAGGCTTACCAGCTCTTCAAGGGCGAGGAGTTCACCTACGGCAAGGGCATCAGCTGGACCAAGGCAACGGCCGCCCACTTCCTGGCCAAGGCGCTGCTGTTCCGTGCCTCTGAGCGCTGCGACGCCTTCAACGGCAGCACCAAGGAGGCCGACCTGCGCGAGGCAATCGAGGCCTGCAGCTATGCCATCGGCGCCCGTCAGCTGGCCCCCAACTACAGCGACCTCTATGCCATCTGGACCGACGTGGACTGCCCCAACGAGGAGCTGAGCGAGATTCTCATGGCCTGCGGACACAATGCCAACAGCGCCACACAGGGACGTTTCGGCAACCGCACGTACAACTATTTCGGCCCGCAGTTCGGTGCCGGCTTTGGCGGCGGCTGGACGAAGCGTGGCGTGTGGATTGGCGAGATGGACTTCCAGCGCTGCCGCCCGACGGAGTACACATACGCCGTGTATGACCACGTGAACGACGCCCGACTGTGGAAGACGTTCAAGACGGTCTATGGAACGAACACCATTCCCAAGGGCAACGAAGACAAGGGCGTGGCCCTGGGCGACCCGGCCGTGGTGATGATTCTCAACAGCAAGGACGACCATACCTACGACAACTATACCTTCGGCGCCTTTGCACAGAACCCCACCTTCAAGGACGATGCCGGACGACTGCCCGAGTGGAAGGCCGGAAAGCGCCAGAAGGAGGACTCGGGCGAGCTGACCTCGACTCCGGGACAGTGGGTGCCCAGCGCATCGGTGCTCTACCAGAACGGACAGTATGTGGCTCCCAACTTCAAGTCGACGGCCGTCTGCAACTTCTTTGCCGGCATCAACAAGTGTACCGACGGCTCGCGTACGGCAGAGAAGGGCGACGCCCACCGCGACGTCATCATGGCCCGTCTGGGCGAGACGTATCTGGTGCGGGCTGAGTGCTACGTCCGTCTGGGCGACTACGGCAAGGCCAAGCAGGACATCGACGTCATCAGAGCCCGTGCACAGTGGAAGAACGGCGAGAACCGCTCGTTCTACACCGACGGCTCGAAGGCTTTCGAGAAGAACGGACTGTATGATGCCAACAAGGCCATGTACGACAACTCCAACCTCTGGATGAACACTTACTATCTGTCGAACCCCAACCAGCCCGTTACCACCGCTGCCAGCAACCTGACCAGCTGGACGTGGGACAGCCTGCCTGCTGAGGACGAGGCCATCCTGACGAAACTCGGCGTCAGCGGACAGCAGCAGCGTGCCATCAACTTCATACTCAACGAGCGTTCGCGCGAGCTGATTGGCGAGTGGCAGCGCTGGGAGACTTTGGCCCGCACAAAGACCCTCGTGGCACGCGCCAAAGCCTTCAACCCCGAGGCTGCGGCTGGTGTGCAGGAGCGCCACTGCTACCGCCCCATCCCCCAGACCTTCATCGACGGTCTGAAGAACGAGGATGGCAGCGACCTGACTGCTGAGCAGAAAGCTGCCTGGCAGAATCCCGGATATTGATTGAACCCAACATTTGTTAGTTAGGCTTTTTAGTAAAAGTAGTTTTAGTTAATGACAGTAAAGGCTACATCGTGAGGTGTGGCCTTTATCTGATAAAAAAGGGGGAATCTTTTGCTGAATTACAAATTTAAATAGTTATCTTTGCACCCAAATTAAAACAAATCAAAAATGAAAAGAATAGTAGCAACACTTGGCCTGATAATGGTCATGACAGCGAATGTGACTGCCCAACAGGCTGACACGGCGCTTGCGAGGCATAATTTCTTCTATGCCGGACAGAGCAAGCAGCGGCGCATGTTCATCGTGAAGGACGGACAGGTAAGCTGGAGTTACGACGACAAGCTGAAGCGCGGCGAAATCAGCGACGCGGTGCTCATGAGCGACGGTCATATCCTCGTGGCCCATCAGTATGGCGTGGCCGAGGTGACGCAGACCTCAGAGACGGTGTGGAGCTATGCGGCGCCGGAGGAAACGGAGATTCACACCATTCAGCCCATTGGCCGCCGGCATGTGGTGTTCGTGCAGAACGGCAAGCCGGCGAAGGCGGTGGTGATGGAGATTCCGGCCTGCCGCATCGTCCGCGAGTTTGAGCTGCCCATCAGCGAGAAGGGCTCCGTGCACGGCCAGTTCCGCAATGCCCGCCTGTCGAGTCGCGGCACGCTGCTTGTGGCGAATATGGCTATGGGCTGCATCCACGAGTTTACGAGCGACGGCAAGGAGGTCGACCGATGGGGCGGCATGCTGCCCTGGAGCGTGCAGGAGATGCCGAAGACGGGCAACCTGCTCATCACGGGCCGCAAGGGCAAGATTCAGGAAATCAACCGCCAGGGACAGACCGTGTGGGAGCTGAACACCACCGGCTACGGCGTGACCCAGCCGCAGAAGACGGTGCGACTGAAAAGCGGCGGACACTTGATAAACAACTGGTACAACGAATGGAACAAGGAGCCGATGGACACGGCGAATGCGCCCGTGCAGGCCATCGAGGTCGACAAGGACGGACGCCTGGTTTGGCAGTTGCGGACGTGGAAGGATCCCGACCTCGGCCCGTCGACCACCATCCAGCTGCTCGATGAACGCGTGAACCGCGACCGGCTGTTCTTCGGCGAGTTCAACGCGCAGAAGCCGAAGCTCTTTGCCGCTCCCAACGAGCCGATTGGCGAGGGGCGCGGCATTCATCCCGGCCGTGTGGCGTGGGTTCACGCTCCGGGCGTGGCCAAGTGGGACGGCAAGACGGGCCTCTGGGTGGAAGACCGCTGGAACGACCAGCAGAAGGCCGACCTGATGATAGCCGAGGCGGTGATGCAACTGACGGGCGAGCCGACGGCGAAGAAGGCGTGGCAAGCACTCTTCAAGCACTTCAACAAGACCCACGGCCGCGGCAGTCGCGGCTACAAGAAGGGCGAGAGCATTGCCGTGAAGCTGAACCTGAACAACGCCATCACCCACCACGACACGATTGAGCTGAACTCGTCGCCCTTCGTGACGCTGGCCTTGGTGCGCTCGATGGTGCGCGACGCCGGCGTGCGCCAGCAGGACATCGTGCTCTGCGAACCCAGCCGTGCCATCACCGACAGCATATTCAATAAGGTACACCGCGAGTTCCCCCTCGTGCGCATGATTGACAACATCGGCGGCGACGGGCGCGAGAAGTGCGAATACTACCCCGAGCAGATTGTCTATTCTGTCGACAACGGCAAGATGGCCCGCGGACTGGCCAAGTGTATCGTCGATGCCGACTACCTCATCAACTCGGCCCTGCTGAAGACGCACAGCGGACCGGGCGTGACGCTGACCACGAAAAACTGGTACGGTGCCACCGACATCAACCTGCTCTGGCGGCAGAACGCCCACAACAACGTGAGCCAGGACAAGCGCAACGGCAAGCCCCAGTACAAGACCTTCGTCGACTGGCTCAGCCATAAGGACATGGGGCAGAAGGCGCTGCTGCTGCTCATCGACGGCACCTACGGCTCGCGCGACGTGAACGGGGCGCCCAATCCCAAGTGGATGAAGGAGCCCTTCAACGGCGACTGGGCCTGCTCCATCATCGTCTCGCAGGACGAGGTGGCATGCGATGCCGTCGGCATGGACATCATCATCAATGAGTGGCCCGAGTTCCAGAGCCTGAACTACTGCGACGAGTACCTGCGCGAGGCTGCCTCGCTGCCCAATGCGCCGAGCGGCACGGTCTACAAGCAGCAGGGCAAGCCGCTGCAGCAGTCGCTCGGACTCTTCGAGCATTGGAACAAGGATCACCAGTACACCAAGATTGACCTCAGATACAAGAAGCTATGAGAAAGGCTCTTGCGCTGACATTCTCCTGCCTGCTTCTAAGCGTCGCTGCTTTCGCTGCAGAAAAGCCTGTCCCCGTCGTTCTGACCGCCGGACAGAGCAATGCCGACGGGCGTGTGCCCATTGCCCAGCTGCCCAAGTTTGCCCAGTACAACTACTGCCAGTGGAGCTACGGCAGCGGCGACTTCACGAAAGCCACGGGGGCGTTCAAGCCGTTTGCACCCACCGTGGGCCGTACAGACCTGGGCGACCGCTGGGGCTTCGATGCCATTGTCTATTATCTGCTGGAGCAATGCTGGCAGCAGCCTTTCTACGTCATCAAGCAGACGATGGGAGGCACGGCTATCGACACCTCATGCAAGAACAGCACCCACGGATGGTTCTGGAGCGTCGATGCCAAGGAGAAGTCGCTGCTCAGGGCTTTCTGCCAGCAGATTGACGACTGTCTCGACCAGTTGCCGCACAACTACGACATCAAATGCCTGATCTGGCATCAGGGCGAGAGCGACCAGCCCGCCGCTGACCGCTACTACGACAACCTGAAGCCGGTCATTGCCTATATCCGTCAGCATCTGGTCGAGAAGACCGGACGCAGGGAGTACGCCTCGCTGCCCGTCGTCTGCGGCACGTTTGCCAAGGGCAGCCGACAAGGTTCGCCACGTGTTGTGGAGGCGCTGCAGCAGCTGGCGCGCGAAGACAGCCACTTCCACGTGGTTGATGCCAGCGACCTGAGCCTGCAGTCCGACCAGCTGCACTTCGATGCCCACGGGGCTGTCGACCTGGGGCGGCGCGTGTTTGCCAGGATGAAGGCCGTTGGTATTACCGGCAATGACGGCCGTGCCGGTGTGGAGGATGCCTTTAAGGGCGTCTGGCCCGTCACCGACAAGGCGATGATGAAATCGCTGAACGGTACGTGGCAACTGAAGGTGAACGGGAAGGAAGGCGACATTCCTGTGCCCGGCTGCTGGGAGGCTTATGGTTTCTGCGAGCCTAAGTATGACTACCCCGACTCGCTGACGGGCGACTATCGTACGACGTTCACCGTGCCGGCGGCGTGGAAGGGGCAGCAGGTCTACATCAGGCTCGACGGCGTGCTGCGAGGCTACGACCTGTGGCTCAACGACCAGCATGTCGGCACGTGGGAGTCGGGCTACAACACTTGTCTGTTCGACCTGACGCCCCATCTCACTAAACGGGCCTTCAAGGGCGAGCCGCAGCGGTTGTCGATGCGCGTCTATTCGCGCTTCAAGGGCTACGAGTTCGACTGCTTCGACGACTGGGCCACGATGGGCATCTTCCGCGACGTGACGCTGATGGCCGTCCCCAAGACGCATCTCAGCGACCTGACCGTGACCACACGGATGGACGGAACGGTTATCGTGACGCCCCAGATAGCCAACGCCACGAAACACACCTCTTTCAGCTACGAACTGAGGGATGCCGAAGGACGGGTAGTATCGACGGGCGAACCGGTGAAGCAGCCCCGTCTGTGGACGGCCGAGAAGCCTTATCTGTATACCCTGTGCGCCTACGTCAAGGAGAAAGGCCGGACGCTGCAGACCTTCACCCATCGAGTCGGTATCCGCGAGATTACAATAGCCGGAAACATACTGAAGGTGAACGGGCGCCCCGTCAAGCTGAGGGGCGTCAATGCGCACAGCACCGACCCGCAGACCGTGAAGGTCATCGCCGACTCTCTTACCCTGAAGGACATGCGACTGATGAAGGAGGCTTCGGTCAACTTCCTGCGACTGTCGCACTATCCGCGCGAACCGCGCTTCTACGAGCTGGCCGACTCGCTGGGCTTCTATCTCGTCGACGAGGTGCCCTTCGGCTATGGCGACAAGCACCTCTCTGACCGCAGCTATCAGGACATCCTCATGAAGCGTGCCCTGGCCACCGTCAAGCGCGACAAGCTGCACCCCTCTGTGCTCGTATGGAGCGTAGGTAACGAGAATCCGCTGACACAGCCCTGCATCGAGGTGGGCAACTACGTCGGCGCTCTCGACCCGTCGCGGCCCTACTGCTTCCCGCAGGTAGGCTCCTACTTCCGCCGCTTCTGGGAGAAAGGCTCTACAGAGCAGGGCGTATCGCCATTCCCCTCTGCCGCCCCCGTCTATGCGCCCCACTACCCCACGACGGGCCAGATAGGCGGGTTCTACCAGCATCTTGACCGCCCCGTCATCTTCACCGAATACTGCCACACGCTCGGCATCTCGTTCGAGGACCACGACCGCCAGTGGGAAGTCATCGAGCGCACGCCGGGCATTGCCGGTGGCGCCGTCTGGGAGTGGGCCGACCAGGGCATGAGCCTCACCCCCAACCCCTCTCCGACTGGAGAGGGGGGTATTCAGCTCAAGAGCCGCTATGGCTACGAAGAGCGCGTCTTTACGTCTGAGGACGGCGGCTTCGAGATGTACGGCAACAAAGGCACCGACGGCCTGCTCTACGCCGACCGCACGCCCCTGCCCAACTACTACGAACTGCAGCATAACTACGCCCGCGCCTTCGTCAGTTCCGTAAGCTGCGATACCATCGCAGCCCACTTAACCCTCACTAACCGCTACGACTTCCTCAACCTGAAGGATAACGTCACCTTCCACTGGGCGCTCACCACCGACCGCGACACCATTGCCCGCGGCCACTTCACCCCCGACTGTCCCCCGCACTCATCGTCCCCATACCAACTGCCTGTTCCCTATGCTGCGATATCATCGCAGCCCCGCCCCCTCACCCTCCTCCACTTCGCCGCCGAGGATGCCCAGGGCCGCACCTTCCTCCGTCAGTCGTTCGTTCTCCACAAGCCCCAGCCGACTTGGACTGGCAACGGCAGCGGAGCCGTCATGGTCAGGGATACGACCATCCGCACAGGCCGCAAGCCCACGATGGCCGAGCGCCTCACCCAGAAGAACCGGCTGCCCGGGAAATACCTGCTGCCTGTCACGAACAGCCAGGTGAAGGCCGACATCAAGAGCCGCCCCATCGACGGCGGCGAGGAAATCAGCTTCACCCTGACGCCCGACACCGCCGACGTGTTCCGCTCGGAGTTAGGACTGGCCTGGTTGCTCGATCCCAGCATCGACCGCGTACAGTGGATTGGCTATGGTCCCTTTGCCAGCTATCCCGGCCGCCATCAGGCCAACCGCTACGGCTTTTGGGCAAAGCACAAGGACGACCTCTACTTCGAAGGCAACCACAGCGGCATCGACGCGGCCTTCCTGTCCGACCCTGAGGGCAACGGCATACTGATAAGCGGCGACTCGCTCTCGCTGAACTTCGAGCAGACCGACCGCGGCATCGTCGTCACCGTCAATGCTGCCGTCAGCGGACAGGGGCCGAAGTTTGCCAAGACCCACTTCCCCGGCTGGCAGAAGGGCGACCCGCCCGTGAGCGCCACTTTCCGAAGCTACCATATGAAAGCCTCCCCCGCGGAAGGAGGTTGGGATGCAGCCAAAGTGCCAGCACCCTTCCGTCCCTTCAAGACGCAATACGACACTTATCTCTTGAAATACGACAATGGCTGCAAAAATGATTAGCTGAAACAAACCGAGGCAAACCTCTTAGACAAAGGAAACTAATTGGCAAGAATTAGGATAAATTTCGTTAGAAACTGTTCTGACAAAGAGGAATTTTCCACAATCCGTGCCAATTAGTTTCCTTTTACTTGGGGGTGCTGAATAAACCGCTACGCCTTCAGCTTGAAGGAGTTCTCGATGCTGCTGATTTCGGCTGAGAAGGCCTTGTCGACACGGAGCCGTTCCTCAATGGCTGAACAGCTGTGAAGCACCGTCGAGTGGTCGCGGCCGCCGATGAGCTGCCCGATGCGCGAGGCGGGCATCTTGGTATACTTCTGCGCCAGATACATCGAGACCTGACGCACCAGGACGTAGTCACGCTTGCGGCTCTTGCTGAACACGTGCTGCTGGGGAACATTGAAATGGCCGCAGACCTTCTCCAGGATATCGTCGACGGTGAGCGGGTGGTTGTCGACCTTGACGGCGCGCTTGATGACGCGCTCGGCCAGTCGCATGTCGACGCTGCTGTTGTAGACGATGCTATAGGCCATCAGCGAGTTGACCACTCCCTCCAGGTCGCGGACGCTGCCGTTGGCCGTCTCGGCTATAAACTGGATGACGTCGGCGGGAATCTTCAGACCGTCGCGCCGGCACTTGGCATTGAGGATGTCTATGCAGAGCTGCACGTTGGGCTTCTCCATCTCGGCGATGAGTCCGCACGAGAAGCGCGTCAGCATACGGTCCTTCAGCCAGTCGAGGTCGACGGGCGGTCGGTCGCTGGCCAAGATAATCTGCTTGCCCAGACGGAACAGGTGGTCGAAGATGTGGAAGAAGGTGGCGACAGTACGCTCTGCCGTTGCCCACTCCTGCACGTCGTCGATAATCAGCATGTCGATGGTCTGGTAGAAGTTGATGAAGTCGTTGACGGTGTTGCGGCGGCTGGCATCGGTGAACTGCACCTGGAACAGGCGGGCCGAGACGTAGAGCACGCGCTTGTGGGGATACAGCTCCTTGCAGCGCACGCCTATAGCATTAATAAGGTGGGTCTTGCCGCAGCCTGACGGTCCGAAAATGAAGAAGGGGTTGAACGTGGTCTTACCCGGATGCTCGGCAATGGAGAGTCCGACGGTGCGCGGCAGCTTGTTGGAGTCGCCCTCGATGAACGACTGGAAGGTCTTGTGCAGGTCAAGCTGCGGATTCAGGTCCTGGGGCGCGGCATCGAGCACCGTAGGCGACTGGTTGCTACGTGCACGCGTCTCGGGCACGTCAATGTCGGCGGGCTGGTCCACTTCCACGTCCTGCGTCAGCTTGTGGGCCTTGTCGGTAACGATGCGGTAGTTGAGCTTGACCTTCGCCTTAAAGCTGTTGGTCAGCGCCCAGTACATCAGGCGGAGGTAATATTGTTCCAGATATTCGCAGAAATAGGCGCTTGGCACCTGCAACAGCAGCGTGGCGTCGCTCTCCGAGTAGGACTCGAAGACGATGGGCTCAAACCACGTTTTGTACTGCTGCTCGGTGACGTTCTGCCGTATCAGGTGGAGGCAGTTGTCCCAAAGCGCCTTATGTCTGTTCTGCATCTGGCGTTCTAAGTTAATTATAATAATAGAATCGGTCTAACCTATGGTTTTTTCATTTCGAGTGCAAAGTTCGCCTTTTTTTTTGAATTATGCAAATTCAGTGTTTTTCTACACCTAAAAGTTTCCCGCGTAACTGACTATCTTCGCGGCATTTAAGATGTTTCACACTTTTTCGGGAACCGTGCCTATTGCAAAACTTAAACCTTCTATTTATCAGCGCCTTACAATTCCGCCAATCGGGCTTTCAAGAAAGATTTTATTTAGACGAAATTAAAATTACTTATCTTTTTTGCCGAAAATCGAGAAGTGAACGTAGCGTTTCGGATGGCCCTTTAAATCAATCATCAGCGAGTCGGCATGCATCATCGTCGCATTCAGATTGTTATACAGTCCGGGGTCGCGCATGAGCAGTCCGAGGGTGCCCTCGTTGCTGTTCAGGCGGGCCGTCATCTGCTCCACGTTGCGCATGGTCTGGTCGACCTTGGCCATCGTCGAGGCAACGTCGATGGTGGTCAGACTGCGCGTCAGCGTGTCGGCATTGGCCATCACGCCGTCGGCCTTGCTCATGATGCCGGGCAGCTGGCGGTTCAGACTCGCCGTGAGCTGGTGCAGCTGCTGGGTGGTGGTGGTCAGCCCCGAGGTGATATTCTCGACGTTGTGCATGGAGCGGGCTATGGTAGGGTCGGCCAGCAGCGTGTTGACCGAGGCCAGGATGGAGTCGAGCTTGGGCAGCATCTTCTCTATCTGCGGCACCATCGTTGCCGCCTTGTCCATCAGCCCCGAAGCCGTCTGGCCGATGATGGTGTCGCCGACAGCCATCTTGCCGTCTGCCACATTGCCCAACTTCAGCTCAAGCTTGACGTTGCCCAGCAGGTCGCTGGCAATCTCGGCCTTCGTACCCTGCGGCAGCACGAGCTTCTCGTCGAGCCCCACGGCAGCCACGATCTGGTCGGGACGGGAGTAGTCGCAGTCGATGGACTCCACCGTGCCAACCTTCATGCCGTTGACATAGACGGGACTTGAGGCTGACAGTCCGCTGACATTATCGAACAAGACAATATAGGTGTTGCCTTCAGAGAACATGCTCAGTCCCTTCAGGAACTTCATACCAAAGAACAGCAGGACGAGGCCGACAATGGCCACTAGAGCTATCTGGACTTCCTTCGTTAAGAATTTCATATCGCGTGTTATTACCTTTTTACTTTATTACTCTTATATTCGCGGATGGCCTCGTTGACATCCATCTTCTTGTCGCCACGGAAGGCGATGATGAAGGCCTCGGGGAACTTCGGGAGCACCTCCTTGCGCAGACGGTAGATTTCCTGGTAGTTGGTCGACGCGCCGACGGTATACTTGTAGATACCGCCCTCACGATAGTAAGCGGCGTCGGTGCGGCCTTTCAGCAGCCGGTTGCCCGGCTTCAGCACGCTGCCGCTGGTCAGGATCTGAACCTTGAATACGGGAGCATCGCCGGCGGTTGCCGGTTCGGCGGGCTGCTCGTCGGCCACGGGCTGCGACAGGAGCGGCTGCGGAGCCGGTTGCGTCTGGGCGAGCGTGTTGTCGGCAGGTTCCTCCACCTTCTCAGCGGGCTTTTCCGGCTGAGCCGGTTCGGGCAGCTCGGTGGCGGGCTTGTAGGGCACCTTGATGTTGGGCGCCACCTTATTCTTATAGGCCACGAAAGCGTTGTAGAAGCCGCGTGTGTACTGCTGCAGGGCACGGTCGCTGTTCATGTACTGCTCCTCGTCGGAGGTAGAGATGAAGCCCAGCTCCATCAGGCAGGCGGGCATCGACGTCAGGCGTAGCACGGCGAGGTTGTCCTGGTGTACGCCCTTGTCCTGACGCCCCGTGGCCGAGCAGATGTTCTTCTGCATAAACTTGGCCAGCTGGATGCTGTTCTCCAGGTTCTTGTCCTGCACCAGCTCGAAGAGGATGTTGCTCTCGGGCGATTTCGGGTCGAAGCCCTCGTAGTGCTGCTGGTAGTCCTTCTCGTAGAGGATGACGGCGTTCTCGCGCTTGGCCACCTCCAGGTTCTCAATATAGCCCTGCTTGTTGCCGTCGCGACGGCTGCGGCCCAGCGTGTAGGTCTGGTAGCCTCGGGCGATGTGCCCTCCCGGCAGCGAGTTGATGTGCACGGAGACGAAGAGGTCGGCCTTGGCCTTGTTGGCAATCTCGGCGCGCTGCCACAGTTCGATGAAGCGATCGGTCTTGCGGGTGTAGATGACCTTCACGTCGGGACAGTTCTGCTCGATGATGCGGCCGAAGGCCAGCGCGTAGCGCAGCGTGAGCGTCTTCTCCTTCGAAATCTTGCCCCTGGCTCCGGGGTCGCCGCCGCCATGCCCGGCATCGATGCACAGCGTAAAGACCTTCTTCTGAGCAGCGTCCACAGACAGGGCGAGACTCAGCAGTAGCACGAGGATGGCGGTCAGTCTTCTGTATATCATTTGTGCAAAGGTACGGCTTTTCCGTTAAAAAAGCTATAATGTCGGCTCAGTTTTATCATTTATTAAGTGTAGCTCCACGCCGGCGCCCTCGCTGTCGGCCCCCATCGGCGGGCATGTCTTGGTCAGCCAGAGGTCGATGGAGGAGATGTGCGGGAAGTCGCGCAGCAGGGCTTTTGCTATGCGGCCGGCGACATGCTCCAGCAGTTGAGATGGCACCACCATCTCACAGCGGACAAGCCGGTAGACGGCGGCGTAGTCGAGGGTGTCGGCGACGGCGTCGGAGTCCATCGCCGCCTGCCACGGGTAGCCGATGCGCAGGGTGACGGTGAAGTCGCCGCCAACCTGGCGCTCCTGGGGCAGCACGCCGTGCAGCGCCCTAAACCTCAGCTTCTCCAGTCGGATGTATGTCTGCAGCTTCATCGCCAGTATCGGTTAGGTCGGCAGCACCGCCGGCATATTTCTTCAGGGCGCGCTCCACGCCGATTTTCCAGGTGTTGATGTTCTCGCTCTGCAACTGCAGAGAGGCCACGAGCTTGACGACGTGGTCGATGGGCATGCGGTAGCGCAGCACACCCGAGATGAGCTTGGCATAGTTCCAGTACTCAGGGTTGAACTTCTCCGAGAGTCCCTCGACGGTGGTCTTGTAGCCGCGCTTGTTCTCAAACTGGAAGTCGTAGCGCTTCGTGCCGTCGGGGTTCACCTGCTTCAGTATCTTGCCGTGGGTGACGGTCTTGGGCAGCACGATGCCCTCCTCGTCGTCCTGCAAGCCGGTGAAGATCTCGTAGGGCCGGCCGTCGAGCAGTCCGACGAAGGCCACCCACTTCTCCTTGTTGTTCTGGAAGCGCACCACGTCGCACTCCAGCACCTGCGGCCTGACCTCGGTCACCTCGGGGTGGTGGTTCTCGTCGGCGTATTCGATGGCCTGTGCCGACAACTGCATCAGCATCTCGGCCTCATCGGGGTTAAGCGCTTGCATACAGCGCCCGAGGGCAGCGGCAATCGTCTCCTCCGTCACAGGATTCTCACCTCTCTGGCTGATACGCGCCAGCACCCGTGCCACGTCATTCAAATTCTGTTCCTTTGTCATATTCTCAGTTTTTGCTTATTCTCATTTCTTGATCACCTTTTTGCCACCGACAATGTAGACGCCCTGAGGCAGGCCGTCGAGCGACATTGAGCCGTGCCTGACAATCTGACCCGACAACGTATAGACATTATCAGGAGCCTGACGGCCCTCGGCAGCCACGTCGCGGATGGCGGTCGGATAGTCGTTGTTATTGGCCTTGCCATAGACATTGGTCTGGTAGAGTTTCACGCGGTAGGGCCACTGCTCGGCAGGACCCTCCTCCGACCAGCTGAGCCAGTCGCGGGTCCAGTAGCTGGTGGGGGCACCGCTCACCACGAGCCACAGATAGCTGCAGTTGGCCGGGCAGTCGAAGGCAATGACGCCCTCGGGCTCGGCGTAGGTAGCCGTGGCAATGTCGCCATAGACGCGGGTGCCGTCTTTCTGCAGGGCCACGAAGCCATACTTCCAGCCGGCCTTCGTCTTGTTGAAGGCAGTGTAGCCCGCCTTGCCGGCCTCGCCTACAAACTCGGCATAGACGGTCTTGCCGCCGGAGGGCACGTTCAGACGGATGGCATTGTTGCCGAAGTTCTCAATGCAGTTGGCAGCCGTCGGCGACCAGTATCCCTCGCTGTCCTTGGTCAGGGCGGTCTGGGCGCGCTTGTTGATGGTGGCCTTGCCGCGCTGGCGGATGGGGTCGAGGTCGAAGGTGGTCATCCGTGCGCCGTACTCCCACATCTCGTCGTTCAGCTGGTCCAGCTTCTTGGCAGAGCTGCCGGTCATCGTGAGCCGCATATAGGCCTGCAGCGGATCCTCGGGACTCACCGACTTGTTCCAGAGCCGTCCCACGACGTCCATGCCGTGCTTGTGGCAGAAGTAGTCCTGTATGAAGTAGTTGTTGTAGCGCAGGTCGACGCACAGCGGATGGCGGTGCAGACCGTTGAGCGTGTTCGTCAGCCATTCGTTGTCGAACTGCATCGTGGGGTAGAACTTATAGGCCTGCCACTGGGCGCACATCTCCCAGAACACGTTCAGCGTCGACTGGCCCCAGTTGTACATCCAGCCGTTCTGGTTGTTGTTGTCGCAGTGGGTCTGGTACTGGAAACAGTGGCCTATCTCGTGGGCCACGGTCTGGCCGCTGCGCGAGGTGTGGGCACCGTTCGAGAGCGTCAGCAGCCCGATCATGTTGTCGATGCCGCTGCCGCTGGCCTCCCATTCGGTGGTGTAGCGCAGACGGATAATCATCTTGTAGGTGTCCGACTTCGACTTGCCCTGATTGATGGTAATGAACTTCAGGCTGTCGGCATAGAACTCGAATATCTTGTCGGCCGTGCTCAGGATGGTCGCCACCGAGGCGGGAACGCCCGTGCCGTAGCCGGCCTCCCAGAACAGTATCCAGTGCTTCGACTGCAGGCTGCGGTCGTAGCACCACTGGCTGGAGGCATTCTTCAGCTGGGCGTCGGTGCCGCAGGCGTTGGTGCTGCAGTATATCTTCTTGTCGACGGCAGCAATGCGGTTCTTCAGCTGGGTGGTGGCGGTCGTCAGCTGACTCCTGGTCAGCGTGTAGTCGGCCACTGTTTGTTGCGCACTCTCGAGACCGGCCTTCAGGTTGGCCAGCGCCGTGGCCTTGCGGGGCACGTCCTCCCACCAGCCGATGACCTTCCCGGCATAGTCGATGCGCTCCTGCATGGTGTCGTACAGGGCGCGCGATGCCTGACCGTCCTTCAGCGCCGCCTGCAGTTGCACAAGGGCCTCGGTCAGGGCGGCCTCGTCGTAGAGCGTGTTGCCTGCGCCGTCGGTACCCGTGCCCTCCAGGGCCTTCTGCGCCGTGCCGACAGCTGCCGTCAGCGCCTCAGCCACGTCGTTCTGTATGCCCTTGTCGAGGAGTGCCTGCCCCTGCCCTATCAGGTTCTGCAGTTCCTGGGCATAGCTGGCAGCAGTCACCTCGCCGGTGTATTGCAGCGTGAAGTTGTCGACGCACAGGTAGTTGCCCGTGGCGCCCTCGGCCTTCAAGCCGATTTCTACATTGGCCTTCTCTTCGAGGACGGCGAACGTCACGGCATACTGCCGCATGGCCGTCACCTCAGTCGTGGAACTGCCCGCAAACAGGCAGACTCCTTTCTGGGCTGCGCCTTTGTTGGTGGTACTGCCGCTGCCGCTCTGCTGGATGTGCAGGGCCGAGGCCGTCAGCTTGTAGGTGCCCTTGGGCAGGTTCCTGAGCGTCTGCGTGACCGAGGCATCGCCAATCTTCTGTCCGATGCTCACCCACGACTCGGCGTAATAGCTGCCCTTCTTGAGCGAGAACACGCTGTTGTTCTGCCGGCTCATGTTATTGACAGTCCACCCCGTCGTCGTCTCAGTCTCAAACGACGGATTCTGTATGAGGCTCGTGCGGTCGACGCTATCGGCCACAGCCAGTCCGCCCCTCGCCGCCATCAGCAGCAGGGCCACCCATAACCTCAGTAGGCTGTTGTTGTGCATATCTTGTCTATATCTTCTTCTTTAATCTGTCTGGATGCATTCGCATATCCCAAAAGGCTGCGATGCGCAACGTATTCCCCTTTACATAGTAAATCAACTTATGATAACGTCCAACATGAGTTGCCCGATATAGTATGTACCGGTCTCTCAGCAACGGCTCAGGGAAACCTATCTCCGGATATTTGAGCAACGTCTTTACCTTTTCATCTATTTCATGAGCAAGATTTGACGTAGCCTGCTTTCCATAATGCTCGAGGTAGTAATCGACCGTACTGCTAATATGCTTTAAAGCTTTGGCATTGTACTTAACTTGCATAGCTATCGATTTTATCCCATAGCATTTGCATTACTTCTCGGTGGGTGTAGGTTTCGCCACGTTCAAACTCACGTTCTCCCTCGTCGATGTCAGCTATCGCCTCACTGAAGGATTGCGGAACGCCTTGAGGCAAGGTTTGTACTTGTTCAATCACATGAGGTGAATAGGAAGCAACACCTACTGGTTCTTCCGCTGTCCATTCCGGCACTTCTTTTTCCATATTTGTGATAATATCTTCCATATCCTACTTTTCTGCCTGCAAATATCGGTAAAAAATATGAAACGGCCAAATGTTTCAAGGAAAAGTTATCCAAACTAGCGGCTTTTGTCTACTCTTTAAGGAACGCGGGCACACTTACCCGTTCATTATATTTGCTGGCGAACGACCAGCATCGAGCTCGGCCTTCATGAAGTCCATGTCGGCGGCGACGTGGGCGAAGAACTGGCGATAGCCCGAGCAGAGGTAGTTGAGGCCGGGCTCGCCAAAACAGTCGGTCTGCAGGCGGTTCTTGGGACACTCACCGTGACAGGCGAAGAGCCAGCGGCACTCGCGGCACTGGCGGGGCAGCGACGACTGCTTCTGCTGGCCGAACTGGCGCTGGCGGTCGTTGTAGAGCAGGGTGGCGAGGGGCTGCTGGCGGATGTTTCCCAAGCGGTGGTCGGGACGGACGAAGTGGTCGCACACGTAGACGGTACCGTCGGCCTCCATCACGGCTGCCTGACCGCACGTGGCCGACATCGAACAGACACCAGGTGGCTCGCCGCACCAGTTGGCCAGAGTGGCATCGAACAGCTGAACGAAGAACCGCCCGACATCGCGGCGCACCCACTCGTCGTAGACACTGCAGAGGAAACGGCCCCACTGTCCGGCGGTAATGGAACAGTCGGGCTTGTCGGGTTCCACGATGGGTGTGAACTGCAGGAACTCGCAGCCGATTTGTCGGAAAAATTCATAGAACTCTACTGGATGCTCCACGTTAACAGCATTCACCGTGGCCATTGCGTTCCACTCCACGCCGTGACGCCGCAACAGACCGATACCACGCATCACGTCATGCCATGATGCCCCACCCCGCCGCGTCTGGCGGTAAGCATCGTGCAGTGCCTGCGGCCCGTCGATGCTGATGCCTACGAGGAAGTGGTTGTCAGCTAGAAACCTGCACCACTCGTCGTTGAGCAGCGTGCCGTTGGTCTGCAGGCAGTTGTCGATATGGCGGCCCCGGGCGTACTTCCGTTGCAGCTTCAATGCACGCTCATAGAATGCCAATGGCTTCAGCAGCGGTTCGCCACCGTGCCAGGTAAAGAGCACATGCGGCACGGTCTGCGCCTCGATGTACTGACGCGTAAACTCCTCCAGCAGCGCGTCGTCCATCAACGCCCCGCTACCTTTCCCCAAGTAGTAGCAGTACTGGCACGCCAGATTACATCGGTCGCCCACGGGCTTCGCCATCACGTACATCGGACGGCCAAATGGCATAGCTGTCAGACTACTCATCACCTATCGGATAGTTCGGCGACGGCGAGCGCAGCTGGTGCATCAGCTTGTCAAGTTCTTTCACAACATCCGGATGGTCGGCAGCCAGGTCGTGCTGCTCATAGGGATCGTCCTTGATGCGGTAGAGTTCAAGTGGCGCGCCCTTCTTAACCGTCACCGCCTTCCACGGACCGTGACGGACGGCCCGCTGCTTGCCGGGAAACTCCCAGTAGAGCGGGCGGCTGTCGGTATCGATGTCCTCGCCGTAGAACAGCGGCGAGATGTCCATGCCGTTGGTGTCGCCGGGCACGTTCTCGGGATGTCGCGCTATCCGTGCCAAGGTCGGCATGAAGTCGGGGAAGTAGACGAGGTTGTCAATCTGCCGGGCCGGCACGCGCCCCGGTTGGTTGACGATGAGCGGCACGCGGATGCCGCCCTCGTAGAGCTGACCCTTGCGCCCCTTCAGACCGGCGCCGCAGTTCAGCTCCTTCAGCGGCGCCATCACCGCTGCCCCGTTGTCGCTGGCAAAGATGATGAGCGTGTTCTCGCGCAGTCCGAGGGCGTCGAGGGTTCCGAGCAGCCGGCCGATATTGTAGTCCATGTGGGTGACAAGTGCGGCGTAGCGCTTGGTGTTCTCCGACCAGTCGCCGCGTTCGTCATACCACGACGTGTCGTCGATGTTATACGGCTCGTGGGGCGCGTCGTAGCCGAGGAACAGGAAGAACGGCCGCTCCTTATTACGGTGGATGAACTGTATGGCGTCGTCGGTAGAGATCTCGGTGTTGTGGCGCACGTGGGCGTCGTGCTCGTTCTCCTTGATGTTGATGAGCGAGTCGCCGTGCAGACGGTAGTACGGGTAGTAGTAGGGCGAGTTAGAGTGGACGGTGGCGATGGTCCAGCCGTAGAACTCGTCGAAGCCGCGGTGGTTGGGAGCCGCCTGCGGGTCGTAGCCGTCGAGGTGCCACTTGTTGACCAGACAGGTACGGTAGCCGGCCTTCGACATCACCGTGCCTAACGTCACATCCTCGGGCAGCAGATTTGCCCGGCGCACGATGGTGGTGTCGCCCTTGGGGTTAATCTTCAGGCCCGTCAGTCCGCCGGCGTAACACTGGTTATCGCGGATGCGGGTGTTGCCAGAGTTCTTGCCCGTCATCAGCGAACAGCGCGATGGCGAGCTGATGCCGCTGCCGGCGTAGGCCTGCGTGAACGACGTGCCGGTGCGGGCCAGCCGGTCGATGTTCGGCGTCTGGATGTACTGGTTGCCGTAGCAGGCCAGGTCGCCGTAGCCCATGTCGTCGGCCAGGATAAAGATAATGTTTGGCCGCTCGTCGGCAGCCATCGCCTGCTGTGCCAACAGGGCTCCAAAGGCCATAAGAACGTTCTTCATATCGTTTTTGTTTGCAAATTTACGAAAAAGTTCGTAACTTTGCGCTCAAAACAGAAAATAATTGCAATGAAGAACTTATTGACACGCCGCACCATCCGCAAATATGCGGACAGAGAAGTTGAAGAACAGTTGCTGAACCGCCTCATGGAAGAGGCCGCCCGCACCCAGACGATGGGCAACCTGCAGCTATACTCCGTCATCGTCACACGCTCCCGCGAGATAAAAAAACAGCTGGCCCCGGCCCATTTCAACCAACCAATGGTAACTGAGGCCCCCGTGGTGCTCACCATCTGCGCCGACTTCAACCGCACCAGCCTCTGGGCCAAATGCCGGAAGGCCGAGCCGGGCTACGACAACTTCCTCTCGTTCCTGAACGCCGCCACCGACGCCCTGCTCTACACGCAGACGCTCTGCAACCTGATGGACGAAGAGGGACTGGGCTACTGCTACTTGGGCACCACCGTCTACCAGCCCCAGCAGATCATCGACGCACTCCACCTGCCCAAACTCACGATGCCCGTAGCCACGCTGACGGTCGGCTGGCCCGCCGAGGAGCCGCCCCTCTCCGACCGTCTGCCCCTCGAGAGCTTTGTCCACCAGGAGCGCTACAACGACTACATGGGCGCTGACATCGACACCTATTATAATTATAAGGAGCAGCTCGAGGAGAACTGCAACTTCGTCCGCATCAACCACAAAGAGACGCTCGCCCAGGTGTTTACTGACATCCGCTACACACGCAAGGACAACGAAGCCATGTCGAAGACGCTTATCGAGACCCTCGTCCGCCAGGGCTTCCTGCCCCACACCATCCTCATGGCTCCCAACTTCTAAGGTTTGAAAATAAGTAAAGCCCACAGCCTCCGAATATGCAGAGGCTGGGGGCTTTATATGCGGGGCTTGGGGTCGGCATATAAGGAGCGGTAGGCGAGTACCCTTTTGCCGGGGCTTTACTCCCTGTTTACCGCGTCCTTACTCCCCGTTTGCTGCGGGTTTTCTCCCTGTCTTACTCCACCACGATGGGCTTGTACTTCGGTACGAGCGCCTTCATGATGCACCAGCCGATGAGGTAGGCCACGGCGCAGAAGGAGAAGACCACCATGTAAGCGGCAGGCTTACCCTCGAAGCCGAAGAAGGTGAAGGCACTGCCCTGCTCAGCAGCCCAGGTGAAGAAGTTGCCTGAACCCTTATTGATGGCAAACGAGCCAAGGCCTCCGATGGCTGTGCCCAGACCGACGATGGTGCCGATGGTCGACTTCGGGAACATGTCGCCGATGGTCGAGAAGAGATTGGCCGACCAGGCCTGGTGTCCGGCACCGAGCAGACCGATAAGGATGGCGGGCCACCAGGCGCTATAGGCTCCAAGGGGCTGTGCCAGCAGACCCAGCACAGGGAAGCAGGCGAAGATGAGCATGGCGCGCATTCGGCCTAAGTAGGGATTCATGCCACGTTTCTCGACAAAATACTTGGGCAGATAGCCGCCGCCAATAGAGAGCACGGTGACAATAAGGTAGAGCGTGAAGATAAGCATGATGCCCATCGTAGAGTCGCTGGTGTAGTGATACACATCGCTGAAGTAGGCTGGCGCCCAAAACAGGAAGAACCACCACACGCCATCGGTCATGAACTTGCCCACGAGGAAAGCCCAAGTCTGCTTAAAGGTGAGACACTGGAAGAAGGGAATGGTCTTCTCTTGCTTCTCAGTAGTGCGGTCCTGAACTTCGGCCAAGTCGCTGTCCTGCTCAATATAGTTCAGCTCAGCCTGGTTCACACGCTTGTTCTGGCTTGGTTTCTCATAGAGCCATATCCAAAGCCCCATCCACACATAGCCCAGCACACCGATGATGACGAAGGCCATCTCCCAGCCCCAGGCTCGGGCCAGCAGAGGGATGGTGGCAGGAGCTGCCAGAGCCCCCACCGAAGCGCCGCTGTTGAAAATCGAGGTGGAGAAAGCACGGTCCTTCTTCGGGAAATACTCGGCCGTGGCCTTGATGGCAGCGGGGAAGTTACCGGCTTCACCGACGGCCAGGATGAAACGGCAAGATAGGAACAACCACACCGAGATAGTGGCAATGGCCACGGCGGCGTCGCTACCGGCCTGAACCATGCGCAGGGCCTCAATGGAGTCGTAGCCCTCAATGTTCATGGCCACCCAGCCACAGCCGGCGTGCATCACGGCACCTGTAGACCACACGAAAATGGCGATAAGATAGCCTTTCTTTGTGCCCATCCAGTCGATGAACTTGCCAGAGACAAGATTGGCAAAGGCATAGAAGAGTGAGAACAGACCGGTGATGGTACCATAGTCGGCATCGGTCCAGTGGAAGTCCACGGCTATGAAGTCCTTCCAGGTTAATGACAGGACCTGACGGTCCATGTAGTTGATGGTGGTTGCCAGGAACAGCAGCGCACAGATGACCCAACGGAAGTTGGACATTTTGGTGGTTTGTACAGGAGTCATAGATATTTACGATTTACAGTTTTTCGATTGACTATTTGATATCGATGACGGGAATGTTGTCCTTGTCGTTATAGTAAAGGTTCTCGCCAGCCATACCCCAGATGAAGGTATAGTAATAGGTGCCGGCAGCAGCGTGCATCGACCACTCGGGCGACATGATGGCCTGCTCGTTGTGGAGCCAGACGACGCGGCTCTCCTCGGGCTGTCCCATGATGTGGGCGATGGTCTGGTCCTGAGGCAGGTTAAAGTAGTAGTAGGCCTCGATGCGGCGACCGTGGGTGTGGGGCGGCATCGTGTTCCAGGCGGCGCCGGGATTGAGCTGCGTCAGTCCGAGCTGCAGTTGGCAGGGGCCTTCCTCGAGCACGTCGTTAACGATGAGCTTGTAGACGGTGCGGTTGTTGCACTCCTCAAGTGAGCCGACGGGGCCCCAGACGGCAGCCTTCAGCGAGCCCTTGCGGCCGTCGAGGGTTATCCATTGCGTCTTGAAATGCTGGTGGGCGGTGGCGCTGTTCAGGTAGAACTTGGCGGGCTTTGAGGCATCCTTCGAGCGGAACTGCACCTTCTTGTTCACATCCTTGTCCTTGCCAATGTGGCCGCGGCCGATGTAGAGGGCTTCCTTCGGCGACAGGGCATACTCCTTGCCGTCGACGATTACCACGCCATCGCCCGCGCCGCAGTTGACGACGCCAAGCTCACGGTTGTACATAAAATACTTCTCCTTGATGGTGTTGTCGACGTCGAGACCCAGCTCCCAGAAGTTCTCCAAGGTCAGCGTGGTGTTGACGGGCATCGCCCCACCAAAGATGAAGCGGTCGTAGTGAGAATAGGTGAGCAGGATGGAGTCGGCAGCCATCACCTTCTCCATCACGAAACGGTCGCGGAGCAGCGGCGTGTCGTAGTGTTTCACATCCTCGGGATGACAGGCCGTCTGGAACTTCACGTGCTGAACGCCCACATACCTGTCGGCTTCCTGCGCCTGGGCAGAAAGCGTGAGGGCCAAAGCCCCCGCAATGGTTAGAATTGTTTTTTTCATTGTCTTGCTTTTATTTGTTGTTCTTTTCTTCTTTAACGATGCGCATGCGGTTCCAGATGACCATGCCGATGGTGATGGCAGTGAGGACAGCGGCACCAATCCACTTCAGGTAAGCCACACACTTGTAGATGACCCAGCCGAAGAGCGAGGAGGCGAAGTCGAGGGCACCACCCTCGAAGCCGGCGGGAATGTCGGCGGCCTTGTCGCCAGTCTGCTCGAAGACGGTGTGGGCGGCCTGCGTGAAGGCGGGCGCCATGTCGGTGACGAAGTAGAGGCCGATGGCCAGGGCCACCAGTCCGATGATGAACGTCTTGACGACATTACCCTTCGTAAACGGCAGCACCACGGGGAACAGGTAGAACATACCAGCCAGCGAGGCCAGCGGCAGGAACTGGTTGCCAGGCAGGATGACGGCCAGGCCCAGGGCCACGGGGATGAGCAGCAGCGAGACGACGAGCGTCGTCGGGTGGCCGATGACCACGGCGGGCGACATGCCGATATACACCTTCTTGCCGTTAAACTTGCGCTTCACCACCTCTTGCGTCTTCTCGGCAATGGGTTTCAGACCCTCAATGAAGAGCGAGGTGATGCGGGGAATCAGCTCCATGACGGCACCCATCGTGACGCCGAGGAACAGCACCTTCTTGATGTCCATCTGTGCCAGCACGCCGATGAGCGCACCGACGATGACGCCGAGCACGAGCGGCTCGCCGAGCACGCCGAACTTCTTCTTCAGTCCGTCGGCATCAATGTTCAGGCGGTCGAAGCCGGGAATCATGTCGAGCAGCTTGCCGATGCCCAAGGCGAAGGGCACGAAACTCTGGCAGAAGGGCTGCGGGATGCTGATGCCCTGCCACTCGGGGTAGTACTCCTGGAAGCGGTCGGCGGTGAGGTCGGCCATGACCAGCGTCACGATGTAGCAGACGATGGCGGCGAAGTAGCCCCACAGCAGGCTCTGGTCCATGACGAAGTAGGCGACGGCGCCGATGAAGGCGAAGTGCCAGTAGTTCCACAGGTCGATGTTGACCGTCCGGGTGCAGCCGGTGATAAGCAGCAGGAAGTTCACGCCCAGACAGATGGGGATGATGAGTGCGCCGACGGCGGTGTTGTAGGCCACGGCGGCAGCTGCGGGCCAGCCCATGTCGAACACCTTCAGCTGGAGGTCGTAGAGCTGGGAGATGTCACTGAGCGGCCCGCCGAAATTGGTGGTCAGCAGGGCTGTGACGATGCCCAGGCCCACAAAACCGACGCCTACGTAGAGGCCCGACTTCAGCGAGCGTCCGAACTTCAGCCCGATACACAGGCCGATAATTGTAAACAGAATTGGCATCATGACCGATGCCCCAAGACTGATAATGTAACTGAATACTTGTTCCATTTTATCGATTAGTTTGTTTGTTTTAGCGCATAATACGGTGCAAAAGTACTAAATATTTTCCAAATAGCAGCAGAAATTAAAAGAAATTGTGTAACTTTGTGCCCTCATATTTGCTTTCATAACTATAATTTATGACAAAGACAATACTGACGACAGCCCTGGCGCTGCTTTTCATACTCACTACGGCCACGGCCGGCTCGGCACACCGTGGACCGGGATGCTGGCGCACACACACCGCCCGCCAGAAAGCCGCCGCACGTCTGGCTACGCAGAAGCCGACCGACTCGGACATACTGACCAACTACCGTGGACAGAAGAAAGGGCTGGTCATTCTGTGCGAGTTCACCGACAAGAAATTCCTCGATGCCCACGACCGCGACAAATACAGAGACATCCTCAACACGCATGGCTATGCCACCAACGAGGGGTTCCGGGGCAGCGTCGCCGACTACTTCCGCGACCAGTCGGCAGGACTCTTCGAGCTGAACTTCGACGTGGTCGGACCGTTCACCACGAAGAAAGACTACAAGTACTACGGCAAGAACGACGCAGACGGTCTTGACCTCTATCCGCACGAGATGATCATCGAGATGTGCAAGGCCGCCGACCCGGAGGTAAACTATACCGACTACGACTGGGACGGCGACGGCATTGTCGACGAGGTGTTCGTGGTCTACGCCGGCAAGGGCGAGGCCGACACCAACCAGGAGAGCACCATCTGGCCACACATGTGGACACTGACAGAGGCTCAGGATGCGACCCTGACCTTGGACGGCGTAGAGATCGACGTCTACGCCTGCGCCAACGAGCTGAAGTCGTCGGGACGCATCAACGGCATCGGCACGTTCTGTCACGAGTTCTCACACTGCTTAGGGCTGCCCGACTTCTACGACATCTACTACAGCGGGGAGTTCGGCATGGACGACTTCGACGTGATGTCGGGCGGCAGCTACGGCGGCAACGGCTTCTGCCCCGTGGGCTACACAGCCTACGAGAAGATGGCCTGCGGCTGGCAGCAGCCCATCGTGCTTGGCAGCGAGGACGTGACGGTGGACAGCCTGAAGCCCATGAGCGAGCACGGCAACACCTACATCATCTACAACGACGCCTACCCCGACGAGTACTACCTGATAGAGAACCGCCAGAAGAAGGGCTGGGACGCCGACTACCCCGACCAGGGACTGCTCATCACCCACGTGGACTTTGACGAGGATGTGTGGTACAACAACATTCCCAACAGCGTCATCTCAGACAAGGACGCCATCAAGGACGGTCTGACCTGCGGCAACGACCACCCGCGCATGACCATGTTCCATGCCGACAATGACGATAAATACCTGGCCTCCGACCTCTACCCCTGGTACCGCAGCGACTCGCTGACGGCAACCTCGAAGCCCGCCGCCACGCTCTACCACAAGAACTCGGCCGGCACAAAACTGATGCAGGGAGCCATTCTCAGCATCAGGCAGAACAGCGGCGGCACCATGGCCTTCAGCTACCGCGCCCCGAAGCAGCCGGTAGCCGACGGCATCACCGAGGTGACCGGCCGCCGTCGCAGCGAGACGGTATACACCATAGACGGACGTGCCGCAGGGACGGCACTGCAGTCCCTGCGACACGGTATCTACATCGTCGGCGGCAAGAAGGTTGTCCGCTGACGGTCAGTCCTGGAAATACACTTTCTTGACGCGCCCCGACACACCCGTGAGCACCTCATAGGGAATGGTGTCGGTCAGGTCGCTGAGCACGGTGACGGGCAGACTGCTGCCGAAGATCTCGACGCTGTCGCCCTCGTGGCAGTCGATGCCGGTACAGTCTATCATAGCCACGTCCATGCAGATATTCCCCACATACTCAGCCCGCTGGCCGTTTACCAGGCAGTAGCCGTGACGGTTTCCGAGGTGGCGGTTCAGTCCGTCGGCATAGCCGATGGGGATGGCCCCTATGAGCGAGTCGCGGTCGAGCACGGTGCGGCGGCTGTAGCCTACGGAGTCGCCCGCCTTCACGTGGCGCAGCTGCAGGATGGTGGTCTTGAGCGTGCTCACGGTACTCAGCATCTCATTGTTACGCGGATTCACACCGTATAGCCCAATGCCCAGACGGCACATGTCCATTTGCCGCTGGGGGAAGTGCTCAATGCCAGCTGAGTTGTCCATGTGGCGGAGGATCTTGTGGCTGAAGGCTGCCTGCAGCCGGCGGCTGCCCTCATCGAACAGCTGGAACTGCCGGGCCGAGAAGTCGTCGAACACGTCGCTGTCGCTGCCCACGAAGTGTGAGAAAACCGAGCGCGGAATCACCGCCTGCTGATGTTTCAGACGGTCAATCAAAAGGTCTATTTCAGACCCACCCCCGGGGGTGGGTCCGACATTAAAGCCCAGGCGGTGCATGCCCGTGTCGAGCTTGATGTGTACAGGCCAGCCGGTGATACCCTCCTTGCGGGCGGCCTTAATCAGCGCGTCGAGCAGGCGGAAGGAGTAGACCTCGGGCTCCAAGTCGTAGTCAAACATTGTCTTGAAGGCCGTCATCTCGGGGTTCATCACCATAATGTTCGCCGTGATGCCCGCCTTGCGCAGCGTCACGCCCTCGTCGGCCACGGCCACGGCGAGATAGTCGACGCGGTGGTCCTGCAGCGTCTTGGAAACCTCGACGGCACCGGCACCGTAGGCATCGGCTTTGACCATGCACACCATCTTCGTCTCCGGCTTCAGGAATGAGCGGTAGTAGTTCAGGTTGTCGACCACGGCATTGAGGTTCACCTCGAGGATGGTCTCGTGGACCTTCTGCTCCAGCTGCTCTGTGATGCGCTCAAAGCCGAAGCGGCGCGCGCCCTTCAGCAGGATGAGCTCGTCGTGGAGCTGGGCGAAGACGGGGCTGGCGAGGAAGTCGTCGGTGGTGGCGAAAAAGGATTTTTCGCCCACAAGGAAGGTGTGGGAGTGGGCGGAGATGGCATCGCCGATGCCGATGAGCTTGGTGACGCCGCGCTTCATGCAGAGGTCGTTCACCTGACGGTAGAGTTCGTCGGGCTGTTCGCCACTCTGGTAGATGTCGCTCAGGATGAGGGTTCTCCTGACCGTGGGCTGCTGTTGGCGACGGTTCATGAAGTCAAGGGCGATGGCCAGCGAGCTGATGTCGTTGTTGTAGGAGTCGTTGATGATGGTACAGCCGCGCTGCCCCTGCTTCACCTCCAAGCGCATGGCCACAGGCTCCAGACCGGGCATGCGCTCAGCGATCTGCTCGGGGGTCAGTCCGAGGTGCAGGGCCGTAGCGGCGCAGATAATGCTGTCGTCGATACTGGCCTCATCGATGAAGGGAATGGTGTACTCGCCTTGCGTACCTTTATATATATAGGTGACATGGGCTGACTGCGCATTCAGGGTAATCT